>Ga0247727_10020261_pt1 | contig 10190 bp, 11 predicted proteins | sample WisWelCaveWW1625_FD_202498 | JGI IMG/M metagenome (GOLD analysis project Ga0247727, IMG submission 202498) | Biofilm microbial communities from Wishing Well Cave, Virginia, United States - WW16-25 | ecosystem: Environmental > Aquatic > Deep subsurface > Groundwater > Cave microbial mat | place... | reverse complement strand
CGCGATCACATGTTTCGCATTTTGCGTTCGGTGAAAAATCGCTTCGGCGGCACGCGTGAAATCGGCGTATTCGAGATGCGGCCAGACGGCCTGCGTGAAGTCGCGAATCCCTCTGAAATTTTTCTCTCACAACGTAAAGGTGATATTTCCGGCTCGGTGGTGATTTGCTCGCTCGAAGGCTCGCGCCCCATTCTCGTGGAAGTACAAGCGCTGCTCACGACGAGCACGTACGGCATGCCGCAGCGCATCGCGAACGGCATTGATTCCAGACGGCTCGCGTTGTTGCTCGCCGTGTTGGAAAAGCGTGTCGGCATTCGCGTGGGCTCGTTCGATGTGTTCGTGAACGTCGCGGGCGGCGTGCGCATTGATGAACCGGCTGCTGATCTCGGCATCATCGTTTCTGCGGCTTCGTCGGTGCGCAATGCTGTGATTGATGCGCGCACAATAGTTGTGGGCGAAGTTGGACTCGGCGGTGAAGTGCGCGCCGTGCCGCAAATCGACAAACGTTTGAGCGAAGCCGCGAAGCTCGGCTTCAAATCCGCGGTCGTGCCGAAGTATTCGATGAAAGGCTTAGAAAAGCCTGAGGGTATTGAAGTGATACCGGTGGAAAGAGTTGATGAGGCGTTGGCAAAGTTGATCTAGTTGAACAGTTTTGTCGAATAAAATTTAACGAGTGGAACGATATGATGAACCAAGCACATGCCTATCAACAAATGGTGGTTGACGGCATCAAAGGCCTGCCGCCGGAAATGCTCGCCGAGATTGTCGACTTCATCTATTTCGTGCGCAAACGCACATTCGAACCGATGGCGTTTAGTGAAGACTTGCGATCCCTGATGTTGAACTCCGATTTGCGCAAGCTTGATGAAAAAGAAGCCAATCATTTAGAAAAAGAATTCGAGAGCTACGATGAGCGCTATCCTCGCGAATGAGTATGTCGCCGATACGATGGCTCTCGTTCTATATCTAGAAAAACGTAAATTGAGCCAGTTCGTGAAATCGGTTTTCACGGAAATGGAATCAGGAAACGTCACGATTCATGTTCCTATGATGGTTTGCGCCGAAATTCTGTATCTTTCAGAAGGCGGCAAGATTGATACTTCCCTTGTAGAGGTTGCCGGCGCGCTGAAGAAATTCCCGTGCTTGCGAGAATGCCCAATGAACTTCGCTGCTCATGAAGCGGCAGCGCAAATTTCTGATATTCCCGAATTGCACGATCGCTTGATCGCTGGCGCCGCGCGATTGTTGGATTCGGAGCTTATGACGAATGACCCGATGATTCGCGCTTCACAGTTTGTTCGAACGGTGTGGTAAGAACTTCGTGTGTTATCTTATTGTTGAATGAAATAGCATCTCTTTGAGCGGGGATTATTTTCATGGTAGAATACGACAGCGCATGGAAAGAAGTGATCGAAGATCTCTTTGAGGATTTTCTCTCTTTCTTCTTTCCCAACATTCACGGCGATCTCGACTTTTCCAAAGGCTATGCCTTTTTGGATAAAGAGCTGCAGAAGATTATCAAAAGCAGCGAGACCGGTCGCCGGCATGCTGATAAATTGGCGAAGGTTTTTCTGCGCGATGGCTCCGAGAAATGGTTGCTCATTCACATCGAGGTTCAAGGCTATGAGCAAGCCGAGTTTGCCGAGCGCATGTTTGTTTACAATTATCGCCTGTTCGACAAATTCAAAAGGGAAGTGACGAGCCTCGCGCTGTTGACTGACGAGAATCCCGGTTATCGCGCGAGTGAATATCAACGCTCGCGTTGGGGCTGCGAGGTCATCTTCCACTATCCGATTGTGAAGCTGATTGACTATCGCGAACGCTGGCATGAGTTGGAAGCGAGTTCAAATCCGTTTGCGATTGCCGTCATGGCGTATCTCAAAGCATTGGAAGCGCGCGGCAACGAGCACGAGAAGTACACTTGGAAAAAGTATTTTCTTTTGGAACTGTATCGTCGCGGTTTGACGCGCGAAAAAATCTTAGCGTTATACAAGTTCATCGATTGGATCATCACGGTTCCGGAAGAATTAGAGAACGAAATCTTTGAAGAAGTCAAAGCCATAGAGGAGGCAACCATGCCACACATTACAACCGCAGAACGCATTGGAATGAAAAAAGGAGTTGCTCAAAGCATTTCAACCGTCCATCAAGTTGTAGGCACGGTGATTGAGCTTAAATTTGGCGATGCCGGCCATGGATTGAGCGAGCGCACAAAAAGAATACAGAGCCTCGACTTACTCCAACAGTTGGCAGAACGGCTTAAACGCGCTTCTGATATGAAGGAAGCCGAAAAAATTTTTGACGAGTTGGAGCTTTCCCAAAACTAATGTCCTTTTCCTTTCAAGTTCTTTTTCAAGACCCGAGTGGCCGCGCGCGGTGCGGCAAGATGACGACGGCGCACGGTGAAATTCTCACGCCGGTGTTCATGCCCGTGGGCACGCAGGGCACGGTGAAAACACTTTCGAGCGAGGAGTTGTTGGAAATTGAAAGCCAAATTATTCTGGGCAACACCTATCATCTCTATCTCCGCCCCGGCGAAGAATTGCTGCGCCAAGCCGGCGGCTTGCATGGATTTGCCGCGTGGCCCAAGCCGATCTTGACGGACAGCGGCGGCTTTCAAGTTTTTAGCCTCGCTGCGTTGCGGCAAATCCATAAAGATGGCGTGCGCTTTCAATCGCACATTGATGGTTCGCGTCATGAGTTCACGCCCGAGAGCGTGATTCGCACGCAACGCGCGCTCGGCTCGGATTTTATGATGGTGCTCGATGAATGCGCGCCGCATCCTTCCACACGCGATTATGTCGAGAAGTCGATTCAACTCACAACTGCGTGGGCGAAACGATGTTTGGTGGCGTGGCAAAATTCCGAAGGATGGTATGGACATGAGCAAACGCTCTTTGCCATCACGCAAGGCGGCACGTATGCCGATTTGCGCCAACGCAGCACCGAAGAGTTGTTGCAGCTAGAGTTTCCCGGCTATGCGATTGGCGGTCTCGCGGTCGGCGAACCAAAGCCGGCGATGCTCGAAATGCTCGAGCTTTCCACCGCGCTCTTGCCGCAACACAAGCCGCGTTATTTGATGGGCGTGGGCAAACCCGAGGATTTGGTGCAGGCCGTGAACTTGGGCGTGGACATGTTCGATTGCGTTATCCCCACGCGCAACGGCCGCAAGGGTCAAGTCTTCACCATGCAAGGCCCGCTCAATCTGCGCAATGCCCGTTTCAAGGATGATTTCACGCCGATTGAAGCCGCGTGCGATTGCTACGCGTGCCGCACGTATTCCCGCGCGTATCTGCGCCATCTGTTTTATGCGCAGGAAATTCTGGCGCTGCGCATGGCGAGCTTGCACAACATTCGTTTCTATCATCGCCTCATGGCGAGCATGCGCGAAGCGATTCAGCGGGACGTGTTCGCGAAATGGCAAGCGGCATTTTGGAGGGAATATCGCATCGCCAACGAAAATTTCGAAACATAGCGTGGTTTCAACCGTGATCAACAGCATTGCAAATTTTAAATTGAAAATTTGAAATGCTTTTTAATTCGTTAAACCAAACACCTCGTACCTCATCCCGAAGGAGGAAAAATGTTTTTACCCATGATGTTGTTGCAAGCCCCCAGCGGCGGTGGCACGTCGAGCAGTTTGATGATGTGGGCGCCCATCGTGCTCATCTTCGTCATCATGTACTTTCTCATTCTACGTCCGCAGGCCAAACGCCAAAAGGAGCACCAAGCCATGCTCTCCGCGTTGCAGAAGGGCGATGACGTCGTGACCGCGGGCGGCATTTACGGCACCATCGTTGGTGTGAAAGAAAAAGAACAATCGCTGATCGTGAAGATCGCGGACAATGTGAAAGTGGAGATTGCACGCAGCGGCATCGCGCGCAAGCTTACTCCCACTTCCTCGGAGTCGTAATTCGGTTGCGACGCAATTCAAAAGCTTACTGTAAGCGGATTAACGAATGAAGCGGATAAAGCCAAGCCTTCTCTGGCTCAACATTAATCCGCATACGGAAAAATCCGCTTACATAAAAGCTTTTGCTTGAAAAGCAGAGCATGCATTTTTATTGGAATACCGAATGGCAGTTTTAAAAATTCGAAAATACGGCGATCCGATTTTGCGACAGAAATCAACACGGCAGGAAACGTTCGACGCCGCGCTACAACAACAAGCCGCGGATATGATTGAAACCATGCGCGAGGCTAAAGGCATCGGCCTCGCTGCCAATCAAACCGGCATGTCTAACGCCATGTGCGTCGTCGAGGTGGGATTGGTGATCGAAGGCGCGGAGCCGCGGGCCCTCGTCAATCCGGCCATCACCGTGACCGCGGGCGAATTGGTCAGCTATGAAGAAGGCTGCTTGAGCATTCCCGAAATCAACGACGACGTCGAGCGCCCGGATCGCGTTCGTGTGCAGTTTCAAGATTTGGAAGGCATCCTGCACGAGGAAGAGTTCGAAGGCATGCTTGCGCGCGTGTTGCAGCACGAGATCGATCATCTCAACGGCGTTTTTTTTGTGGATCGGCTCGGCCCGTTGCGCAGAAAACTGCTCAATAAAAAACTCAAAGAGCTTGCCGAGCAAACGCAACGCGAGCTGGTGGAAGAAAAATCTAAACGGAAAAACAGCGGCCAGTGATGAGTAAATAGTGGTCAGTTGTTAGTGGTTAGTAGCCAGCAACTAGAATCCAGCATCCAGCATGTCTCTCCGCGATCTTAAAATTGTCTTCATGGGCGCGCCGGAATTTGCATTGCCTTCATTGCAGAAGCTGTGTGAAGCCGGCGCACAAGTGGTCGCAGTCGTCACGGGCATGGACAAGCCCGCCGGTCGCGGTTTGCAGATTGTGGAAACGCCGATCAAACAATTTGCGTTGCAGCACGGCATTCCCGTTCTTCAATCCGAAAAACTCAACGACACTGCTTTTATTGCCACCCTCCAAAAGTTGCGCGCCGATCTTTTCATCGTCGTCGCGTTTCGCATTTTGCCGCGAGAGGTTTTCACGCTTCCGCCGCGCGGCACGATCAATCTCCACGCAGCGCTGCTGCCTCGTTATCGCGGCGCGGCGCCGATTCAATGGGCGATCATGAACGGCGAAACCGAGACCGGCGTGACGACTTTCTTTATTGATGAAAAGATGGACAACGGCGAGATGTTGTTGCAAGAGCGCGTTGCCATTGGCGAGAATGAAACCGCGGGTGAGTTGCATGATCGCATGGCAATCATCGGCGCGGAAGTGCTCGTTGAGACCGTCACACAACTAGCCGAGGGTCGTTTGCAAAGCCACCCGCAACAAGGTGAAATCACACGCGCGCCCAAGATTACGAAAGAAACGGCGGAGCTTGATTGGAATAAGCCCGCGGCCGTGCTGCGCAATTGGGTGCGCGGACTCAATCCCGTGCCCGGCGCGCACACGCATTGGCAAGGCAAGCTGCTCAAGATTTACGCGAGTGAAGTGCGCGAGCATTCTTCCAATAAATTTTTCCCCGGTCAAGTTTGCCATGTCGATGCGCAACGCGGTGAGCTTTGGATTCAAACCGGCAAAGGCGCGCTGGCGATTCGCGAGCTGCAATTGCAGGGCAAGCGCCGCATGAGCGCTGCGGAGTTTTTGCGAGGCCATTGGCTAGGTTTGAAAGATCAAATGTCGCACACGTGATTGCAAACATTGCGACACACTCCAGTCATGCCGGAACCAAAAATAAAAGCGGATCAGAACAACCTCTCCTGATCCGCTCGTGAAGATTGCGGCGGCAAAACTGAACCCCAAGCCCTAAGCCCTATCGCATCAAAATCATCTTCCGCGTTTCCACTTTCTCACCCGCCTGCAAGCGATAGAAATAAACTCCGCTCGGTGCGCCCTCCGCTTGCCATTGCGCGCGATGCTCGCCCACATTCTGTTTGCCATCAAACAAAGTGACGATCTCTTGCCCCGCGAGGTAAGCGATAGGAATGTTGCATTTTTCAGAGTTTGTCTTATATTTGTACTAGTGGTTCAAACACGCCAAAATGAATGAAAAAACCTTGGTGATATGCCGATCCCACCATTCCTAGAAAACGGTTTCTTACCGGAAGGCTTGCATTCGTCTGATCTCGCCGAAGTAGAAGAGCGTTTTGGCAAAACCGCGCCGCGTCGCAAAAAGCTTTTTGAGCGTTTGAAGCTCTTTGTCGAATTGGCAAATCATTGCGGCGCGATCAAGATGTTGATCGATGGCAGCTTTGTGACTGCCAAGCCCGAACCAGGTGATGTCGATGTCGTGATTCGGCTGACTCAACCTCATGAAGAGCTGCTTGCGCAACAGGATGCGCAGGCGCAGGAATTGGAAAGAATGTTCGAAAGCCGCGAGCCGAAGGAAGCCTTCGCGGCATATTATGAAGATCGTTGGGAAGATTGGGTAAAATTCTTTTCAAAAGTCAAAGGTAGCAGCACTCTATGCAAAGGTCTTGTGGAGATAAAGCCATGATCCTCGATCAACAGGAATTGACCGCCGCGCGCGAGCGTCTTGTGGAGTTACGCGAGCTGCAACAAAAAGTTTTGTCGGACTTAAAGTTGAATCCAAGACAAAGATCTACGGAACTTGCCGGTGTGCGTGGCTTGATGCAAGAAATTGATCTCGACATTCGGCAATATCATCTCGTGCAATTGCAAGATCGGCTCAATCGCTTGCAAGCACGAGCAGTAAACACGGCTCCCGCGGAAATACCCGAGCTTGTTTCCCAAGTGATTGCTGCAATGCAGGAAATGACGCAGGTCATGCAACCTGCATCTTGAGCAAGAAACTTACTTTTCGCTATTATAAAAAACGAAAAGCGGATCAGAACAACCTCTCCTGATCCGCTCGTGCAGATTGCGACGGCAAAACTGAACCCCAAGCCCTCTGCTCTAAGCCCTATCGCATTAAAATCATCTTCCGCGTTTCCACTTTCTCGCCCATCTGCAAGCGATAGAAATAAATCCCGCTCGGCGCACCCTGCGCTTGCCATTGCACGTGATGCTCGCCCGCGCTTTGCTTGCCTTCAAACAGGGTGGCAATCTCCTGCCCTGCGAGGTTGAAGATTTTCAGCGAAACCTGTTCCGCTTTCGCCAATGAATAGCGAATGGTGGTGGAGGGATTGAAGGGGTTGGGATAGCTTTGGCTCATGGCAAAGTGAATTGGCAAGTCGCCCAACATTTCGTTGACGGGTAAAGGCGGGCCGGACCATTTATAAATGGAATTGGTAGCAATTCCCCCGCGGAAACCGCTGCCAACCCAACCAATAGTCGGCGAAACGAAGGCCGGAATTTGGTGAGAAAGATTATCGATTTTCGTCCAAGTCTCGCCGCCATCCAAGGTATAAGCCGACCCTCGCGCCTCTGGTGGATCATAGTCATAACAAAGCATGTAGCTATTCTTCGTACCTGGAATATGGCGAATGCTCCCAGGTATTGGTGAAGGCGAAGGAAGCACTGTCCAGGTTTTGCCGCCATCTACGGTTCGGGCAATTTGATTGGATTGATTCGCGAGGACTCTGGTTGCCAATCCGTTATTGGCATCTTGAAAAGCACAAGAAACAAAAGTATTGCCCAAGCCAATATCAAAGGCGGCCCAACTCCTCCCACGATTATGAGTGCGATAGATGCGGCCTTGGCTAGTGCCAAACCAAAGAGTATCGCCCACCACAACATGATTATTAATCGCAGAGATTTCACCGGAAAGATTTTGCGGAATACTATCCGACGTTACAAGCGTCCAATTATCTCCGCCGTTTGTCGTCGTAAACACCTCAAAATTTCCGGTAGCTTGATCACCGGCGCAAACACCTTGATTGGCATCAAAAAAATAAACAAATAACGGACATGCAGCGCTGTTAAGAAAAGCTGTGGACTGCTTTACCCAGGTATTTCCCCCATTTGTTGTTTTCAAAAGGCTGCCAGGCGGAGTGCAACTCAAATCAGTCACTAGCACCCAAGCTGTACTGCTGTCGCGCGCAAAAACACCTCCCAACCACAAGCCGGAAGCTGGTGTAACTTGTTTGAGGCTCCAGTTTTTCCCTCCATCCACAGTTCGAATGACTCCTTGATAAGGCCTGCTGAAAGTCATTCCGAACCCCCAAACGATGTTGGCATCTACTGGATGAAACGCATACACCCAGACGTCATTTGGCAAAGGCGAATGCTGCGTCACCCATTGAGCCATGAGATTGTGGCTGCACAAAACCACTACGGTTAGCACAGAGAAGAACCATCTCAACTTGATCATGAGACCCTCCTTGTTTGAAGTGAGAAGATTGATGAGGAAAACTGCGTGAATGCGGCAACGATGCCGCAGCCATTGTGTTGTCAACAATGGTGCCACTCGCTTGGGCAGAACATATTTGCGGTATTGCGTTGAGTTATTGAGGGCTTATAGAAGTAGTGCGTGACCGGCGCAGGCGGGAAAAGGAGGAGGCGTATCCAAGAAGCTGGAAACGAGAAGATGGGCTTTGCTTTACAGAGCTTTATATTTCCGAAAAATTGGAAGACGCGGACTGGTTTTTCTAAAAAATTGGAAGCAGAAATAAAAATCGTGCCTGTGGAATGAATTGGTAGGCTTCAGAAGCGAGGCATAAAAAACTCTTCAAGCTTTCTCAACGCTTCCACGCTGCGGTGGCGGGGATCGACTGCAACGAGGTAATCAAAATCGTTTCCACCAACGAGGGGGCATAAGTCGATAAAGAGAGAATTTCATTTACGGGTGGGTGCAAAGCGATGTCAAGCACCAGCGCACGAAGCTCCTCGGAGAGTTGCGCCAAACCGATAAGAGGAAAACTGCGCGGGCCGACTTCGGTTCGCTGGGCCAGCAACGAGTATTCAAAAAAGGTCAGCCCAGCAGCTTTGCGCTCGGCTTTGTTTATGCGCAATAAGATGTGATCGTTTAATTAATTCAATACCGGTGGCTTTTTCACCTAGCGAAAATGCGACATACGGTGTATCGCTAATCTCGTCGTAGTTGAAAATTGGCGCTGTCATATCTTTACCTTAATTAGCCGTTTGATTTTCCAAACCCATTTTCTTGCACAATTCCACAAACCGCGGATCGGAACGCAGCGGGTCGAATAATGGCTCAACCTTTAGATGAAGTATGTAAGGCGAACGCTCTTCATAAGCTTTTGTCAACCATTCAAAAGTTTTCTCTGTGTCATCAAGTCTCAAATAGACCATTGCCACAAAGATAGGTTCGATGTACTCTCGCTTCGAGGCTGCCAACGTCTCGTCGAGTAACTTGAGCGCCTCGTTGCGTTTACCTGCTGCAGCATACATGTAGGCAAGTGTTGTTGGTTCTCCGCCTTTTTGAGCTGAGGCAACTGCTTCTTGATACCTTCCCTTCATGACATAGTTCCAAGAAAGTTGGTAGTGAACTGCCCATGACTCGCTCGGATAGAGTGTAAGTGATTTGTTCAGGTGTGCAATCCCTTCATCATAGCGCCGCGTGTAGTAATAGGTTGCTCCCAACGTTATATTGAGCATGGCTGATAATGGGTCGAGCTCAATTGCCTTTTTATGCATAGCAATGGCTTCATCGGGCTTGCCCATGTACATCAAATAATTAGCGTATGCCTTGATAATAAAAGCATTCTGGGGCTCGAACATGAGAGCAGCTTGAAAGTCTTTGTCGGCATCTTCGTAATCCCATTCGAAGAAATATTTGATCATGCCGAGTGCGGCATGGGCTTCGCCAATCGTCTTATCCAATTCGAGCGCCTTCAGCGCCGCTGCTTTTGCATGAGTAAAAATATCTTTTGGTGGAATCCCGCCAGTATAAGCCCTTCTTATTGCGATGTAGCTTATAGCAACACCGGCATAGGCCTGAGCAAAAAGGGGATCAATGTGAGTTGCTCGTTGAAAACATTCCAGCGTTTCTTCAAACTTGGATCCCGTCGCGAAGTACCCGCGTCCTTTTAAGTAAAGTTGGTACGCCTCCGGATCAACCGGTCGCACATTGGTGATGCGTTGCTGATCCTTTGGCGTTAATTGCACGCGTAATTCCCCGACAATAGCATCCGCCACCTCGCTTTGCAAGGCCAGCACATCGCGCAGATTGCGATCATAATTCTCTGCCCACAAATGACGGTCGCTCATCGCCTCAATCAACTGCGTTGTCACACGCACGCGGCCATCCGCAAGCGCGACCGAGCCTTCGACCACAGCATCTACGTTCAACTCTTTCGCAATCTCCGGCA
>Ga0247727_10020260_pt1 | contig 10191 bp, 11 predicted proteins | sample WisWelCaveWW1625_FD_202498 | JGI IMG/M metagenome (GOLD analysis project Ga0247727, IMG submission 202498) | Biofilm microbial communities from Wishing Well Cave, Virginia, United States - WW16-25 | ecosystem: Environmental > Aquatic > Deep subsurface > Groundwater > Cave microbial mat | place... | reverse complement strand
TGCACGAGATCGGCCCCGGCAAAATAAGCGTTGATCCGATCATCGGCGCCGACGCGCCCGACAAACTCATCGACCACGGCGGTGATCGCCTTTTTGCCGCCGAGACGATCATAAAGAGATTTTCCATGCAGCGGTTCAGCGGCATTGGTTGTTGCCGCGCTCCAACAAATCAGTGGGAGAGAGAGCAACAATGCTTTCACGACTCTGCTCATACATCGACTCCTTTCAACCTCTTGTTTGATTAAATCGAGATGAACGCTGCGGATTTGCGCCTCACGATCCGCAACACTCATCAGTTCTTTTACAGCTCCGAGATAAATACGGCTGAGAAAGATGATTGGATTTATCGATAACGGACAAGATGCAGAAAAAGTCGAAAATCATTTTTCTTGCCGTTTTCGCGAAAGCGGTATGCCGTAGAAATAGATTTTCAGAAACCCGAAGAGTAAAATTTATGAAGAGAGATGGGTGGGTGTTGTCATTCCGAGCGAAGCACTTTGATTTTCTACAATGCTTGGGAGATTCCTCGCCTCGTTCGGCATGAAGCTGGTTGGCGCTGCAAATTTTCTAGAATAGATAACTCAATCCGTGCGCAGATAATTCGACTGCAATGATGAGCAGGCACACAATGACGATTGCCAAACGATAAAGACGAATCATTGATCACCCTCTCCTGATTGTTTTTGGCAAAAAAATGGCGTCGTATTTGGATATTCCCAAAACTATCGACGCCAAGTTCTGTCTCACGAAGAAAATCAAAAAGACGGCGAACAAACCAGCGAAGCTTATCCTTTGATCGTGTTATGCAGCTCGCTGATCGCCGGTTGACCGGGATCGACTCCGACCTGCTGCAGAATCGGCATCAGCGTTTCGCCGAATTTCTGAAATGACTCGACCGAATCCCACACGTCGAAGACGTGAAGCTGGTTGCTGTTTCCAAAAGACGCATGATAAAGTCTGCCGGCCGGCGCAGAAGCTCCGGCTTTTTCCAGGCGTTTGATGACCTCATCGTATTTTGACGCTGTCATCGATTTGGGAGTGAAATGCACGACGATTGCCATATTGCCTCCAGCGTTGTTTTGATGATGAAATTCTGAAAGCCTTCACCCAACTGATAGATGAACACCAACGGATGGAAAAAAACAAAAAAGCTTTGTCCGTTGGGTTTAATCTATCCGCTGGTGTTGTGTTTTTTGCTGCTCTGAATGAGTATTTACAAAAAAAGCCCATCGACAAAACCGATCTCATACATCATAGAAATTCCAAAACCGACGCTGAACACTGCGGCCACAGTCCGAACGGCGATGTTGAGCCGGGTGAATCGCGTCGCCGTCAGGGCGAAGGGAATGCTGATCGCGGCGCTCATCAACAACATGCCGCCGACCGAGCCGATGCCGAAGATGGCGATGTACAGCAGGCCGATAATCGGCGATGGAATCGTTGTCAGCACTAGGAGCATGAGCGCCGCGGAGCCGGCCATGCCATGCACCAGCCCGATGAAGAAAGGCTTTCCACCAATCGGTGCGCCATGATGCGTGTGCTGTTCTTCGCCTTCGACGTGCTCGTGCAGATGCGGATGAGCGTGGAAGTGACCGCCGTGCTGATGCGCGTGCATGTGCAGGTCTTTGCTGCGAAGGAGTTTTATCAAAAGATTGACCCCGAGGATGACGAGCATGATCGCCACGCCGAACTCCAGGGTGAGCGCAACGCGCACCGGAATTTGCGCTTGCAAGAGAATCACAATAATTCCGACGGCGAGCAATGCTGCCGTATGGCCCAACCCCCACACCGCGCCAACGATGGCAGAGCTGAGCAGCCCGCGTTTTTCACTCACAATTGTCGTGACGGCGACGAGATGATCTGCGTCGAGAGCATGCTTGAGTCCGAGAACGAATCCGAGACCGAGCACGGATATGGTCGTCGTCTGTGTTAACGCCGCACTGATTTCTGCCAGCGTCGGCATCGATACGCCAAATTGCGAAAATGCTTGTGCGGTGATGATCAAACCGGCGACGACGATCACTGCTGCGCTCAATGCTGGAAGCAGTTTCATGATCGGGCTATTCGTGCGGAAGCGCTCGAAATAACGCCGCGCATAAACGAGCAGAAGACCGATGCCGGTGAGCACTGCGGCTAAACCAAGACTAAAGGCGACAATTAATAAAAGCCCAAAACCGACGCGATGTAGTGAAATTGCGCTGAGCAAGACGACTAACGCAGAAGGGCAGGGGAGAAGTCCGCCGGAAACGCCGAGCGCAAACAAACTTTTCCACGTCACCGGCCCGCCGTCCGTACCTGGCGGTATATGCGAATGCGGCGTTCCGCCGTGCGTGTGAGTGTGATCCGCATGATCATCCTCGCCGTGGGACTGGTTGTGATCATGAAGATGCGCCGCGAAGATGCCGAATCTTTGCATCATCAGATAAACGCCGATGCCGACGACGATGAGGCCGGAGATGAGGCTGAGCCAGGGAAAAAGTTTTTCGGGAAGTATGTATTGCGAGGCAAAGAGTGTTATCAAACCGAGCGCAAAGACGCCTATGGTGTGCGTGGCGGTGACGGTTGCGCCGAGGAAGATGGCATGCTTTGCCGTGCCGCGCGAGCCGACGAGATAAGCGGCGACAACTGTTTTGCCATGTCCGGGAGAGAGTGCATGAACTGCGCCCCAGAACATCGCGGCGAACAACGAGAAGATAATGAACGAGATGCTCAACTCTTCGCCGGATATTAACGCGGCGAAAGGATCGTTTGATTTGCTTATGCTTGTTTGTCCGGAAGAAGAAGTTGGAGAGTTTGCAATGCCGCTTGATGACAGCTTCACTGTGAACGTCGCGGTGCGCACGTCGAGCGGACTCATCAGCATGTCTTCTGGATAAGTGCGCAGCTCGTTGCTAATATCTTTTGCGGGAACAGAGGAATTTTCAAGAATGAAACCGTCGCCGGCAGTTGCTATTATTTCTTTCCAGCCGACGCGCGTCATGTAATTTTCATCGCGATAGTTCACGAGTAGCGACGATGATGCATCGAAATTCATCGTGGCGAGAAAGATGCAGGTGACGCGCATGATTTTGAGATTGCCTTGGCCGGGCAGCAGCTCGACGACGGCGGAAAGAAGGTCCGGCGCAATCGGCGAGCCGTTGATATTCAAAAAAATCTTCTCTTGAAAGCCGTCGAGCTTGGCGTCGAGAAAGCGCTGCTTTTCATTCTCATTTAAGTCGCGATCTTTATTAAGATCAATTCTTGCCATTTCGACGAAGGTCGGAATTTCCGCATAGTCGATGATGTAAAAAATTAGCAAGCCGTCTTTGCTCACTTCGATCCGGCTGTAACGATTGACGCTGAAATTTCCCAACGGGTGGGCGATGGATTCTGCAATGCTCAACACAAGAAAAATAGCAGAAAAAAACAAAGCTCGTTTCATCATTAACTCACAAGAAATTTTGATGAGATTTTAAGATCGTCTCCATCGGATGCGGCGCCGAAGCTTGAATCATTCTGTTGAGTCAGGCTGGATGTTTGCCGTCGATTTTTCATTGAATCTCAACAGAGCTACGTGGAAGCTAAGCAATTGGATTTTGCCGGTCAAAACAAATTTTCAGAGAATGTTCCCGCAACGGCTTGGCCGTTGCATTAATTGTTTTATAATTGTTGCGGCCATCGAAACCTCGGCCAAGCAGAGGGTGGAGCGTTCTCGGATCGGCGCTAAATTAGTTTGCGTCCTGCATGGCGACTTGGCCGGCGGCAATCGGTGCTTTCGATTCATCAAGAATTTTTCTGGCAGCCGTTGAATGTCGAATGGAAAAATGGGGATTGATATCCAATGCGGTTCGCAACAACTCTTGGGCTTTGTATTTTTCCCCAAGACTGGCGTGAATCATTCCGGCATGGAAATAGAACAGAGCGTTTTTCGTTTTCAAGCGTAAAGCCTTTTGACTGTATTCGGCTGCTTCTTTGTATTCCCCGTTTTTGTAGAGAGTCCACGCCAAAACATCGGCAGCGTAAATGCTCGGCCTTTGTTTGATCGCCGCGCGAGCGCGCTTCAAAGCATTCTGTAGATCAAGATCGTGGTCGGCGAGGAAAAGCGCCAACTCGGCGTCGCTTTGGACGCCATTGTTTTGCTGCAATTCATGCAACGCTTTGGCGAGGTCGTACTGTTGCGCCGCTTGAACTGAATCGCCGTTCACTTCATAAAGCTCGCCAAGCTCGATCACGTATTCCGCCAGAGGCATGGTCGCGACGACGTTCTGCAGAATAGCGATTGCCTCGTCCGGCTTCCCTTGCGAAGCCCGTACCCGCGCTATTCCAAAAAGCGCCGGGGCATAGTCGGCAGTTATCGCGAGCGTTTTTTGAAATTCTAATTCAGCGCCACCGAGCAAGCCGCTATTGAAATAAAGAAAGCCGAGCTGCACGCGGCACCAGTTTGTATTTTCAAGCGCCGGCCCGCCGGCGGTGACAGCGAGCTTCATGGCTTCTATCGCGCCCTGAACATCGCCCATCAATTCGCGAATGTATGAAACGCGGCTGTAAGAGCTGAGATCGGGGCGAAGATTTACCATCTTTTGAATCGCAGCGACCGCTGCATCATACTGGCCAAGCTCTATCTGGGCATCGCCGATGACACCGTAGGCCGCGGCTTTGTAAGGATTGACTTCGGCAGCACGTTTTCCCCACGTTAACGCATCTTGGAATTCATGACGCGCGAGACATAATGCGCCCATGCCGATTAAGGCGTCGGCATTCTGCGGATTGTTTTTTATTGCCTCTTTGAAAGCTTGCTCGGTCTTACCGTAGTAGGAGGGATCGCCAGTCTCGCGAACTTTTTGCAAGTAGGCATTGCCGAGATAAGCCAACGACTGGCTGTCGTCGGGTTTGGTGCGCAAGCGCTGTTGGAGTGAATAAATCAAGCGGTCGCTTGCCGGTTTTGGAACGGAACGGGCTTGATCGATTAATTGTGATGCAGCCTCGTTTGGAGACTCCATTGATCGATAAGATTCGAAAGCGCGAAAAGTCAGCAGACCAAGCGCGATGATGCAGATTGTAATCGCGATCTTGATTCTTGCGTCTTGCAAATTTCGAAAAGATGTTTTTGCCATATTCATCAAAATCGTGAGTGGGGTGATTTTCCTGTGTCGTATCGCAATGGAAGGGGGGGACTACTAATCCTGTCATGTTTGAACATCTTTTTGCTGCCTCCGCCCCGCTTCATATAAACTGTGGCAGCGGATCGAGGCAGTACAGTGCTAGTTTGCGAAAAGATTCTTCCAGAATGACATGCACTCCACCCGCGACCGAGGTATTACTTTGTTTATTATTCGTGCCTGACGTTTGATAAACGAATAAAACGATGCTTTGGATTTATCTTCTATGAAAGATATTTTACGATGCTTACATCTCTCGTGTAAGAGTCGCTCTGCATCGAGCGGAGTGTGATTGTATGGTTTGGTAAATTTATCGAGATTAATGCGAACTTATACAACTTGTGCTTGACATTTACTCTTCTATGCTTTATCATAAGCCTGCTTTTTGAATCGTCTTTTCCCGTTGCGCTAATGTTTCGCGCTTCGGGGTTCGATGCTCATTTAAGGAGTGTGAGTTGGTTTCGTGATCAATGTGCATGAATACATAGGCAGCAATGATTCAACTCTGTGGACCCTCACTGCAAGCCGGACAACCATGAGTTTCAATCCATTCGAGATCACGCTGACGTTGAAGCCCGAGGCGCGTTTCGACGTTATCGATGTCGCCGCCGCCATCAAGGAAAAATTCGGCGATCTTGCGTCGCGCTATCGGAAGTCGCTGTATTGCTCGATGCACACCACCGCCGGATATCTTGACCAGAGAATCTGTTCCCGCCTGCGCAACAGCCGCAATCATCTGGAGCCGTTTTTCCGCGCCTTTCAAAATTTGTTTCCTCCGGATGCCGGGTATCACCACGACCGCCTGGATCTGCGGACCGAGCTGAGCGATGCGCAGCGCCAGTGCGAGCCGCAAAACGCCGATTCGCACTTGACGTTCATCGGCGCGGGTTTGAAAAACTGCGTGACCTACTATAATCGCCCGGGGATGCCGGTCTATTTCATCGATCTTGACGGCATGCATGAAAACGTCCAGCGCAGCCGCCAGACGACGATTCTTGCTTATAACAACGAAGAAATCGTTCACACCGATCGCATCGTTATTCCAATGTCGCACCATGCGGTCGATTCAATAAATCTGAAAGACCCGCGTTACGGTTTTTTTGATCAGATCGACGCGCTGCTGAACAGGTATGATATTCAAAAAGGCCGGGTCGATATTTCTCTTGGCCGCAAGGAGCAACATGCGGGACTGACCGTCAATGAATACGAGAATCTCTTGATTCAGCAGGACCTCGCCGAAGTGCTCAAGGATCCGTTGTCTTATGTGGCGCGGAAAGGCAGGAGCTTTTTGAGCGAGCCGGCAGCCATGCGCGGCAAGGCGAAATATTATGCAACATACGATCTCGTGCATATTTTCAACGAGCTGATGGATGCATTGCAGGTCGGCCAGTCGGTCATCGAGCGCATCGTCTCGCGCGTGCTCTCCGTACCAGCCGCGAGATTTCTCGGCATGAAGAGAAACATGAGCCTGCTGGTTTTGAACAGCGATGCGAATGGCGCCGGCAAGCTCGTGCAGGGAACGTATCAAAGCCCGATTCTGATTCAATGGCAGAAGGCGCAGCAGCGCGAGCGGCATTTGGACATTGCCATCACGCGATTTAAATAATGACAGTGGAATCCCATTTTTTGATTATTCGCCAAGAGAGTTTCTTGCCTCACGCTATCACATTAGTTAAATTTGAGCGGCCTTAAGCAAGCATTTCATAGGAATAGAGTGGAGATAACAACAATGAGCACCGTGAGAGCATACGAGGAAATTGTTGATTTCCTGGCGGCGGGAACCACTCCGGACGGCATTATCGCTTTTCAGCCTTCTCATGCAGCAAAAGAGCGCGTCGGCGACCTAATTCATCGGGAGAAAACCGCCGGTCTCTCCCTCGAAGAAAAGTCGGAATTAGATTACTACATGCAGTTGGAACATATCATGAGATTGGCAAAAGCGCGCGCTCACAAGTTTGCCGCTCATGAGTAACTATGTCAGCGAAGAGCTTCGCTCGGCGGTCGCCGCTCGTGCAGCGAATCTTTGTGAATATTGTTTGATTCATGAAGATGACACGAACTATGGATGCCAAGTCGATCACATTATCAGTGTGAAGCATGGCGGCGCAACGGAGTTGGAGAACTTGGCTTTGGCGTGCGTATTCTGCAATCGCCATGAGGGAAGTGATGTGGGGTCGATTCTTTGGCCTGCCAACGACTTTAGTCGATTTTTTAATCCGCGGATAGATAACTGATCAGATCATTTCAAATTGGATGGGGCCATCATCAGGCCTCTAACCGAAGTTGGAAAAGCAACGGCGCAAATTTTAGGCTTTAATAGTATCGATTGTGTTTTAGAGCGGCAAACATTGATTGCCGTTGGAAGATACCCGACCTTCTCGGCAAAAGAACGAATAAAAAAAGAAATGTCGGATGATGAATAGGCTCAATGCGGTCAATTTGCCGCAAGGCTACTACAACCTTGGAATATATTCACCACGCGAGGTAACGAGCTATGAAAAAGATTGATGCCGTTAAAATGGTACGCAAAATTCGTGATCAACAAAGCACGGAAACCGCGGGCAAATCCACACAAGCTATCATAAGCTATTTTCGGAAAAAGGCAGAGAGAATTGCTGTAAAGGCTGAACCTCTTGAGTTAAAGAGACGCTGACATTGCTTAAATCAGCGATCGCGACTGGCAGCCATCGACGTTGACGCACGCGCCGGTCATCAAGCTGGCGCGTTCCGAACACAGAAAAACCGCAACGTTCGCGACTTCTTCAACCGTGCCGAATCTTCCGAGTGGCATCTCCCGCGCTACAAATTGTTTCATGCCTTCCGGATCTTCCAAACATCTTTTGTCCCAACTCCCGCCGGGAAAACGAATCGAACCGGGCGCGATGCTGTTGACGCGAATCTTGTCCTTTGCCAATTCCACGGCCATGATTTTCGCGAGGCTGATCAACGCCGATTTCGTCGTGTTGTAAATCGACAAATTCGGCCCGCCGGATTCTCTGCCAAAGATCGAAGAGATAAAAAGAATCACGCCACCGCCTTGCTTGCGCATGTGGGGAATGACTGCACGGCTCATGCGAACATGTGTCATCAGATTTATACTGACGATACTTTCCCAATCTTCATCGATTGTCGCCTCAAAAGCGCCGCGCCGATTCCCGCCGACGTTGTTTATTAAAATATCTACTCCTCCCAATCTGTCGATCGTTCGTTGCACAATTTGATTGGGCTGATCTGCATTCGTCACATCCAGCGGCAGAGCTAATGCTTTGACATTTTTTGCGCGGCATTCTTCCGCCGCAGCTTGCAATGGCGCCGCAGTCCGCGCGCAAAGTGAGAGATGGCAGCCTTCCTCGGCCAACGCAAGAGCGATACCCTTGCCGATTCCCCGGCTTCCGCCGGTGACGATTGCAACTTTTCCTCCGAGACCAAAATCCATGAGTTGTTCTCCTGAATGGTTGAGTTTCCAAGCAAGGTTTGAAACTTGCTGATCAATAATCTGGATTTTTTTTTAATTATGCAACTGTTATGGCGTGTGAAGTCCGACTTGGGCAGCCGGGTTTGAAAAATCTGGAAGATCGCTATGCCCAAGTCGGACTTCACTTGATCTGTTTACGGATTTGGAACGCTGAAACAAATTCGTAATAAAGCTGCCCATTTTGGACAGCAGGCCGGTGGCTTACTTCCCAAATGTGTTAAGAGTTTTCCGATATTGTTCAAATTCTGGAGTTGGAACGCTGAAAAAGCGAGTTACTCCGTTTGCGAAAGGTGTAGATCAGCAACCTCAATGTAAATTGTGTAGTGGCAAACATTTTGCTTGCTATCTCCAAGCACAGGTCACGGATGGCCCCTTTTACATCGAGCGACTTCTTTCTCTAATTCAAAAACAATTGCCATCTGGCAGGTGCGAAACCTTGCAACCTTTACGCCAGTGAGAGATATGTTTCGACTTCCGATTTTGACGATTCTTTTCGTAATCAGCATCACTGCACCCGCCGCCGCCCAATCTGTCATCAAGATTCTTGAGTTCGACAAAAACACCGGTATCATCGATCGCGGCCAGCAAGATGGTATCAAGATCGGCGACGTGTTTGAAGTCAATCGCTACGCCGACGACTTTGTGAATTGGGTTGGCCGGGTGGAGGTCATTGCGGTCAAACCGAAGATTGCGGGTGTGAAGGCCATCGAGCGCGCGGCGAACGCGACTTTCTTGAAGGGCGACGTGCTCGAAATTCGCAAGCGCGAGTATGATCCCCTGCTTGATAAGCTCAATCAATCCACAAATGGTGAAGCCGCCGAGGAAACCGGCGCTGTAAAAGTTGAAGCAGAAGCAAAACCCATAGAGCCGAGCGCGATTCGACGGTATCAACCGATTCAGTTTGGTTTGGCTGGAGGCCTCTCTTTCCCCATGAACGACGCCGCAGAATCTGTTGGCCAGAGTTTTTCCCTGCAGTTGGTTAATGGCCAAAACCAAGTCGTCGGCGTTATCGATATGACGCATTCCTATCTGACGAGCCTGGCAATGCAAGGCTTTTGTGTTTTACCGCTGTCGAGCAAGCTGTCGGTGAATCTCAGCCTTGCGTACATTCCGCTCAATGTCAATGGCGATGTGGAAATGGCGTTACTCGGTGCCGGGTTGAAAGCCTCGGCGTCGTTGTTGAAGATCAGCAGTTCATTGAACTACAAGCTGAATGATCGCTGGCAATTTGGCGGCGGCCTCGGAATTCTAATGCCCAAGCTCACCGTCAGCGGAGCTGGAAATTCATTGACGGTCTCGGATCGGCATTTCGGTTTTGCGGCGGATGTTTCGCATTTTATCCCGCTTGGGTCTCGCGTCTGGCTGCGGTCGTTTTTGGAGTATAACATTTTTCTGGACGATGGTCCGGCGATTCATTCTCTGGCGCTTCAAACCGGCCCGATCTTTTCTTTTGGAAAACCGTGAAGACGACAATAAAAATTTGCACGATCTGCCGCACCGATTATGACTCGACATCCAAGCACGAATGTGTGGATATGAATGGAGCGAAATCGGGCAGCGCCATGCTCCAACCGCACA
>Ga0247727_10020259_pt1 | contig 10191 bp, 8 predicted proteins | sample WisWelCaveWW1625_FD_202498 | JGI IMG/M metagenome (GOLD analysis project Ga0247727, IMG submission 202498) | Biofilm microbial communities from Wishing Well Cave, Virginia, United States - WW16-25 | ecosystem: Environmental > Aquatic > Deep subsurface > Groundwater > Cave microbial mat | place... | reverse complement strand
CAACCGACCAACCGGTGGGGATCAGGAGCGATGCGGAGGGCCCCGGCTCGGCGCGAGCCGGAGGTCAACGGACGGAAGGAGAATCTCAATCGCCGGGAAGGCGACGAGAAGGACGAGCAGAAGAAGACCCACACAGTCCCGCGGCACCTCGGCGGCGAGGACGAGGCCGCTGGCGAAGAGGCACAGCGCGCAGTCGTGCGAACCGCCGTCCTCGTGCGTCGCGGCGTGCAGGGCCGATGTCGCGCCGCTTGCCGCGAACCAAAGGAACATTGCGGCCATCAACCCAGCCAGCGCGGGCCTCAGGCTTTTGCGGAGCACAGAATGGAGGCGACGGGGATGCACTTCGGAAGGACTTCACCAGCGTCCCGGCGTCAAGGCAAGGCGAATGACAGAGCTTGGCTGAACCCGCGCCTTTACCTCCAAGCGGAAGCCGGTATGCTCCGGGCAATGGCCGAGGCCCCTGCGAAACCAAGCCGGCTCTTCACGCGTCGGCGCATCTTCAAGGGGCTTGGCTACGCCGCGCTCGCGGGAGCCGGCGGTGCGGCGTGGATGCGCTTCGTCGAGCCGTCGTGGCTGAAGCTGTCGAACGTGCGCGTTCCACTCTCGGATGGTTCACGTCCGACGTTGCGTCTGTTGCAACTCTCCGACTTCCACGCGTCGCCGGTCGTCCCGCTCGAACTGGTGAAGTCCGCGGTTGAACTCGCGCTCGCGCAGCAGCCCGACCTCGCCTGTCTCACGGGGGATTTCATCACGCACCAGTTCGGGCAGTTCGACGATTACGCCGCGCTGCTGAAGCGCCTGTCGGACGTCGTGCCGACCTTTGCCGTGTTTGGCAACCACGACGGGGGTTCATGGGCCGCGCGCGCATACAGTGGAGCACGTGACAAGTCGCTCAGCGAATTGCGCGCGGAGTCCGGGTGGTTCCATGCCGCAAGCCAGGCCCGCCATCGGCTCCTCGGCCATAGCGGAGGATACGCCGACACCTCAAGCGTCCGCGCGATGCTCACGGCTGCGCGCGTCGAGGTGCTCCACAACCGGTCCGTCGAACTCACGATCAAGGGCCGCAAGCTCACGCTCGTCGGCACGGGCGATTTGTGGGCGCAGGAGTTGAAGGCGGACGAGGCGTTCGCCGGGGTGAAGCCGGCTGACGACCGCGACATCGTCTGCCTCTCGCACAATCCCGACGGCAAGGACGCGCTCAAGCCGCACCCGTGGTCGCTCGTGTTGTGCGGCCACACGCACGGCGGTCAGTTGGAGATTCCGTTCTTCGGCACACCGCTCGCGCCGGTGCACGACCACCGCTTCGTGCGCGGATTGCACCGGTGGGAGAACCGCTGGATTCACATCACGAAGGGCGTCGGCAACCTGCACGGCCTCCGTTTCAACTGCCGGCCCGAGGTGAACGTGGTCGAACTCGCATGACTTCACCAATCATCCTCGCCGCCGCATCTCTCTCCCTCGCCGCCGCGCTCGCCGGTTGTTCGAGCACGTCTTCTGCGATTTCCACGACTGGCTCCGTGCTCACGAAGACCGTGACCACCACCGGCAAAGTCGCCACGAAGACCGCTGTGGTGGCCGGCAAATTTGCAACGACCACAGCCACCACCGTCGTGAAGACCGGCGTCAACGCCGCCGCGAGCGTCGCGAAAACCGCGGTCGTGACCTTTGTGGACTCCGCGACCGGCATTGCGAAACAGCTTCCCTACGCCGAAGGCATGAAGCTCTACGCGGCGAGCAAGACCGCCGAGGTGGACCTTGCGTTGAAATCCATCCAGATCATGCGCGGCGCGCAGACCCTCGCGGCCGACGGTCGCAAGCTCAAGCAGGGCGCAGCCGACATTCCGTTGAAGGCCGGCGATGTGATCAAGCTTTCGAACCTCGCTTCGAAGTGAACTGGCCGGAGCGGATTTGCCTGCTCGTTCGAGTCCGCGAACTCGAACCCGGTTTTCCCGCCCTGCCTACCGCTCCTGGAATTCAAACTCCACTTTGCCTTTTTCAGTGAGCTTGAGATGGGCGGGGAATGGCTTGCCAGCCTTGCTGATGAACTGCGTGAGGAGGTCGGTCTTGCCGGTGGCGAGGAGTTTCTTCACCTGCGCATGATCCACGGGCTGTTGCAGGACGACCCTGCCGGTCTTGAAAGTGCATCTCTTCGCGTCGAGCTGGGATCGTTCGCAGAGGTAGTGTTCCGGTCCCTCGAAGACGTTGCCTTTGCACTTCGGGCATTTGCCGAGCGGTTCCTGCCCCGTGAAGTCGAGCTTCGGCTGCGGCGTCTCGTCCTTTTTCTCGCCCTTGGCCGGAAACTTCCGCACGCGCGGGGCGAACTCGAAGCTGACCTTTGCGCCGTCGAACTTGAGGAACGCCTCGAACTTGCGGTTCGTCCTCTTCGACACGAAACCTTTGAGCAAATCCGTCCTGCCCTCCGCGAGCAGCTTGACGATTTGCGCCTGCTCGATGGGCTGTTGAAGGATGATGGCGCCGGTGCGGAAGTCGCACTTGCGGTCCGGTCCCGTCGCGCGTTCGCAGACGTAGTTCATTCCGTTCTCGAAGACGCGGCCCTCGCATTTGGGACACTTGCCGAGCTGTTCCTTGCCGGTGAAGTCCACGGTCGCGGCGCTGCCGTCGTCGTTCTTGTCGTCGTCGAACACGAACTTGGGCTCGCCCTCGTCCGAGAGCTTCATCACGGCGGCGAACGGGAAGCCCTTCTTGCTTCGGAAGCCTTGGAGCGGTCCGACCAGCTTTTCCCGCAGCAAAGTCTCGACTTCCTCGATCTCGAAAGCGCGGCCCAGAATCGTCTTCCACATGCTCCACTCGCACTTCTGGCACTGGAACTTCTTGTAGTTCTCGTGGACCTCGCCGCCGCACTTCGGGCAGGGGACGTTGAGCTTGCCGAAGTCGCCGGGGATCGTGTCGTGCTCGTAGGCTTTCGTCTGACCGACGATGTGCTCGGCGAGGGCGCGAATCTCGGCCATGAACACGTCGCGCGCGAGCTGGCCTCGCTGCATCTGGCGGAGCTTGAACTCCCAGTCGCCGGTCAGCTCGGGCTTGGTCAGTTCATGGATGCCGAGGCCGTTGAGCAGCGCCATGAGCGTGAAAGCCTTGGCGCTCGGCACCAGCTCGCGCTGGTTGCGGTGGATGTATTGCTCGTAAATCAGTCCCTCGATGATGGCGGCGCGGGTGGCGGGCGTGCCGAGGCCGCGCTCGCTCATGGCTTCGCGCAGTTCGTCGTCCTCAACGAGCTTGCCCGCGCCTTCCATCGCGCTGAGGAGCGTGGCTTCCGTGTAGCGCGGCGGGGGCTTGGTCTGGCTGCCCTTGACCTCGACGTTCGTGGTCTTGACGTGCTCGCCCTGCTCGACGGGCACGAGATTCGGCGCGTCGTCGCCGGTGGCGGCTTCCTTGCCATAGACTTCGAGCCAGCCGGCCTTCATGAGCACTTTGCCGGCGCTCTTGAACGGCTCGCCCTCGACGCGCGTGATGCGCGTTGTTTCCAAGTATTCCGCCGGGGGGAAAAAGACAGCGAGGAAACGCCTGGTGACCAGGTCGTAAAGTTTCTGCTCCGGCTCGGACAGGCCCTTGGGCAGCACGCCCGTCGGGATGATGGCGTGGTGGTCGGAGATTTTCGCGTTGTTGAAGATGCGCCTGTTCGGGTGAACCCAGCCCTCGGTCAGAATCTTTGCAGCGGGCACGCTGTAGCCGGCGAGGTCGCGCAACGAGTCGAGCGTCTTCTTCACCGTCGGGATGTAATCCTCCGGCAGCGCCCGGGCATCGGTGCGCGGGTAGGTGAGGGCCTTGTGCTTTTCGTAGAGCGCCTGTGCGAGACCGAGCGTGTTCTTCGCGCTGAAACCGAAGCGCCCGTTCGCCTCGCGCTGGAGCGTGGTGAGGTCGTAGAGCAACGGTGAGAGCTGCGTGCTGGGCTTGCTTTCCTCAGTGACGATGCCGGGCTTGCCGAGGCACTTCGCGGCGAGCGCTTCGGCTTCGGCCTTCGTCCAGAGCCGCTCCGCCTTCAGTTCGGCGTCGGCGTCCTTCGCAGTGTTGCGTTGATACTTCTCGTCAATCCACCGGCCTTCGTATTGACCGGCACGCGCGTCGAAAGTGCCGAGCACCTCCCAGTAGTCGCGCGCAACGAACCTGCGAATCTTCTCCTCGCGCTCGACGAGGATGGCGAGCGTGGGCGTCTGCACGCGGCCGACAGTCGTGAGGTTGAAGCCGCCGGTCTTGTTGTTGAACGCGGTCATCGCCCGCGTGCCGTTGATTCCGATGAGCCAGTCGGCCTCGGCGCGGCTCTCGGCGGCGGCGGCCAGCGGACGCATCGAGGCGTCCGAGCGAAGCTGCGCGAAGCCGTCGCGGATGGCCCCCGCGGTCATGGACTGGAGCCAGAGCCGCTGGATGGGTTGCCTGGCCTTCGTGTAGTCCGTGATGCGGCGGAAAATGAGTTCGCCCTCGCGCCCTGCGTCGCAGGCGTTGATGAGCGTGTCCACGTCCTTCCGCTTGAGGAGGCGCTGGAGGACTTTCAGGCGCGACTCGGAGCGCTCGATGGGCCGCAGCCCGAACCTCGGCGGCAGGTGGGGCAGATGCTTGAACGTCCACTTGCCCTTCTTGATGTCGTGCTCCTCGGGCACGATGAGTTCGAGCAGATGGCCGACGGCGGATGAGACGATTTGCGTCTCGCTCTCGAAGAACTCGCCCGATGCGTCCTTCTTGAAGCCGCCAAGCGCCTTCGAGATGTCCGCGGCCACCGACGGTTTTTCCGCAATGATGAGAGCCTTGCCCATGCAACGAGCTTGGCTCTTACACTGGCGCAAGGGGCGAAAGCAACGAGAAGTTTTCCAGGACGGCGCAGAATCAGCGGCTCAAACCCGCGGCGGTTCCTCGCCGCGCGCGGCAAACCATTGGCGGAGGAAGACAAGGTCGCCGAAATCCTTCTCGCGGTGCGTGACCACTTTCATTCGCCACAGCAAGCGCGGCGACGCGAACGGGATCGGAACGCCATCCAGTTCATGGACGACGACATGCTTGCAAGCTTCGGCATAGTCAATGCCGCCCGCCGAACGCATCAGGTCAACCAAGATTTCGTCGGCGACGCGGATGACGTTGAATTGCTGAAGTTCGCCGGGTTGCAGTTCATGGACAGCCTTGTCCGGCAAAGTGGCGAGCGCGCCGAACACCTTTGCCTCATTCTCCGCGTCCGAGGCAACCATGAGGTCAACATCAGTTGTCATGCGCGGGAGCCCGGCCGCGACGATGGCCAAGCCGCCAACGACCACGTATTTTGCGCCGCGCACATTCAGCTCGCGGCACAGTCCGACGAGATCCGACTGCGTCGGCGGGCGGCTGGTCAGGTTTTCTGCAGCCCGCTGCGGGCCAGCATCCGGGTCATCCATTCGTCCGCCTCCTCGTGGGTTTTGAAGCGATAAACGCCCTTGGGCATCCACCGGTGCTTGAAGGACCGGTGCAATTGGACCGCCGTTTCCTGCAACTGCATCCCTGCCTGCAGACTGTCCGGCGTTCCGGTCCGCCGCCCGACGAAGCGGTCAATCTTCTCCTCGACGTTGATGGCGGGTTGTTTCACGACGGCGGCAGAGTAAGCCCGTGGCGTGTGCAACGCAAGCGGGGCACTCACTTCTTTCCCACCGCCATCTGCACCGGCTCTGACCAGTGGCTCCAGCGGCCGGTGTTGTCCCTGTAGCGCGCGCGGACTCGATACACGCCGCCTGGCGCGAGCACGCTTTTGCCGGGTCGAATCTGCCGTTCGGCGTTCGTGATGGGCAGGCTTTCCCAGTAGGGCTCGACCTCGTAGCGCCACGGTTTGCCGGCGACGAATCCTTCCAGCCCCGGCGAACTGATCCGGCCTACGCGCCATTGCACGTCGGCGAAGCTCGCTGTCTTCACGGGCGATTCGAACGCGCTCACGTCGAACGCGCGGTCGCCCTTCTTCGTGTCCTCGCGCACCACGCGCACCGTCGGTCGCGCGGGAATCGCATCGTCCTTCGACTCCCACCACAAGTGTCCCCAGCCGTAGCCGAGCACGTTGCCGTCGTTCGGCGCGTAGTTCCGCTGCGGACGCATGTCGGTGCAGAACTCGGTGATAAACTTGCCGAAGCCCGCAAGGTCCGGCGTCGCGAGTGTCCGCCCGAACTCGCCGCCCATCATGCCCTGCCGCGCGGGGTTGCGGTAGAACGCGCCCTTGTCGCTCGTGCGCGGGTGCCAGTTCCACATCGCCATGTCGAGTTCGGCCCACGTGCGCTCGTGTCCCGCCGGGCGCAGCACGCGTGCGAGTTCCTCGACGAGCTGGCCGATCTGACCGCCTGCGGGCGACGCGTCCGCGCAGAACAGGTCGAGCACCTGGCGCGCGCGGTTTTTGTATTCGAGCCGTATCGCCGGCACGTCGAGGCAGCGCGTCTGGTCAATGATCCCCGGCCAGTGCGTGCGCGCGATGAACATCATGTCCAAGTCCCACGGCACGGGCGACCACGGGCCGCCGCGCGGATGGTAGAGGAAGTGGTTCGCGCCGTGTCGCAGGTCCACGTTCGACACGATGCGGTTCATCGCGTGGAAACTGAAGTAGCGCGGCAGGTCGAGGTTGTCGCGCCACCACTTCTCGGAGGTCGTCGTGCGCGAGCCATGCATGAAGTCGTTGAAGTCGCCGCCGTTCGACGGCATGCCGTCGCCGAGATGTTTGCGGCCTGTCTCGGGGCTGTAAGTGCTGCCGTCCGCGAGCCCGCGCTCCTTGAGCCACGCGCCGTCGGCGTCCTGCACGACGAGATAAAGTCCCCACAGGTCGCCCTCGAACTGGTTCTTCGGATTCGCCTCGTCCGCACGCGAGACGACGCGCCACTGGACCCAGTGCGTCTCCGGGCTCGGCACGCCCGCGAGGTGATACGCGCGGAAGGACACCGCCTCGTCGAGCCCCGCCATGCCGCGGTTGATCTGCACCCACGGGCTGGAGCAGCCGCTGAGGTTCAAGTGGTCCCACGCGCGCGCGTAGGGCTGGCCCCAGTGGTTGCGCGGGAGGAACTCGTGCGTCGCGTTGAAGTGGAGGCCCCACTTGTTCTTGCCGCTCACGTGCGTGCTGGCCTGGCCACGATTCTGGAACTGCACGTGGTCGAACACGCGGCCGTCATTCACGAACGTGCCGAAGAGCCGCCGCCGGTTGTAGCCGCCGTCCCACTGGCTGCGCTCGACGTCGCTGTGATTCGCGATCAGGTGGTAGGCGGGCAACGTGCCGAGAAACTCGGGCGAGAACGTGATCGGTGGCGACTTGCCCGGCTGGCTCGCACCGGTCCACGCCGGCAGGCCGTCGTAGCAGAACCACGCGAAGTTCGGCGAGGTGTCGTCCTCGTAAGGCAGCAACGTCGCGAACTCCGGCTGCTCGATGCGCACGCGGTAACGCAGCAGCCGGCGGTGAACCTGCATTTCGCCCGGCACCGTCGCGGTGAAGTTGCCGCGCCCGTCGCCGCGCATCGGGAATTCCTGCCACGACTTCGCAAACTCGGGGTCGCTCTTGCGGATGTAGCGTCCCGGCTCGACGGCCTGCACTTGCAGCACGGCGTTCGTCACCGCGCGCAACTCGGCAAGCTTCACAGTGACCGTGACCGCCTTGCCCCCGCGTGGCTGCTGTGGCGAGTGAGACACAGACTCGACCGACGGCGGCCGCGACACGCTGAACACGGAGTTGGTCCTGCCCGGTGTCGGTGGCGTGACCTTGCCGCCGCTGAGTCGAAACCCCGATGCGCGCCACGAACTTGCAAGGATGCCCGGCAAGTCCGGATGGACGCGTTCCAGCGACGCGCCCGCGCCAGCCGTCGTCGTGGGCCAGGGGAAACCGACGCTGTATCGCACCTCGTCCGCCACGCGCCCGCGCGCATCGCGCAGCGCGACACGGTCCGACTGGTTCTTGAGATTCCCGGGAAGCGGCCCGCCCGGCGCGAAGCCAAAATGCCTCGCGAAGGCCGCCGGGTCCGCGGCGACAACCACGAAGCCGCCCGCCGGAATCGCCGACGTGGCGGCGAACGTGAACTTGTCGAGCGTCCACCCCGCGAGGTTGACCTCGCGCGGGGTTGGGTTGTGCAACTCGACGAATTCGACTGCGCGCTTCTCCGCGGGCTCGAAGTGGATTTCGTTGATGACGATGCGCTCCGTGGCCGGCCCCTTCGCCGCGCCGGTCGTGAAGACGAGCGCGGTGAACAGCACGAGTGACGCGCTTGCGCTGCTCACGTTGCGACCTCCTGCCTGGCGCGCTTCCACTCGGTGCGTCGGAACTCACGCTCGTGCCGCTGCGTTTCGCGACGCAACAGTTCCTCGGCGGACCAGCCCTTCGATTGCGCGAAAGCGGCGAGTCGGAACAGTTCAGTCGCGAGGCGCGCCTTCGTCCGGTTCATGGTCGGGCGATTGGACGGAACCAGCTTCGCCTTCCTCGCCTTCTTCGCGAGCTTCTCGGCGCGGAGCAGCGCGGGCAGGTGCTTTGGGATGCCGTCGAGCGCGCTCGGCCGGGCGTGTTTTGTGCCGTGCTTCTCGGCGTGCTTGATCTTGTCCCAGTTTGCCCAGACCTCGTCCACGTCCTTGACCTTCACATCGCCGAAGACGTGCGGGTGTCGGCGGATCAACTTGTCGGTGATGTTGCGCGCAATCTTCTCGAAGTCGAACGCGCCGCGCTCGCGCGCGAGCTGGCAGTGAAAGACAACTTGGAGCAACAGGTCACCGAGTTCCTCGGCCATCTCGTGGTCGTCGTCGGCCTCGATGGCGTCCATGAGTTCATAAACTTCCTCGACGGCATGGAACCGCAGCGTCATGTGATCCTGCTCGCGGTCCCACGGGCAGCCGTCCGGCGCGCGCAGGCGGCGCACGACTTCGAGCAGGTCGTTGATGGCGGGGCGTTTCATTGAGGGATGGGATGAATGCGACACATGGGGCCTATTCGTCTCATCGGTCCCATTCAGCTTGCGGAGAACTCCAACCGCCGCCCCTGCGCGCTCGCGGCATAGACGGTGTCGATGAGTTCGAGCGTCGCGAGCGCGGTGCGCGGGGTGTTGCGGCACTGCTTCACGTCGCCGCGGGCGGCGGCGGCCCAGTCCCGCAGGAGCGCCACCGTGCGCGCGCCGCCGTAGCCGGGCGTCTTGTCAGGCGGGAGCGTGAAGACTTCCTCCATCGCGTGGAACTGCGGCTGCGGGCCGTGAATCTCGAGCACGCCGCCGGTGCCGGGGCGGTTCGGTTCCCATCGCACCCAGCGCTCGGAGCCGCGCAACGTCCAACGCCATTCACCCGTCCAGCGCGGCAGCCAGTAGCCGCCGGTGAAGGTCGCCAACCCGCCGCCGCTGAGATCGAGCAGCGCGGTGCCGCCGTCCTCCAGCGCGGTGGGAGTCGCGCCGAAGACGCCGACACGCGCGGTCACGCCGGTGACGGACTGGCCGGTCACGAACGGGAGCAGGTCGAGATAATGGCAGCCAAGCCAGTTGAAGAAACCGCCACCGCTGGTCTGCGCGTCGAAGAGGTAGTGGCCGGGGCCGCGCTTCGCGATGTCGCTCGTCACGCACGTCATCTCGATGCTGATGAGCTTGCCGAAGCGGCCGTCGGCGATCATCGCGCGGAGACGGTTGGCCAGTTCGTCGTAGCGCCAAAGGAAGCCGGACTGAAACGCGATGCCCGCGCGCTCGACCGCCTGCATCGCGTCGCGCAGCGCGGCGGCGGAACCGGCGGCGGGCTTCTCCACGAGCACGTGTTTGCCGGCGGCGGCGAGCTTCGCGATCGCGCGCGGGCAGCGGTCATTTGGCAGTGCGACCACCGCGGCATCGAACCGGGCGGCTCCCTTCGCGAGCAGTTCATCGAGCGAGCCGAAGCGCGGCAGGTGCGCGTGTCTTTCTTCGAGGCTCGCGATGGTGCCTGGGAATTCCGGCACGAGCGTGGTGATAGCAAGCTCGCCGGGCAGGTGCGCGATGGAGTCGCGCCATCCCGCGCCGTGGGGATGGTCCACGCCGATGAAGGCGACGCGTAACGGCTGGCTCATGCCGCGAGGTTGCGGGAGCGTCCGGCTGGCGTCAAACGCAACATGGCCCGGCGGACTTGAAGCAGGAGGCTTCTGCTCGAATCGCTTCTCCCGATGCCGGGGCTGGACTGCGGCCGTCAAACACGCATAGTTTCCCCAACACCACATTGCCGCCATGAAAGTGCTTATCGTCGAAGACAACGCCCCAACACTCC
>Ga0247727_10020258_pt1 | contig 10191 bp, 5 predicted proteins | sample WisWelCaveWW1625_FD_202498 | JGI IMG/M metagenome (GOLD analysis project Ga0247727, IMG submission 202498) | Biofilm microbial communities from Wishing Well Cave, Virginia, United States - WW16-25 | ecosystem: Environmental > Aquatic > Deep subsurface > Groundwater > Cave microbial mat | place... | reverse complement strand
CTTCTAGAAGCGCGGTCGGAAACCCTGATCCCTGCACCAGGTAGTCGAGCGGGCGGGCATGTTACGCCCCTACACTCTCCTTCTAGGCGGGCGGTTGTTTGTTCTCCGTGAATTGTACCGCTTTCCACGGCGCGAAGAGATCTCTGCATCTGTTCCGCTGATACTTGCCTGTTGAAGTTACTGGGATGTCGTTCCCGAAGATGACTACTTTGGGGGTTTTGCTGAACGGGAGGTACTTTCTGCAAACGTGCAAGAGCTCTTCCTCCGACATCTGGATGCCATCCTTCAGCTCCACGTAAGCGCCAACTTCTTCTCCATACCAGTCGTTCTCAAACCCCACCGCGATTCCAGCATGAACCCCTGGAATGTTCATCAGCACTTCGTCGATTTCAAACGGCGAGAGGTTGACACCGCCCCTGATGATCAGTTCTTTCAATCTTCCTGTAATGAAGAAAAACTTGCGCCCCTGCTCATCGTAGCGGAAGAATCCCTCATCCCCGCTCCGGAACCACGCATGGGCAAACGTCTTCTCGTTGGCTTCCGGGTTCCGGAAATAGTATTTCATCACATTGTGACCTCGAATCACGATCTCTCCTTTTTCCTCTTCCCCCAGTTCCTTGCCCTGGTCGTCGTGAATGGCCATCTCATTCACCGGAAGCGGGACACCGATCGATGGAAACCCGTGTTTCGAGAGCCATTGCCGGTGTTCTTCCCTTGAGAGGTCAATCGGCAGAAAACAGGAATAGCACGTGGTTTCCGAGAGGCCATAGCCGTGGATGATGGGGATCCCGAAGGTCTGCTCGAACTTAAGGGCGAGGTCCACTGTGAGCGGCCCCGCACCGCAGATGATGTGACGGAAATGAGCAAGCTTGTACCCTTCGGCCGGGAGGTTTGCGTGCAACAGGAATTGAAGGAGTGTCGGAACCACACTTACCACATTCACTCTCTCGATGCCGATCCGTTCAAAAAACTTTTCACTGTGGAACTTCTGATTGAGAACGACGCCGCATCCTGCATACAACGGGGCCATCAGTGTGACCACCGTTCCGTTGACATGATGGATCGGAAGGACGCACATCATCCTCTGATCCTCGGAAAGTCTGTGCCACTCCACAATTGCCATCGCGTCAACAAGCAAATTATAATGAAGCAGCACCACACCTTTCGGCTGGCCGGTTGTTCCCGACGTGTAAACAATGAGCGCTTCATCTGTGAGCCCGGGTTCTCTGTCGGGGGAAAAAGACGGAGCCTGCCGGGATAGATCGTTCTGATAATGCGAAAGGGAGGATTCGGGGGAGCCACCGACCTGAACGAGATGGTCCAATGAAGGAAGACACGATCGGATGCTCTCCATACGGACGAGAAACTCATGCCGGACGAATGCAAGACGAACGGCGGAGTTCTCCAGAATAAACGTGATGCGCTTATCGTCCTCACCAACATTAATCGGGACCACGACAGCGCCTACCATAAATGCAGCAAAATACTGGATGACGACATCGGAATGATTGTACGAGACCGTTGCTATCCTGTCTCCACAGGCGATCCCCTTGTGAACAAGGGTATTAGCCGTTTTGCACACTTCTTCAAAGAACTCTCTGTAGGAGTACTCCTTCCGTCCACCTTCCTCATTGTAGAAGATCAGGAAAGGCTTCTGCTCGTGCCGGTCGACCTGCTGACGAAGCAGGTCGCCGATATTCCGGTAGGGAACCATCGGGCTCGAAGGCGGAATTCCATCGACGTGCTGTGCACTGCTGATTTTTTCCTGTAACTCGGAGGAAAGATCGGGCATCATGGAGCCGGGGTGGATGGAATTACTTCGGGGTGGATAGAGTGATCGTCAACGATAACGGAGCCGAGAGCGATACCGAATCGGTACCGTAACTTGCTGAATTGAACGCGTACAATACTTGCGTATCATCCAGCTTCAATGAGTCAACCATGTTACCCAAGTCATCCGTGGCGAAGAAGACTTTATTCACCGGAAGCCTTGAGAGTGGGATTGTGAACCTTCCCTTGGCATCGGTTTGAACGTAGGGTGCCGGGTTGACCTGAAGATGTTGTGCCGTGGCAATCAAGGCAAACGAAGAGTCCACCAGACTGTCTCCGGCCCAGTGAAAGAGATAGTAGCAATCGGTATAGGAATATTCCTGCTGGTCGTTCAGCAAATCCCAGAAGATCAAATGATGCCCAGCGTCGAGCGTTTCCGCGAGCAATGTACGAACTCTCAGTCCGGTGAAGTCATGTAGGGAGAGATTGACGTATCCTCTTTCACTGATATTGACCCCAAACCCAACCGTGTTGGACGGTCCCTGGTCAAACGTCGATCCGTTCGAAAGCGACTTCAAACGAACTGCAAAGTTTAGAAATGCCTCAGGCACAGGAATGCCCGATGTGTCAACAACCAATCCCGTGATGAAGACATTCTCCCCGTCACCACCGGTCACGGGATCAGCGTCACAACCGAAGAACACTGTTGGAGAAAACGATGCAATGCCGAGACAGACGAGCAAGAATATTCCGGAGGTCGTTTGTCGCATCTTCAGACAAAAAACTACTTTGGCATCCAGCTCTTCCAGTATTCCTTCCACTCGCAGGCGTCGCCCGCGGGAAGAACCTGAATGGGGTTGAGCCCGTCCAGCATGACCGCATACTCATCCGTGTGTGTTTTCTTTGTCTGCGAAGCGAGCGCCTTTGGATGCGGCCCGTGATGGATTCCCCTCGGATGCAGAGTGACCATCCCGGCGGTGATGTTATCACGACTGAAGAAATTTCCGTCATGGTAGAAAATGAATTCATCATAGTCGGTGTTGCGATGAAAGAACGGAACATGCAGCGCTTCAGGATCTTCCTCGAGGGGGCGGGGGAGGAAACTGCAGATGACGGCTCCCTGTGTAACGAAGGTGGTGTGTGCGCTGGGAGGAAGATGAGCACGATGACTCATGATCGGACGGATATCGCGCATGTTGATCTTCCACACTGTCAAATCCCCCTTCCAGCCAACCACATCGAGAGGGTTGAAAGGGTAGAAGACCGATGAAAAATCATTTTCGACTTTGATTCTTACTTCCCATTCGTTTCTGTCATCAAGATTCGGCTTCGGCTCGGGTGTAGTGATGACCGCCGGATCGTAGAGAGCGTGCTGGCCAATGAGACCCTTTTCAGGCTGATCAAACTCTGTTTTCGATTCAATGACCAAAAGGAAATTGTCCCTCGTCTTTGGAACGATGCGGTAGGTGACGGCCCTCGGGATGACGCAATAATCCCCCTTTTCAAAGGGGAGAGGACCGAAGTCCGTTTCGATGACTCCTTCACCCCGGTGAACAAAGTAGAGCTCATCGCCATCGGCATTGCGAAAATAGAAAGGCATCGGTTCCGTCCGACGGGAAACAAGCACCGTGACATCATTGTTTCCAAGGAAAGCAATTGGCCCTCCATTGGCATCATGCTGGTCAGTTGGCTGAAGCTTGTTGCAATCAAAACAATGCGGCCTGAGCTTTCCTTCAAACCTGATCCAGCCTGTTGGCGGATTGGCATGATACAGATGTGCCGATTTTCCATAAAAGCCTTTGCGGCCGTGCTCTTCCTCGTACGTTCCCTCCGGAAGACCGACATGAGCCTGTCTGGTGGTCGACCCTTTTTTGAGCGGAAACATAAATCTCCTGTAGTGGGGAAAAAAGTCAGCGAAGATGAAAGAGATGATCGTACATCGTTCGACCTAATATAACATGTGAGAGAGAAAACGGCAAATCATCTTCTTTGCGTTCAGGGGAGTGGTCAAACCACGGTGTGAACGCGAGGCGCTGAAGGTTGCAGGACGGGGTGGAAAATCTCTTGTCCCCGGATTTCACCTAAGGGGAACAGAGCCAAGTCGCAGGGAACAATGGACATACTTAACGAAGCAGAACTAGCTTCTTCGCTTTCGATGTTTCATCGGTGTGCAAGCGGTAGAAGTACACTCCACCAGCCAATTGCCCGGGATCCCAGCGGATCTCGTGCTGCCCCCCGGGAAGGATTCCTTCGATCAATACCGTAACCTCTTGACCGAGCAGGTCAAAGATCCTCAAATCGACCGGTGACGTCCCCGGGAGAGAGAATCGAATGGTGGTCGACGGGTTGAACGGATTCGGATAATTCTGCTGCAACTCAAAAACGGAGGAGATGGGATCATCAAGTTCGACATCAGATAAAGGTAGGATACGCAGTGTCACCGGGATGAAGACCTCGGCCTCATCAGGGTCATTAGATGTAATCAGGAGAACACCCGCATAGACCTGACTGGAATCCAATCCATATGTGTCAAACGCGAGAAGAATCGTGTCCGCCTCTCCGGTTCCTAACTCTCCAGCCTTCGACGACAGTGAAAGCCAGGGGAGATCGTCGAAAGGATTGATCCCGACGGTCCCGTGACCTATATTGGGAGCGAAATCGAGGCTGACCAAGAGCCCGGAACCTTCATCATAATGACCGGCGAATCCTGCCGCTGCCATGTTTCCATCATCATTTCCGATGGCAGTGAAGGGGATCGTGAAAGAAACGATGTCGCCTGCGATCGATACAGTAGTTGTGTAAATCGGTGGATCCAGGGGAATAGTGTTTGATCCTATCCACACGAAAAGGGCTAAGGGTCCACCACCGAAAAATCCCGGTATGTCTACAAGGATGTCATATTCCGATCCTATTCCCTGAAGCGGGTCATTTAACCCGAATCCGCCCGGGTAAGCACCTGTGGTGGAATCGAAATCAACGTCAAGAGACCAAATGATGATTGCGCTATCCGTGCTCACAATATCTTGAAACTGAAAGTCAAATGTCACACTCGTTCCGGATGTGGTCGCCAAGACATACTGGAAGTCGGGCTCGGAGCCAAACACGAGATCGTCCAATGGATCGACGATGATCGTGTCTGTGTCCCCATTCCGATTCAAGAGGTCAGTGATGCGGCGAACAGGTTCCAAAGTGGGAATCCGGAAGCCGTAAGGCTTGGCTCTGACTCTTCGGGGGGGTCCATGCCGCCTTTCGAATGAGTGTGTTCCATGGACATCGTTTATCGTGTACAGCAGGGTTCCAATACCAGCGTTTTGAATGATGAGTTCGGTTGAAGCAACGGTATCAACGGGAAGGATCAAGTCGAAAGTTATGGCGGAGAGTTCCAGCTCGACGAGAAGTGGTTCGAGCACGATGTCCAGAGGTATGTTTACACCAGGTGGGATCTGGACGCTCACTGTATCAGGTATAAAGCCCAGTTTGGAGAAGATAATCGAGTGCATTCCCTCATTGGTCCTCAGCTCATAATCTCCAATAGAACCAGTGACCACGGTTTTGTTTGCCTCGATGAATAAGACCGTTACTCCGTCGAGCGAGTCTCCAGTTTGAGCGGACGTAACGGTTCCTTCAACCCCGCCAGCGCGAACACTGTCAAATCGAAGCACATACAGACCGTTTTGAATGTCTGAGGCTACAAATGTGCCAGACGGGAAATAGGGGAATACGCCCCAAGCACCGTTGAATCCAGCGCCTGCCTGTTGATACGTATCGAAGTATCCAACCTCTACCGGATCCGTAGGGTCGGCAACATCCAGCACCTTTACTCCCTCAGCATAGTGTGAGAGGTATGCGTAGATATTTCGGACATGCACATTGTGGGCTATTTGTGCGCGATCGCCAATGTATTCCGCGACCAGATCGATCTGGTCGTTGTTCAACGGGTCGGAGTCCCATAAAACACTGATGTCCCAGAACTTGACTGTAAGTCCTGTCACTTCATCGGTCGTTATCAGATGATTTCCATCAGACGTCGTTCCGGCATTATGGGAGAATCCGTTTGGGTAGACCAAGGAATGGACCAGCGTAGGATTTGACCTCTCAGAAATGCCAATAATATCTACATGCCCGCCTTCGAAGATATCGCTCGCAAACAGGAGCGTGTCTCGAATGAAGCTGTCGTGAACATAGCGAGGAGCAAACAGGCCGGTTGGCGTGGGATTCACGGGATCTGTCAAATCGAAGATTCGTATGCCTCCTTGACTGATTCCAAAGCCCAGTGTTGATGTACCACCCTGGATGTAGAGGTATCCTTGGTCATCGACGGCGACGGTGTGTGCCCGGGCGTTCGTCGAATCGACACCGGGCCATAGGTATGTGTTGACAAGAACTGCAGAATCTGGCAAGGTGGACAAATCGATGATCTGAATTCCAGCGAGGGAGTTTGGCGATGTATGCTCGCTCACGACGTAAGCGTAATGTCCGTATGTTTTGATCTCTCGCCAGATGGTTCCAACCGCTGTGGGACCTGGGATAAGATCGACTTCGACTGGAATCGATGGATTGGAAATATCCACAATTGATAAGCCTGGATCCACGCCGACAAGCGCATACTCGCGTCCGGAACTATCGGTGTAACCCCAAATGTTAGAGTATACCGAGTAGAGGTCCAAATGTGAAAGTTCTGTAACGTTGTTATTGATACCGGGGATGTACTGAGCGTGTGTTGAAGCCGTGAGAAGGGTGGCAGCAAGGGGCCAAAGGTAGAGTTGGCGGGGTAGCATGATAAAACTCCTCTTTTGTGGAACCTCACAAAGAGTACGGAGCGAATCGACAAAAGTTGAGCGACCGGAGTTACCGGAGTAGGATAAGTTTCTTAGTCACTGACACTCCGTTTGCGCGTAAGCGGTAGAAGTACACACTGCCAGCCAATTGTCCGGGATCCCAGCGGATCTCGTGCTGCCCCCCGGGAAGGATTCCTTCGATCAATACCGCAACCTCTTGACCGAGCAGGTCAAAGATCCTCAAATCGACCGGTGACGTCCCCGGGAGAGAGAATCGAATGAGGGTGGACGGGTTGAACGGATTCGGGTAGTTCTGATGGAGGATGGGGAAGTGCGGCACCCGGTCGTGGTCCTCATCTCCCACCGAGGTTTCAGGGCCATAGCGATAAAACTCCAGCCCGCCCCTGTAATTTCCCAGAAGGAGATCGAGATCATTATCGTTATCAACATCGGCGACAGCAGGCGAGGAATCGCGAACAGAGTCGGCCGATCCGAACGATGAGGTGACAAACACAAATACCGGGTTCCCAGGAGGCCCGTCATTGCGGTAGTAGGAAAGCGTTCCGTTAAAAGCCCCAATGAGCAAGTCCTGATCATCATCGCCATCCAGGTCCACACAGTGGGGCTTTGAGTTGTCACCAACATCGATCCCCTGATAGGAGGAACTGACAAGGCTGAACGACCATGCTTGTGCCGTTCCATTGTTGATGTAATACGATATCGTCCCTAGGGCTCGGCCGACGAAGAGGTCGAGATCTTCGTCAACATCGATGTCAACAAAAGCGGGGATGGCATAATTCCCAACGGTCAGGGTATCAAAGGTCCAAAGCTCTCGCTCGAAGATCGGAGAGATCAACGTACCTGTGTTTCGATAGAACTCTATATTCCCTGTAAAATGACCAAGGAACATATCCATGTCGGCGTCGCCATCAATATCGGCGAAAGTGGGCGCATAGGTATATGTGGTTGGGCTCGAAACAAATGAGGAATCCTCAAGCAGGAATTCCGGGTTCGAGGCATCGCCTGTGTTTCGAAGGAATGCAACATGCCCATCGAGATCGCCGACAAAAAGATCCGGATCGTTGTCAGCATCGATATCGACAAATGCCGGTGCGGATTGGAGACCGAAATCCAAAGTCTCAAGGTAGTTCAGCGTCGTCAGCCCGAAATCATAGTTTGTGCTGTCGCCCAGGTTTGTGTAGAGGCGGAAATTATCGATACGTCCAAGAGGGAATAGCACGCTCACAAACATATCCAGGTCTTCGTCCTGGTCGATATCGACCAGGGTAGGCTGGTTGAACCCGGCAGTGATGACGGGATCCCCCGGCGGAAACTGACCCGTGATCGAATCCATCACTGCTACCTGTGGCGTACCGATGTTCTCAAAAAAGAACAACCCCGCGTCAAACATATCTCCGTAGAACATATCGAAATCGTCATCGGCGTCAATGTCGGCAAACTCCATCGTACCATTACCGTGAAGCGAAAACAAGTCGGTCCCTTCCGGTGAAGAGGAGAGACAGCCAACACAAATTCGAATACCCTGCCAAAAGTCGGTTCGGAATGCCAGAAGGATGTCGGTTCCCGTTCCGATGTTCTCATAGAAATTGATTGTCCCGGCAAATGAATTCAGTGAGAAGAAATCCAGATCGCTGTCCGCGTCAATGTCGCACAGAGCCGAGATTGAATAGCTCTCCGCGTACACTGCAATACCGGCCGAGTCAAGCAGTGCGGTTGTGAGGAGTGTAAAGGCAGGTGTTTGGGAAGTTCCCGTGTGAAGGTAGACGGTGAGCGTGTTTCCTGTTTGGGTGGATGTCAAAAAATCGGAGCGGCCGTCGCTGTTGATATCCACCAGCCTGAACCATCCAAACGCGGGGGGCTTTGTGAAGGGATCACGCTCGAAACGAAATTCGGCGATTTGGGGTGTACCAGCGTTCCGGTAAAAGAAAAGGTTGCCGTCGCCGAACTCATAAAGAAAAAGATCGAGGTCTCCGTCGTTATCAATGTCATTGAACTGATGCATCGGAATGTACAGGCCACCAGTCAAGGGATGTTCCAGCAAATGGCCGTTGGCAGTGACAGGGAAGGTGTAGGCGCCTTTGACAAACTCCTGTCCAATGCCAGCTGTACTTAAGCAGAGAGAAAGCCCTGCAACTCCTGTGGCAACGCTCAACGCCCAGCTTCTTTGTTTCCTCCCTCCAATAATGGTCATTGATCGAGAGCGTTCATGGTGAGAAGGCGATCCCTTGACCGAAAGCAGCCACTTCAATCTGCTCGACAATAGCGAGGCTGGCCACATCGATGACAAAAACGAACGAGACGCCGGCATAATCTGAAGAAGGGTGGTGCGGCGGGTCGGGATCAAAAGTGTTTTCCGTCGTTACATATGCGCTTGTCCCGTCCGGCGTGAAAACGACGCCGTGAGGTTGTTTGCCCACGTTGGCGATCGTTCTCACGGAAAAATCACCGATACTGATTACCTGAACGCTGTTCGTCCCAAGGTTGCAGACAAATGCAGTCGAGCCATCGGGCGTGATGGCGACATGAATCGACCGACCGCCGATAGGAATTACGCGTGACGGCTTCGTTGGATCGAGAACCAGATCCACGACGTACACGTTGGTCCCGTCCTGTGCATAATCTGTGACGAACAGGTACCTGTCGTCCGGAGTGATGGCGACGAGATAGGGACTGACATCGGAGCTGAATGGATTGCCAAGAGTGTCCAGGGCGATCAATGAAGTGGAGTTGTCGGAGAGATGGATCATTGTGAGATTTCCGCTGCCGGCGTTTGTCACAAACGCCTTTGATCCGTCATTCGATAACACGATGCCGTGCGGATTTGATGCGAACGGGACGGTGATGCTCTGGAGGGTCTGCATGGCTCTCGTATCGACAATCGTGACAAGTCCCTGCGTCGAGCTGAAGCTTGTCACATAGGCGGTGTCACCGGATGCTGAAATCGCAATGTCCGCTGGCTGAAACGGGATGTTGAGCGTCCCCTCCAGCTCATATGTCGAAGCGGAGAATTTCCAGAGCTGTTGTGAATTAATCAACGTGACGTAGAAATACTCTCCCTGCCGGTCCACTTTGACGTGGTGAGGTGCACCAAAAAGGGCGTTCGGGTCGGCCGCTCGGCCGACATTGACATACCTCATCAGGAAATTGGTTTGAACATCGATGACGGCGATGAGATCTTCCGCTGAACAAACCGAGAAAATCCTCCCTATCGGTGTCACGGCAAATGGTACCTCACCCATATCGTTCTGACCACCTCCGTCGATCCACCGTTGGAGAACACTGATCTGAGCGGGGGGGAGGTCAAATCCGGGAAGGGGCATGTGTGGAAGGGCCACGGGACCGGTTAGCGTGTCGCTGTTGGTGTGCCTTACAAGGTCGCTCTTTGAGGATTTGAATGGAACGACCACAGCACTTTCCTTCGGTCCAAAAAAGAGGTCCTCCCATGACTTGAGCGAGTACTGTGCATTATGCGCAGTTTTGGAACGTTTACCAAATGCGCCTGATGAGACCTCTCCGGACCCGACGTGACATGCGGAAACAGCACAACTGCTGTTAAAGATCGTCTGGATGTCGGTGCTGTAGCGGATTGTTTGGATTGTATCGTAATCGAAAGGGCGCCCGA
>Ga0247727_10020257_pt1 | contig 10193 bp, 9 predicted proteins | sample WisWelCaveWW1625_FD_202498 | JGI IMG/M metagenome (GOLD analysis project Ga0247727, IMG submission 202498) | Biofilm microbial communities from Wishing Well Cave, Virginia, United States - WW16-25 | ecosystem: Environmental > Aquatic > Deep subsurface > Groundwater > Cave microbial mat | place... | reverse complement strand
TAGGATTAAAATTGGAATATGTCGCATAATTATTCTCCTTTTTAGCTTGTCATCCCGGGCTTGACCCGGGATCCAATGTTGTTACAAAAAGACTCTGGATTCCCGCTTTCGCGGGAATGACAAAAAATATCTGGTGCGCCCGGGCCGAGTCGAACGGCCGACATCCTCCTTAGGAGTGAGGTGCTCTATCCATCTGAGCTACGGGCGCCCGGAACTTTGGAACTGGGATCTCAATAGAGATAACATTAGTACCAAAACAGGCCTTATAACTTACAATCTTTTTTGCCAGGATCAAGGGGTTTTAGGTGGGCAGGCGATTGTTGACTGACCGGACGAGCCAAATCAAATATCCGACCTGTTTTATAAAATCCTCTCGGTCATTCTTAAGGGAGTAGAACATAATCAGCTTAAACAAGCTACTTTTACTACGCAGCTCAGGATGACGAAGTAAACGATTAGTCACCCATCATCACAGCCAGCCTTCGATGAAGAGTTACTGATTTATATATACCCTTTAAGGTATTATTCTTTAGTTAGTTATTCATATTTATACCCTATTTAGCATAATTAAAAATTTAATATATCATAAAGGGTATAATATACTTAATTATTTTTGAATTTATACCTGAAATGGTATATACTTTTGTCATGAATGACTTAGGCAAAAAAATACAAGAGCTGCGTAAACAAACAGGACTGAATCAAATTGAATTCGCGAAACGGGTTGGCGTTGGCTTACGTTTTGTCCGCGATTTAGAGCAAGGTAAACCCAGTGTTCGCATGGATAAAGTAAATCAGGTCCTGGAATTTTTAGGTCATCGATTGGAGGCTGTGCCTATCCATGCCGGAGGAACCCTTCAGAAAAGCTGAAGTTCATTTTAAAGACGAGCTAGCCGGATTTTTGTCGGAAACGGAAAACGGTTACCGGTTTGCCTATGACAAAAACTTTCTGGGCGGTGGACAACCTATTTCCGTTTCACTTCCCCTGCGAGAAACACCCTACGAATCCAAAGAACTTTTCAGTTTCTTCGAAGGTCTACTGCCCGAAGGCTGGTACCTGGATATTGTGAGCGCCACGGCAAAAGTGGATGAGCATGACTCCTTCGGAATTCTGCTGGCTACTTCCGCGAACACCATTGGTGCCGTTAGCGTGCACAAAATAAAATGATGAATCCCAAAGCAATAAAAGAAATGTTTGGCGCGAGCCAAGCGCCGGAAATCCGTTTCAGCCTTACCGACATTCCGATAAAAGTCCGCGAAATGGTAGGCAAAATGTCTATTTCAGGCGTTCAGCCGAAAGCAACGGTTACGTTCGTGAAATCCAAATCAGAACTTGTGATTGCCCCTGCCGGCGGAGAATTTATTCTCAAGCCTCAGACTCAGCAATTTCCGCATCTTCCCGAAAATGAAAATTGCTGTATGGACATCGCTGAAACGCTCGGTATTGACGTGCCTCGCCATTGCCTGCTTCCGCTTTCAGACGGCACTTTGGCCTATGTAGTGAAACGCTTTGACCGGCAAGGCGGAGAGAAAATTCCCATGGAGAATTTTTATCAAATTCTCGAAAAGAAAGATAAGTACTCCGGTTCGCTTGAGGAAATCGGAAAAAAGCTGAAAGAAATTTCGGCGGTGCCGGGTTACGACGTTCAGCTTTTTTTCGATCAGGTAGCTCTGAATTTCCTGCTTGGAAACGGAGACGCTCACTTTAAAAACTATTCGATTTTGACGGATGACAACAAACAAATCCGTCTTTCCCCAGCTTACGATATTGTTTCATCCAAGCTGGTCATACCGGACGACACAGACTCTGCCCTTACCCTTGCCGGAAAAAAGAACAAACTCGCACGCAAAGATTTTGATATCTTCGCAGACTCTCTAAAAATTCCGGAAAAAGTACGCTATGAGAAGTTTGAGGGAAAATTTGGGATGATAAAAGAATTGATCCAAAAAAGCGAACTGCCCGCCGGTTACAAAACGAAATTCCTCGAAATTGTCCGGTTCCGCTATGAACGGCTGAAGATTAAGGAATAATCCCCTCAGGAGAGGGGTGGCGCCGTAGGCGACGGGGTGTGTTACTTACCCAACACCTCAGCAACAGACTTACGATAGAGACAGTAATCACATTCGAGAGGGTTCTCTTTAGGAACCTCATCACTCATTAAACATTTATGGGCATCAAAAATCGCTTTTTCCACCCAGGCATCATCCCCATCATAAGCGATCACTTGTACGTCAAACTCAAGCTTGCCGTCAAACGCAGCGCGGTCTGTCTCTCCATTACAATAAACAAAGTAACCCGTTTTCGAAACACGAAAACCATTCTTTCGAAATAACCACTGGTAAATTTCCATTTGTCTTTTGTAGCTTATCTGCCAATCCGCATCAATGCTGACCTCTTCCTCTTTAGAAGTTGCCTTATAGTCAACGATGAGCAATTCACCTTCCGGGGTGATCCATACATCATCAATTCCACCAGAAATAATCAGATTAGTAGGTTCATGAAAATAGCTGATTCCCCGATGCAAGGCATCCCGCCATTCTTCCATTTTTTCATGTTGAAACGGCACGGCATCAAGACCATACGCCTTCATCAAAGGATGGGAAGTCTTATTGCCTCTGTGAATATCAAATTCTTTTTTGAGGAGTTTATCAACAGCGGAATTAAGATTGTAAGGAAAACCCGGGGGCTGCTTCACACCCAGTCGACAGTCAACGTAAAAACAATGAGGACATTTCAAAAACAAATCCAATTTTGACCGGCTTATCTTAAAAGGCTTTTCGCTCTTCGGATCAAAAATATTTTTTGTTCGTTTGCCTTTGTAATATTTGGACACCTTATTTAACCTCTTATTGGATTAAAGTTGAGCGGCGCTACTTTTTCCCATATTAAGAGCGATTAAATCGTTTCTGGTTTTCATTGGATTATTTTCCTCTAGATTCGGGTGAAGATTGAACGAGGATTTGGGGAATTTTTTTTGGTTCAGTGGAAACGTGAGTTGGGGTGAAAAAAGGAATAAAGGGGCCTATTTTTTTCCAAACAAATTGAAAATCAGATTTTGAATCAATGGGTATAAGCACAAACTTTCCATTCAGCCGTTTTGTTTCTTCATCGAATTTTACGCCCAAAATCTTATCTGAATATAAACGAATTACTGCGAGTGTTGGTTCATTTACCAGCACAGAATATTCAGATTGTTTTTGTGCCTTTGCTTGAGCAGTAATCCTTGCAAGAGAACTGCCAAATAATCCCAGGATAATAAGAATGTAGGCAAAAGGACCACTTATAGCCGCTAATCGTGAAATCAGAGTTCTACTTCGAGCAGGCCCTTCTCGGGCTTCATCTGCAACAAATCGATCAAGAAGGCTTCCTTCTTTTTTATAAACCACAATAGGCCATAAAAACTCAATAAAAACTAATAGGAAGATAACAAAAAGATATAGCACTATATCTTTTTGGCGAAATCCAAAACTAAAGAAAGTCCATATAGGGATTAGTAGAGCCACACCAATACGAAGTAATTTTTCCTGCAACGCAGGATGTTTTGGCCAAGCCATAGCTAGAAAATTAGCTGTTGAGAAAAACAGCCAACCCACACCTGAGAAAGCAAAAAACATAAGGAGGATTGTTTCTAATCGAACTTCAGCGAACTCCGATGGAATACCAAATTCACCTAAATATGCGACTTCATAGGACATTGATATCCAATAAATCAATCCAGTAATTACCGCGAGCAGAATTCCTTCAGTAATAATTGACCTATTTTTAAACTGCTCCTCGCTCATGATTAACTTACCTTACTTTCAGCATATAAATGTTTCTGAAAATCAAAAAAAGTTGAGCGGATTTTACCGACATCGCCCAAAATTTCTTCAGCGTCAGAAATGCTGTGATATTTCAGGCTAAGCAAATCAGGTAATTTTTCCTGATCGAGCTCCTCAACACCGGTTTCAATATATTTGGAGAGCACAAACTCCAAAAACTCTTTGGACTTATTATCCAGTCCTTGAAAGATTTTCTCTTGAGCTTGAGCGACTCGCTTTTCTCTGGTGATTGGTTCAATAGCAAACGAAACATATTCGAGGACGTCGAATAGATCACTTTTTTCAGCATTGATTAATTTCTGCAATGAGCCCAAAACGTCTGCGCCGTACCCAGCTTCATACAGTTTTTCAAGCAGTGCCTTACGGGTAACTGGATTTGACCAAATCTTACGCAACTCAGCTTCACTCTTAAAAAATTCTGGCAAAGCACCGAACAAGCTCTGCAAGAACTCTTCCGAGGAAATGGGTTTTCCGTCTGCGCTCCAAAAAGAAGTTGCGATCATATGTTGAATCTCGCGCTCTTTACCGTCACGCAATTTCACTTTTATTTTTTTCTGAGCTTCATACGGCGTTGGCGGCTCGCTAATAACTCCGGGCTTGGGAACCTTAGGAGATCTCGGGCCTTCAGGCGTCTCTGTCGTTTGATCAATTGGTTCACCATCCCATTCGGGATCAGAAAAATGATGATACGCATCCACAAAATCATAAATCGTGAAATACTCTTTGCCTTCAAACAGACGAGTGCCTCGACCAATAATCTGTTTAAACTCAATCATCGAATTGACTGGCCGCATCAAAATAATGTTTCGGATATTGCGAGCATCCACGCCAGTTGAAAGTTTTTGAGAAGTCGTCAGAATGGTAGGAATAGTCTTTTCATTATCCTGAAAATCTCGCAAATACTGATCGCCTAAAGCACCGTCATTTGCTGTAACACGCACACAGTAATTCGGGTCCTTGCTTTGCTTATGTTGATTCACCAAATCACGAACTGCAGCTGCATGATCCTGAGTGGCACAGAAAACAATAGCCTTTTCAGCTTGATCAATTTCCAATAGAAAAACCCGCACTCGCTTAGCTTCGCGTTCTTTAATTTCGATGATTTTATTGAAGTCAGGTTCTGTATAAAGCTTACCTTCCTCAATTTCACCTTCAACCACCTGATCATCTGAAGTAAAGATATAATCATCCAAAGTAGTTTTGATACGTTTAACCTTAAACGGAGTCAAAAAGCCGTCGTTGATACCGTCCTTGAGTGAGTAAATATAAACCGGATCGCCAAAATAACGGTAAGTGTCCACATTGTTTTCTCGTTTGGGCGTTGCGGTAAGTCCAAGTTGAACAGCCGGAGAAAAATAATTCATAATATCGCGCCAGTTACTTTCATCATTCGCACCACCCCGATGACACTCATCGATAATGATGAAATCAAAGAAATCTTTAGGGTACTCTCCAAAATACGGAGATGGCTTACCGTCCTTTATTGGCCCACTCATAAAAGTTTGAAAGATCGTAAAGAAGACACTAGCATTTGTGGGGACACTGCCTTTTTTACGAACTTCATCAGGAGTAATGCGACCCAATGCATCCTCTGGAAATGTCGAAAAAGCGTTAAACGCCTGATCTGCAAGAATGTTTCGATCTGCCAAAAACAAAATGCGTGGTCTACGTGAACCGTCCCGCTTCAAGTTCCAACGGGTTTGATAAAGTTTCCATGCGATCTGAAATGCGATGAAAGTTTTCCCCGTGCCTGTGGCCATCGTGAGCAAAATACGCTGTTTATTTTCTGCGATTGCATTCATGGTATTGTTAACCGCGATTTCCTGGTAGTAACGCGCATGCTTGCTACCACCCACATCTTCAAACGGAACCTGATTAAACTTATCTCGCCATTGGTTTTGAGCAGCAAAAGTTTTCTTCCAAAGATCATTCGGCGATGGGAACGCCGCAACCAATTCTTCCTTGCCAGCCTTCATGCAGATTTGATAAATTTCTTTTCCATTGCTGGAAAAGGTGGTGTCTAAACACAGTTTTTCAGCATAATTCTTTGCTTGAGCAACCCCTTCACCCACTCCAAGCTCATCGCTTTTAGCCTCAATGACAGCGAGCTTTCGTCCGCGATAAACAAGCACATAATCAGCAATCAGTGGTTTTGCTCGTCCCACGCTCGTCTGAATTTTTCCATCAGTAATTTTATATTCCCGCAGAATTTTCGTATCTTCAATCACACCCCAGCCGCTGGCTTTGAGCTTCGGATCAATCAACTCTGCTCTAGTTTCAGCTTCGTTCATGCGGCAGCCTTTGTTAATTCGCCCGTGAAGGCTTGATGAAGGATTGATTTTTTTAATTCTTCGAGTGCATCGAGTTTTTTTTGATAGATGGATTCGAGGTGTTGGTTTTCTGCATTTAGTGCATCGAGTTTTTTAACAATCAGTTCTTGCTCTGAAACAATTCTCGGAAATGAAATCTCGATCAACTTCAACAAACTTGCTTTGATCCCTTGAACGGTGGCGCCCGTTCCCTTTGCGCGGATACGTTGCTGAACAGGAGCAGATAGCAGCAGGTATTTTAAGAAAGTACTGTCGAGCTTGGTTTTCTCTGGTTGCATGATGATAATTCGTTGGGCAAAAGCAACTTTCTCATCCGTGTTGAGTTGAGCCACATTGGCTAGGGGTGCTTCAGTAGTGAATAGCACATCTCCCTTTTGAGGAATGCCACGAGTCATCCAGCTACGATAGCTTGACGAAGCGATGAACTCCATTGGTGAATCTTGAAGGTTGCCCATCTTTACATTTTTAGCCGTAATCAATCGAATACCGCTAGTGGTTTTGACTGGCGTCTTACCTCGATAATCAATAAATCGAATGACATCACCGATGGTTGTGTCAATCCACCCCTTGCTTCGTTTAGAGAAGATGGATTGGAGATGACTTTCAAAAAGCGCACGAGCATTTTGGAGATTTTTTTCGGCGTTGGCTTTGGCGGTGGTGATGCCCTCAAACGCTTCATCGAGAATGCCGACGATCCGCTGCTGTTCGGGAAGCGAAACGAGCGGAATCTGAATAGTCTCAACCATTTCTTTTGAAATCACTGTCTGGGCTGCACCAACCGAACCAGACCGAAGATGCTCCACTAATGTCATCATGAAGTAATAGAGGTAGAACTGGTCAAGCTTTGTCGCATGTGGACGTATCGCCGCAACTGAACGTCCGATGGCACACTCTTCACCCAAGTTAATTTTTCCACAGGTTGCGCCCACCACACATAACAAAACATCCGTTTTACGCGCCATCCTTAGTGGATTTGTCGTCCACTCTCGAATCATCGGACGGATTTCACCAAACTCGCCCACTTTTACAAACGGAGTTCCACGTCCATCAAAGTTACAATCCTTGCTAGATGGGGCTTGGCCCATAACCAAATCTACAAGCTCTCCTAGTACCGTGGTGTTAACCATATTTTTCATAGTAACGCCTTGATGTTCCTCAATATCTTCGCACTCTTGACATCCAGCGTGGTGATTTCGTCCATGATTTCTTGCGGGCTGCGATGCGTTGGTGTTGGCACACCGTTCGGGTTCTTCACCGAAAGATCGAAAGTTTTTTGATCAATACTCTTGGCATCCACGTTCCAGGATTTGGGCGAGTCAGCAAAAATTTTTTGCAGCTTCACGAAGTCGGAAAGATCTGCCTCGTTGAGTGGGTTCGTTTTCCCAAGATTGCGGCCAGGGTCGAGTTGGTAATGCCAAATTTTTCTTGTGGGTGAGCCTTTTTCAAAAAAGAGGACGATGGTTTTTACTCCGGCTCCATGAAATGTTCCTCCGGGGCAATCAAGCACGGTGTGAAGGTTGCAGCTTTCAAGCAGAAGTTTGCGCAACGAGACAGAGGCGTTGTCGGTGTTGGAAAGAAAAGTATTTTTGATCACCACACCGGCTTTGCCGCCTGCTTTGAGAATTTTGATGAAGTGTTGGAGGAAGAGAAATGCGGTTTCGCCCGTTCGGATGGGAAAATTTTGCTGCACTTCTTTGCGCTCCTTGCCACCAAATGGAGGATTGGCCAGAACAATGTCATAACGGTCTTTCTCCTGAATATCGGAGATATTTTCCGCGAGAGTGTTCGCATGAACAATGTTTGGCGCTTCAATACCGTGCAGAATCATATTCATAATTCCAATGATGTACGCAAGCGACTTCTTCTCTTTGCCGTAAAATGTTTTTTTCTGAAGCGTTTCAGCATCTTTAGTGCTGAGGTTTTTCCTTTCCTTGAGATACTCAAAAGCTTCGCATAAAAATCCCGCGGACCCTACGGCTCCATCATAAATTTTGTCGCCAATTTTGGGAGCGACAACTTTCACAATCGCTTTGATAAGCGGACGCGGCGTGTAATACTCGCCGCCGTTTCGTCCAGCATTACCCATGTTTTTGATTTTGCTTTCATAGAGATGAGACATTTCATGCTTTTCAGCATGGGTGCGGAAGCGTAACTCATTCACCAGATTGATAACTTCGCGCAAGTTGTAGCCACTTTGGATTTTGTTTTTTAGCTCGCTAAAAATTTCACCGATTTTGTATTCGATGGTGTCAGGACTTTCAGCGGTAGTTTTAAATTTTTTTAAGTAGGGATATAACTTATGGTCAACGAAGTCTTTTAGATCATCGCCGGTGAGCGCTTTGTGGTGATCAAGCTTCCCGTCTTTGCCTTTCGGTGCCGCCCAAACCTCCCATTGATAATCGCGACTGATGATCCCCTTGTAGGTCTTCCCCGCAAGCTCCGCTGCAGTTTTTTTCTCTTTCTCCAAATCATCGAGATATTTCAGGAAGAGAACCCAGGAGGTTTGCTCGACATAATCCAGTTCGCTGCTACAACCGGCATCTTTGCGAAGAACATCGTCGATATTTTTGAAGGTTTGTTCGAACATGAAGGCAGCCTTTCTTTCTTCATCTATGAAAATGCTAACAGTCTCGTTAACAGGGGTATTTTAATGTCCAGAAAATGAAAAAGCCACCGTGATTAACTCAAGATGGCTTCTTCACTTGCAGATGGTCATAGAGCCAGGATTTGAAACTGGGACTCTTGGGTAATAAACCAATGTCGTATCCCAATGAAAATGCGAGATTGAATATATTTAAGTATGGATGTAGAAAAATATCAATATAGGCACCCATATTGCAACAAGAAAAGCACCAATAGAAAACAAAAAACCGAATCTGAGGACTTCCTCGCTATTAAGATCAAATCGCCATCTTTCATTTATTTCTAACTGCTTCTCTAATTCTCGTCTCTGACGTTTGTTCTGAATGGTAGACCATTCGCAGTATAAAAGAAAAGTTGTAGAGAATAATGCTGTTAGAAAAATAAAAAAGTAAAAAAGCGGAGGCATTGGAGAATTAAATAACGCACACTTATTCTCCGGTAATCGAAAAAACGTAATAAGCACACCATAAATTGCCCAGCTAAGTCCTGCAATTTTCCAAGAGAGATCCCGATATCGCGTTATCTCTAGGCGAACATTGTCAAGCTTTGATAAATGTATATCATGGCGCTGTTTCGCAATGGTTCTCAATGGTGCTATTTTTCTATCCTCCAAACTACTGATCAAATACCAAACTGAAGAACAAAATATAATAATAAATAAAATTGAGTACAATATGTAAAGAAATATCGCAAATAGCTTGAGGGAAAGTATTTCTAAATAGATTAACCAAAACCAGCCTCCCATAAGAATGCCTGCGACTATAAATAATATCCAAGCTTCTGTCTTACTCACAAATATTCCTCATCTAAATAGCGTAACCCCACCATCCACGCCTTCCCACCCTTAGGATGAAAATTTGTCTCGAACACCGCTTCGCGGATAAAGTTGACGCGCCAGCCGTCGGCCTCCTTAAAGGTGTCGCGGATTTCCTGTTGAGTGACGCGCCTCGGACCTCCCCACTCGGCAGGCTCGTGTTCGCTGAAGCAGAGCATGAAATATTTGCCTCTGAGAACAAGCGCTTGGGAAAGACTTTTCGCGTATCGCGTGCGGTCGGAGTCAGAGAAGCAGTGGAAGAGTCCGCAGTCGATGATGTTATCGAATTTTTTGCCGAGATCGCCGAGTGCGAGCGCGTTAGCCACGCGGAAAACAGGAGACACTGTCCGCCACACAGCGTTGGACGGATCCGTCCTCTGGCGGAGATTCTCGCTTTCGCGGGAATGACAACGAAACGCTTTCTCGTTCGCCTTTCCAATAGCAGACGGTGCGAAATCGATTCCCCACGCCTCCTGGCCCCGGACAGCGAAATAAAGAACATGCTCGCCAGTTCCACAGCCCGCATCGAGAACACTTCCTTTAATTTCTCCGGCTTCGGCAAGTGTCACGAATTCTTTTTGCGG
>Ga0247727_10020256_pt1 | contig 10193 bp, 5 predicted proteins | sample WisWelCaveWW1625_FD_202498 | JGI IMG/M metagenome (GOLD analysis project Ga0247727, IMG submission 202498) | Biofilm microbial communities from Wishing Well Cave, Virginia, United States - WW16-25 | ecosystem: Environmental > Aquatic > Deep subsurface > Groundwater > Cave microbial mat | place... | reverse complement strand
CCACCGATTCGGATTACATTCCCTGAGATGAAGTAGGAATCGTCGTGTGCGAGCAGGGCGATTCCCTTTGCAACGTCTTCGGCTGTTGCGTTGCGTAACGCGGGACTCTTTGCACGAGCTACGTCGAGCATCTTCGAGGCTCCGGGGATCTTCCGCAACGCAGGCGTGTCGGTTACACCTGCCAGGATGCTGTTCGCAGTGATGCCGTGAGGACCGAGCTCGAGCGCAAGCTGGCGTACGTAGGATTCTAACGCCGCCTTTGCCGCCGAGACCGCTCCGTAGTTCATCAAAACAGAATGGCCGCCCGAAGAGGTCATGGCAAAAATCCTCCCACCTTTCTTCATCATTCCGCGGGAAAAGACTCCCTGTGTCCAGTAGACGAGGGTATTCGCCATAACATCCAACGTCATCTCTATTTGTGCCTTGGTCATCATGTCGGTGCTGGTGGAAACAAGCGGCTTGAGTGTGCCGAATGCGAGCGAATGCAACAGGACTTTCACGCGCGAGCCCGGATTGGCTTCGAACTCCTTCTGGAGAGCATCGAGTGTTTCGCCTCGTTTCTGTGGATCGGAGGCGTTAACGTTGAAAAAGCGTGCCTGACATCCGCAAGCTTCCACGTCCTTTTTCACTTTCTCCGCTGCGGGCATCGTGGCCGCGCGGTCAAAGTGCACCCCAATGATGTTCATTCCCTGCCGCGCGAGTTCACGCGAGACCGCGGCTCCGAAACCGCTCGAGGCGCCCAAGATCAACGCCCAGTCGGTCTTCTCATACATGAAATTTGTACCCACAGGATTCTTCTTGCTTTCTTGGTTCTTTCTCTAAAGGCTCGGACGAAAAGCTCATTGTCCCAAGCATTTTAACCGCGAAGGGCGCGGAGGATACGCAAAGCACGCAAAGACAAATGAGTTGACTCAGCTTTCCCAGCGGGATGGTCTACTCTACGGTGACGCTCTTTGCCAGATTTCGCGGCTGATCAACGTCAGTCCCTCTCGCCACCGCCATGTGGTATGCAAGGAGCTGTAACGGAATGATGTTAAGAATTGGACCGAAAAATCCGTAGGTTCTTGGAACACGGATAACGAATTCTGCCAGCTTCTCGACTTCATGGTCATCCTCGTTAACCACGGCGATGATCCTTCCCCTTCGTGCCCGCACCTCCTGCAAATTGCTGAGGACCTTCTCGTAGATCGCATCTTTCGGAACAACGAACACCACCGGCATGTTTTCGTCGATCAGTGCAATCGGGCCGTGCTTCATCTCTGCCGCGGGATATCCCTCGGCGTGAATGTATGAAATTTCCTTGAGCTTCAATGCACCCTCGAGGGCAACGGGGAAGTTCGCTCCCCGCCCGAGATAAAGGAAATTCTTCACATCCTTGAATTCCCGTGCGATAGCTTCGATGTGTTCGGTGTTCTCAAGGATCTGCCTTGCCTTGTCGGGAATCGTTGCAAGTTCCCGGGCGAGGACAATACCATCTTCTTTCGTCATTCCCCGCTGTCTGGCGAGCATTAGTGAAATCAGGGCGAGCACGGTGAGTTGCGATGTGAATGCTTTGGTCGACGCAACGCCGATTTCCGGGCCGGCATGCACGTAGACGCCCCCGTCAGACTCGCGTGCAATCGTGCTGCCGACCACGTTCACGATGCCGAGCACCGTAGCCCCTTTTCTCTTCGCCTCACGCATGGCAGCGAGCGAGTCAGCCGTTTCCCCGCTCTGACTGATCACGAGTACGACATCGTCGATGTTCACCAGCGGACTCCGGTAGCGAAACTCGGAGGCATACTCCACTTCCGTCGGGATCTTTGCGATCTGCTCAAACATGTACTCGCCCACGAGTCCGGCATGCCACGAGGTTCCACACGCGGTGATAACGATCCGCCTCGCACTGAGGAGGCGCCCCATGACGTGCTGGAGACCACCGAGCTTGATGTTTCCTTCCTCAATAAGCAGCCGTCCCCTCATCCCATTTTTGATCGTTTCGGGCTGTTCGTGAATCTCCTTCAACATGAAATGATCATAGCCGCCCCTCTCGATCTGCGACAGCTCGAAGGTGACCTCCTGAATAACCTTGTCGGTCTTGACATCGTCGATCGTCATCGTGCGGAAACCTTCCCGGGTAAGCTCAGCCACTTCGCCATCCTCGAGATAGACCACCTGTCGTGTATGATCCACAATGGCCGCGGCATCGGACGCGACGAAATTCTCGCCATCTCCCACACCGAGGATAATTGGGCTTCCTTTCCGAGCTGCAACCAGCCGGTCAGGATCATGTTTGCTAAGGACCACTATGCCGTACGTTCCTTCAACCTCAGCCAGCGCCATCCGCACGGCCGAGCACAGATTGCCCGTTCGTTCATACATCGCCCCGATCAGATGTGCAAGCGCCTCTGTATCGGTGGCTGTCTCAAAAATGTGTCCCTCTTGCGCCAGTTTAGTTTTGATCACCTGATAGTTCTCGATGATCCCGTTGTGGATCACTGCAATTTCTCTCTTCTGGTCCCAGTGCGGGTGGGCATTCGTGTCGTTCGGCTCCCCATGTGTTGCCCATCGGGTATGTCCCATCCCCAGCGAGGCTTTCAACTCTCCGTTGGACGCTCCGATAGCACTCACCAGTTCGGCAACCTTGCCCGCCTTCTTGTAAACTCCAATGGATCCATTCTGAACAAGAGCGATGCCAGCGGAATCATACCCCCGGTACTCCAGCCGGCGCAATCCTTCAAGCAGGAGAGGAACACAATTCTTCTGGCCGATGTAAGCAACAATGCCGCACATAAAAAATCCTCATCTTATTGCCAAAAAGATAATCAGAATGCTCATGAGAATCAATGAACCATCACCCGTCCCGCCTCACCTTGGGGGGATCACTTCAGGAGGCCGATTACTCCCATCATGCGGCCTGAACGTTCGCGATCCCTCCTGAAAGAGTGTAATAATCGAGTCGCTTCAATTGTGCAGAGGGTGCTGACTTCGATGAACGAGGGAAGAACGCCCGCCTCATTGAGCTGCCAGACGTTTGCGGATTTCAAGTCCAGAAATGTCCCGAGATCTGTTCTGGAAACAAATCTCCCGGCAAACCGGGATGCGACTTCTTCCCCGACCTCATAACAGCAAGGCCCCGCGCATGGTCCGAGGTATACCCTGAGGTTCCGCGGGTCACTACCAAATTGCTCCGTGAGCAGTGCCAGAGTATTCCGGAGAATTCCTTTCGTTGCCCCTTGCCAACCAACGTGGATGGCCGCAACAATCCCCGCCACCGGGTCATAGAGGAACACCGGGACGCAATCTGCCACGGTAACGCAGAGGTAGACCCCAGGGGTGCATGTTGCCAGCGAATCGCAGGCTTCGTAGTTCCCGGGAGCACTCACCGTCCGGACTGCATCGCCATGGATTTGAGAGGGAATCGCAAGACTATCAAGGGGGATGTTCAACTCTCCAAAGAACATCTGGCGGTTTCGGATGACGTTCTCTTCCGCGTCGCCAACCCGGAAGGAAAGATTCAGCCCCAACGGGTCAGGGCTCACGCCTCCCGGTTTCGAACTCATCCCAAACCGGATCCCGGGATGGGAATCAAACAGGAGAGATCTGATGATTGACAATCCATCTTTCCTGGGAGAGAATTCCCCGGCAGGGACGCTCATGGGTTCGCCGGAAGTGTGATAGTAACTTCCGTACCCCTACCCACACTGCTTTCCACTGTAATCTTCCCGCCAAGATCGTCGATCGTCTTCTTTACGATTGCAAGACCGAGGCCCATTCCTTCTGTTTTGGTAGAGAAGTTGGGCTCGAAGAGCTTGCTTTTCAGTTCATCCGGGACTCCCATGCCGAAATCACGGATTGCGATGGTCACTTCCTGTCCCGCGCTCGTTGTGCGGATCACCATTCTTCCGCTGCCGTTCATTGCCTGGACGCCGTTCCGGAGAATATTGATGAATGCTCTCCGGAGTTCCTCGTTATCAGCCCGAACCCGGGGAAGGTCCTGCCCGAACTGTTTATCGAAAATCAGTCCTTTCTCCTGTTCAAACAGGTGAAGGGCTTCCTGGAGTATGACATTGACATCACACGGCTCAAGATCGGCTGTTGGAAGTCTCCCGAATCTCGAAAACTCTGATGCGATGCGGCCAAGCGCATCGATCTGTTCAATAACGGTCTTCGTCACGTCTTCGATGATCCTGTCGAATCCCGCAACCCTATCCCGATAGGTTTGTCTGAGGTGTTGAAGTGAGAGCTTCATCGGGGTCAGGGGGTTTTTGATTTCATGGGCCACTTGTCGTGCCATTTGTTTCCACGCGAGCTCACGCTCGTACCGTACAAGTTCCTCCCTTTGACGCTTGAGATCCCGGGTCATGGCCTCGAATGAGTGCATGAGTTCACCAATTTCGCCGTCGGCTCGGGCATCGAACACGGTTACATCGAGTTCGCCACGGGAGACCCTGCGAGTGGCTTCAGTCAGCCGCTGGACCGGGGATGCAATCGTGCCCGCAACAGTAGTCGCGACGATGAGGATCACAAAGAAAACGACGGCATAGACGCCGAAGAGAAAGGCGCTCTGTTGCGAAACCTGACGATCCAGCTCGTCCTGACGATAAAGGGTCGGGACGGATACAATTCCCAACAGGCTGTCCCGCTCAGAGTACACAGGTCTGTATCCAACTGCATACCGATACCGCCCGATGTTCTCAGTTTGTTCGTAGAACTTTTCTCCGCGAATAACCACAGCAGCATAGGCGCCGCCGCTCAGCCTTCGGTCGAGGAGGCCAACGGCATACAGCTCTGGTCTGCTTGAGGCGCGAAGAGAAGCATCAACATAGAAATTAAGGTCGGTATCCAGTTCACCGGCCATCCCTTCGATGGCAGCAGGAGTAATCCCTCGAGACGAGCCACGGTGCGCATCGCCGTATTGTTGCTGTATCCGGGACGCCACGATGCTTGTTTCACGTTCCAACCGTCCGGCCGTTTCTTCTTTCAATCGTTGCTCGGCAGAGTCCTTCGCGGAGTACACTATGACGACGAGCGGAAGGACAGCCGTCAGGATCAGCGCCACGAGAATTCGATCGCGGAATGTGGCCCGATAAGGCGTCCCTCGCGCCCAAAGAAAAAGCAGGTAGCCCGCGAGCGCGAGAAGCACTACAAGAGAATAATAGACAAGAACCTTCACCACGCTGAAGAGCTCCCAGGAAATGTCCTGAACAGGAAGGCAAAGCCCGATGACCTGTCGCAGGTCGGCCGAGCCCTTCATGTAGAGAACTTCATATGTATGCTCACCAACCTGCAACTCGCTCCAAAGGGAAGACCTTGCAGGGTCCCTTACAAGTTCGAACACAGGATCCGGGATCGGAAAACGCACGGGGAAGATGTCAGAATTTGAAGCAAACAAAATCCCATCCCGGAATTCCACAACAATGACAGGTCGATAGAAGGATTCAAGACTTTCCGGCGATGGACTGCGGAGGAATGACGGGACCTCGCCACGAAACAATGTCTGTTGACCCGCAGCAACAACAACAGAGATGGTTGCAAGCAACCGGTCCCCCGTGTAGAGGGGGAGCATGCCTCTGTACACTTTCACTGCGTTGACACCTGTCCCTCTCTGCTCGACGCGGACCGATTTACCAGAAGCAAGAGCGCCGCGGGTGGGCTTGCCCTCGGACAGGACACTTTGATCTCCTATGCTGTAGCGGTTGCGCTCGCGGCCGGCAGAGTCCATGACGGCAAAGAGCGAACTATACCCTTCACGGCAGACTGAGCTTTTCGCCCAGAGTGAAAGCAAAAGGCGATCGACGTCATCCCGTGAACCATGTTGAATGATCTCAGGTACCTCATCTTTGAGAAAGGACTGCAACGCTTCCTCCACGATAAACGTGAGCCAGCTGTCGACGGGCCTGAGAAATTCTGCCGCGAACACTTCAATTCGCTCGCGGTCCTTTTCATGAATTCTGATGTCGAGTTGTGGGTAAAGCAAGAACGACGACAAGCCCAGGAGGGCCAGAAGACTTCCCGGTATCTGGAATGCTCTACCCTCAGTTAACTTCTTGTGAAGATAGCCTGCGCAAACAAGAATGCTCGCGGAGAACGCCAACCGATATGCCACACTCATGAAGGGATGCTTCTCCAGGTACCCCAGGATGATTAATGATGTGATGAACATTCCGGCCATGAGAATCCACGGACGAATGCTTGAGACCTCGCGTTCTGAGAGAATGGAAATCACAAAGACCGTCATACCGGTCGAAATGAGAATGAGGCAAAGGCTTATTGTAAAGAGATTCACGACCATCAGGGCAAGTTCAAACGATGGGATAATGACGGCAGGGTCTGTGTACATCAGCCCAGAATCGAACACCGCACTTCTGATCACCGCTCCATATCCTCGCAGGAGAAGGAGCAGGAATGTGGTAACTGTCAGTCCCACACCGAGGCGGCTCGCAATGCGCTTCGGTCGCCAATGAGACGACGATGATGAGAGTTGTCGGGCAAAATAACGAGCAAACGCAACGGTGTTGATAAGGAGAGCGAGCGATGTCAAACTCAGTTCACCTATCGATTTCGCAAGTCCTCCACCAAATTTTGAGGCATAGTTCGTCGGGTCAAATACTCCCTCACTAAAATAAACCGATGGAATGTTGAGCCACAAGAGGAAATATCTTGTAGCCCAGATGAGCACCATGATGGCCATGCAACGGAAGAGAAAGTGTGGAATCCCCTGGAGGCGGTGCCACGCTATGATCACCGCAACACAAAGGACAATTGATATCAAAAGGGTATTGACCCCGAGGAATGTGGCGCGAACCCGTTCTTGATATGAAGAAAGGGTAGGTTTGAGAATGCTGACTGAGCCGATCCTGCTGCTGTCGATGCCGAAGAGAATGGAAGACACATAGCCTTCTCCGTGTTCCTCCAGGTTCTCGCCTGAGAATCCATAGCTCACCGATACACCAAGATCTTCCCGCACCTCGTCGGTCAGCCCCTGGTGGGCAACCAATTTCGAATTGAGGGGATAATGAACATCGATCGTATTTCGAACCAGGACAACCCCCACAACGATTGTATCACTCCTGACAGGAATCAGCACAAACAGATGCGAATGAAGGGCCGAGGAGGTAACATACGAAGTCAGTTTTCCGTCAAGCGCCGAAAGAACTTCCCCACGTTCGACAGGCCCGCTTATGCCATACCAAGCGGTCAAAACACCTTCGGCATTATAGATTTCCACGCCAACATCGTATGATTCACTCACGCTTTCTGCCTGGTCGAAGAGGGCCAGGGGATCACGGGTGGGATGAAGAAGAGAGGAAATGATGACGGGATGACGGGCCAGATCGGTCGCAACCCTCCGGGTATTCCTTTGAAGGCTCCCGAACCGCGCTGCGGCCTCATGCAGGAGATCAAGAGACTCCGAGTCAAGGACACTGTCCCAGTTCTTTTCGGTGTTCGCAATGATTGCTATTTCGACACCCTTGAGGAGGACGAGGAGTCCAAAAACAAAAAAGACGATATTGAGATATCGCCTTTCGCCTCTGGTCGCCATATTCGGGTTCATCGACTCAGTAGATTTTGATCTGGGTTATCACCCATCGGTCCCCCAACTGTGAAAGTGAGACATAGACCTGCGCGGTCTCTCGGCTTCCTTTATGATGGAACCCTGCACTTCCCGTAGCATATGGCGTCAAACCTGATTCCTCCAGGGTTGAAAACTCGAGTCCTGAGATTTTTTTTGCCTGAAAGTAGTTCTCGAGAACATAGTACGCCTGGCCCGAACTGAAGTATCCAGTTTCGCCTCCCTTGAGGTTCACGTGCACTTGAGGGGCCAGAAGCTCGGCAAAGGATCCTATGCGGGCGCCATTGAGGCCCTCCTTTACCGTTTCAAATACACGCCGCTGGTCGCTCCTCTTGCCGCTCTGCTCCTGTGGTTTATGCACTGGCGTCGCTTGGGGAAGATCCTGTCCGGAATCAGCTGGAACGCCTTTGGGCCGGTTTCGTTCTGAGTGGCTTTCTGTATCTTTCCTCGACGGTCCCTGCTCTTTTTCGGCAGGTCTTTTCTCCTTCCTCTCTGTCTTGGGTTCCAATCTCTTGGGATCCTGGGCTCTCGGCCTAGCCCTGGAAACCTCTCCAGAGTCCTCTCCCCGTCCACGCAATACTTGCTTGCGGTCCTGAGCAGGCGACAGTATAACCAACCCGATAATCAGGATACTAATTGTGAGGCCGCGATTCATTGTCCACGTCGTTCGTTTGATTGCAAAGTACATCATCCATAACAAAAAGTCAATAAAACCAACAATGGAGAACGGCGCTGGATTATCCAGCCACCATCAAACCGAATACCCAGCACCGGTTTCTCCACTGTTGTTCCTTACCCATCCCACATCGTCTCCTCCACCACGGGTAAGGAATCAAGAACAAACCTTATCTACGCTGAAGCCTCTGGGCAGCCTTCTCACGATCCCTTGCGGCATTTTGTTTCAGGATTGGGTTCGCTTCCTGCAACTGATATGCCCAGTCAATAACGACCTGTCCCGAGGAAAGGCCCGTCACTCGGAATTTCGCGTAATGATTATCCCATGTCCACACGATGTACGTATGACCCTCGACCAACTGAACATCGTGCGTGGGTGACCATCCCGACTCCGGTGCAATGTTGATGTCCAGGAGCGAAACAGTGTACCCCGCGTCCTGGATATCTGTATCGTCGGACCTTACGACCATGTAAAGCACATCTTGGAAGTTTTCGAAGTACATGTCGGCATACAGATCATCAAACGGAACTACCTGAGCGGTCGAAAAGTCAAATCCCGAGGATTCCGGAACGAGCCAGACATCACGAAGAATGATGCCATACCCCTCCGGCCGGGGAACGCCAAAAACGATATCCCGATTCAAGACACTCTCGTTTCCCGAAAAATCGAAAGCGGTTACCGCATAGTAGTAACCCAGTCCATTCCTTGCGCCGGAGTCAAGAAAGTAGGGCGTCGCAACAGTGCCGATCATGTCAAACCTGCCATCGAGCGTCGGGCTGACAAATACATGATAGCCGGCAATGTCGGACTCGGGATTCCTGTTCCAAAAAACTTCTAAGTAATTATCTCCTGGCCGTGTTGAAACCCCCTCAGGTGCTGAAGGTGGAATCGTATCGACACCCATGTGCTCACAACCCAGAGCGAAAGCAAGAAGCGGAACAATTACGATGGATTTGATGGTGAACTGCGATGAATGATGCATGCCGTTCGGGGTTCCAAACCACGTGCCAAAGCCAAGAAAGGAAAGCACTCAATTAACGCTGGACAAGTGAAGTGGGACTCAGAGAGAGGGTGTAGAGCGAAGAATGCACACGTCCTGATTCGTGGACGCGAGAGGCAGGTTAAGACCAGTAAAGCTGGCCGTTATTGACAATCCCGAATGGTTTTCCCTTGAGCCTGAATCCGCCAAACGGAGTATTCTTCGATTTCGATCTGAACTTTTCTGGATCAACAACCCATTCAGTATCGGGGTCGAAAATTGTCAGGTTCGCTCTTTCCCCCTCGCCAAGCGCTATTGCATGGAGCCGGAGAATCCTCCGGGGGTTGGTGGAAAAAAGTGACACAAACCGCATCAGGGAAATAATCCCCGGGTGAACGAGCCTAGTCAAGGCCAGGCCGATTGCCGTCTCCAGCCCCACAATTCCAAAAGGGGCGCTTTGGTATTCCACCTGTTTCTCATCAAACGAGTGGGGCGCATGATCTGTCGCAATCACGTCAATCGTCCCGTCCCGAAGTCCTTGCATTATCGCCTCGACATCGCGTTGAGTTCGAAGCGGCGGGTTCATTTTTGTGTTCGTGTCAAAGGTTGTCACAGCTTCGTCGGTAAGGGTGAAATGGTGCGGTGTGACTTCACAGGTTACCTTCACCCCTTTTTCCTTTGCCCCCCGAACAAGCTGCACTGCGCCAGCTGTACTGAGATGAGCAACATGGTACAATCCTCCTGTAAACCGGGCCAGAGAGAGATCGCGCGCAATAACGACATCTTCAGCAATGTCCGGCATTCCAGGCAAGCCGAGCCTTGTGGAATTGAATCCCTCATTCATCACAGAGCCCCTTGTCATCGCCGGGTCTTGAGCATGCTGAATGATTGGTCTGTCGTACATCCCGGCATACTCCAGCGCCCGACGCATGAGCTCGGTATCATGAACAGGATCACCATCGTCCGTAAACCCGACTGCACCC
>Ga0247727_10020255_pt1 | contig 10193 bp, 10 predicted proteins | sample WisWelCaveWW1625_FD_202498 | JGI IMG/M metagenome (GOLD analysis project Ga0247727, IMG submission 202498) | Biofilm microbial communities from Wishing Well Cave, Virginia, United States - WW16-25 | ecosystem: Environmental > Aquatic > Deep subsurface > Groundwater > Cave microbial mat | place... | reverse complement strand
TGTACCGCCCATCCTGCTCGTTCTCCTTGATCATGAGGAACCGCTGGCCGTCGGGGGTCACGTCGTAGTTGGAGGAGCTGGGCCCGGGCGCGCCGCACGCCGAACTAAGGCCGTGGGCGTAGAACCGCTCCCACAGCATCTGCGGGCGGCCGCCGGAGAAAGCGGCTCCAGTGGTGACGGCCACGGCCATCATCTTGTTGCCGCTGCGATAGAACAGTTCCCGTCCGCTGCGCGTCCAGACGGGGTCGAAACCGCCATCGGACGACACCTGGGTCCGGGCGCCAGGGCCGGGGTATGCCTGAACGTAGACCTCGTTGCGGCCGGATTCGTTGGATGAGAAAGCGATCCAACGCCCGTCGGGGGAGAACCGCGGCGAGCCTTCGTTGAACTTGGTGCGCAGGAAGGGGACCGGCTTGCGGCCGCCGCCAACCTCCAGCACCCACAGGTCGGCGCCGGTCTCGGGATCCAGTTGGGTGAAGGCCACGACGCGGCCGTCGGGGGACCAGGAGGCTGCGCTCTGCCGCGCCCCGTCCGCCAGTCGCTCTTCCGCGCCGCTGCGGTCGACCGGAGCCCACCACATGGTGAACCCCGCGGTTCGCCAGGATCGGAATGTGAGGCGCTTGCCGTCCGGCGTCCAGAGCGGCCAGTGGCTGGTTCCGTCCGTGCTGAACTTGCTGAGCACGCCCCTTGCGAGGTCGTAGACGAAGGTGTTGTGGCTCGTCCCTTCGATTTCTATGGCCAGTTGCCGTCCGTCGGGGGCAATGCGGGGGTGTAAGTAGGCGCGTGGCGGCAGAGCCAGTGTTTCCTCGCGGCCCTGGCGGTCCACCCACACGGGAACCCGCCCGACGCCCACGGCGGAACCCGACACATAGGCCAGCGTCCCGTCGTCGGAAAGGCTGAAGTGGGCAGCGCCGTAGGCGAGACTCTGGAACACGCCCTCCAGAACCGGAACCGGCGTCCCGGTCATGGTCAGCCGCTGGACATCGAACGGCGCCGCCAGCAGGGCTCCGCCGCGGGCATACACGATGTGGCCGGTGGGAGAGTAGCGGGCGCCAAAGCCGCCTTCGATGAGGATCTTGCGGTTGCCCGTTTCGAGCGACTGCACGGCGATGCGGGCGTCGTCGTAGGTCTCGACGCCCTCGGGGGCGATGGTGAACAACACGGCCTTGCCGCCGGGCAACAACTGCGGCAGGCGATGGCTCCGCTCCCCCTTGCTGGCGACCACGCCCGTCACCTCGCGCGGCGTGCCGCCGCCCGCGGGGATGCGCCAGATGCCCTCGGGATACCCGCTAACGAAAATCGTTCCGTCGGGCGCCCAGTGCGACCCGCCGATGCTTTCCACGTCAGTAAGGGCGACGGGGGCGCCGCCGCTTAGTGCCAGCTTCCTGAGCTTGAAGTTTTGCCAGAAGGCCACCCACTGGCCGTCATGCGAGAAGAAGGGGTTGCGTGCGCCGGCGGTGCCAGCAATGGGCTTGGCCTCGAGCTGGTCGAGCCGGCGCAGGTAGAGCTGTCGTCCGCCGCCGGCGTTGCTGGCGGAGTAGAGCAGGCGGGTCCCGTCGGGGGAAAGCACGGCCGAGGAGGCGTGATCGAAGGTGATGATCTCGTTGGCAGGGAGATCAACGGCGAAGCGGGCCACGGCGGGTGTGGGTGGGGCTTGGCGCCAAAGGGCCCATCCGACGAGGGCCGCACCCACCGCGCCGGCGAGCGCGCAGGCCGCCGCCAGCAAGGCTCGCCGAGGACCTCGAGTGGGCTCGGTGACCGCTTCCATTGGCCCCGCCGGCTCTTCCATCTCCATCCGCGCGTCGCCGATGTCCCGCAGCCGCTTCTGCGCATCCTTCTGCAAACACCGCCGCAGCAGGGTACGGACATGAGCCGGCGTCTCGGCCGGTAGCGCCTCCCAGTCCGGCTCGCGACTCAGCACCGCCGCCATGCAGTCGGTGATCGTCTCCCCGGCGAAGGCTTTGCGACCGGTGAGAACTTCGTACAGCACGCACCCGAACGCCCAGATGTCGGTCCGCTTGTCCACCGGTTTCCCCCGCGCCTGCTCCGGGCTCATGTACGCCGGCGTCCCCAGGATCGACCCCTCCCGCGTAGGATCCGCCGACACCGTCGCCGCGTCATCGGAGGACTCCGGCCGCAGAGCCTTGGCCAGTCCGAAGTCCAGCACCTTCACCTTGCCCTCCGGGGTGATCTTCACGTTGGCCGGCTTCAGGTCACGGTGCATGATCCCTTTCTCGTGGGCCGCTTCCAGCGCCTCGGCGATCTGCCCGCACACCCGTAGCGACTCCTCCACCGGCAGCGGTCCCTTCAGCGTCTCGCCGGGAACAAACTCCAGCACCAGGTAATGCGCGTCCCCGCTCTCCTCCAGGCCGTGTATGGCTGCTATATTGGGATGATTCAGCGCCGCCAGCATCCGCGCCTCGCGCTGGAACCGCGCCAGTTGCTCCGGATTCCTGGCAAAAGTGTCCGGCAGGACCTTGATCGCCACCTGCCGCCCGAGCTTCGAATCCGTAGCGCGGTAGACGACGCCCATGCCGCCGGCACCGAGCTTTTCTTCAATGCGATAATGACCCAGATTCTGGCCGATCATGAGAGCCCTCCTTGGTTGCGGATACTGTACTCCGCAACCATCGCCAAGTCAACAGGGCGCGACGGCTTGCCAGTGTATGTAGTTGATAAAACATTGCTTGCCAAAATCAATGGCTCGTGCCATAATGAAACGGTATGACGTTGAGAATCGATAGATCCGGCCGGATTGTCGTACCTAAGTCCGTCCGGGACCGGTGGGGCTTGAGGGCCGGCACGGATCTGGAGATTGAGGAAGGCGCCGGGGGGCTGCTCCTGAAGCCGGTCGCCGGCCGCCCCTCTCTCGTGCGAGATGGCCGCTTCTTGGTCCACACCGGAAGACTGCCGGCTGGGCTCGACATTCTCAAAGCGATTGCGGATGATCGGGAAGAGAGACTGGGGAAGCTGGCCGGAAGGTGAAGCTGTACTTCGACACCTCCGTCTTGGTTGCCGCTTCCGTGCGGGATCACTCCCACCACGCGCCGGCCATTCAAGCGTTGGATGCTATGTTATCCCAGGCCCACCAGGGCTACATAAGCGCCCATGGCCTTGCCGAAGTCTACGCCGTGCTCACGCGGGCCCCGTTTGTGCCGCCGATCTATCCAAGCGAAGCCTGGCAGATTCTGGACTGCTCGATACTGCCGCACGTCGACATCGTTGTGCTGGCTGCCGCCGAGTATAAGGAATTGGTAAGGAAGTGTGCGGAGGAAGGGCAGATCGGCGGCCGGGTGTATGATGAGATTCACCTTCGCTGCGCCCGGAAGGCGGGCTGCGACCGGCTTTACACGTTCAACGTGAGAGATTTTCGCGCCTTGGCAGCCGAGGATTTTCGAGATCGTATTTGCTCCCCGTAAGCCGGCGGCGTTGATCTGCAACTATCACCAGTAGAGCTTCAGCCCCAACTGGATCGACCGCGATGGATAGGCCTGAAAGATCCGGCCGAAGTTCGGGTCGCCGAAGCTGGTGTTGAGGTCGTTGTCTGCCTGAAAGCGAATGCTCACGAGCTCTTGGTTGCCTGCTCGCGAGCCCGCTGCAGACGCTCATAGAGTTCGGGCTTGGTTCGGCTCAGAGGCGGCACGGAACGATCCAGCTCTTGCTCGCCAGCCTGGATGTTCGCCTCTACTTCCCGGTCATGGCCCAGGTAAAAGGCGATCGCGCCGTACACCTGCTCTAGGGTAAGGGAAGCGAAGTTCTCACGGATGGTTTCCGGGGACTCTCCAGCCCGGAAGGCGTAGACAATCGAGTCCAGCGACACCCGGGTACCGGCGACGTAGTAGCCACCGTGCCGCTGTTCGACATATTCCCGAGCCATGGCTCCTCCATCGACATTATATCGTTCCCGCCCGCATACCGGCCTCATGGCTTGGCCCGATGGCCCCGATCAGGACTTCTTCTGCTTCTCCTGCATGAGCCGCTTCAGCTCCTCGGCCCAGTTCACCACTACGTGGATCCGCGTGTTTTGCGAAGCGGGCGCTGAAACCGGAGGAGGAGGCGCTAAGGGAACTTCTTGCCAAGCTGATTCAAGATTACGACGACCGCCATCATCCGCTGCCGGCGTTGTCTCCGAGAGCCATGCTGCGTTTTCTGATGGAGCAGCGCAATCTTCGCCAGCGCAACTTGATCCCGGTGTTCGGCTCGAGCAGCGTTGTGTCGGACGTGATCAACGGCGAGCGATCCATCAGCAAGACGCACGTTCGAAAGCTTGCCGAATTCTTCCGCGTCTCCACGGACGTGTTTATTTGCTGAGCCTCCGTCCTGTCAAGCGCCTATTGTGAAGAGACGCCGCCGGCGCCAAGTTTCTCTTCGATGCGGTGATGACCCAGGGTCTGGCCGATCATGTTCCCTTCTTCTTTTCCGCCATCAGGCGCTTTAGTTCCTCGGCCCAGTTCAGGACCACGTGGATTTGAGTCGCCGGTACGTCCTGGTCGCCCTCTTGGATCATCAGGAATCGCCGCCCATCGGGCGTCACGTCGTAGTTGGACGAACTGGGGCCGGGCGCCCCACACGAGGAATTCATCCCGTGGCTGTAACGTCCCTCCCATAGCGCCCGAGGTCTGGCGGCGCGAAACGACGGCTGGGTAGCGACCTCCACGACCATCATCTTGTCGCCGCTGCGATAGTACAGCTCACCACCGCCTGGCTTCCATACCGGATCCGTGCCGCCGTCACTGGAAGCCTGGGTCTTCGGTCCAGGTCCGGGATAAGACGTGACGTAGATTTCGTTGCGACCGGACTCGTTGGAGGAATACGCGATGTAGTGGCCGTCGAGGGAAAACCGGGGAGAACCCTCGTTGAACCTGGTCTGTACAAACGGCCGCGGCTTGCGCCCCGCATCCATGTCGAGGACGTAAAGATCGCCGCCGGTGTCGGGGCCCACCTGGGTAAATGCGACCACGCGGCCGTCGGGGGACCAGGAGGCGGCGCTCTGCTGCATCCCAATCGTCGTCAGCCGCTCCTCGGCGACGCTGCGGTCGGCGGGCATCCACCACATGGTCATAAACCCGGTGCGCCAGGAGCGGAAGGTCAACCGCTTGCCGTCCGGGGTCCACAGGGGCCAGTGGCTCCTGCCGTCGGTGGTCATGCGCGTGAGCACGCCGCGCGCCTGCTCGTAGGTCCAGAAGTCGTGGTTCGGCCCTTCGCTCTCGACAGCCAGGGTGTGGCCGTCGGGGGAGATTCGGGGGTGCAAATAACGGCGGGCAGGCAAGGGCAGCGGCTCTGCCTTTCCCTGCCGATCGACCCACACCAGTTGGCGGCCGACGGCGACTGCGCCGCCCGGAACATACGCCAGGGAACCGTCAGCGGACAGGCTGTAATGGGTCGCTCCGTTAGCCTGGCTCATCAACACGCCGTCCAGGACCGGAACCGGAGGCCCGGTGACGGCCAGGCGTGACTGATCGAACGGCACGGCGAGCAACTGTCCGGCCCGGGGCGTAGACCATATGGCCGGATGGCGAGTAGCTGGGTTTGTATCCTCCTTCGAGCAAAATCTTGCGCTGGCCCGCCGGAAGGGGCTGCACGGCGATGGGGCCGTCGTCGTAGGAATCCATTTCGGCGGTGCGGATTGTGAACAGCACGCCCTTGCCGCCGGGCAGGATATGCGGCATCCAATAGGCCCTCTCTCCTTTGCTGGAGTCGGCGGCGAACAGGGGTCGCGGCGCGCCGCCGGAGGCGGGGACCTGCAAGACGCTGGCCGGGTAAACGCCGATCAGCAAGTTGTCATCGGCGCCCCAGGCGGCGTACATGTACGCCCCCGGTGGAGCATCGCAGATCGTAACCGGCGCTCCGCCGCTGAGGGCGACCTTCTTCCATCGCGCGGCCTGCAAGAAGGCCAGCCACTGGCCGTCCGGGGAAAACACGGGCCCGACCGCGTTCTCCGTGCCCGAGATCGGCTTAGCCTCCTGCCGATCAAGCGGGCGCCAGTAGAGCAGCGTCCGCCCCGCGCGGTTTGCGACCCAGGCCAGCCTGGCGCCATCGGGCGAGATGGCCACTGAACTCTGCGACTGGGGCGACAGGATCTCACCCGGCGGCAGCGTGATGGTGAATCGTGCCACGGGCGGGGGCGGCAGGGGCCGGCGCCAAACTCGCCACCCGATGAGCCCGGCAACAATCGCGCCGGCGACCACGCAGGCCACGCCGACCAGCATCGTTCGTTCCCGAGGCGCCGACCTCACCGCGGCAGGAACAGGTTCCAGTGGCGCTTCCAGTTCCATCCGCGCGTCGCCGATGTCCCGCAGCCGCTTCTGCGCCTCCTTCTGCAAACACCGCCGCAGCAGGGTCCGGACATGAGCCGGCGTCTCGGCGGGCAAAGCCTCCCACTCCGGCTCCCGATTCAGCACCGCCGCCATGCAGTCCGTGATCGTCTCCCCGGCGAAGGCTTTCCGCCCGGTGAGTACTTCGTACAGCACGCACCCGAAGGCCCAGATGTCGGTCCGCTTGTCGAGCGGCTTGCCGCGCACCTGCTCGGGGCTCATGTAACCGGCGGTGCCCAGGATCGTGCCGGCGCGCGTGGGCAGCACGCTGATGGTCGGGGAGGCCGCCGGATCGCTCGAAGCCGGGTCATCGGCGTACGCCTTGGCGAGGCCGAAGTCCAGCACCTTGACCTTGCCCTCCGGCGTGATCTTGACGTTGGCGGGCTTCAGGTCCCGGTGGACGATGCCCTTCTCGTGGGCGGCCTCGAGCGCCTCGGTGATCTGGCGGGCGACGGCGAGGGCCTCCTCCACCGGCATCGGCCCCCGCAGCGTCTCGCCGGGGACGTACTCCAGCACCAGGAACGGCACGCCGTCCACCTGCTCAAACCCGTAGATGGCGGCAATGTTGGGATGGTTCAGCGAGGCCAGCACCTTGGCTTCGCGCTCGAACCTCGCCAGCCGCTCCGGATCCCGCGCCCACCCTTCCCGCAGCACCTTGATCGCCACGTCTCGCCCGAGCTTGGTATCGGCGGCGCGGTAGACCTCGCCCATACCGCCCTGGCCGAGCTTCGCTTCGATCCGGTAATGGCCCAGCGTCTCGCCACTGGTCATTGCTTCAGCCCCGCGTACCAGTTCAGCACGACCGTCATGGCCTCGGAGTCCGGCTCCTCGATCGCGACATCGCGCCCGAGCTTGGTGTCGGCGGCGCGCCAGACCTCGCCCATGCCTCCTTGGCCGAGCTTCTCCAGCACCTGGTAGTGCGCGAGGGTGTTGCCGGTCATGGCGGTTGGGGTCCATGATAACACCACGGAAATCGCCGCCGACCTTCGCATCGCCCTCCGGACGCCTTCGAAGGCGCGAGGGTTTACGCAGCAATTCTCACCCTGGCGCTGGGGATTGCGCTGAACGCCACGGTGTTCGCGGTGGCCAACGCGTACCTGCTGAAGTCCCTGCCCTAGCCGGAGGCGGGCCCGGTTCTACAACGTTCTCTACCAGGTATCAGGCCAGCAGCAGCCGCGAGGGCTGGAGAGGCTCGATTGGGCGGCGAACACCCGGAAATGGCGCCGGGGGCATGGGTGACGCCGGGGTTCATGCAGGCCCTGGGCATCCGGCCGGCGATGGGACGCGCGTTTTCACCGGGGCGCTTGCGTCAATGCAGGGCGGATTCTATCGGAACAGGTCCTGATCCGGGGGCCGGACGAGGCGGCGGGCGGAACCCTCGGCGGGGATCCACTGGAGACCTTGGATGAGTGCGGCGGGGACGCCGGCGGTTTTGCGCATCACCAGGCCGGAGGCGGCAGCGAGCTCGTCGGCCAGAGCGACGACAGTGCCCTGCAGGGGCCGGCCGGAGCGGTCGGGCGCGCCGCGGAGGTCCTCGAGAGGGTCGAGCCCCGAGACCCCGATGGCAACGTTGACCAGGCCCAGGCGCCAGGGGCGGCCGAAGGTATCGGTAATGATTACGGCGCCGCAGCCGAGGGCCTGGTGGAGGCGGCGGGCCGAGGCGTCGGGGTCGGACGGCAACAGGGTGGCGTGATCGGGAGGGGGGATGTTGGAGCGGTCGACACCGGCGTTGGCAGCGACAAAGCCGTGGGATGTTTCGGCGATGAGGACGCCGCGCTCCATGCGGACGATGCGGCGGGAGTGGCGGAGCACCAGCTCGACCAGGCGCGGGTCCTGGTTCCACTGCCGGGCCCAGTCGAGCGCCCGGGCGGAGGGTTCGATGGTGCGCAGGTCGACGAGAGCGCCTTCGGCTTTGGATACGATCTTCTGGGCGACGGCGAGGATGGAGTCCGGGGTGAGGTCCGGGCCGGCGGCGCGCCGGATGAGCGCGGCCAGGTCGTCGCCGGGGCGGATTTCGGGGAGGCCGCTAACAGGGATGATCTGGACGGGCATGGCGGGTCAGCTCGGCGAAGTCCTCGGGGGTGTCGACATCGAAGACCAGGCCCGGCGGGCGCAGCACCTGGACCGTGAGGCCGCGCTGCTCTCCCTGGCGCAGGTGGAGGTCGAAGCTGCCGGGGCCGAAGCAGGTCTCGATGGCGTCGGGCGGGGTCGAGACCAGGGCGTTGGTGCCGGTTCCGTCGCGGGAGGGGACGATCAGCATCCCGGGCCGGGGAGCGGCCGTGAGCACTTCCTCGATCTCGGCGGCGGTGACCAGGGGCACGTCCACGGGTAGCAGCAGTACGGTAGAGGCCCCCAGTTGCCGGGCCCGGCGGGCGGCGGCGTCGGCGGAGCGGCTGTGGCCCAGTTGCTCCTGCTCCTCGAACACGATGGCGCCGAGGGCCTGCGCGTGGCGGGCGGTGGCCGGGTCGCTGGTGGCGACGGCGATGCGGTCGATGCCGCGGGCGGCGCGCAGAGTCTGTATCACGTGTTTATACATAGAGCGCGCCAGGGCCTCGCGCTCGGGCGGCGCGAGCAGCCCGGCGAGGCGCTGCTTGGCGTTGCGGGGGTCCTTCACCGGCAGCACGGCGAAGGTCACCGGAGGGCCTCCAGAACAGCCTGCGCCAGAGCCTGACAGTCTCGGGGGCGGCGCATGACGGTGTTGGCCAAAACCGGACGCATCCCCAGGGCCTCGATGCTGGCGGCCTGGTTGCGATCCACGCGGTCGAGCACGAATACATCCGCGAAGTCCCGATACATCCGGGCGACGGCGAGGGCCGAGGGAGGTATCCCGAGCTGCCGCATCATCCGGGCGGCGGGACCTTTCAGCGCCCGGCCTGCGACGATTGGCGAGATGGCGGCCACAGTCGCCGGCGTGCGGCGGAGGGCGTTGCGGAGACCGGGTACGGCGAGGATGGGGGCGATGCTGAGGAGCGGGTTCGAGGGGCAGAGAATGACGGCGGCGGCGCGGTGAATGGCGTGGATGACTCCGGGGGCGGGCCGCGAAGCCCGCGCGCCAACGAAGCGGAGGCGGCGGACGGCGTCGCGGGAACGCCGCCGCACGAACCAGGTCTGAAAGTCGAGCTCGCCCCGCCGGCAGAGCACGCGGGTCCGCACCGGGTCGTCCGACATGGGGACGAGGGTGGAGCGGACGCCGAGGGCGCGGGCGATCTCGTGGGTGGCCTGTGTCAAGGTGGCGCCTTGGCGCAGCCGCGCGGTGCGGTAGAGGTGGGTGGCGAGATCGAGGTCGCCGAGCTGGAACCAAGTCTCGGCGCCGAGGCGGCCGAGGGCGTCGAGGCAGTGGAAGGTGTCGCCGGCGAGACCCCAGCCGCGCCGCCGGTGAGCCAGACCGGCCAGCGTGTAGGCGACCGTGTCGAGGTCGGGCGAGACGTGGAGGCCGTGGATCACGGCGTCGTCGCCAGTATTGCCTATTATGAATATCTTTTGAGGCGGAAGGAGCCGGGCCAGGCCGTCGAGGAACCGCGCGGCGCCCACACCGCCCGCCAGCGCCACGATGGGTTTCATGGCAGGCCGGTGAACCGGACGCCGGCGTGCTTCACCTGGTGCCGGCGATTCAGGGCGATCAGCAGGGCGGCCAGGGTTTCGACCAGCCGGGCGTTGGCGAGCGGGCCGGCGTCGACGGGGCGGGCGCCGGGGATCATCCGGACCAGCTCGCGGACGGCGGCCTTGGCGTCGTCGTTGTCGCCGCAGATCAGCACGTCGCCGTCCACCGGCTGGTCGAGCTGGGCGAGCAGCTTTGCGCTCAGGCAGTGGAAGGCGGCCACGACGGCGACGCCCTCGGGGACGTGCAGCGACGCCTGCTGAGCTGCGGAGGCGGCTGGG
>Ga0247727_10020254_pt1 | contig 10193 bp, 9 predicted proteins | sample WisWelCaveWW1625_FD_202498 | JGI IMG/M metagenome (GOLD analysis project Ga0247727, IMG submission 202498) | Biofilm microbial communities from Wishing Well Cave, Virginia, United States - WW16-25 | ecosystem: Environmental > Aquatic > Deep subsurface > Groundwater > Cave microbial mat | place... | reverse complement strand
CTGGTCCATTTTCATCTTCAGGGCAGGTATCGCAAACATCTCCTACTCCGTCTTTGTCTTTATCTTCTTGGTTATTACTGCATTTTTGCGGCCCGCCATTATCGTTGCAGTCGCTGTCAGATGTGCAGGGGTCTCCGACAAGCCCTTCAGTACATATTCCTGCAACAGGCCCGTTATCATCGTCTGGGCAGTTGTCGCAAACATCTCCTACACCATCTCCATCGCTGTCTGCCTGATTGGCGTTAGCATCATCGGGACAGTTGTCGCATGCGTCTCCTAAGCCATCTCCATCGTCGTCCTTTTGATTATTGTTTGCCACTTGAGGGCAATTATCGCATGCATCTCCAAAATTGTCTCCATCAGCGTTTTCCTGCCCGGGATTTGGAACATTCGGACAATTATCATTGCATCCAAATGGAGATAATGGCTGGAATACGTTTATTTGTGGCGGAGGCGGTATTATTTGTGGTTCATAAGCTGTAAGCCCGCTTGGACCTGAAATTAGAACTGTTGGCCCCACTGTTCTTACAGTAAAGAGAGCAAGCCCTAAGCCTACCAAACTTACAGCCATGACAATTACCAATACCAAATGTTCGATTGCTTTCTTATTCATGTGCAAATGCCATCTCCATCGTCGTCTGTGCAGGAAAATACGCATCCAGCGCCATCACAAACATCGCTTGTACATTGTAAGCCGTCATTGCAAAGGTTGTTTTTTGGTGTATTGCTGCAGCCTGAATTTTTATCGCATTTATCTTCGGTGCAGCCGATTCCATCATTGCATGCTGAATCAACTTCTGTGTGCACGCAGTTGCCATTGTTTGTATTGCAGGAATCCGTGGTGCACGCAAATAGATCTGCGCAGTCCTTTGGCGAGCCTGTTTGGCAGCTGCCCCCGCTGCAAGCATCTCCTAGTGTGCATGGGTTTCCATCGTTGCATGGGAGTGAATTAAACGTAGTCACGCAAATGCCTGTAGCTACAGTGCATGTATTTGTCGTGCACACATTGTCAGGGCTTTCCTTGCATTGATTATCGTTGGTGCAGGGAGGATCTACGCAAAGGCCACCTTCGCACATATTACACGCTTGTGGAACAAATACGTTTTCGGGTGCCGGACAGGCAAATGGACAATCAGAATCAGAAACGCAGGGAATCGTGTCGCAACAACCATCCACACACGTGTGATCAATTTCACAATCATCGTTTGTAGAACAGGGCAATTCACATGGTGCTGGCCCGCAGCAGCCGCTGTTGCAGCCCTGGAATAATAGACATTCAGACATGTCAGAACAAGGCATTTCGCATGGTGGAACAGCACAACATCCATCCGCACATTGTTCTCCTTCTGCGCAGTCTATGTTGTCTATACAGGGATTATCGCATGTTTGTGCGAATGCCACGTAAGAGAAAATTGCTGCTATTACTACCAGCATTATGCCTTTTTTGTACATCACTGCACCACTTTTGATGAGGAAAATACCATACTGGTATATAAAATTATCCCCATTCGTGTTTTCCATCAAGAACTATACTCAGTATTTTAGGGACTGAAAAATCTTTGGGCACGAACATAAAGAAAAAAAGACCTGCGATTTACGCAAGCGTACTAATTCTTAGAAGCACGTTCCTTCAGTGCACGCAAAGCCGGAGCAACAATCCGCATCTATAACGCAATTTCCACCTTGCCCAGCGCATCCGTCAGGACAGAATGAAGATATTGTGCAGTCGTTTTCGCAGCCATCGTTTGGAATGGAATTTCCGTCATCGCATTCTTCAGGTGGATTGACAGGAACCCCATCACCACAAACATTTCCTTCGAGTGTGCACGTGCTTGAGCATCCATCACCATTAATGTTATTGCCATCGTCGCACTGCTCATTAAATGCCACAAGGCCATCGCCACAACAATTACAGCTCTGGCATACTCCCTGCGTGCAAGCCACACCAGGACCTTCTTGATGACCATCGGCAGCGCCGGGATCGCAAGTTTCGAATAGAGAGTCAACTTGACCATCAAAGCAGGCTGCCCCAAAGTTGAACTGCTCAACACTCGTGATTGAGTTTCCAACAACCGTGAAGAAATTGAGGAAGCCAGGACTTGGACGCGTAACAACATCATAGTATTCATCAAACGCGAAAAGATTTCCAATATCTGTTTCTACTCCAGACTCGTAACCATTTGAAGGCCCAAATGAAGTACAACTCTTTGAAATGAATTGGCCCATTGAGTCAATACCATGAGTGCCTGTGTTCACACCAGTACGTCCAGCAATGAAATTTGCTGCCCCGCTCGCTGATCCGCCGTCTGCGAAGCCGTTCACCCTTCCTCCTGCAAAGGCAGGATATGACGCGGCGCATACGCTCACGACACTTCCGCCTGCGGCGCCATCATTACTATCGTCATCAATGTCTCCCGCTGCTCCCGTGCCACCCAGCGCGCCATAATAATATATTCCTGTGTCTGGGGCAGAGGTTTTCTTAATAATCCCTTCAAGATCGAAAGTGCTTCCAAGGTCTAGCTGGAAATCAGCAGTGCCTGTAGCCTGCGATAACCTGTATATATGGGCGCTGCCGCCTGTTATTTCTGCTGGGGAATAGACCGAGCCGTCCACCAGCGCGACAGCATTGTCACTGAACGCCACTCCAGTATGGGTGCCAGTGTGTAACTGCGTGGTCCAAGCCACTGTACTGTACGATGTGCTTGCCGGAAGCTTGACCACGTAAGGATTTCCCGCGGGGGCGCCTCTCTTAAAGCTGACGTAGGCGTTACCGGCACTATCCAGACGAATTCCAGTGCCAAATTCGGCGCTGACTCCTGAATCAATAGCTACACGGTTGATGAGCATGCAGGAACTGTCCAACACGTACAAGATAACATCGGCAGATCCCGACACCGACGCAAGCACAGCAAACCTGCCATTGTTGTAATCAACGAAATTAATCCCTGTTAAAGTATCCGCGAAGGCAGCCTGGCAAACAATCGGAGTAGTGGTTGCGCGAAGCCTTTCGACATGCAAATCAGCGTTGGAATCGACAACGGCAAGCATCATATCACCCATGTTCGCTCCGTCCGAGACAGCGGCGTGCGCGGCAGAACCTAAGCCAGTAGAATAATCCACGCGAAGCTCAGGCGCTGTCAAGCCTGAAGGCACCAAACCTTCCTGGTCGTACCATCTAACCTCTAAGACGCTCGTATCACTATCATCCCGATTTACCACCGCAAGAGTTTCCTGTGGCGTGTTCACAACAATTTGGTCACTTGTTCCTGTGCTCGTGACCTGGTTTTCCCATCTGATTTGCCTGCTAACAACTGATTGACAGTTAGTAGAACCGAACGTGGCTGTTGGAACTGCCACAGACGAAGGAGTAGAGACTGTTGCAGTTACCGTGGCCGGAGTCCCCGTTACTACTGGCGAGACGACGGTGGGCGTAAATGAACTGGCACTAGGAGCCGTGTCTTGCCATTGGTTGCTACATACAGTATTCCAAAAAACAATAGGAGGGCCTACAGCGAATGGGTCCGCGAAAACACCAGGCAATACACCGATAACAATCAGGACAAGCAAAAGCACTTTTTTCATCATATCGAATCTCCTCGCAGAGGTGTTATTAACCAGAAGTAATGTTGGCTTAAAGTTGCACTTGTCACCTTTGTCTCCTTTTTCATTTGCTTAGCACCTTTTGTTTAAATATTTTGTTGATTTTGTTAGTTAATCGCCTATACACATGTTACTGTTACTGTCATTGCTCCCTGAGCTGTTGAATCGAATGAGCATTTTATGATTCTATAAGTTGTTCCTGGTGTAACAGCGAAAGTGACTTGAGATTGCAAGCCAGGAGGGAAGTCATCATCGCACGCTACCGGTGTCCCTGAACTAGTTTCGACATATAATGTGGTGTCTATAGTGGAGCCACCTACAGTAGATACAGTACAAGATGTTGTACCTGCTGGTGCAGTAAACTGGTCGTTCACGCAAAAGTCTGTATTGGTCGTACAACCAGCAGGGAACGCTGTAACGATTGCCAATATTGCAGCTGCCTCAGCAGCACTCTTAGTCGCACCTATATTGTTATTGGTAAAGGAACCAATACCTAATACCAACGTAATAGTCTGTGGTGTTACATCATTTGCAGGTATGCACGTCAAGCAGTCAGCACTGCAGGTATCACCAGTATTCGGACAGCCGTTGTTGCCGCCAGGAGGATCACACTTCTCAGGAGGGAACTCGATGTTACCATCTCCGCAGACAGGGCCAGCACCTCCATCAGGTGTTGGCGTTACGGTCGGAGTGCTTGTTGCACCACTTGTTGGAGTTGCGGTTGGCTCTGGAGTCTCGGTTGCTGTAGGCTCAGGAGTATCAGTTGCTGTAGGCTCTGGAGTATCAGTTGGAGTAGGCTCTGGAGTATCAGTTGGAGTTAGAGTTGGTGTATTTGTCGGCGTATTGGTTGGAGTATTAGTTGGTGTGTTTGTAGGAGTATTGGTCGGAGTGTTTGTAGGCGTGTTAGTTGGAGTATTAGTTGGTGTGTTTGTAGGAGTATTGGTCGGAGTGTTAGTTGGAGTTGAAGTAGGGGCCACAGTTGGACAGACTGGGGTGTTTGTAGGGGTACTCGTCGGAGTATTAGTTGGAGTGTTTGTCGGCGTGTTCGTTGGAGTATTGGTTGGAGTGTTTGTAGGAGTATTGGTCGGAGTGTTTGTCGGCGTATTGGTCGGAGTATTAGTTGGTGTATTTGTAGGAGTGTTCGTTGGAGTATTGGTTGGAGTGTTTGTAGGAGTATTGGTCGGAGTATTAGTTGGTGTGTTTGTAGGAGTGTTCGTTGGAGTATTGGTTGGAGTGTTTGTAGGAGTATTGGTCGGAGTATTGGTCGGAGTGTTTGTAGGAGTATTGGTCGGAGTATTAGTTGGTGTATTTGTAGGAGTATTGGTCGGAGTATTGGTCGGAGTATTAGTTGGCGTGTTGGTTGGAGTGTTAGTCGGAGTATTAGTTGGCGTATTGGTCGGAGTGTTCGTAGGAGTATTAGTTGGTGTGTTTGTAGGAGTATTTGTCGGGGTATTAGTTGGCGTGTTGGTTGGAGTATTTGTCGGAGTATTAGTTGGCGTATTGGTCGGAGTGTTCGTAGGAGTATTAGTTGGCGTGTTCGTTGGAGTATTTGTCGGAGTATTAGTTGGCGTGTTCGTTGGAGTATTGGTCGGAGTATTAGTTGGCGTGTTCGTTGGAGTATTTGTCGGAGTATTAGTTGGTGTGTTGGTTGGTGTATTCGTTGGAGTGTTTGTCGGAGTATTAGTTGGTGTGTTTGTAGGCGTGTTTGTAGGAGTATTAGTTGGCGTGTTCGTTGGAGTTCTTGTCGGAGTATTTGTTGGAGTATTTGTAGGCGTGTTGGTTGGAGTACTGGTTGGCGTTGAAGTACTTGTAGCAGTCTGAGTCGGGGTTGGAGTGCTTGTTGCAGCAGCCTGAGTGGGAGTGGCTGTTGGCGTTGTTGGCGGGCTTGTTGGAGTTGGAGTAAGAGTTGCGCATACTACAGATGCTACCTTTTGCTGACATGCAGCTATTAACGCGTTAAGTTGATCTATTTTCATACCTGGCTTTGGCTGCGTGCATGTGAACGGTGATGGCAAGTTCTTGCATTGACATTTCAAACAGGCTAGTCTCTTTTCAAATTTATCGGCAGAAATGCATCCCTGACAACTACACGGATCCCGTCCATGATTATTGCAAGTATCTATTGATTCAGCAGCCACCGTCTCCCTAATCCCGCTTCGCAACGTATCCAATAATTCATCTCTATTCCCCTGAGCAAAGGCGACCGTTGAGCCGAGCAGAAGGATTGCAACAAAAATCGCGACCGTTATGAGTGTCTTCTGCCTTTTCATAATTATCTCCACCAAGAATGAGATTCCGTTATCAAGAAGTAATTCCGACCTGAACACACATTACAAGTCAACTTTGTCTCCCTCTTTTCTGTTTTTAGTATTTACCCTCTATATATAAATCTTGCGCTTGTGTGAAATGGCTGCTAATTATATATTGTCAGCAGAAGGCTCCAAATGCGCGACAGAGGGCTTTCTTGTATCGGCTCTTGGCTGTCTTCTGAGCGCTTGATATGATCTTTGTAATCTTTGCCTGCCTTACATTGCTTATCTCGCCATTTGCGGTGGCAACCCACTCTATTTGCTTTTTTGGGGCGCAGTCGGTATTTGCCACAGCTGTTGATTGTCCGCTTACTGGCGCGATGCTGCCACTGCCGCCCACCTGAAGTATTGTTCCCGTATTGGGGTCCTCGTAGATTGCCCATGGACCCGATGTGGTGCTGGTAAGCACAACAGTTCCTGAGCTGTCTTTGTATTGAACATCTGCAGGTATTCCGCCGGCGTCAATCAATGCCCAGACACAGTCGGAGTCAAGCAAATTCTGGCAGCAGTTTGCTGTTGCTGCATTTGTTCCATCATAGGGCGTTTCTCCTGCGTCACACTGCACTTCTTCGTCTTCAAGCATTACTGCTCTCGCGTCCGACAATACTCCCTTGTGGAATGGCGCGTTCTTTCCAACAACATTCACAGGGTCCGTGAGTATTGTTGTGCAACCCGTTGGAGTGCCTGTTGGAGTTGGAGTATTTGTCGCACCAGTTGTCGGAGTCGGGGTTGATGGAACGCTTGTTGGCGTAGATGTTGGAGTGCTTGTTGCAACGCTTGGCGTATTTGTTGGGGTGCTTGTTGGAGTATTAGTTGGCGTATTGGTTGGAGTGGACGTTGGAGTATTTGTTGGCGTGTTGGTTGGAGTTGAAGTTGGTGTATTGGTTGGTGTTTGAGTTGGCGTGTCTGTTGGAGTGTTTGTCGGCGTGTTGGTCGGAGTATTAGTTGGAGTGTTTGTTGGCGTATTCGTCGGAGTGTTCGTTGGAGTATTAGTTGGCGTGTTGGTCGGAGTGTTTGTAGGTGTGTTAGTTGGAGTATTTGTTGGCGTACTTGTTGGCGTGTTCGTAGGAGTATTAGTTGGAGTGTTTGTTGGCGTATTCGTCGGAGTGTTGGTTGGAGTATTAGTTGGCGTGTTGGTCGGAGTGTTTGTAGGTGTGTTAGTTGGAGTATTTGTTGGCGTACTTGTTGGCGTGTTCGTAGGAGTATTTGTCGGAGTATTAGTTGGAGTGTTTGTTGGCGTGTTCGTTGGAGTATTTGTAGGAGTGTTGGTTGGAGTATTTGTAGGAGTATTAGTTGGCGTGTTCGTTGGAGTTCTTGTCGGAGTTAAAGTCGGAGTGTTTGTAGGCGTGTTTGTAGGAGTATTAGTTGGAGTGTTTGTAGGCGTATTTGTCGGCGTCAAAGTTGGAGTATTCGTTGGAGTATTAGTCGGAGTATTCGTAGGAGTGTTAGTCGGAGTGTTTGTAGGAGTATTAGTTGGCGTATTCGTCGGTGTATTGGTTGGAGTATTTGTAGGAGTCTCGGTCGGAGTGTTTGTAGGAGTATTCGTTGGAGTATTTGTCGGAGTGTTGGTCGGAGTATTCGTTGGAGTATTAGTTGGTGTATTAGTTGGCGTATTTGTCGGAGTGTTGGTCGGAGTATTTGTTGGAGTATTTGTCGGAGTATTGGTGGGCGTATTCGTTGGAGTTTCTGTAGGAGTATTCGTTGGCGTATTCGTCGGTGTATTCGTTGGAGTATTTGTAGGCGTTTCAGTCGGAGTGTTAGTTGGAGTATTGGTTGGAGTTTCTGTTGGAGTGTTAGTCGGAGTGTTCGTAGGCGTGTTTGTAGGCGTGTTAGTCGGCGTATTGGTTGGAGTATTAGTTGGCGTGTTGGTCGGAGTATTAGTTGGAGTGTTTGTAGGAGTGTTTGTAGGAGTGTTGGTTGGAGTGTTCGTTGGAGTATTAGTTGGGGTATTCGTTGGTGTTTGAGTTGGTGTGTTTGTCGGTGTGTTGGTCGGAGTATTTGTCGGTGTGTTTGTAGGCGTGTTTGTTGGAGTATTTGTTGGTGTAGACGTCGGTGTATTTGTTGGAGTATTTGTAGGGGTGTTGGTTGGCGTTACAGTCGGGGTCGGAGTTGCAGCTTGGCATGTGCCCTGTGGGCACCCGTCACAATCTGGGACGCATGTGTCTCCATCTTTGCAGTTGCTTTCAGGACTTGGCTTGCCAACGTCACACTTGCAACTTGAATCGTAATTGACGTTGTCCGGATCACTCGCTACATACGCATCGCACGCTTGGTGTAATTGTAGGCCGGTGTAAGTTCCGGTGCCGAAGAGCGACATTAGAATGGAATTAAAAGCAGCAATGTTTCTGCATTGGCCCTCCTTTCCTCCAGGCGCCTCATCCGGACCATAATAACATTCCAAAGATTTCTCATCTTCGGTTTTAGTTTCTGAAATATCATCAATTCCAGCGCAGCATCTTAAACAGCTGCAGGGATCAAGTCCCTTATTACTTCCCACTTCTTTTGAAATCGTGCCTGTCGCAAGCCCATTTCGCAAGGTCTCTAGTAGTGTTAAACGGTCAGACTGTGCGTAGGCAAGGGTGGGGCCAAGAAGCATTAAAATGAGGACAGCAATTATAATGGCCTTTTGGCTTTTTATCATCACTCACCAACTGCAGGGGCAAAGCCCCGAGCAGGCTCTTTTTGATATTTTACTACCAACAGTAGGCTCTTTTTAAAAACTTTTCGGGTATACTAAATAATATACCAATATAGAATTGATATTCTACGCCGCAGCCAGGATTTTTCGTCAGGATGGTTTGATCAGCTCTGAAAGAAGTGCAGTGACTTTTGAGAAAGTGGGTGCTTTGATTGTCGCTATTGTCTTTATCACGAGGGACTTTTGGATTTTGAGTATTGTTTCAACTTTGATTGCGCTTTGTTCGTATAGCGTGCCTGTTTCGATGTCATTTGGTTTCAGAAGCACAGTGTACTTTTCTTGTTTTAGCACAGTCGTTATGGCACAAACAATCAAGTCATCACTTATTTGGTTAAATTTATCGTTTGAAAGAATAAGCGCAGGCCGTACCTTTTGGCCTGACTGATCTGAAAAAGGAAACGGAACAAGAATGACGTCACGCTGTTTCATAAATATTTTTTCCAAGCTTCTTCATCTTTTGGATTATCCCAAACTTCTTTCAAGGATTTCTCCGCAACGGCCATCCATCCAATTGTTTCTTGGTGGGGGTCCTCTAAGTGCTGCATAACCTGCTCTTCTCTTTTGAGAAGTATAGTTCCTCCTTTTTCCAGCAAAATAAGTTTTGACCCTGGCTTGATTCCAAGATGTTTCCTCACTTTTTCAGGAATTACAATTTGTCCACGAGACGATACATGAATAACTTCAATCATACCAACTCACCTCATTCTTACCAGTAAGTATTAACTTATTTATAAGCTTTACGCCGCAGCCCGGATTTGAACCGGGAAATCCTTTCGGAAACCAGATCTTTGGAAATTATTCCAATCTGGCGCAGTACCAGGTTGTGCCACTGCGGCATATCTCGGACCTCTCTATAGAATGTTTATAAAGTTTGTCGTAGTGGCACAAAGCTAAGTAAATAAAAAAAAGAAAATTATTTGTGGCTGCTGATGTGGTGGTATCCTGATATCAGCATTGACAATGCGAGTACAAGTATGGCCCACATATCTTTGCCTGTCCATGCAAACCACCCTGCAAGCAGTGCTGCAACAATATATATCCATCCACGCACTTTTGATTCTACCATCCAAATCACCTCATTTTTGTTTACAAAAATGAGACCCGCAGAAACATTCTGCGATGCCTCGTTTTAGGAGGTTTAGTGAATGGAACTTTATAAATATGGTGGCGGTGGGGAGATTTGAACTCCCGACCCATGCCTTATGAAAGCATTGCTCTGCCAGGCTGAGCTACACCGCCATTGAAGAAAAGCGTCTATTAACGGTTTAAAAAAGTATCGTGCTATTTGAGATTAGAGGCAATCGCGTCTCGTATCCTCTTTAATTCTTCTGGCGTGGTCTTTTGTTCCGGCCAGTGCTTCAATCCATCATTAGTAAAACGAGGAATGATGTGCATGTGCGTATGGAATATGACTTGCCCCGCTGCCGGTTTTGTGTTAAAGATTGAGTTGAAGCCTTGTGCATTGACTGCTTTCATTACTGCCGGAGCGATTTTTTTTGTTCTTGACAAAATGTCTGCAAGTACGTCATCAGGTGTTTCAAGCAGGTCCACGTGGTGTTCTCGTGGGACTACAAGAGTATGCCCTT
>Ga0247727_10020253_pt1 | contig 10193 bp, 7 predicted proteins | sample WisWelCaveWW1625_FD_202498 | JGI IMG/M metagenome (GOLD analysis project Ga0247727, IMG submission 202498) | Biofilm microbial communities from Wishing Well Cave, Virginia, United States - WW16-25 | ecosystem: Environmental > Aquatic > Deep subsurface > Groundwater > Cave microbial mat | place... | reverse complement strand
TCCAGAAGTCTTGTGACGCGGCTGTCAAGGATCTGGATTCCCGCCTCCGCGGGAATGGACGACCGGTAGGCGAGGATTCGAATGCGTCGCCGGCGACCGTGCTCGTGTTCGGTGAGAAACCGCAGCGCTTGCCGGAACGCGCGGCGTCGAATTCATGGAGCGGCGGTTGGCTCATGGCTGCTCGATCTCACACGTCCAGCGCAAAGGAAGCTCGAGAGCCTCGTCTGCGAGGTCGCGGATGGCGGAATGGAGGGCGATCTCGAGCGCTCCGGAAGCGATCGGGCTGTCGGGGACGAACTGCAAGGTGCGCTGGCTGACGGAGATCGTGCCGTCGACCGGCTGTCCGTCCAGCAGCACCTCGAACGAATCCTCGTCGACGCTCTGCGGGTCGACGCTGCGCGTGCAACGCGCCTGCACCAAAGTCACCGGTCCGGTCACGGGCCCGATGCCGGGCAGCAGACGCTCGACGACGAATGGAATGCGCTCGGCGCGACGGCTCGCGAAGTCCTGAAGCACTCCACCGAGCACGCCGACGTCGGTGATGCTGGCGTCGGCGTCGACTTCGACGGGGTCGCCGGCGTCGAGCCATTCGGAACCCTCGATCAGAGCGAAGTCTTCGCGCGCCTCCGCGACTTCAAGCGGCGTGATCAAGGCCGCAGAACGCACCGCGCGGCCGGCCGCCGGCTCGAACGTGGCAAGGCCCGATTGGATCGAAACGATCGTGCGCGCGACGCCGTCGTCGTCGATCTCGACGAGGTCGCCGCTCGCAAGACCGCTGCCGGAGGGCAGCGCAAAGCGCGTCTTCGTGCCCGAACCGGGCGTGAAGAAGAACTGGTCCGGGACGCGCGTCAGCTCCAGCTCACCCGAGAAGTTGCCGGGACCGTCGAGGTCGAGGTCGGTGTAACTGAACTCGACTCGACACTGCTCGGGAGCGGGCGAGCCGAACAGCGCGCCGTTGTGCAACGCCGCCGTGCCGGCGCCCGAAACCGCCGGTCCGCCCGCGCCGAACACGGCGACGTGCGACAGGTACACGTCGCTCGGTCCGACCAGGGCGACGCCTTGGAGCGCCGAGCCGACGTCGAAGTGGTTCGCGACCATCAGCGTCGCGCGCCCCGGGTCGGAGGTGACGAGCAGTCCCGCGCCGCGATTGGCCGAGCAGCGATTCCCGGCGAGCACGAACAAGGCCGGCAGGTCGGTGTCGAGCAGCAGCCCTGCGCTGGCGTTGCCGCGGAACTCGCTGCGTTGAATCAAGGTCTGCACGCCGACCTCGTCTGCCGGATCGAAGTCGACGTCGCAGAGGAGGCCGTCGGTGCCGTTGTACTCGAACCGGCAGCGGTCGATCACCAGGCGGCACAACCCGTCCTCCGAGCTGCTGCCGCTGAAGGGGTCGCGTTCGTTGAAGTCGATGTCCGCGCCTTCCTCGAGATTGTCCGAGAATACGCAGCGGCGCAGCAGGAGGTCGCTCTGCTCGAGCGGGAACACCGTGAAGTCGTCGACTTCGAACCCTTCGTGGCCGTTGCGCGCGAACGCGCAGCCGGGGCAGCTCCAGTCGAAGATGCCGTGCGCTTCGACGCCTTCCGCGCCGCAGTCGAGCACCGCGCTGGCGTGGAAGACGAGCGTTGACTTGCGCTGGTCGGAGCCGATGACCACGCATTCGGCGGTGATGCCCGACACCTGGCAGCCGACCAATTGCAAGTCTGCGTCGCGCAGTCGATGCCGTTCAGGATCGCGCCCGCGCCGTCGAGGCGCAGGCCGGAGACGTAGGTCGGCAGTTCGGAACTGAGCACGCGCAGGATCACCTTGCCGCCCGCGCCCGGCGTGAGGACGGTCGGGAACTGGTCCGGGTTCTGGGGCCCGGCGAAACCGGGCGGAAAACCGCCGTACAAATGGATGTGCCCAAGCACCGCGACTTGTTCGACGTAGGTGCCCTGCGCGATCAGGATGTTGGCGCCGCCGATCGCGAACGCCTGCTGCACTGCGGGATTGATCTGCTGGAACGCCTGCTCTGGACTGGATCCGTTCCCTGGGTTGGCGACGTTCTAGTCGACGTAGAGGATTTCCAGGAGCTCTGTGTCGAGCACCACCTCGTTGAGGTCTGGGCGCCCGCTCGCGGCGCGTGCAGCTCCGATCTCGACGGCGCGCACGGCAGCGCGCAGCTTCGAACCGGAAGCGATCCCGTCGATGGTCGCGCCGCTGGCGCCGGGATCCGTGACGAGCTGCGGGTCGGAAAAGTCCGGCTCCGAGCCATCGGTCGTGAAGAACACCTCGTATTGCACCGCGAAGTCGCCGTCGACGTCGATCGGCTGCCAGAAAAGTTTGGCGCCGTCCTCGGTCGGGATCGACGCGCCCAGCCCCGAGAACCTGGCTGCGCCCTCATCTTCGACCGGCGGCGGCGGCTCGACTCCAGGTCCTTCGGGGACGACGATCCCGGATCCCCGCTTGCCGCCGCACGCGGCGGACAGGGCCAAGCAGACCAAGAGCACAGCAGGGGTCACGAATCGACGCATCGGGGTTTCCTCGCGACCCAAGGAAGAGGTGTGGTCGCTCGAACTACCTGCGAAGGCAAAGGGGATGCCGTTCGGAAGACCGGACATGGCTCCCGGGCGGGGGTTCAGGGAGGGGAATCGTCCGGATCGGGCCTATTCGGCTGGATGGTATCCGTCTGAATCCTGGACCCAAGGTGTGCCGATGAATCCGCGTTTCCCAGGACAGCGGAGACCCGATGAAACAAGTGCCAGCTTCCGCCGTTTTCCCTGCAAGTCCTGCAGGACCTCGACCGGCGATCGGCGCCGCCAATCAGCTCATTCCGAGCCCGTCTGTTCATTGTCGCGCTGCGATGGTCTGACGATCGCGTGCGCGCGTCACGCCGACGTGGGCGAGGCGCCGTTCCTCGTCGATCGATCCGGGCCTCGAACTGTTCGAACGGCTTGTCGGTCCATGCAACAGGTCGTCAAAGTCGAACGGACGGTCGATCCTCAACCTGTTCGTGTACCACCGGCCGATCAGCGCGCTGTGCATCTCCGCGGACGGGATGACCGCCGTGCGCGGAGGGGAAGAGGGAACGATCGCTTGCCTGCTCGATCCGCGCTTTTCGCCGCGGCATTCCCGAAGGTCGAAGTGAGGCTTCAATGGACGTCCCCAGCGATCGCGACCGCAACAGCCTTCGATCGCAGTGCTTCCGCACCCTGGGCTTGCCCGCCCGCTCCCCGCGCCGCTGATCCCCACATCTGCAGTCCGGCCACGAAATCCGCGTGGGTTTTTCAGTTCTCGAGCGCTGGATCTCTCCGGAGTCGACCGAGGGGAGGGACTTTGCCCTGGAGGACCTTGCAATGGAGAAACTGAGGATGGACTCGCGCAGATGGAGATCGCGGTTTCAACGCGGTGGGATGGTCACCGGACGCTCAGGATCGGCCGGCTGCGCGTTCGCAGCTTTGTGCGCGGCGTCCGGCGCCACGTACGGTCAGCAACTGACGGCGATCCCCGAAGGCACGCCGTTGGTCATCGGACCCGGCACTCAGGGACTTCCCGCCTACGTGGGCCCCGCGGCCACGGACTTCTTCTGGTTCTGTGATTTCGACGCGCTCGGACACATGACCAACATCGGAGAGATCGCGGAGGAGGTCCATCTGCGGCAGGCCGGAAACCTGGCGTCGTTCACGTTCCGGTACTTCACGGCGGAGGGACCAGGTACGGGGACGGCAACGGCAACGATCAACGTCTACCTGAACGACGAGACTGACTCCATCGAACCGCACTGCGGATTGATCGCCTCGTACACCATTCCCAACCTGCCCTACTCCTCGAACACCACGCTGTTCGAGCAGACTTTTGACATCCCGCAGCCGCTGGCCGTGCCCAAGGATCTCTGGATCGGCGTACGGATCGACGTGCCCACGGACCCGCTGACCGGCGGACTTGGATGCCTGGCTGGGGCTGGTGCGTTCGGCGCCAACCCCACGGTCCGGTACGGCACCAGTCACAACGTCGTGTGGTTCTCCGAAGACTGCCCTCCCGCCGGGGTGTACGACCTTGGCGACAACTACGGAATCGTCGCCAATCACAACCTGACGGTCCGCGTCTTCCCGGACGTCGACTGCCCGTCGCCGGTTCCGAACGGGGACTTCGAATCGACGACCCCGTTGTTCCAAAGCTGGGGAGCGGCCGGCACACGCTGGATCCTCGCCGGGTACGACGCCCAGACCCCTCCCACTTCCGGCAATTTCGTCGCGCGTCTGGACACGAACGGCACGAACGGCAGCTCGCTGGCCTCGTTCCTGGGCATTCCGGTCTCGACGCTCGATTCCCTGTCTTCGGGAACCCCCGTGTTGAGCGGTTCCGCGGTCAGGCAGACGATCTCGGTCGCTGCCGGTGACACGCTGTCGTTCGACTGGAACTTCGCGACCAACGAGCCGACGCCGAACGCGGCGCGCAACGACTTCGGGTTCGTCACGTTCACGTCCGGCGGCAGCACGATGCTCGCGGACACGTTTTTCAATCCGTTCCTTCCGATGCAGCAGACCGGCACGACGTTCTCGGGCGGCACGTTCCTGGAAGAATCCGGCTTTCAGCAGTACGCCCGGACGTTCACTGCCCCGGCGACCATCACGATCGGGCTCGGCTCGGCAAACCAGGGCACTACTTCCAACCAGAAATCGGCGCTGATCCTCGACCGCGTCCAACTGACGCACGGAGCCGGGCCCAACCAGTCGCCGACTTGCAGTGAGGACCTGAGCTCGGCCGACGCCGACTTCCTGCATACGGCCTCGGGATACGTGATCACAGAAGGAGAAAACCTGCTGGTGCCGTTCACCGGCACCGATCCCGACGGCGGGCTGTTGATGATGAGCGCGTCCGGCCTGCCGGCCGGCGCGTCGATCGGGCCAGCGTCCGGCGCGGCTCCGCTCGTCGCCACGCTCAGCTGGACGCCGACGGCCGCCGAGAAGGCGCTCGCGCCGTACCTGATCAGCGTCAAGTTCACGGACCCCGCCGGCTCGGACACGACGTGCTACCTGATCATCTGCGACGTCAACCTGCGCCCCGTGTGCACCGCCTCCGACCAGACCCTCGAGTGCGCCGGATCCGAGGGCGCGCTGGTCACGTTGGACGGCAGCGCGACGGACGCCGACGACCCGGCCTCCAGCCTGACCTACAACTGGTTCGTGTCGGATGCGAGCGTCACGCTCGACGATCCCTCTTCACCGACTCCGACCGGGATATTTCCGATCGGCGTCACGATGGCGACGTTGACCGTCGCCGACGGCCGCGGCGGCGTCGCCGTCTGCGACGTGCAGATCGCCGTGCAGGACACGCATCCACCCGAGGTGCAGTGCACCACCGACATCGCGGCGCTCTGGCCGCCCAAACATGCGATGGTCCCGGTGAACTTGGTGGTAACGGCAATCGATGCCTGTTCGGACCCGGAGGAGATCCTGCCGATCAGCGTGCGCGTCTCGAGCAGCGAGCCCGACGACGCCAACGGCTCCGGCGACGGCAACACCAAGGGTGACGTCCACGGTCAGGACGCTTACGCCGCGCCGGTCGTGATCACGTCGGGTTTCACCTACGACGCCGTCAACGCCCGCTGGAGCGGGACCGTCTTGTTGAGAGCCGAGCGCAACGGCACGGGCCCGGGTCGCAAGTACACACTCGACGTCACGGCGAGCGACAGTCAGGGCAACGCCGCGTCGACCTCGTGCTGCGTCGTGGTTCCCCACGACCGGCGCGCGGACTCCTGAGTGAAGCAGTGCTGGCCCCCGGCTCCGGCCGGGGGCCTCTTCGTCCCAAGCGAGATCCACCGATGCATCGTCGAATGCTGCTGTCCGCCCTGATCGTCCTTGGGCTCGTCGCAACCATCGTGCTGTCGCGTTCTCGCCTGGCGCAGGATGCAGCATCACGGGAGCAAGCGGTGACCGGGGCTGCGCGGCAATCCATCCAGGACGCCACCGAAACCGCCAGCGCTGCACCGGCCCACCGCGTACGTACGGCCGATCTCAGAGGTCTCGTGGTCGCCGCCGGCAAGGCGGCGCCGCTCTGCGGAATCGCCGTGCGGGTCGGACCCGACTCGAGCACGGTCACGGATGCGCACGGTCGGTTCACGATCCACGACCTCGGTGAAGGCGAGACCGTCTGCACTTCGATCAAGAATTTTGGCAACAGCGGATAAACCATCTCGCTGGCCGTGTCATTCAACAAACTCGCCCATCCCAGCAATTTCACGTTGCGGGGTAATGGTCGATGCGGAGCAGGCTCGGTTATGGAATCAAATTCAGACATGGCGACCATTGTAATCGCCGGCAGACGGACGCCACGACAAGCCAAACCAAGGAGTTGCTTGCTCCCTCTTGCTTTGACACCGCAGGCGGTTTAGCTTAGCGCCGAAGGTCGCGCGGCTAACAGTCGCGCGAGGTTTCATTTAATACAGAAGCGATTCTGTCTAATTCTTGTTCGGCACGCTCACCAGTTACCACTGAAAGTCGTCTCAACGAGGTTTACCATGAGTCCAAGCAAGCCTGAGGATCCGGACAACAACAAACGAGAGCAACGTCCGCGGCGCATGAACCGCCTTGGCGGTGCGATTATGGCGGCGGTCTTCGGATTGATTGCATTTTCCGGCGTAGCCAGTAATCCGCGGTTCCAGACGATTCACACGCTTGACGTGATCCGGTTGATGACCGCCGGAGCGGGCGTCACCGTCGCCCTCATGCTGCTGATCGACTTCTACTTCCCCGGCCCTCGTTCAGAAGCAAAGAAGGAAAGGGATCAGGGGACTTCATAGCCCATCAGCCGAACGATCGGTTCAACCGGAGCCGCGGGCCGCGCGGTTCTGAAATGGAAAGTTGGTTGGCCACGGCCCGGATAACCGTGGCGTTCGGCGGCAGCACACAGTACATCACCATGGCAATTCAACTGCTAGTTCCAGTGTTGCGAGTGGCGGATGTCGCTCGCTCTATGCAGTGGTATCTTGACACGCTCGCATTGGTGGGCGACCCGTTTCCCGCGAGGCCACCATTCGAGTTCGCCATCCTCCGACAAGGACAGGTAGAGCTGATGCTGCGCCGAGGTTCTCCACCCGTGCGTTCCACGCCACACCAATATGATTGGGACGTTTATCTGCGCCGTGAAGGCGAGCGTTTCCGTGAGGTGTTCGCAGCATTTAGCTCGCGTGGTGTTGTGACCCGCCAGTTAGAGGAGATGCCGTATGGTCTCGCGGAGTTTGAGATTACCGACCCCGACGGTTACGTCATTTGCCTGAGCCAGCAGCTTGACGATGCGAGTGATTTGCCAAGACCAGCCGCCGAACCAAGCACTGCATCTGACCCGGCTGGCATGTAGGCTTTCGCAGATGTGTAGCTGCCCGCGCCCGCCGGGCAGGTGAGCTTTATCGTTGGGAGATCAACCACAGAACCGTCAGCGTGACACGGACGATCGATCGTGTGGCACAGGCGCACTCGCCAGTGTTTGTCGGCAGAAGCCACTGGCGAGTACGTCAGTGGCACTCGGACCAACGAGCCAGCGGAGGCGTGATGGACTGGCAAAAAAGTCCGGAATAATTGTGTGCCAATCTCAAAAAACCAAGTATTTACCGGTGTTTTTTAAAGTTTTGTCATTGGGAGCTGTTTGGAACCCGTTGGTCAGAGGATAGCCCTCACTTTTCGCAGCAGGAAATGAAAACTTGCAGAAATAAGTCGGCTCGGTACTGTATGAAATCGATTGGATGGTGCATGACACTGTCTCAGCACAACAGGAAGTCATAACACATAAATATACGTTGATTGGTTGCAGAATAATTGTGATTGCCTACTGGACATTGTCTTTTGCTTTTTGAGAATTAGGGGCTGTGTTCAAGTCCGCGTTTTTTGTTTTTTGCAGGAGATTGACCATGACGACGAGAATTGAAATCGACTACGACCGGCAGCATGTCAACTCGGAGGTGCAAGAGACGGTGGCACGATCGGCGGCGACTTTGAACGTGCTGCAGCAGTTGGGGGCTGCGTTTCAGAACTTGCCAGGCATGGCGATGGCTGCGTATCAGACGGAAGCCGATGAGCTGGAGAATTTGCTCGCGACACTGAACGCATTGATCGATCAGATTCGTCCGATCCTGGTTGAGATCGACGCGAAATTCGGACCCTTGTACGACAAGAACAAAATGGCGTTGCGGACGCTCAGCGGCCTGCTGCAAAACACCGCTCAGTGCATAGGGAAATCTACTGCGTGTTCGCCCCGGTCGCAAGGGGTTGGCTCGACCCGAACCACGACCTCTTGGTCACCGACAAGTTCACCGGCGAGCCGGCGACCCGGGTCGCGCTCGCCGACAGCACCGCGATCGAACAGGCGATCGCCGCGGCCGTCGCCGCCGAGCAGCCGATGCGGCGCATGGCCGCCTACGAACGCCAGGCCGTGCTCGCCCAGTGCGTGGAACGTTTCATGGAACGCGCCGGCGAGCTGGCCGAGGCCTTGTGCATCGAGGCCGGCAAGCCGATCCGCGACAGCCGCGGCGAAGTCACCCGGTTGATCGACACGTTCCGCATCGCCGCCGGGGAGGCGACGCGCATCTACGGCGAAGTCCTGCCGATGGACATCTCGGCGCGCGCGCGCGGCTATTCCGGACTGTGGACACGCTTTCCCATCGGCGCGTGTTCGTTCATCGCACCGTTCAACTTCCCGCTGAACCTCGCGGCGCACAAGATCGCACCCGCGCTGGCCGTCGGCTGCCCGTTCGTGCTGAAGCCGGCCAGCCTGACTCCGGTCGGCGCGTTGCTGATCGGCGAGATCCTCGCCGAGACCGACCTTCCCAAAGGCGCCTTCTCGATCCTGCCCGTGCGCCGTGAAGGTGCCGACCTGTTCACGACCGATCCGCGCTTCAAGCTGCTCAGCTTCACCGGTTCTCCAGAAGTCGGCTGGGACTTGAAGGCGCGCGCCGGCAAGAAGAAGGTCGTCCTCGAGCTCGGCGGAAACGCCGCCGTGATCGTCGCCGCCGACGCCGACCTGAAGGACGCAGTGCAACGCATCGTGATCGGCGCTTACTACCAGTCCGGCCAGAGCTGCATCGGCGTACAGCGCATCCTCGTGCACGAGACTCTGTACGAAGAGCTGCGCGAATGCCTGGTGGCGGCGACGCGCGAGCTGAAAAGCGGCGACCCGCGCGACGAGAGCACGTTTATCGGCCCGATGATCTCGGAGGCGGAAGCGAGGCGACTGGAGGAATGGATCGACAGCGCCGTCGCGCACGGCGCCCGCCTCCTGTGCGGCGGACGGCGAACCGGAGCGATGCTCGAGGCCACCCTTCTCGAAAACGTCGCCGAACACGAACCGCTCTACTGCAAGGAAGCGTTCGGCCCGGTCGCGGTTCTCAGCCGGTTCAAGGAATTCGACGCCGCCCTCGACGAAGTCAACCGCAGCGCGTTCGGCCTGCAGGCCGGCGTGTTCACCCGCGACCTGTACCTCGCCCGCCGCGCGTTCGAACGCCTCGACGTCGGCGCAGTGCTGATCGGCGACGTCCCGTCATTCCGCGTCGACCACATGCCGTACGGCGGAGTCAAGGACTCCGGCTTGGGCCGCGAAGGCATCCGCTTCGCGATGCAGGACATGACCGAGATCAAGCTGCTGCTGATCAGGGATGTTCCCTGACCCATGCGCAGGGACTCACCCCTTTGCGCGCCGGCGCGCTCTCGCCGCTTGTTCCATCCATCATTCGGTCGCTAGTCGGTCGGACAGGCGGATCTCCCGCGTACATGAGCTGGCATCGCCAGTCATTCGATGACCAGTTCGACCGAGTTCGATGTGTTGCCCGCGTCCGTGCCACTCGTCAGTGCAAGTTCTTGCAACACAAGGGTCAGGGGAGTTGGAACGTTGGAGGGGATGGTCCCTTGAACGCTGCTCGGAATCGTTCCCCATGGCAGGAACGACCACGAGCTCGAGAACGAGAAGAACAACGGGCCGAGTCCGTTGAGGCACGGATTCCCTCTTGCGGTGCCGACGAAAAGGAACACGTCGAGTCCCGGGGCTCCGCGCGTGTCGATCGTCAGCATGCCGCCCGGCGTCGCCAATCCCGTGACGGACAGGTGAACGTTTCCAAACTCGATCGCTCCCATGTCGACGACCCAGGTGCCGTTCAAGTGACCATCGAGTCGCCGAGGGTTTCCCGAGAGGTCCGTGCCACACTCGGCGCTCGATGGATCGCCCGTGTCGAT
>Ga0247727_10020252_pt1 | contig 10193 bp, 7 predicted proteins | sample WisWelCaveWW1625_FD_202498 | JGI IMG/M metagenome (GOLD analysis project Ga0247727, IMG submission 202498) | Biofilm microbial communities from Wishing Well Cave, Virginia, United States - WW16-25 | ecosystem: Environmental > Aquatic > Deep subsurface > Groundwater > Cave microbial mat | place... | reverse complement strand
CGTCCGCATCAGTTGATTGCTGGCGAAGCTTCGCCAGCAAAGGCTCGGATTTGGCCCTTTTCCGGTCATACGTGCTATCGATGAAACCCGCATAAAAATTGATCAAAATCACGCCGCCGTTTTTCGCCACGGCTTTGATCTGATCGTCGCGCAGATTGCGGAAATGCGCGCACAGCGCGTAAGCGCACGAATGGCTCGCAATCACCGGCTTGCGCGTCGCGCGAATCGCATCCCAAAACGTCTGCATGCCGACGTGCGAAATATCGACCATCACGCCGAGATCGTTCATTTTTCTCACCACCTGCCTGCCGAATTTCGTCAAGCCGCGAAACTTGAGATCTTTCCTTTCGGCTTCGTCTTTTCCGGAAGTCGCCCAATCGAGCGAGTTGTTCCACGTCAGCGTCATGTAGCGAATGCCACGCTTGGCAAAGCGCTCCAGCTCGGCGAGGCTGTTTTCAATCGCATGGCCGCCCTCGATGCCCATCGCAATCGCGATTTTGCCACCCGCAATGAGCCGCTCGGCTTCACCGGTGCTTTTGGCGAATCCGACATCGTTTGGATTCGCTGCAACCAATTTTTCCACCGCATCGATCATCGCATGCACGCGCTCGGCGGATTGATCTTTATCCTTGCCCGTGCCCGAAGTCATATATTTCGGATCGATCCACGCGCCGAAAAAAGGCAAATCCAAACCGCCTTCTTTCAAACGCGGAATGTCGATATTGCCATCGGAAAGCCGTTTGGAAATGTCGAGATTTTCATCGAGCATGCGCCCGACGGTATCGTTGTGCCCGTCGGCGACGATGGCGTTGCGATGTAGAATTCTGTAATCGGTTTGGGCGAATAAAACAAAAGGAATTAAAATGAACATCAGTGCCGGAATAAGTTGGTGCGAATAAAATTGTCGAGGCATACTTTCTCCGTCTTTTAAATAAAAACACCCTGTCATTCTGCAAGAATCTTTTTTGTATTTGAGAAGACTGCGCGGCTTCAAAAAGATTCCCTGCGGAATGACAGACTCGTTTGATGTGCGAAATGTTTATTAGTGTTTCTAACGTTCGACAAATATAGTTACGCTGAAGGGAGGTGTCAAGATAATTTTTTGATGCTTGACTTTGCAGAGGTTTTTGCATATTGTTAATCGGTATTAACCCAAGGGATTCAACACGATTGGTAAAGCCATTGACAAATACCGCATCGACGCCATACTAGGGCAAGGAGGGATGGGTGTCGTTTGTAAAGCTTGGGACAGATGTTAGACAGGGCGATGATGCGATAAGGATATGAGGATAAATGCTTGTGGAGTTTTTTCGCACTCTCAAATAATGGAATCTCCTATTTCCACCATGATCGGATCAATCATCAACAACAAATATCGCATCGAAGAAGAACTGGGGCGCGGCGGCATGGGCATCGTCTACCGCGCCTACGACACCTTGTTGAACCGCACCGTCGCGTTGAAGATCATGAATCCGGAGCTGGTGCAGCGGCAGAATTTGTTGCAGCGCTTTCTCGGCGAAGCCCAAATCTTGGTGAAATTGAGCCACCCGCATATCGTCAAGGTTTATGATCTTCAAGTCATGGCGCCCGGGTTTTTCATTGTCATGGAATATGTTGAGGGCCTCACCCTGACCGAGAAGATCAAACCGTCGGCGAGGATTCCATATCAAGAGGCGCTGCCCATTTTCAAACAAACCCTGCAAGCGATTGCATACGCCCATCAGGCCGGCGTTTTGCATCGCGATATCAAGCCGAGCAATATCATGCTCACGCCCAACAATGGGGTCAAAGTCATGGATTTCGGATTAGCCAAAAATCCCCAGGAGGTTGATCTCACCCAATCGCAAGACGTTTTCGGCACGCCAGCGTACATGTCGCCGGAGCAGATCAAAGGCTTGAAAAAGGCGGACCGGCGCAGCGACATTTATGCGCTTGGCATGACGTTTTACGAAATTCTGACGGGCCGCTGGCCGTTTCCCGCGCAAGAGAATTTTTTTACGTTGATTCAAGTGATCATCAATGATGAATTCCCCTCTCCCACCCGCTTTAACCCCACCGTGCCGAAGGCTTTGGCGAGAATCGTGATGAAAGCGCTGGAGAAAGAACCGGAGCAGCGTTTCCAAACCGCCGAAGAGATGCTGGCCGCAATTGTCCAACTTGAGCGCGAACCGATCACGCTGCAACCGTCGACGGTGCCCGCTCCTGTGCCTCCTCCAAACGGCAGCAAAATCCGTGTTTGGCAAATACTTGTCGCGGCGGCGCTGCTTCTCGTAGTAGCGTTAGGAGTATACAAGTTTTTAGGAAATTCATCCTTGCCGAGCCAATCGGCTCTTCCCCGCCTCACGCATTCGCCGTTGATGATGGAATTAGCCGGCATTACGGAAACATCAACGTTGCAACAAAAGCTCGTGGAATATAGACGCGCCATGCAAATCGCCGTTGGCAAAGAAGACGACTTCGAATCTCTGGAAGGTTGTTATGTTTTTGTGTGTGATGAGCAGCGCGTTCTCGGCGTCTTTCAATTAAAAGGGAATATTTACTATGCCGTGAATTCAATCACAAGCTACGCTGATTTGCCGAAACAATTTTCCGGAAAAATGGCAATCTGGGTACAGGATTACCGCGTCAATTTAGATTTGCCCCAGAAGAATGGAAAGTTAAGTGTTTTAGCTAGACCTTTCGGGTCCATCTATATAAATGGGGATATAAAGCGAAAAGACACTAATACTCGATATACCACAGACCTTCCAGTTGGGCCCCAACGAGTTAGAGTCGTCCACCCGATATTAGGCCTGTGGGAAAAAACGGTAAACATCGAAGCTGATAAGACACATGAAATACAGATCGACTTTAATAAAAAGGTAAAACTTGTGGTCACTTCTTTTGACGAATCAAGAACAACATCCCTGTGGGGAGAAATCTATGTAGATGGAAAACCGACTGGTTACACTACACCAAGCCAGCTTACGCTTCGGGTTGGAAAACACACAATTGAAGTCCGTCGTGAAGGTTATATTCTTGTTGGCAAACCCATAACAATAAGTTTAGAAGAAGATGTCAACGAGCCTCTTGTATTCAGGTTAAGTAAGGTTAAATAATGCTGAATGTTTGCGCTAAAAGTATCAAATAAGCGCATTGAGTATCGAAAATGATTAGGTCACTAGCTTGATTTAATAAGGAGAAGATTATGTTTGTTCAAAAAACAAATAAACTGATAGGCTTGTTAATTTGGACGCTGCTGTTGACAAAACCAACGTCGGTGGCGACGGCTCAGACTCAAGATACATGTGAAACCAAACTGACAGAAGCCCAGCAACAGTATAACGCTGGGCATCTTGACGAAGCAATTGTTTTGCTTGATAGTTGTTTAAATCAAAACGTCTTTAATGAAGAGAATAAGATTAGTGCTTATAAACTTTTGGCTTTGAGTTATATCGCTAAGAATGATGTCGCTCAAGCCAAGACTGCGATAAAGAGGTTGTTGGAACTAATGCCCAACTATGTTCCTGACACGGTTCAAGATCCTCCGCAGTTTGTCAACCTTATCAAATTAGTCCAGCAAGAGATGGGCATTTACCCGCCATCCGACTCCGATGGCATAAGATTGATCAAGATTATTCAAAACTGGTTAAGTAAAAATTGGCAATGGTTTTTGGCAGCAATAGTTAGCCCATTATTTCTTTTTTATTTTAAAAAAATTAAACACCGCTTATCTCCAAAGACTATCAATGAAACAGTCAGGCAATCCGCAATTGATTGGTCAGCGCCGGAATCAAAGGCATCTTCTGGAGCAGCTACAGGACAATCCAAGCATTCTCGTGTAATGGGTGACATTACCAGACTTGAAAGGACGAATTCACCTTCGGGTTTTTTTAGTGATACAGAGCTTTCTCAAGCGCAATTTTTTTCAGAGGATTCGATTAGTTATAGCAAAATCGAGCAAACTCTTAAGTTTTATCGTGACCATCTCAGCAAAGAGTATGAAGGCCTATCGCAGCAGGCAAATGTGACTTTCCGCTTATGGATTGCCTGTGTGGCCATTGGGTTTCTCATTTTGATCGGTGGCATTGTGACGATGGTATGGGGACATTTGACGGAAGGTGCTCTGACCGCTGCAAGCTCAATCCTTATGGGCTTTATCCAACGTATCTTTCAACAACGTGAAGATCATTATCGGGCTTTAGCCATGAAAAAGAATGCACATCTTGAATATGGCAATCAGTGGTTATTGGCTATTCAAACCATCGATTCTATACAAGATCCCATAAAGAAAGCCGCGCGTCAAACCAAATTAGTGCAGGTTTTAACGATAAAGCTTGGAGTTTTACAACAACCGTGATTTGCTCCCCCTCTTGTGCCAAGCTCCATGGGTTTCATTTGCAAGCCACTTATTGGTTTCTTTACGGTCGAGCTTGATTTCATAAAGACCGGCCCAATCAATGAAATCCCACCGCTCTTCGAGCTTGCCTCCCTATTTATACAATTTGTAAAAATGCGGCGTGCGAACTTTGTATTTCTTCTCATAATTCAGCAGCAGTGGCTCGACAGCAACTAGATCTTCGAGAATATCATCGAGGGTTATTTGTCTTTCCATAATTTGGCTCCATGAAGGATTGGTTGGCTGAAATATAGCAAACAAAATTCAAATAGTCAATGCAGCATTTAAAAACCAAAGCCCCCAAGTGGGGGCTTTTCAATTGCACAAAATTTCTCAAATTCCCAACCGCAAAGTCGCGCGCAGCTCGCGGCCCGGCAGCGGATAGCCGTCGATGATGCTGAAATGTTTGTCAAACACATTCCGCATTTCGAGATGAAGCAGCGTACTGAACTCGTTAAAATGAATCTGGCGGCTGAGAGAAAAGTTGGCCACCCGATACGCCGGCAGCGCCTGGCTGTTGTCGGCCCGGCTGAAACGTTTGCCGACGTATTGGAAATTTCCACCCAAAGTAAAATAGCGCAAATCAAAATTGGCCTGCAGATCGAATTTATCGCGCGGGCGATAAACGAGAGCTTTGTCGCGTGTCTTCGTATCGTTGCCGTCATTCTTTGCCGAAAGTCGCGCGTAATTGGCGCGCCAGCCGAAGCGGTCGCCGTTGTTGCGCCAAGCCGCGCCGAGCTCGATACCGCCAAGTTTGGCTTTGTTCGCATTCTCCAGCGAAGAAAAATCCGGCGTCGAGATGATGAGATCGTCAATTTTTGAATCAAAAGCTGTGAGCTCGAGTTGCCAATGACCGAGGCGCGAAAATTCATAGATCATGCCGCCTTCAATCTCGCGGCCTCGCTCCGGCCGCAAATTCGGATTGCCGGCAAAAAACGGATCTTTGTACCAAAGGTCATTCATGCTCGGCGCCCGAAAAGATTTGCCAATGTTGCCATGCAGACTGAGCCGCCCCGTCGTATAATGTTTAGACGACGGGATTTGGCGATAGAGCGCCAATGCTAACTTGGGGCTGGAGCGCTTGCCGGCATCGGAATAATCGTCGTAGCGCAGCGAGGGAATGACAGCAAGACGCCATGAGCCGGGGTGCCGTTCCACGAATGGCCGCCACTCGATTTGCACAAAGGCGCTGCGTTGGGTGCGCTGGCGCTCTATTCCTGCGAAATCTGTGCTCGTAACACGATAGCCGCCTATCTCACCGCCGATCAGCACATCCAACCCGGGGTTGAGTTGCGTGCGATTTTGTATTACGCCAATGTCCGAGGCCACTTCGTGATGACTCGCAAAGGGAGGAGGAAAGCATGGCTCCGGATCATTGTAGCGTTGATCGCGGCGCTCAGTCGAATATTGCGCGGCGAGTTGAAATAGCGGGCTTTGATTCCAATCCAATGCCGCGCTGGTTAAATGGTTCAAATCTTGTTGTCGCGCGGCTGGGCTGAGACATTGTAAAGACCCCGGCACTCCTTGCGTGATTTTGCCGGTGCGATGCAGCAGCTTTAGGATCAGATCATCGCGCAGATTACCTGACAAACGCGCAAAAACTTCACGGCGTTGCGAAGCGTTGTTACGACGTTTGATCTTCTCGGCGCCATCAATTGGAAAATCGCCATCGCTGACGAGACGATCAAGCGTCACGGCACCGCGCCAGTTAGCACGGCCATAACCAAACTGCGCACGGCCGTTGAAAGTGCCGAAACTGCCGCCACTCGTTTGTAGACCACCGGAAAATCCGGCTGGCAGTTGGAAACTACGCAAATGAATCACGCCGCCGATCGCATCGCTGCCATATTGCGCCGAGGCATTGCCGCGCACGATTTCGATTTTCTCTATCCCAACGAGCGACAGCTGGCTCGCATCGACGCCGCCGTTTTGCGGATTGTTCAGCCGCACGCCGTCCGCGAGCACTAAAATTTGCTTATCGCTGGCACCGCGCAAGTTGATCGTCTTGAGGCCGCTGACGCTGCCGTATTCTTTCACGAAAATCGACTGCGCTTGCGTCAGCGCCTCGCCGATATTTTGCCGCGCCATCCCGACTGGGCGGGACGGCGAATTGATTTCAACCAGCTCCGTGGCCGATGGCACTTCCGCGCGCACGGCGGATTGCCGCGTCGCTGTCACCAGCGTCTCCGAAAAAAGCAGCGTGATTGCTTCGAGCTTGATTTGCAGCGCTTCATTAATTTCGGCGAGCGCGAGCGTGACGAGGCGATAACCCATGAAACTGATTCGCAGCGAATCAGCGGCCTCGCCAAATGCGGCGAAGCGAAAACGACCGTTCGCGTCGCTGATCGCACCCGCGCCAGTGGGGATAAAAAAAACATTCGCGCCCGGCAACGGCTTGCCGGTTTGCGCATCCGTCACCTGCCCGCGAATGATTTTGCCGTTTTGCGCTAACGCCCAATTCGCCAAAAGCAAAACCGCGACGACGCTCATAAAAAATCGTCTCAACATACCTGCTCCTTTTAAAAAGGTGAAAAATAAAAATGAGGACAGCGAGGAAAGGCGGGTGGTCGCGAGGAAGGGGGCTAAAATAAAAAAGCCCCGCTTCGAGGCAATGGGGCTGTAACGACGTCGGCGCAAGAGACCACTTCACAGCTTGTTTGACCTTACCCTCGAAGGCTCCACTCCCGACTTTTAAAAAGCGGGAGAACGGATTGATCACACAGGCAGGTCTCCTGACTTGCAGCCTCGATCCTCGCGCACGCTATGAATTCACGCGGCAACTTGCGTCGCGTTCGTCCATAAAGTTCGCGTGCGTCAGGCCTTCCCCTCGGCATGAGAGTGGCTTGACGGCGTCGAGAATTTTTTGCTGCTCACAGTTGCGGGACAGTCGCCGATTCGCACGGCATTCCCTATTCTTTCCGCATACGTTTTTATCGCACATGCGGAACACCTGTGTCACTCTGAATATATATAAAAAAAAGGCGGAAACGCAATGAGAATTTCTTTTGACTTTTGCCGCCGGAATTTGTAAACTATATTTTCAATTTTAAACTCATCTTGAATAACGCATCGGAGAACTACAACTATGATGAAGCGATTGAGCGTGAGGAAACTGATCAGGATGGCTGTACTCATTTTGGTTTGTCTGTTTTTGTTTGAAATAGATTTGCCGGTCGCCTGCGCCGGAGAAAATGCGGATACGACGGCGATTGTCAAGAAAAAATCAAAAGCGCAAACACGCGATGACGATCGCAAAAGAAAGAAGAAAAAGAAAAAATTCAACGATGATGATGACGACGAAGACGATAGCGATGGCACGACGGTGAAGGCCGCTCGTCCGACGCCGCCGTTTTCAATTCCGCCGATTGTTGCCGGAAAACGTTGCGCCTATTTCATCGCCATGGGCGATTGGGGCACCGGCAATCCCGCGCAACGGCACGTCGCCGGATTGATGGACGCCAAAGCCGGTCGCGACTCGCTGCATTTTGTTTTGCTGCTGGGAGATAATTTCTACAGCAACGGCGTCACCTCGGTGAATGATCCGCAGTGGCAGAGCAAATTTGAAACGGTTTACAATTCGCCGGCTTTGAATGTGCCGTTCTTTGCGTCGTTGGGAAATCATGATTATAAAAAGAACGCTAATCCGGACGCGCAGGTCAACTATGCCATCGGCCGCAACACCAAATGGAAAATGCCGGCGCGTTATTATACTTTTACTCGCACTTTGGAGGCCGGCGCGACCAGCCAATTTTTTGCGCTCGACACCGAGGCGCTCAACAAGTTTGACATCATGGGCGGCGCGCAAGTGGAATGGCTGGACGCCGAGCTGGCCAAATCGACCGCCACGTGGAAAGTGGCTTTCGGCCATCATCCCGTTTTTTCCAATGGCGAGCACGGCAACACCCCGGCGATGCAGAAATATATTCGACCGCTGCTCGAAAAATACCGCGTCGATTTTTATCTGGCAGGCCACGATCACGACCGCCAGCTTTTGCAGCGCGTCGCCGGCGTGAACTACATCGTCTCCGGCACCGCGGCTAAATCGCGCGACACGCTCTGGTTCAACAACACGATCTTCGCCGCGACCGATCTCGGCTTTACGTGGTTTCGTGTTTTCGCCGAAGAGTTTCATGTGCAGTTCATCAATAAAAAAGGGGAAATTGAATTTGCGCATACGGTCAATAAATCGGCGGCGCAACCGAACGGCAATGCGGCGAATCGATAAATTAATAAAACAGATAAAACGACAAACAGATAAAAAGATTATTACATAAATTGATTTCTATCTTTTTGTCTTTTTTATCCGTTTATCTTTTTTCCACCTCATGCGTTTCATTCATTTCGCCGACACCCATCTCGGCTGTTCGGATTACTCGAAAGTCGATGCGAGCACCGGCGTGAACCGGCGCGAGCAGGATTTTTACGACGCGTGGTGGCGGGTGATCAACGCGATTGTGGCGGAGAAGCCGGATTTCGTAGTGCATGCGGGCGACCTGTTTCAATCGCCGCGCCCGAACAATCGCGCCATCGCCGTCGCGCTCGAAGGCATCTCGCGGCTGGCTGAAGCCGATATTCCATTTGTCGTCGTTGCCGGAAATCACTCGATGCCGCGCATTCGGGCGCTGGGAAATATTTTTGAAGCGCTGACCGTCCTGCCGAACGTTCATGCCTGTTATCAGGGCCGTTATGAGAAATTCATTCTCCGCCGCGCCGCTGCCGCAAAATCCTGCGCGATTCACTGCCTGCCGCATTGCTCGTTGACGACCGAACTGGAAAAAGCTTACGCTGGATTGCACATTGACGCGAATGCCACATGGAATATTCTCGTGACCCACGGCGGCTGGCGCGCCGCGAATAGCGACGGCCTCGACACGCGCATGGGGGAATTTAACGAGCAATTTCTCGAAGACCCGGAAGCGCGGCGCGGCCTCAAATTTGATTATATCGCGCTCGGCCATTATCACCGGCATCTCGCGATGAACGATCACACCTTTTATTCCGGCTCCACCGAGCGCACGAGTTTTAACGAAACCGGCTACACCTCCGGCTACATTCGCGGTGATTTGGAAAGTCGCACATGGGAATACGTCACGATTCCCTCGCGTCCGATGCGGCGTTTGCAGGCGCTGAATTGCGCCGGCAAATCGCCGGCAGAAATTATGCGCGAGCTGGAACAGCGCGCGAGCGCTGAAATTCGCGACGCGCTCGTTTCTCTCGAATTACAAAATCTCAGCCGCGATACGTATTTGCAGCTTGATTTGTCCGCCATCGATAAACTCTTTGCGACGGCTTTTCACTTTGAACGACAATTGCACGTCATCGCGAGTGGTTCGCCAGCAAGTTCTGAAGCATCGCGCTCGGCCATCGGACATATCGGCTCGCTGCGTGATGAGTTCGCGCGTTATCTTGTGGCGAACATCGATGGCGCTTTGTCCCGCGAAGAGCTTGAGCGCGAAGGCCTGCGGTATTTGATGGAAGCGGAGGGGCAGGAAGACTGATGAAACGAAAGATTATTTTTAGATCAAAACCGGTTAAAAAATTACCCACGGATAAAAAGCGGCCAACGGATTTTGATTTTGTGGTAATCCGTTGGCCGCTTTTTATCCGTGGGCGAAATCGTTTTGTTGCATGCATTATTAAAATTTATGTTGTTTTAAGATACAAAACCACCTCATGATTCTGCACTCCCTCCGTCTTTATAATTTCCGCCGTTTTCGCCGCGCTGAAATTGAATTTCCCGAAAATGTCATCGGCCTGCTGGGACGCAACGGCGCCGGCAAATCGACGTTGCTGGAGGCCATTGCATGGGCGCTTT
>Ga0247727_10020251_pt1 | contig 10193 bp, 11 predicted proteins | sample WisWelCaveWW1625_FD_202498 | JGI IMG/M metagenome (GOLD analysis project Ga0247727, IMG submission 202498) | Biofilm microbial communities from Wishing Well Cave, Virginia, United States - WW16-25 | ecosystem: Environmental > Aquatic > Deep subsurface > Groundwater > Cave microbial mat | place... | reverse complement strand
ACTACAGCACAATAAACAAGAAAGTTCAAGCTCATGCCGAAAGCGCACAAAGGCTCACAGTCGAAGCGCTGGCAAACGATCTGGCAAAAATCTGTCTTGAAGAAAAAGGTGTGCGGAAAGTAATTGTCCGCGTGGAAAAACCCGGAGCAGTGCGCTTTGCAGAGTCTGTTGGCGTGGAGATCGAACGAAGTCGTGATGAGTGAATTGCACAGGGTGTACTTGAATTTGGGATCGAACATTCAGCCTGAAATGAACCTGCCCAAGGCTGTACAACTTTTGTCAGAATACGGGGAAGTTCGTCATGTTTCCAACGCGTGGGAATCAAAGTCAGTGGGCGCGCCTGGACCAAACTATCTTAACGCATGTGTATTATTTATATCTCCGACCAGACAAGCCGAATTGAAAGGGCAGGTCATCCGACCCATTGAAGCACGATTGGGCCGTGAAAGAAGCGCAAATAAATATACCCCCCGCACGATTGACATTGACATCGTCCTTTTCAACGACAAACCAGCCAACGCGGTGTTTTGGGAGTTAGCCTTTGTGATTGTCCCTCTTGCAGACATCTATCCTGAATATCAAAACCCTGCGACACATGAAAACATCGCTGAAATAGCAACCCGCCTCCGCCAGGAAGTGTGGATGGAACCGCATCCCGAAGTATTCAGCCAGTTAAACGGAAACAGTTTCAGGGCTTAGATCTGAAGCGGCTTGGAGCCGCGTGAAATGTTCTCCAGAAATTCCTGCCGAGTCGCCAGGTTGGCGCGGAATGAGCCGTGCATGGCAGAGGTCGTCATACGCGCGTCATGCTTCTTGACGCCGCGCATCATTGCGCATAAGTGCATCGCTTCGACAACGACCGCCACCCCCTGGGGTTCCAAAGTTTGCTGGATAAAATCCGCGATCTGGCGCGTCATCCGTTCCTGTATTTGCAGCCTGCGGGCGTACATATCCACGATTCGGGGAATTTTGGATAGCCCGATCACCTTCCCTGCTGGAATGTAGGCAACATGCGCGCGCCCAAGAAACGGCAACATATGATGCTCACACAAACTATAAAATTCGATATCGCGCACAAGTACCATTTCGTCATAATTTATATGGAATAATGCGCCATTGATGATCCTGGCTGGCTCTTCGCTATATCCACCCAACAACTCTGCATACATTCTGGCCACTCGATCTGGCGTATTTTTCAAACCATCACGATCTGGGTCCTCCCCTATCGCTTTTAGTAAATCAAAAATTATTTTTTTGGCCGCCTCAATATTCAGATGCACAGCGCCGCGTTCGCTATCATCATTTTCATCAAATTCCATATTTGCTCCTTGATAAAACCAGCCCGACATCGGGTCGGGCTGGCCGCTTGCAAATTGACAGATCCGTTAGCCAACCACAGGTTCAATCAAGCCGTACGAGCCGTTCCGCCTGCGGTATAACACCTGGATCGAATTGTGCTCGGCATTGAAGAAGATAAAGAAGTTATCGTGCCCAAGCAGGCGCATCTGCTCGACCGCTTCGTCTTCATTCATCGGCAGGATGATGAATTTTTTTCGCCGGGCAATCAGAGGCAGCAGTTCACCTGTATCATCAACTGGCAATTCCTCCTCTTCAACCACTTCCGCGGCAGAACGCCTATCGCCGCGCCCGTGATAGTGCTTGCCTTTATAACGATCTATCTGACGTTGTATTTTTTCCAGTGCGAGGTCAAATGCAGCATGTAGATCGTCAGCCCGTTCTTCAGTCCGCAACATAAACTTTTTTCCGCGCACAGTGATTTGAGCGACCTGGCGATCCGCGGCGTTGCGGGCATTTTTTGCATGTGACAATTCCACACGCACCTCTTCAATCCCTGGAAGGTGACGCTCGAGTTTTGCCGCCTTTTTCTCAACGTACTCGCGGGTGTTATCGGTCAGCCTCATATTACGAGCCAGCGTTTCAACTTTGTTCGCCATAGTACCTCCTGAAAAGGTTATCAACCGCCCAGCCGGGCAGTTGTCAAACGCGAGTCAGATCATGATGTGAAAGAGCACGCGCGATCGTTAGCGCATATACCTCCCTTGCGCCTGCCGATAAAAGAGCGTCCGTGCAAGCCAGGATGGTGGAGCCTGTCGTTGCCACATCATCCATTAGAACGATGGATTTCCGCTTCACGACCTGCGGGTCAGCTTGGTAGGCATTATGGACGTTTTCCTTCCGCTGTGAGATGGTAAGTCCAACCTGTGAACGTGTCTCCCGCGCCTTCCATAGTCCCCGAGGGTTGTACTTGAGTCCAATCTCATAAGCAAGCGGGCGTGCAACCAGAGCAACTTGATTATACCCTCTCTCTTTCATGCGATTTTTTCCAAGTGGGACGGGGATAAAAATATCCACGGTCCATTCTAAAGCCCGAAAAAATTCCACCATCTGGGCCGCAATCGATTCACCCAAGCCAATGTTTCGGCGATACTTCATCGTATGTAGTGCATTTTGTAATGGCGAATCAAAAACCGCCCAGGATCGCATCAGTCGATAGGCGGGCGGGTTTGATTTGCATTTTTCGCAAGTATCAGCCCCAGTAGTTGGACTCCCGCATTTTTCACAGAAAGGTTTGATAATGCGCGGGACGCGTTCCTGACAATCCGGGCACCAGCGCCATCCTGCCTTTCCACAACCCCCACAAACCGGCGGGAAGAGCAAATCCAGCCCGCTCCAGGTCAATCGATAAATGCGATACGACCAGGGAATGTTGCTCACGAAAATAAATGGGGTTGAGTTTATCCGAGCGATCGAGCGATTTGAATGGCGGCAGGTGTGAGAATTATAATCATGATGGATGGGAAGATCAATAACGCCATTGGGATGATCATCTTAACAGGTGCCTTATGCGCTTCCTCTTCCGCGCGCTGACGTCGCTTCACACGCATCTGATCCGACTGGATGCGCAAGACTTTTGCCATGCTCACGCCGAGTTGTTCGCTCTGAATGATTGCGGCGATGAAACTCGTCATCTCAGCAATACCAAGCCTGTCAGACATATCCTTCAGGGCATCACGACGAACCTTACCCAGCTGAATTTCACGGATCGTACGGGCGAAAGCCAGTGAAAGTTCATTTTCCCATTTCTCGCTTACTTTCGACATTGCCGAATCAAAACTAAGCCCTGCCTCAACGCAAATGGTCAACAGGTCCAAAGCATCAGGCATGGCCTTCCGAATTTCGTTCTGCCGCCGCGTGATCCTGCTGGTGAGCATCAAATGTGGAAGAAAAAAGCCGGCGAAAGTGGCGCCGCCAATATACATGAAATTATCACTGGGATTTGAAGGCGGGGAAATCGCAACGACCGCAATCAAAAAACCACCAAGGACTACCGCCAGAATAAAGCGAATTGCAAGAAAAGTCGCGGCATCAATTGGCCAGGGATTGCCTGCCAACTCAAGTTTTCTTGCAGTATCCTGGATCGCTTTTTGAGGCGTGAAACGTGCAGAGAATTCCCCCATGCGTCGAATAACCGGAATAATGACACGCTCGCTAAATGGCTGGGATAATTCAATTTCCTCTAGTGACGTAACATCACCTCGTTGAATGAATTCAGCCAAGCGCGCCTGCAAGGGATCGTCTTCCTCACCAGCCGCGTTCCTGCGCAAACTTACCACAATAACAGCAATTGCGGCAATAAGGACAGCAGCGCCAAATATGATTATGCCCATCTTACACCTCTATATCGGCAATTTTCATCATCACGAAGTATCCTGAAGCAATCATTCCAACAATCGTGACAACAGCGATAATACCGCAAAGCGGCTGCGGCAAGTTGGCACTTTCATCAAAGAAACTTCCTATATATTCAGGGCTTACAAACCACAACGCAAGACTAAGAAAAACAGGGATAAGAGATAACACTGCGCCGGAGGTTCGAACTTGCGCCGTCATAACCCGTATTTCGCCCTTTATTCGAACGCGTTCGCGAATCGTGAACGAAATTGTATCAAGGATCTCAGAAAGGTTTCCACCAACTTCCCGCTGAACATTGATGGCTGTGACAACAAAATCCAAGTCCTCACTCGGGATACGGCGCAACAAGTTATCAAGTGATTTTTCCATCGGAATGCCAATTTGCATCTCCTGCACCACCCGACGGAATTCATCAGATATTGGAGATGGCAATTCGCGGCTGACAGCCTCCAGGGCTTGCATGGTGGAATATCCCGCCCGTAAACCATTCACCATTAAATTCAACATATCTGACAATTGATCGTTAAATTTATATAATCGAACAGTCTGTTGACGCTTCACATAAAAGCGTGGAATAAAAAAACCAACAATTGCGCCAATCGCAAAAGAAGCAATAAAGGGTTGGATTAACCATGCAACAAATCCTGTTACCACAGTTGACATGAATACCAGAGCATAATATTCGGCAACTTTAAATTTCAGGTCAGCGCGAGCAAGTTCACGGGCAATTCGGTCGCCCCTTGATGAACTCGCCACTCTGCGGTTCAACCACTCAGTAACAATACTTCGTCCTGATACACCCTCCGCCGCTTGCTGTTTGTCCTCCTCCAGGTAACGCCCGAGTCGCTCCTCAACCAGTGAGCGCTCGCTGGAAACAGAGACAATTACACCTATGATCAATAAGATCAAGATGATAACGCCTCCGCCTAGTAAAATAATTGGATCCATATAAATCTACCTGCCAATCTAGATACTTAATAACGACGTCGTTCGCCAATGCCAAAGATTGAGGGTGGCAGATTTATGCCAGATGCTTCAATCTTGTCCATAAATTTCGGGCGCAGGCCTGTAGGACGTAAACGACCTACAATTTGCCCATTTTCGACACCGGTTTGCTCAAAAACAAAGATGTCAGTCATGGTAATGACCTCACCTTCCATGCCGCTCACCTCTGTAATGTTCGTGACTTTACGAGTGCCATCGCGCATACGTTCCTGATGGCAAATCAAATCCACTGCTGAAGAGATTTGTTCGCGAATGGCCCTCGAAGGCAGATCCATACCGGCCATCAAGGTCATGGTCTCCAAGCGGGACAGGGTATCCCGCGGACCATTAGAGTGTAAGGTTGTCATGGAGCCATCATGACCTGTATTCATTGCCTGCAACATATCCAGAGCAGCTTCATCACGAATCTCGCCTACAACAATCCGCTCAGGACGCATACGGAGGGCATTAACCACCAAATGCCGAATGGTTATCTCACCCCGGCCTTCAATGTTCGGGGGGCGAGATTCCAATGTCACTACATGCTCCTGGCGTAGTTGTAATTCTGCAGCATTTTCAATCGTCAGAATACGTTCATCCGAAGGGATAAATCCGGATAGAATGTTAAGGAGCGTTGTTTTACCCGAGCCAGTACCTCCAGAGATAACTATGTTCAGACGGGCCTCAACACATGCCTTGAGAAACTGAACCGCCTCCTGGGTAACGGACCCAAACTGGACCAATTGCTCAACGGTGATTGGGTTGCGCGAAAATTTACGGATTGTTAGAACAGGTCCAACCAATGAAATAGGGGGAATAACCGCATTGACACGGGAGCCATCCGGCAAACGAGCATCCACATAGGGGCTTGACTCATCAATACGGCGACCAAGCGGCGCGACAATGCGATCAATGATACGCATCACATGATCATTATTCTCAAATGTCACGGGCACACGATGCACTTTACCTTTGCGCTCAATATAAATGTTTTTCGCGCCATTGACCATGATTTCCGTAATAGTGTCATCTTCCAAGAGAGGCTGCAATGGACCAAATCCAAGAATTTCGGCGGCAATTTGCTCAAACAAACGAGCGCGTTCGGGTCTCGAAAGAACAATATTTTCTTCCGCAAGGATCTGCTCGAAGAGATCCTGAATTGTTCGGCGCACATCGTCCGTCCTGGTTATATCCATAGACGGATCCAATTCGGAAAGAAGCTTGTTTTGGACCCGGGTCTTAAGATCAAAATAAGAGCCCGCCTGGGGTGATGTGATCGGGGCGTTTACTCTGCGCGCCTGCAGAGAGGATAGGCGCGAACCCTCTCCACCCTGATTATCCGAGGATTGTTGTCCTGAAGAAGAACTACCCTGCCCCTGTTCAATACGCTTTAAGAGAGACATCTTTCTTTATCTCCTTGTTTATAAAGTTCACTGATAAGGATCATCTCCTACCAGCACGATTCGGTTCGTCAGCGGATTCCTGGGCTGTCATATGCGCACGCACGCTTTCTGCAAGAGAAAAGATACCGCGTGCTGCAGGCTGATTTTTGCTATCCAAAACAAAAGGCACGCCGCGATTGACCGCTTTTGTAGTTGTTTGTTCATCCAAAGGAATAACCGAGGCAACAGCCTGCTTGAGGTTATCTGCAACCCGTTCAGGAGTAATGTTGATTCGTTTATCGAATCGATTCATAACAAATAGAATTCGTTCGCGTTCGATACCAAGCGTCTGCAACAAATCCAGAAAAAGACGGCAATTTTTGATGGCGGGGATATCTTGCGTGGTTACTAATACAATCAAATCACTGACATCAATTGCTGTCAAGGTTACATCAGTCAAAAGCGCAGCTGTGTCTACAACAACATATGCATATAATTGCCGTAAATACTCCAACACCTTGCCAAATTGAGCACTTGATACTTTCTCGGCATATTCGGGCCTGCTCGGTGCAGCGAGAATATGAATGCCAGAGGCGGCATGTTTTACCATAACTTCTTCGACAATTTCGGGGTCCAATTCTTCTGCCCGCGGCGCAAGGTCAATGATTGTGTTTTTTCCCTGCTCGTTGACAAAGACTGCGACATCTCCAAACTGGAGATTGCCGTCCACCAAGACCACACGAGTATCCTCATTATGGAGGGTCAGCGCAAGATTGACTGCCAGTGTAGTACAGCCCGTGCCACCCTTTGGGCTATAAACTGTTACGATTTTACCTCTCGGCCCCCCATACCCAGCAATTACACCAACGTTCCCGGATACAGGGGCAACGTGGACTTGAGCACTCTTTGAACGCTCGCTTTGCGCCATCGACCCTGCGCGACGAATGGCAGAAATCAATTCATCGCCCATCGGCGGCTTTGTAAGAAAATCCCGCGCGCCAGCCAGCATCGCCCGGCGCATGTAATTCTGATCGCTTTGGACGGAAAGAATTACAACTTGTACAGCCGGCTGTTTTGAACGGATCAACTCAGTTGCCGAAATACCGTCCATATCAGGCATATTGATATCCATCAAAACTACGTCTGGGTTCAACTCTTGAGAAAGTTGAATAGCCTCTTTTCCGGTGCGAGCAACCCCGACTACATCCACATCAGATTCAAACTGTAACAGTTTCCTTACATTTTCCCTGGTCTCGGAAACGTCATCAACAATCATCACTCGAACTTTTTCACCCGCAGGCATATTGAATCACCTCAAATCATTTATGGAATCATTATTGCTGGGGCTGAACAGTAACAGCATCATTCGGCAACAAAGGCGGGGTCAATATATCTATCCTTGGCTGTGAAGCATACGGCAATTTTGATGGAAGAGAGATATTGTATTGCGTCAACAAACTTGTCAATGTTGCAGACTCAGCCGCAAACCGTGAAGTATCGTTCGGATTACGCAAGGACATACTCAACATGGCGCCGCTATAAACGAAGTAATTTAACGAAATCGAATCCTGTGGGTTTATCATCAGTGTCACGATATCAGGAGCAGCTTGTTGCTGTGCCTGCGCAGGGGAAGGTGTGGCATTCGGATCTGTTGAAGGGGCCTGCAACGCAAAGTTGCCCAACTTCATAACAACCACATCCTGCAGGATCATTTGGCAAACCAGTCGAGGCCTTTGAGGTTCGGAAGGCACCGCATAAAAGGGTTGTTGAAGTGTTGGGTCAAGTTCTATCCTTCCCTGCCTGGAAGGATCCTCCCCAGTGGTCGCCGCAACTGAAAGAACAGGTAATGAGTCTGGCAGAAATCCGGTGCCCGTTAGAACAGATGTGAAATTTGGAAGCGCAGATTGGAATGACGGATCCACATCTATGAAAAGCATACAGGCATTTACATTCACATGCGCACCGTCATTTACACCATATCCAACAAGTGCAAGGCGATTTGTAGGGATCGTAGCGGCAACCATCCCTGAGGGTATCTGAACTGCCCACGCAGGTCCGGATATCTCTACTGGTCCTGTACCCACCATTGAAGCTGTAATAAGCGCTCCCTGATCAAGAGTAAAGCGGGCAGTTTGGCCCACCAGGGCGCTTTCTTCACTGGCAGCGAACATCACTTCAGCCACATTCTCTGGAGGAATAGAAAATGTCCCAAGCATTTCCCGGGTTATAGTTGTGCCCTGAGGAATATTTTGTGCAGCATAAAAGACATCAGTGAAAGCCGCCTGGGTTGGCTGAGGAGTCGTCCCGCCGAACTGGGTCAATGCAAGGTAAAGCAAGCCCAAGCCAACTACAACAATCAACACAAGGAATATGAGTATCCGTCCGCGACGCATAGAGAAATTCTCCTCTCTTGATTTCCCTGCCAGCAAGTTAGGCAGGTACTTCGCTCATAATAAGTATTATACAGTATAAATCAAAAACCATAATATTAAATTGGTAAAAAAGTAGGACTCTACCGCAGGGCAGAGTCCTTTTGTTCCTTACTTGAAGACCGAGTTTACGGCAGAGAACTGGCAATGGTGCTAAAAGTATTACCAATTTTGGGGCCGAGCAAGCGCATTACCGCAATAACGACAATAGCGACAAGAGCGAGGATGATCGCATACTCAACCAAACCTTGACCCTTTTCTTTTGGAGCGAACAGCATGATAGCAAATCCTTTCTTTATATAAATTGTTTTACCGAGAAACGTTCTCAGATTTTTACATATTTTACTCATGGACAGAAAAAATACAAGACCACTAATTGAAAATTGCTTGCAATCCTGTTATGTATCCTTAACATACTTGAAATCAAAACCGGACTATGAACGAGCTGGGACTGCAAAAGATATTCGCGCGCCGGTACCCAAAGTACTATCGATTTCAAAGTTTCCTCCCAGCATTTCAGCCCGCTCTCGAATCAATTTTAGTCCTAAGCTGGTCCCTTGTTGAATGGATTCAGGATCAAATCCCTTCCCATTATCATCAATACTGACACGCACACGATCCTCCCCCAAATCCAACATAATTTTAACCAGGGAAGCCTGGCTGTGACGTGAAGCGTTGCCGAGTAATTCCTGAATGGCTCTAAAGAGCATCACTTCCAGATATGGCTCTAGGCGACGTTCATTTCCTGTAATCATTACGCTGGTGTCAATGCCAGACTGCTCCTTAAAGGCATCAGAATAACGGCGAATGGTGGGCACCAAGCCCAAGTCATCCAACATCATTGGACGCAATTCAAATATAAAGTTCCGAACTTTCTGAAAGGTACCCATCGCTGATGTCTTGAGATTATTCAATTCTTCGCGCGCCTGCCCCGTGTCAACATCCATCAATCGCATTGCAATCTCTGTTTGAAGGATGAAATTGGAAAGGGCCTGGGCAGGACCATCATGCATCTGCCTTGAAAGACGTTGTCGTTCGGTCTCCTGGGCATTGACCAGCATTTCAACACTGGCTAAGGGACCTTTCAATCCCCCCGCAGATGCCAGGGAGGCGCCTGATGCAGATGAAACGCGCGCCTGCTCAATGGTTGATTTGAAGCGTTCAAGATAGGATTTCTCACTTTGCAATTTTTCCAGTTGTCCGCGCATGACAAACAAACGCTGCTGGGCGTCCAGGGCGGAATCATACGCATTACGAATTTCCTGCGGCGGCATTTTGTCCAATTGGTTTTGCACCTGCTGGAGGTGCGTGGTAATGGCAGCATTCCGCTGTGAGAGTTTGGAAAGCTCACCCTGACTCTGCTCGATCATTAATGTGACTTCACGCAAAGCCCTTTGTGTCTCTTCCAATTCTGCCTGCAAATTCAGCCCGCCAATGGCGGATCCATCAATATCCGTGGTCATAAACAATTACTCCTGGCTTTTCATTTGCTCACTCTGCAATTTTACCCAACCACGCTTTAATGCATATACAACTGCCTGCGTTCTATCCTCAACACCAAACTTACGTAAGATGGAGGTTACATGATTCTTTACAGTTTGATGGCTGATCCCCAACAAGCTCGCGATCTCTTTGTTGCTCATACCGCGTACTACACAAGACAACACTTCCATTTCACGATCAG
>Ga0247727_10020250_pt1 | contig 10194 bp, 9 predicted proteins | sample WisWelCaveWW1625_FD_202498 | JGI IMG/M metagenome (GOLD analysis project Ga0247727, IMG submission 202498) | Biofilm microbial communities from Wishing Well Cave, Virginia, United States - WW16-25 | ecosystem: Environmental > Aquatic > Deep subsurface > Groundwater > Cave microbial mat | place... | reverse complement strand
CGTTGCTCTGGGCACGATCAATCTGTTGCAAGCCGATTTCGAGTTTGGTTTGAAACTTACGATCATCGGGAATATGTAGTCGGCGATGGAGTTTTTGATGCGCTTCATCAAATCCCGCTTTGCGGGACAGAAACAATTCGGCATCAACCATGGTCCAGATATCGGCGGCATAATAACCGAGCGCAACACCAACCCTGGCCTGCGGCAGGGCAGGCTTGGCCCATGGCCAGTTTGCCGACATTGCCAATGTATTGATGGGCCGCGCCGGCGCTTTTATCGCCGGACCGAACATCACCGCTTTCATCCAACGTTAACATGCCGCCGTGCAAGCGCTGGTCGTGGCGAATTTCGGCTTGAAGTTGATCATAAACTTCAAGCGCTGGCCACGGCGAATCGGACATATAATTTTGAAGATTCTGCCCATCGGAATCTGGTGATTCAACCTTGCGCATGATGTTCACATAATTTCGATTGTTCGGCAGGAGCATCAGACCTTTTAAATAAATGAGCGCATACGCGCTCGTGTCATGGCGCAACGTTGTAAAACACGGGTGATAACGCTGCCCAATGCCGTGAAGCTGATTGCCAAGATCTTTCACCGCTTCAACGGGCAAGCCCCAACGTTCAGCGCTGAATATAGATGAATTCGTTTATTGTGTTTCTATGTTTAGAGCATGTTTTTGTTTCATGCTCTTAATATACAAAAATAAAAAAGTAAATTCAAGATGGACGTTTGTCCTCACTGTACGCATGTCCTCTAGTTTCATGAATTTAACTTAACATTGTCAAGCTAGTAAGGAAAAAACAATAGCACAAGAAGTACAGAAAGTACCTTGCAAGAAATGTGGCAAGATGATTCTTCCTACTACTTTTAATAAGACAGGCGGATTTTGCATGCCCTGCTCCAGATCATCGGAAGCCAGTACTGCGAAAGATGAGGCATTGTCGGGTTCAGTTTCCAGAAGTTTCAAAGCTCTCTTTATTTATGCAAAAAGCATTGAGCTGTTGGGTTGGCTCATTTTATTAGGAGGTCTCATTTTAGGTGTCTTGGGCATAATCGAGAAAGTGCAAATCCAATTATTATTTGCCGTTGCGTCTATGATTGGAGGGTTTGTTATTGGTATTTCGATGGTACTTACAGCGCAATCAATTTTGGTTATTCTTTAAATAGAAAACAACACGCGGCAAAATGCTAAACACTTTCGAAATTATTTGTGATCTCTTGCAAAAATCACTTACCCAAAGTTAATAGGTATATTTTTACATGGATAGAAAAAATTCTAAAATCGCCAATCTCGAACATTTACCCAAGCCAATCAAAGATGGGCTTGGGCTGATTCGAGATTTAGGCGTCGAAAAATTTCAACCTGAAATGATCATCCTATTCGGATCGCTCACAACGAAAGAATGGACTTGGAAGAGCGACATCGATTTGCTAATCGTTGCGGATACGAGTGAACGACCACATTTGGAACTGGATATAAAAACGGTTATTTCAGAATCAGGCGCTATTGAGAAGAAAGTATCAAAAATCATTTCTCCGGTGGTTGTTTCTCCGGAGCAATTGAATGACAAGCTGGAAGTTGGGCATTACTTCTTTGATGATATCGTAAAGCAAGGCAAATTACTGTATAATACAGGTCGGTTCTCTCTTGCAGAAATGAGAGAACTTGAACCGGCAGAATATATTGAGCTTGTTAAAAAAGATTTCAAAAACTGGCGGAAAAAAGCAGAAGAAGCTTATGATTTGTATGAAACCTGCTTACAAAAAAAGTATTATGGTTGGGCTGCTTTCAATCTCCATCAGGTCGTGGAGTGGACCAGCGTTATGGTGGAACTGGTTTATACGCGCTATAGAAGCAAAGGTCACGATCTTAAAGAGCTAATGAAACGAATTATTTATTGCATAAGTGAAGCGGCAAATATTTTTCCCAAAGATACCGATTTCCAAAAACAAGCCTATCAACGGCTCTATGTGGCATACGTCGCAGCGCGTTACGACGATGATTATGTGATTGAAGAAGACGAATTAAAGTATTTGGGCGAGCGCGTAAAATTGCTGCTTGATATGGCAATAAGAAACTGCGAAGAAAAAATTCAACAGATTTTGACAGAGCCAAATAAGCATATAAAGAAATAAAGTTGTATTGAAATGAAAACATAAAGCTCGTGGTGAAGGGCAAAAGACGGCGCTAACATTGCGTGGTGCGGACGGCGCGACGGCGGCATGATTTTTAATTACAAACATCTCCGAGTCGCGCCGCCGCACACGCTGGTGTTAGCCCGCGACGTGAAGTCGTGCATTTTCATACACGTTCACACCGTCATGGGTGCACCATGACCGCATGCCGTCGTAGGGTATCAGTAACGGAATACTGAGTGTTGTCAAAGAAGAAATGATTTCTCCGCAACACAATCGCCCGAGAGAGATGATTCTCGGTAATACACTATAGCCCGTCGCACAATGTACCGACGTCTCCACCATCCCCGAATGGCGACGGGATGTACAACGAGATGGAGAGCAAGGCGCGAGTGGCGCTCTCTCGTGGCAGTCTCAGCCGCGATAGCCATAAGCCTTTTCCCATTTGAAGATTCATCTACTGCTACTACTATACGCTTGCAAATTCACACATTTTTAGCCCAGAATCTATCGCAAACGATACTTATCGGGATCCCCATTCTTGTATTTTCCTTCATGTTCATTGCAAACGAAGTGACCGCCCATGTTTGGATAAAAAAGGTCGCCTTGCTTCGAGGATTTTATAGTTTAATCATTATGCTTGGTGGTGCACTCTTCTGGGGTATGATATTCTCTCATTCGATTGAGTTTTTGCTTGAAAGACCGCAATCAACAACAGCTTGCTCAGGATGCTTATGCCTTATTGGAATAGAATTTGTTGGTAGTTGTTTAGCGGTCTTATTTGGAATCCTTGTGCAACTCCTTTGGCAAGACAGGAATATTACAGAGCCTCTTAACGAGCCACTTTGATTCCTGCCCAAATCTTTTCGACAATATGCACAAATTGGGGAGGGACCACGCAATTTCTAATCAGAGCACATATTTTATCAGTTTCGCGCAAGACCGTTTGGGAATGGCAAGGCAGCGGAGTCGATACGGATTCCAGGGGCAGCCAGCTCTCATCGATGAAGAAGGTCTCTGTTTCACAGATAATAACAGACCGCTCGATCACATTCTGCAACTCACGGATATTTCCCGGCCATGGATACGATTGCAGCAGGGTCATCGTGTTGGCGTCCATGTCCCGTATTTTCTTCCCCGCTTTGTTCGCAAAACGGTCGATGAAGTACTCCACCAGCAGGCGGATGTCTTCCTTGCGTTCACGGAGAGGAGGAATCACAATGGGGAACACATTGAGCCGATAAAAGAGATCACTCCGAAACTTCCCTTCAGCGATGGAAGATTGCAGGTCACGATGGGTTGCCGCAACTATCCGGACGTTGGCTTGAATCGATTGATTTCCACCGACGCGCTCAAACTGCCTCTCTTGCAGAATCCGCAGGAGAGCGATCTGTGTTTCTGCAGGAAGCTCTCCGATCTCATCGAGGAAAATCGTCCCTCCCTCTGCCAGCTCGAAACGTCCAAGTCGTCGCTGGATTGCTCCGGTGAACGCCCCCTTTTCATGGCCGAACAATTCCGACGCGACCAAGGATGGCGGAATGGCTGCACAGTTCACGGTGACAAATGCCCGCGCCGCTCGCATACCAGCGAAGGATGCGTCCCTGTCCATCCAGCAGCGGCTTGTAATATATGAGGAACCAGCGATACACCCCGTCTTTGCGGCGCGTCCGCATTTCCAGTTGAAATGGCACCCCGTGCTCGAGCCCATGCTGGCGCTCGTCCCGCAACCTTTCGAGGTCATCGGGATGAAAGAGCCGTAAGCGAAAGTCATCCGCCATTACGTCTTCAAAGCCCAGACCGCTATATTCGAGCACCAACTCATTGGCATAGAGAATTTTGCCGCCAGGACTCAGGACAGCAATGAGCTGAGGTATGGCATCGACGATCTGCCGGAGTTCTCTTTCGTCTTGCCGGATTTTCTCTTCCGCCTGCTTTTTTGCAGTCACATCCGTCACCGCGCCGATATACTCGAGGTTTCCTGATTCCTGTCTTACTGCGTGCGCCAAAACATGGACATATTTGAGCACGCCATCGGGCATCAGGAATCTAAGTTCAAAATCCACATCAGCGCCATCGCGTGACGCACGCTCAAACGTCTCTTGCACAAGCACGACATCTTCAGGATGAACCCGATTGAGCACGAGTTCCAATGTGGGATTGGTCACGCGATCGTATCCAATAATGCAAAACGTTTCTTCAGACCAGAAAAGCTCGCCGCTGACAACATTCCAGCCGAAACTGCCGGTGAGACTCAGCCTCTGCGCTTCAGCCAAATAAGCCTCGCTCCGCCGCAGTTCTTCTTCTGCCCGCTTGCGCTCGGTAACGTCCGTCGAAATGCCGCTGACACGGTACGGCTTCCCCTGCTCATTGCGACTGAGCACTCCACGCTCGTGAATCCATCGTATCGCGCCATTCGGCTGGACGATGCGAAACTCAACATCGTGATAATTGACCCCTTCACCGGCTACCCATCGTGAGAATAGGTTGCTTACGCGGGCACGGTCTTCCGGATGAATCGTCTCCGTCCACAGGCGAGGATTCCGGTAAAGATCTCCCACCGGGAAGCCCCAGATGCGTTCAAAGCTCGGGCTCGCATACAAAACTTTTTCCGGCTCCAGGTTTGTGATCCATATCACTTCCGGGATGGTGTCGGCCATTTGACGAAAGCGTTCTTCGCTTTCTTTGAGCGCGGTCTCGGTACGTGTGCGCTCGATGGCGATGCTCGCCAGATGGGTAAACTGGTCGATGATGTTTTGCTGCTTCGGGGTGGGGCTTCCAGGTTCGCGGTAATACAATGCAAAAGTACCCAACACCGTGCCTGCCTGCGACAGTATCGGCGTTGACCAACACGCGCGCAGCCCATGCGCCAAGGCCAGGGCGCGATATTCTTCCAACCAACGATCATCCGACTCGAAGTCGCTGGCAATTACTGGCTCTTTTGAAAATGCGGCCGAGGCGCACGGACCCTCCTCAAGGGCGATGTTTCTTCCATCAATCCACTGAATGTAGCTGAGTGCAAGACTGGGCGCTGCCGCGTGCCTGAGTTGGCTGCCATTGGGATCGATCAACAAAATCGAACATAGAGAACCGCGGGCGGTCTCTTCGACAAGCTGGCACAAAGCTTCGAGCACCGACGCGAGCGGATCGCCCTTCGCCACCATCTCAAGAAGCCGCTTTTCACCGGCAAGCAAATCTTCCGCATTCTTGCGTTCATGAATCTCAACATCTATTCCCCACCAAGCAACGAGGCGTCCCAACTCGTCGCGTAGCGGCGCAACGCGGAACAGGAACCAGCGATACTCTCCGTCGAAACGCCGCATGCGCGCCTGAATTTCGCCTGGTTCCCCGCATGCCACTATGGCACTCCACGTTTCAAAAAGACTCTGTATGTCATCGGGATGAAGGATGTTTGTGTCTTTCCAGTTCCATCCCCTAATTTGCTCCAAAGAGAAACCCGTATAGTCAAGCCCACGTTGGTTAAGGAACTCGATGGAGCCGTCGGGCGTGGCGCTCCAGACGAATCCGGGAATGGTGTCGATGACCAGTCGAAGGTGGTCTTCGACTATAGCTGGTCGCTGGTTGGCTTCATTGTTATGGTTGGTTTTCACCATGGCCTCTCTTCAAAAAGTCGCCACAATAACGCTTTCCGAATTAAAGGATGTCGCGGATAATCAATAACGTCCATTTGCCGCCGAAGACTTCCAGCCTAAAATTGCACGGACAGCGGGATTTCAGTCCTTTCGATTTCATATAAAAAACAATAAAAAATACTTGCAAACGCAAATTGTTTTTATACAAGTGGTTTTTAGTGATCGCCGATATTAGCGGCTTCACCCAGTTTATGAAGTCGCACGAGAACACTGCCAACCATGCTATGCAAGTGGTGGTGGAGCTGCTAAGGGCCGTCATTTCGGCTGCAGCGCCGCCGCTCAAATTGGCGGAAGTGGAAGGTGACGCCGCTTTCTTTTATGCGATTTGCCAGGAAGACGGCGATGTCACGCGCGAGCTTGCCGCGATCAAAAAGCAGGTCATAAGCTTCTTTATTTCTGTCTTCTGAATGTTTTTGCGGAGTAAGCCAAGACAGAAAAAAGGTGTCTGGCATCATGCCGGGAAGTTGACGACGACGAGATGTAGCCCCGCACCGCGTGGCGCGGCGTCTGCGACAAAGCGGGGTAAAAATTTTTCGTAACAAACGAGGGGTCGTGGCGGTTATGTCATAGCCCGTAGCGGGTCAGATAAGACAACTTGATGAAGAACACCCGGCTGTTGCGTTGCCATCCCGGTTCAAAGTGATTCGTGAATGCATTGAAGCCATTATAATTCAAATCATCGTTGTAGCCCAGGTAAAACGACGTTCCCGGATTTGGCGTCCAGCCGAGCAAAAACTGTCCGCGCACATTCGCGATCATCGTATCGTAATCAAGGCGCGCCCGGCCAAAGGTGAAACGCGTAAAATAATAATTCGCGCGCAACGAATAGAGATTTTGGTCAAAGGCAACGCGCCTGGTGTCATTGCGAACCAAACGACTTTTGGTGTAATCAAATGCAACGCGCAGCCGGTCAATTGGCTGATAGGTCGCAGTGGCTGTTATATTCAGGGATTTGCCGGAACCAGGATCGAGCGGCGCGTTGGGATCGGCCAATGCCGCCGGGCTGACACGCGGAAATTTTGGACCGGCGCCGAAATCGAAGTCAAACTGATCCCAGGTATTATCAATTAAGGCTTTGAATGAATACTTCTTGCTCGGCGCCGTGCCCGCTTCGATCACCAAACCTTTAAAGACCGTGCTTCGTTCAGGCGCTCCCACAAAGGCACCCGGTCGCGTTGTCGTCCTTTGGGGACCGAACTCCTCCTCGATGAGCCGCAGGAAATCCCGATACAGATAGAAATTGAGAAACGTCTGCTGCTTGAAGTTCAGAAACAGACGCGGATAGTGATAGTCGAACTGCCTTCGTCCCTGCCAGTCGAACTGCGCGAAAACAGTATATAGCACGCTCCATGAGATGAGTTTGGAGTTTGATTTTGGTTCGGAGTTGTACCGCGCAAAGACCGACCATCGGTTCATATCGACGCGCAGCGTGTAACCCAAATCGGCGCGGTAGTCCGGCGAATATCCTTCGCCGGCAAATTGCAGGCTGAGATGCCGCCCGGTCTTGTTCAGCTCGGTGAAATACCCCAGGCCATTGCCGGTGCGATAAATGTTTTGATCGGTTTTTGGATCATAGAAGAATCGCCGTGAGGTCGCGCCGAGCACTTGGAAGTTGAAGAAAGTTTTTGGGCTGAGGCTGAGGCGGCTATCGATCCCGGCCAGGCGGTTGTGTTTTTCGACAAAGTTGTAGCTGGTGGCAATCATTCCAACACTCGACTGGCTGCCGACATCGCGTTGGAGGCGCAGCACGCCACTATGAGCATTTTTTCCAAGAAACTTTTCAATGCCTGGCAGCAACGCAGGATCGTTTCGTTCTTCTTCGCTGAAATTGCCCGGCGCGTTGTCGCTTGCCAGCATCAGTCCGAAGCTCGTGCGCCCGCGTTTGCCGGAGAGCTTCATCGCCACGTCCGGGTCAATGATCGCGCGCGTATGCACGGCCTGAATCGGCGTGCGAAAGAGCTCTATGCCTTCGAGAAAGAACGGCCGTTTCTCTTCGAAGAAAAGTGGGAAACGTTGATTAGCCGTAATCTGTGGCTGATCGGCCTCGACTTCGCCAAAATCGGGATTGACCGCAGCGTCGAGACTAATCCCCGGCATCAGCTTGATTTTCGCCGTGAGTCCCGGTTCAGGCTTCACGGACTGATTGAGCCAGCGCTCAGGGTCGGTTTCAGCTGCTAAGGACGGGAAGGTTCGCACACGCTGACCGGTTTCGGAGAGGGCGAAGGTGGGAATGATTTCCAGCGTGCGCGCCGTAGTGATGCTTTCCAGACCAGTGAGGCGTCCGGCTTGCGCGAGAAATCTTGCTCGTGTTTCTTTGACGCCGGTTTTGTTCGTGCCGGCCCGGTCACGGCGCAGTGGCATCCACGAATTCTCTTCGTCGAGGGATTTGATCTGGCGCAGAATATGGATGCCCCAGAATTTCCCTTTTCCCGCTTCATATTTGAGCGAGCTGAAAGGCACCGCTATTTCGATCGTGTAGCCGTCATCGTTCAGCACTCCCTTCGACTGCATCACCACATCGACGCTGTAATCGACCTCGCGGCCTTCGGTAAAGATGCCGTCCTGCTGAATGCCGAGAGGATTCAACAGCAACACATAGGCCATGCGCCGATCATTGAAGGTGTCCAGATAGATGGCGACGTAATCATCATTCGTCACCTCATCGCGCCTGGCCACCGTCGCGCGAATCCTCCCGGGATCATTGAGCGCGCGAATGCCGGCGTAGAGAAACTTATCATCGTAGCCAAGCATCGCCACGGTCGGAGATGACGGCGCGATGTTGTCACCCGGTTGTGTTTGATAGAAGTCTTTCAAAACGGTCGCCTGCTGCCACACGCCTTCGTCGAGCCTTCCGTCAATCGCCGGTGATGATACAAAGCGCGCCATGCGACTACGGCGATCTACTGGCGTGGAGTCAGCACGTCGGCCTGTTGACGGAAGGGGAAACCCAGAAACTGCTCCGTGAAAGCCGGCAGCAGCAGGTGGAAGCGACGTCGGTGTTTGCAAGAGCCATCGCACTGCGCGAAGCGATTTATCGCATATTCAAAGCGCTTTTGAACAAATCACTGCCGCGCCAGTCTGACCTCGAGCAGTTGAATCAAGAACTGACAATGGCGTACGGACGTGTGAGATTGGCCGCCGGCGAAGAGAACTTTGTTTGGGAGTGGACCGATACAAAGAATGCTCTGGATCGCATGCTTTGGCAAATCGCGGACTCTGCCGCGGAGTTCCTGACCGCCGGCGATCTGACGCGCCTGCGCGAATGCGGCGGTGAAGACTGCGGCTGGCTGTTTGAAGACACGAGCAAAAACCGCAGCCGCCAGTGGTGTGACATGCGGGATTGCGGCAATTTAGCCAAGGTGCGCCGCTTCCGCACCCGTTCACGCAGTGTATAAAAAAATCGCCTGAACACCTCACCGTCTCAAATATGATTCTTGATTGGCTGTTGCCGTTTCTCATAACCCTTTCGAATCCCAACATGAACAGAGAAGTCATGTGGGTTTCCCTGGATGAGCGCGTGTTCGAGCATCTACGCCTCGTCGGCGACAATCAAGGCATTTTGGCGGAAGGCTCGTTGTCGATTTTGGCCTACCCCGAACGACTATACAGTAGAATCAGCCAAAAACAAAACCCCGCTGTGCGGGGCTAAATGTTGTGACATAGGGCTGACACAGGACGTTCTTATATTTATATTGAAGGCTCAGGCTATGCCCGTAGAGGGTAAAAAAAACAGCGCCGAATGTAGCTTTTCCAGTGTTTTATAAGGAGAAATATGCAACCATCAACTTACAAAGCTTTGTTAGTGATCGCCGACATCAGCGGCTTCACCCAATTCATGAAGTCGCACAAGAAAGCTGCCAGCCATGCCATGCCCGTAAGGGTGGTGGTGGAGTTGTTGAAAGCCGTCATTTCGGCTTCAGCGCCACCACTCGAATTGGCAGAAGTGGAAGGAGACGCCGCATTTTTTTATGCCATTTGTCGTGATACTGAAAATAGCGAGATCACGCTAGAGCTCGCAGCGATCAAAAAACAGGTGATGAGCTTCTTTCGGTCATTTTATCAGACCCTGAACCGGCTGTGTGCTTTAAACCTGTGCGCTTGTGACGCGTGCGCCGGTGGCGCCACAAATTTGCGGCTCAAAGTCATCATCCACGCCGGCGAAGTCGCTATCGAGCACATTCATGGTTTCGACAAGCTCTTCGGCATGGATGTGATTTTGGCGCATCGTCTGCTCAAGAATTCGGTGCCGTCGCCGGAATATGTTCTGATGACCGAAGCAGCCCACAACTGGCTGGATGGTTTCTATCAGTTGGAACCGGAGAAACAAACCGAGTATTACGAGGGCATTGGCGCAGTGGAAACCGTGGTCTTCTATCCGCCGGCGCAGCCTGCGGCCGTAAGCTC
>Ga0247727_10020249_pt1 | contig 10194 bp, 11 predicted proteins | sample WisWelCaveWW1625_FD_202498 | JGI IMG/M metagenome (GOLD analysis project Ga0247727, IMG submission 202498) | Biofilm microbial communities from Wishing Well Cave, Virginia, United States - WW16-25 | ecosystem: Environmental > Aquatic > Deep subsurface > Groundwater > Cave microbial mat | place... | reverse complement strand
ATCGTTTCGTCATCGAGATGGCTTTGGAAGCGCACCCCATCCTCTTCCACCTTTCGCGAATTTGCCAAGGAAAAAACTTGGAACCCACCTGAATCAGTCAAGATCGACCCGTTCCAGCTGATGAATCGATGCAATCCCCCAAACTGGGCAATCAGCGCATCGCCCGGCCTTAACATCAGATGGTAGGTATTGGCCAAGATGATTGCGGCTCCTAGGTCATCCACTTCTGTCGACGTCAGCCCTTTAACACTACCTTGTGTTCCAACCGGCATAAAAACTGGCGTCTCGATAACCCCGCGGCGGGTGGTCAGCCGTCCACGGCGAGCTTTGGACAGAACATCTTTAACGATCAGTTCAAATCCGATCCCCATCTTTATCTCATCTCGAACCGCAGGAAGATTCATCAACCCCCCTTGACTTCCCGATACGACAACCCATCTTAACTACAGCAATGAAACGGAAAGGTCGACCTCCCGGAACTGAGATTAGAGAAGAAATAAAACGACTTTAGGAGGACAGGAAGATGAGAAATTTATCCAATGGCTGCTGCTCCCCTCGCCGCTCGCGAGGACTATTTGAGCTTAACCTGCTCGACAATTTATTCCCGTCGGTATTTTGGGAACCCCAGGGCGATTATCCTCAATTAACGCGAGTGCCCTCGACAGATGTTGTCGAGAATGAACAAGGCTATCGATTGACGATCGATCTACCGGGTCTAACTGAAAAAGAAATCGATCTATCAATTGATGACGGGGTATTGACCGTTCGCGCTCATCGCGAAGAAGAGAAGGAGACGAAGGAGGAGTCCTGGCTCGTTCGAGAACGGCGCGCCGGAGGTTTTGAGCGTAGCTTCCGCCTCAGATCGACGATCGATCGTGACCAGGTCAAAGCGAGCTATAAAAATGGCACTCTGGTGGTTGAACTACCCAAGTCTGAAAAAAGCAAACCACGTCAGATACCGATTCAATAATTAATCGCACGGCATTTCCCCGGGGCCAACCGCCCTGGGGATTCCGTTGAGGCCGTCAAGCAGGCAGGGGCCTGCTTGATCTTTATCGGAAGGGGGGTTACTGTGCGCGGCTTCTGTGCGGTTAATATCTTTGGGGCGACGAGTTGGGATGGAGCATGGTATGATGGTTTCAAAATCGCTTACTTTTTCCGATATTTCGATGGCTACACAGACGACATCCGACCTAACATCGATCGTCAATGCGTTGAGCGAGCATCAGCTCGAGCCCGCGGATCGTACAACCGGTCGCAACCCGTTAATGATTCCCCACCCTTCCCGGGATGAGATCAACGAGATCGTTGAAGCACTGCGCACAATCCTTTTCCCCGGTTATTTTGGCGTATCGGAAGTCACCGCCCAAAACGTGAAATATTATGTCGGCGCTGCGCTTGATCGAGTCCGGCTAAAGTTGCATGAGCAAATCACGCGTGGCTTGTGTTTTGATGGACAAAACACCCAGATCTCCCCCGAATGCCGGGGAAAATCGAACGAGCTTGTCAACGCCTTTATCGCCCGACTTCCGGAAATCAAACGGCTGTTAATCACCGACATTAATGCAGCCTACGAGGGAGACCCAGCCGCTCATAGTCGGCATGAGGCGATTTTCTGTTATCCCGGAGTTCAAGCGATCACCAACTATCGCATTGCGCATGAGTTACACCGGCTGAAGATCCCGTTAATCCCCCGCATGATTGCGGAGTGTGCCCATAGTGCCACCGGTATCGATATCCATCCCGGTGCTGAGATCGGCGAAAGCTTCTTCATCGACCATGGTACCGGCGTCGTCATTGGAGAAACATCGATCATCGGTAATCGCGTCAGGATCTACCAAGGTGTTACGTTAGGCGCGAAAAGTTTTCCGTTGGATGAAAACGGGAAGCCGATCAAAGGCATCCCACGCCATCCGACCGTGGAAGACGACGTGATTATCTATTCCGGCGCAACCATCTTGGGACGCATTACCATTGGTAAAGGTTCTGCGATCGGTGGCAACGTCTGGCTTACACAAAGCGTTCAACCCTATAGTCGAGTCACCCAAGGTCCGTCCAAACATACGTTTTTTGAAAGCGGCAGTGGCATTTAGCGGTCAAGCGCTTTTCCCAATAGCCAACCACCGTCCCCACGAACTGGAGCCAAAACGTGTCATTTGATAAGTTATGCGGCTGGTTTACAGACCAGGGACCTACGATCGTCGCTTTTTCCGGCGGAGTCGATAGCACCTTATTACTCGCCGCTGCAGTCTTTGCCCTTGGCGACCGAACGCTTGCCGTCACGGCGCGCTCCGCGTCGCTTCCTGAAGAAGAGCTCGACCTGGCGGTTCAGCTCGCAAAATCGCTTCGTGCGCGGCATCGAATTATTGATACCCATGAAGATCAGGATGCCGAGTACCGCGCAAACAAAACATCGCGATGCTTTGTTTGTAAACATACGCTCTTCTCAGCATTGGGAAAAATTGCCTCAGATGAGGGATTTGGCACAATCGTCGAGGGAACGACGCTCGATGACCTTTCCGACTACCGTCCAGGGATGGTCGCGGCAAAAAATCTTGGGATTCGCGCGCCCTTGATCGAACTGGGGATCGACAAAACGTCGGTGCGTAAACTCGCTATGGCCAACGGATTGAAAAACTGGGACAAACCCTCCACCCCTTGTTTGGCCTCCCGTGTCGCGTATGGTGAACCGATTACTCCCGAACGACTCGATCGAATTGCAAAAGCCGAAAGAATTTTACGCACGCACGGATTTAACAGCGTTCGTTTGCGTGACCATGGGGTGATCGCCCGAATCGAAGTTGATCCAACCCAAATCGATCGCCTGTGGGATACTGCACTTCGACAACAGATCCTGGCTCCGATCAAAGCACTCGGATTCACCTACGTCACCGTCGACTTGGACGGCTATCGAACGGGGGCGATGAACGAACTCCTCTCTGCCACCGAGCGCCAATATCCGTTACACAAGATCTCTGCAAAACAACCTGCCTGACCCCTCAACAGCTAGCGTGGTACGATAACGTAACCTGCGCGAAAGCGGCCCAGCCGATAGCCGTCAACCCAAATCACCCCGTGCAGTTTAACCGGTATTCCTCGCGCGGAGATCAGCGCGTCCGTTGCGGCCTGTGTCATTCGCTTTAACCCAAATTCGTCCAATGGAGAACAGACGGCAACGATCTGATACCCAAGAACCGGACCGTCAAGCTGGAGCTGTATCGATGAAATCAGGATCGTTCCCTCAATCCCCAACGTGCGCTGAGCCTGATAGGTAGTCCCCCATCCTCCGACGACCGCGAGTGCAGTCGGAAGTGACTCGTCTGCCGGTCGTTTGGAAACTACTCCCTCTACCGCCAGCGCACGACCACTGCCTTCTGCAATGGTACCGAGTCGAGACACGAATTTCGTCGCTAATGGCATCTTTTCCAGAACCGTTGCGGAGAGCCCGCCAACTGCCGGATCCAGGATCAGTGAATCGCTCGACCGATCCTGAGAGAAAATCGTTCGCTCTGGCCAAGGAAGGATCGTCGCGTCGAAGGTGGCATCTCCGTCCCCGATCACCGCATTGACGTCGAATGCCTGTCCCGGCGTTGCGCCAGCTGGAATCTCCGCAACAATTCGACAGTCACTGGTGACAGCGCGATTAAACCGGATCTTGATACTGGCCATATACCAGCGTTCGGAGTGTTGGCTGCCGAGCTCGATGGCTTCCACCGCAGCTCTTGCCACCCGCTCCGCGCCAAACACCGCCGCCGCGCCAAAAAGCGTATTGTGGTCGTTTTTCAGATCAGCGGTCAGGGTTAACTCCGCTACTGCTCGTATCGCTTGCCCGCGATCTACAGCCGGTTCTGACATCAATCCGGCTAACGGATGGGTCGTCAGCATACGCTCCCGAAGTTGCGGATAGTCGGCGATACCCCCAACCATCGGTGGCATCGTTCGTCGCTCACCCGGACCGATCCAATCCAACCAGCTATCCGCGATCGCGCTGTCTAGCGGTTTGAAGGGGTTGAGCCAAAGCTCCGGCGTTTTCATCGATGGCGCGATCAGTTGATCCCATGGCACCCATGACCATTGAGGCGCAGGCACCGGTTTGAAGCCGCCCATCACCAACGACCGATTGCCAAGGGCCAATTCAACAGCCGACGAGTTCGCCGGGGTGCCGATGACCGCTGTGGATGAAGTGAGCCCACCGATCATTGCCGTTGCGCCGACAAACAGTGCCTTTCGCGATAGATAATCGACAACCGCGGCAGTCCAGTCGAGGTAATCCCACTGTTCCATACGGCTGACCAGATCCGTCGCGATTTGCGGAAAATGATCGATCCTTGAGAAAAGTTCAGGCATTGCCGGTGATTGCCGTACCAGCGACGTCAGCTCTCGGAGCAACCGGACAGGCGCAGCCAAAATCGCTTGTCGCGCTGTATCCTCGATCAATTCAAGGTCAACCCCATTAAATCGCCCATCATATCGATACTGAAGCTCCTTGACCCGCAACTTACTCTGCTTTCTTGCGATATCGCCTTCAAGAAGCGCTAGCAGCGCGTCGGTCAACTGCCAACTGAAGTCAGTCAATGCGCGAATCTCCGGTTTTGCCGGCTGACCGAACACCCAACGGATTCGCCCCCAAGATGTCATGCCACCATAATAGTCCGCTTGCGCCAACCCATCGCCGATGGCGTCATCCAATGCATTCATAAATTGTCGGTGACAGATCCCATCGGCATCCAGCGCTCGCAGGTCGCTGATGAGTTGTAAAAACATCTTTCGAAAAGAGCTCATCTTGTCAGTTGATGACGGCATCAATGCTAGCAACGGACATGCGATAAAACGCACCATCGTTTTGGGGAAGAGCTCCCCAAACTGTGAATAAAGTTTTCGGTAACTCTCAATCCGCTGCTCGGGAGCTACGGTTCTCAACTTGAGGCGATTCAGCTCCCGCAATAACCGCTGTTCTTCCTCACTAATCGCTAACGGCTCAAGCCAACCTGTGAGCGGGTTCGGGTATTGCTCCCCTACACCATCGGCACCAGGGCTGGCATAGGCATCGATCTGTTCTTTTTTGTCGGTGCCTTTAGGTTTTGGGAACTGACCAGACGCCACAAAACAACGTGGGCCATCGGATGGGTTTCCCGGATAGCGGATTGGCCAGCTCACCATAGTTTTTTTCTACACGTTCACCCGCAACGAGATCTAGCGCGATGTTGTCGCCCCATGATTCGTGCCAACCGCAATCGATACCGACCCCTTAAAATCATATGTTTTTTCACCTCCTGATGGCACTGAATGCATCAGCCCTTGGTGCCCACCTGCGGTAAATCCTTCAAAAACAGATTTCGTTGGTGGGCCTTGTCATGACCCGTCAGGTTGTATAATGAACAATATCACTCGCCCAGCCGCGCGGTTTTCTTCGCCTGCTGGCGTACGATCAGGGGATCAACCGATGCCAGATGCCACCCGATGGAGGGGGGACCTAGACGATTTGCGACAACGCCCCCCTCACCATCTCTTATGGATGTGCGTCGCAAACTCCGCGCGAAGCCAGTTGGCAGAAGGAATTGCGCGTCATTTCGCTCCGGCATCCATTAAAATCTCATCAGCCGGCTCATACCCGAGCTTTGTTCACCCTCAGGCTGTCTCCATATTGGCAGAAATCGGAATCGACATCTCCGACCAGCGATCGAAGTCTTTAGAGGCGATCGACATCGACTCTGTCGATACGGTGATCACACTCTGTCAAGACGAGGTTTGTCCCCGATTCCCTCACCCCACGACCCGAATCCATTGGCCGCTACCAGACCCGACAGCTGCAATCGGCGGCCCAGACGCTATACTCGATGCATTCCGTCGGATCCGCGATCTGTTGCTGGAACGCTGTTGCTACCTCTTCGAAACCGCATCGAACAGGTAACAGGGTAGAAGCTGCGACGCTGTTTATGCTATAGCCTGCCGGTCGATGATTATTTTATTGCGAGATGTCGATGAAAAAATATGAATGCATTTGCTGTGGGTATATCTACGATCCAGCCCGGGGTGACCCGGATCGCGGGATAAAACCGGGAACCCCTTTTGAGGATATCCCGGAAGATTGGGTCTGCCCAACATGTGGCGCCGATCGAACGATGTTTGAGCCGCTGGGCTGAGCACCCTCCGCAATCCATTAGGCGAATCGCGACAGGTGGTCCAGCAGTTCTGCAGTCTTCTCATCGACCAGCGCGCGACTACCCCGCGACTCGATGTTGAGCCGCACCAACGGCTCTGTATTCGACGATCGCAAGTTAAATCGCCATTGATTAAACTCCATCCCAAGGCCATCCGTGTAATCGACGGCCGATGCTTTCGAACGATACTGATCTTCAATCGCCTTAATAGCGTTCTGACCTTGAATCAATTTCCGGTTGATCTCCCCGCTAATCGGGAAAAGAGCCACACGATCGGCTACCATTCTCGAAAAGGGAACTTTTTTTTCGCTCATCAGCTGTAGGATCAAAAGCCACGGGATCATCCCGCTGTCACTGGTATAAAAAGCCTGGAAAAAGTAGTGCGCGCTAACCTCGCCACCAAATAACGCATTTTCCCGCCGCATCCGCTCCTTGATGAATGCATGCCCCGCTTTACACATCAGAGGAATTCCACCGGCGCGACGCACAACATCGATCGTATTCCAGGTCAATCGTGGATCGTGAACGATTTTTTGCCCCGGATATCGACGGAGTTGCTGCGCTGCCAAAAGCCCAACGATGTAGTAGCCATCGACAAACGCCCCCGTCTCATCAAAAAAAAAGCAGCGATCAAAGTCGCCATCCCAGGCAAGGCCGATGTCCGCGCCATGCTCTCGGACAGCCCGTGCCGTTAGCTCTCGATTTTCGACAAGTAACGGGTTGGGAACACCATGCGGAAAGCGCCCATCGGGCTCATAATAAATCTTCACCCATTCACAGGGCAACCGTTGCAGCAGTGGCTCGAGGACAAGCCCCGCACAACCGTTTCCGGGATTCACGACGATCTTCAATGGCCGCAATTCCTTGAGGTCGACAAACGACAACAGCGTATCGAGATAGCGGCCCATCAGGTCGCGGGTTGAACGTTTACCTGGGCGCTTCGGCGTCATCCCCGATTCCGGCGACCCGATCATCTGTTCAATCTCTTTCAGACCGCTGTCTGCACTAATCGGGATCGCCTGTTCTCTGACAAATTTGATCCCATTATAGTCGGCTGGATTGTGGCTCGCGGTGATCATCATTCCACCATCTGCGTTCAGTTCTCCAGTCGCGAAATAGACCTGTTCGGTGCCGCAACAGCCGATCGAAATCACGTCCACGCCTAAGTCCAAAAGCCCTTGCGATAGTGCATCACAAATGGCGACCGAGGTCTGACGGGCGTCATAGCCGACAACGACCCGTTTCGGCCGTACAACCAAGCAAAATGCCTTTCCGATTTCGTATGCCAGCTCTGGATTCAATTCATCGGGCACGCGCCCACGCACATCGTAAGCCTTAAAGCAATTAAACGACTGACCCATGACTTACCTCGTCTAAATCTACTGAAATCGTATCGTAACGTTAAAAGATTTGCGAAACAGTTGTACAGCGCACTTTCGCTTGCGGTGATTGTTTTTTCCCTCCAGGAGTGCAACTATTCCGCTTTAACCCAATCGCTGGCCAAATCGATGGTGCGAGACGACGTCGACGCATTATGTGAGCAGTATGCACCGCTCATTTTTACCAAAGCTCGACAATTTGTTCGCTCAGATGGTGATGCGATTCGATTGTTTGAAGCTGTTTTGATCCAAGCCGCCGCCGAATGGCCCAACAAGCGCGACAAACGCCCAGTTTCTGTGTGGCTTATCCAAATGACGTTATTGCTCGCCATTCGCCATCTTCGGGCCATTCCGGACTCGTCTCCGGCGTTGGCTGTGCCTATCGGCGCAACAACCGTCAAAACGCTGTTACGCAGCAACGACGCGTTGGTACACGTGGCGCTGCTTTATCATCTCGGGGGATATCAGCCCGCTGAGATTGCGACACTGCTGACACTTCGCGAAGGAAACGTTGTGGAGTTTCTCAAAACATTTTGGAATGCGATTCGTCGGGCACCATCGACATGAGTAGAGCCAAGACCCAATCACGCCGATTGATTTGGGAGCGTTTTGCGATCGGAGAATGCAATCCTTCGGACTTCCGTAAGCTCTCGGTTGAATTGGAAAACGATCCGTCGGCAAAAGACATTGTTTCGGAAATCGAACGTGCCCGGGACGAAGTCCGACGACGAATTCGGAAAGAGTCGCTGCTGGAGCTGATGTCCCAGGCCCAGGAAGGAACTTTGGCAAAACGGGTCAAACGACGAGGCGTACGATGGACGATTCTGGTACCGATTCTAGTCACACTTGCACTCTTTGCCGCAATTGCTGCGCAACTGCTCCTCATGCGGCCCGTCTCGCCCCCCTCACCGTCCTCGATACGAACCCAATTTGAAGCTATTCTTACCAAAACCTCTCGACGATTGATTACGAGTCCCGCGCAACTCCATCCCGGAGAACGAATTCGGGCAACCTTTCGCTTCGCCCAGCCATTCGGTATCGTTGTGGTTCAACTTAAATCGGGAGGCGAGATCAGTTTCTTGCGCGATTTGAAGCCAAGCACCAGGGCAAGGATCTTGCTCCCCGACCAGCCTGCGGAAGTCCACTACTTATTTTTCGTTGGAGAACAACTTTCATCTGCCCGCATTCGTCGCGAACTTCAGTCAGCGCTCGCTGATCAGGATCCGGTATCATCCGCTATCATCGTCGATGGCCCATGGCTCACACTACCCTTACATGTCTCATTTGACCTTTCACCGCAGCGGCAGGTCCCATGAGGGGTCTGTCGCCCAATACTCCCGAAGGTGGTATTTTTACTTTCAAACCGATTGATTTTATTTCCGCCGAAACCCAAGATATCGAGTTTGGCAACAGCGCCATGAAGACAAAATCGACTGCAGCAGGGTGACCACGCTTAAAATACTTTGATGTCGATATACTTCAGATATTTTTTGGGATCTCCAATCAGACCATCAAGCTCAACAATCAATTTATCAAGATCGTCGTGCAGTTTCTCATCATTGACGAATTTTCCCATCGATCCGTCCCCGTTGTCGATTCGTGCAAGGATAGACTGCAGGTGTGAAATAGAATTCGCAAGATCGGGTCTGCTCGATATCTGATAGAGTGAGCCTTTTGGTGATTGCAGGAGTTTCACCAATCCTGTCGTCTCTGTCGATAAGGAGACCAATGATTGATGTAAACTTGGATCGGAAACCAGCTTTCCGAGAGAGCCTTCCCCGTCTTCAACCCGCTTCAGAATCGCGGTTAGCTCAGTCAGGAGCAGCGAGAAACGATCGCCAAGCTTCGTTGCATTGCCCAGCACTGCGTCGAGTCCCGAACCACTCGCTCTCTGAATCGTCGAACCAGGTGGTAATGGATTGACACTAACCCCCGGCTTCAATGACAAATATTTATCGCCCAACAGCCCCAATGTTTCGATACGGAAGCTAGCATCTTCTCGCAGCTGTTTGGCGACGTCTTCGCGGATCTGCATGGTGATCGTAACTTGAGTCGCATTGTCGGCGGAAAAGTCGATCGCGCCGACCTTCCCCACCGGGATACCGGATACATGCACCGGCGCTCCGGCTAAAAGTCCCGATACGTCATCCGCAACCCCTGTCAATTCAACGCCATTCCCCTGCCTCAGATGATCCATGACTCCCAGGCGAAGAATCATGCCTCCGAAGATCACCAAGCCTCCCAATACCAGAATCGCGACTTTATACTCTGTTATTCGTTCAGCCCGTTTGTCACTCATCGCAATCCCCTAAACCCACCCCGCTCGAGTCTCGCGCAACCTGGTTGATTTATACCCGTTTCCACCCCAAGCGATCATCATCGGGATACAAGAATTGATGAACCTCCGGGATGCTGCTCTTCCGCATCTCATCTGGAAGTCCATCAAAAATAATCTCGCCTTTGTACATCATTAACAAATCGGTCGCTACCGTAAAGGCGCAATCAAGATCATGTGTCACCACAATCGATGTTGCCGCAGTCTGTTGTCTCAGACGTAAAATCAACTTGCTGATATGATGCGCATTAATTGGATCAAGACCGGCCGTTGGTTCATCAAATAACAGCAGGTCCGGCTTACTGGCAATCGCGCGTGC
>Ga0247727_10020248_pt1 | contig 10194 bp, 13 predicted proteins | sample WisWelCaveWW1625_FD_202498 | JGI IMG/M metagenome (GOLD analysis project Ga0247727, IMG submission 202498) | Biofilm microbial communities from Wishing Well Cave, Virginia, United States - WW16-25 | ecosystem: Environmental > Aquatic > Deep subsurface > Groundwater > Cave microbial mat | place... | reverse complement strand
TTCCGAGTTTGATCAGCTTATGGTAGCATCGATTCAATATCATAATCAGGCATTAAGAGAACTTGAATCGTGAGATTTTTTCACGTATGCAAAATGTGAGTGAACTGACGGAATACCTACTCCTGCTTGAAAAAGTCTATGGCCCCATATATAAAGAAAATATATTAACATCCGATCTGCAACCTTTCGATTTGATATTAACAAATCTTAATAGAAAATAATTGCTATTCAAGAGGTTTCCGTATTTTTCTAGCTTTTCACTTGGAAGATTTAGGATATGTATTTGAACTGGATATGGTTTGCTTATAAAGAGTCAATGCGCTCCGATCAGGAATTATAAAACGATTGCTCAGCATGAGTTAGAATCTATTCCTTCAACAACGTTTGTATTGCGTTTTCAAGAAATCCGTTCTGGCCAAATCCAACATGACGCAGAATGCCTTTCTTGTCTATGAGGATTGAAGAAGGAGTTCCTCTCAATGCGTATTCTTCGAAAGTTTCTGCAGCGTACTGCTTGCTTCTCAGATACTGTTTTACACGTTCAACGAATTCTGCTTTATGTTGCTCGTTATATGTTCTGAAATCTGGAAACTGTGTTTCAATGAAATCCATCACTTTGCTCTGGCTGAAGTCGGCAGGTTCGTTTTTGAGTGAATCCATTGCTACCCGAAACGGAATCTTGTATGGAAGTTTGTTGTCATCAAGCTTGCCATACTGAGCAAGCACATTTCGTGTTTCTCCGATAACTTCGCCTGTCTTAAGCAGCAGCTCAAGATTTTCTAGTGTATTTTTATCGTAATCCTCGAAAGCTGTAGCCATGCCCATTACAGTGACGCCATCCTCGCCATATTTTTTGTGTATGTCAATTGCTTCTGGAATCCCGTACAAGAAACATCCAGGACAGTTAACTTGGAAGACTTCTACGAGTACCACGTTGTCCTTTTCTTTGTCTATATTTGTAGGTAAACCTTGCACCCATTTCGAGACCTTGATGTTCGGTGCTTTTGCGCCAATCCTTGCTACCATGCTATAAGCTTTCTATACAAATTATTTAAAAATGTATGCCAATTTATCAAAAAATAAAGATTACGTTAGCAGGTTTCCTGCCACGTACCAGTTCTCTTTTGGTGTGTCCTGATAGACTACGATCACATGTTCGCGTTTTGAGCCCAGCACCTTCTCTATTGTGTCCGTAATAGCTTTGGCAAGTTCTTCCTTCTTCTCAGGCGTTCTTCCCGGCCATAGGGAGATAGTAACTAGAGGCATAGTGTCCTTTTCCATGGAGTTTCTTTTATAGATTAATGCGAGCTCCCGCTAAACCGATAGTTTTTGCGCACAATCACTAATTATTCAGCAAAAAAGTCAAGGTTGAGGCAATTGGTCCTAGTCTCCGAAGAACATCTTTATTACTTTTCGTAGCGGCCCTCCCACTCATTAGATTACAAACAATGGACACGTGAATGTAAGCATCTGTAACAAGCTACTTCATGTTACAAAGACAGACGTTTTCTTATAACCTCAAACTCCATTCAACAAAGATGTATCAATAATTGATTTAGACCAAGTGTTTGGCATACCTCAGTTTAGATGTTTGAGTTTCTTCAGGCTTTGTGTATATGATTAGGGTTTGTTAGGAACTTCGTATAACTTGTACAGATCCACTTTTGTCGTCACCCTCTGGTGTAGAATTATAGATTGGTAACACAATCTTGAAAGTAGCTCCACCTTCATCATTATTGTATGCTGTTATCTGACCATTATGAGCAGTTATAATACCCTTGCAAATGAATAGACCCAAACCAGTCCCATGTTGGTTATCTCCTTGAACATCTCTTGATACAAATTTTCCAAAAAGGTTTGGAAGTATATCCGGATGAATACCTGGGCCACTGTCCGTGATGCTGATTTCTATCTTGTTTTGCTCTAGAAGACTGTGAGTTTGCACCTTTATCTTACCTTCCTTTGTGAACTTGATGGCATTGCTCATGATATTTCCTAGTACTTGAGTTATTCGAGCCTTATCAGCCTCAATTGCTATTTCTTCATCTAGGTTGGTCTCGAGTGATTGCTTGCTATTGAGAACTGGTCTTACAGAATTCACGATACTTAGAATTAACTCATTTATTCCAAATGGTGATATATTATAGCTAAGTTGACCGCTTTGAATCCTGCTTACATCCAAGATGTCCTTTGCAACTTTCTGAAGTCTCAGAGCCGCTTCGATAACGCCATTCCATGCTTCATGTTGGTCAATCAGGTTCTCTTTGGCCAAATCTGCAAAACCAAGAATAGATTGAACGGGAGTCCTTAGCTCATGCGATGCTATACTGACAAATTCGTCCTTGATGCGATCCTTGCGCTTCAACTCCTCGTTAACTTCTTCTAGCTTCCGCGATGTTTCCTGCAGCTGTTTTGCCAAGTCTTTCTCTTTTTTATAATGAAGCGTCATCATCTGTTCGAACAAGAGCTGGTCGTTCAGCCGTCTTTGCAACTCCTCGTTAGTTTTTTGAAGCTCAAGTATCTTCATTCTTAGTTCTTCTTCGGATGTCTTTACTTCCTCGCTTGACGCCATTTCTATTCCACCACTGTATCGCCGATGGTATACCAAACATCGGGCCTATGGATTTTTGAATGTCTTCACCATCACGCTTAATTCATCGTCAGAAGGCAAGTCTTTTGATGCGCGTACTTTTACATTGATCTTCTCTAGTTCGGCGGGAATTTCCTCGTCTTCCACTGTACTTACCAAAGCAGATATTCTGAACGGTTTCTGAATTACTACCATAGCTCTATTTAGCTCCTTCAGATCACTTACTAGTGTCTCCCTTGAATACGCGGACGCAAATAATATTCTCTGATTAGGATTTATCTTCAAGATTTCTTTTGCGACATCAACACCATCTTTCTTCGGCATTCTATGATCCAGAACAACAAGATCAAATGGAAACTTGCCATCAGTTGCTGACTTTGCTTCTTTTAATGCATCGCGGTACGCCTTGATACATTCATCTCCATCCATGGTAAGTACAACATGATGTTTCCTGTTTTCTAGAGAAATCTTGTATTGTATAGCTATATCTTGCTCATCCTCGGCTATCAGTATTTTCATAGATTCTGGATCTATATTTCGCATATCTTGGATATTTAATGAGTAGTAAGTGCTGGCGTCTTACTGACATACATGTCAACGTTAGAAGATTATGAGATGTTCTGGGATCCGAGGATATTTGTATACAAACTGCATTTGCAATGCAGCAGCAGTTTGTTGATTGTACTGTTAAATGCTGATTGTACACCAACAAACACTGCCAATATCAAAATGTATCAGCGCATAACAACATCACTATTTTCAGGATTGACAAAGACGCGTTGTTATAAATGATTACGCCCATGCCTCTGGTAATTCGTTATTTCTCTAGTTTACATCGAGGTACAATAAGATTTACGTTGGAGTTCTGTAACACCTGCAACATATTTCAATCACTAAAGATTAAATAATATGTAGGAACTTTTATGCTTTGAAATAATGTGGAAGCGTCCGCTCTAAAGACAAGATCAGGCATTCAGGGCTTTGATGAAATTCTGCTTGGGGGCTTACCAAAGGGCCGCGCGATCATACTGTCTGGCCCTCCTGGGAGTGGAAAGAGTACGTTTGCAATGCAGTTTCTCTACAAGGGTGTCAAAGACTATGGAGAGCCTGGAGTTTATGTTACGTTGTCAGAAAGCCCAGCTGAGATCAGGAGTAATATGAAATCATACGGATGGGATATTATGAAGCTGGAAAGAGACGGCAAGTTGCTCTTGGTAGATGCAAGGCCGTTCTCAATTACTGAGGAGGGTTTTGTCGCGCCAAATGAATCTCTTTACAGAGGAGAGGCAATGCCATTCTCTCATCTCACTGACATGGTTCTCGCAGGAGTAAGGCGGGCAGGTGCGAAGAGGCTTGTTATTGATTCAGTTACTATCCTTGCCATGCAGTATGTCAACAAGTTTTACATACGTCAGGGCCTGATGGGCATGGTGCAGGCCTTGTCAAACCAGGACTGCACATCTCTTCTAATCTCCGAAACGGTGCAGGAGGAAGGCAAGACACCTACAGAGTGGTACATCGCTCCTGGTGTAATCGTTCTGCATTATACCAGAAAGGGAGACACCATGGAGAGGGCGGTACAAGTGATAAAGATGCGGGGAACAAGGCACGGCGAAGAGATCTATCCTGCAAGGATCACTGAAAATGGATTTACTGTACTTCAGCCTAGAATGATTCCCTAAAAATAAGTAGAGCGTGTATGAAATTAAAGATTCTTTCTTGCTTCGTTAAATGGAACTGAATTCTTCCACAGCTCGCTGAAAAGTATGTGCATTGCTTCCATGAACGGCTTGCAGTCAGTCCACATCGCCAACATTCCCTTATTGCTTGTTCCAGTATTCTTTATGAAGAAGAGCAACTCTGAACGATCGATCATCACAAAGCACAGCGGTGCATTTACGGTGCTGGGAATGTGTTTTACCATGTCTGGATCGATCTCCTTGAACATGTCCAGCGAGTTTGCCGAGAACGTAGCCAGCATTTTCACCATAACTCCAGAGTTCATCAGCTCATTGACTCCGTCCATAAAGTCGTAGTGGTAAAGTTTCAGGTAATCCTTTTCATAGCCAAGAACGATTACTTCCTGTTTTGCCTTCGATCGCATATCTTTGGCCCTAGAATAAATCTGCACCTGTCCTTCTAGGATCTGGAACTTCTCCTGTCCAATGCTGTCATCTTCCATCTTAAAGTCCGGTATCGAATCCCATATTGACAACAGATCTTTTTCCTTTCTTTCAAAGTTTCTTAATCGATCCTTCTCTATTTCGATCAGGATGTTCAATGCTTTATCGAAAGGTACTGCATTGAATTTGATCGGATGCTGGAATGTCGCTGTAACTAGACCCTTGTTCTGCAGGCTTGACAGCAAGTGGTATGTTTCCGTTCTTGGTATATGGATTGATTTTGCAATCTCTACTGCGCGTCTGTGTCCGTACTTTGCAAGATAGATATAGACTTTGGCTTCATTTGGTGTTAGACCAAATTTCACTAATTCAGTTTGGATCTTGTTTGCTGCTACATTATTGCTGTTAGTATTACTTGTAGTGTCATCCTCTGCCAGTTCATACACTTCACTTATAGGGCTTGACATATATCGATCTGACAATATTATCAGTTATATAAGATATTGTCAGTCTATTTAGTGACATATGGTGTACAGATCTATTAGCTGTATACAAAAAATCTCAACTAACTTCAAAACAGAGTTGATAAAATTAGTTTAACATACGTGTTAATCCATTTTTTGACCATCTCATTGGTTGTAATCAACGACTGGTCTCTCATCGCATCTCACTAAGCATTACAAGGGCTGCGAATCTCATACGAATATTTTCTTGCTTTCTATGAGAATAGCTTTCCTCGTTTCTCGCATCATCTCATATGTTGATTATTCTACTCATTCACGGATACTAATCAATGCTCTGAGGTATCTTTAGCGAGTTTTCTTCGCATGAGCCGCTTCGGGACTTATCTACGTCATAATCCGAGATAGGACGTCTATAACATCGTTCTTCTTGGCAAGCAATTTGAGATAATCACTATCAACTTTGCCGCTGAAAATCCTGACCAATGCCGTTGCTTCTTCCAGATCACGCTGCGGGTTGCTCTTCCAGAACTTGGCTGAATACAGTCTATTAACAACCAAGTCTTCCACACCGGCAACCTTCAGGCTGTAATTCCTTACTTTGATGATTCGTAGTTTTGCAGGATCACCACTGTAGCCCTTCGAACTGAGATCTACCACAATATCAAGATCACTATTATACCATAACGAATCTGTTTTCTTGAAGCCAAGATCCTTCAACAGTTGTATTGCTTTTCCCATATCGCTAACATCGAAGTCCATATCAGCCGTTGGAAAATCTCCGTTAGTATATACCTCCACCGCGCTACCGCCAACAAGTACGCAATCAATACCATTGTTCTCTAATCTATTGGCAAGGAAGGCAGCAAAAGTGAGCTTTCTAGTGAACCTATCCTTCTCCTTAAGAATGCGTTTGTAATCACTATCAGGTGTTATGGATGGCCCTGGCGTAATAACACCATTAGATTTAGCATTTTTCCCAAATACACGTTTTCTGATCGGGGATTTTTGCTTGTCACGCTTTCGCGCAAGAAACTTTGGCATCATCGAATCACTTACCCTACCATAACATAACTATACTTTCCTACCTGCTTGAACCTTTTATTGAATCCGATTGTAGCGATCTTTATCAACGCATTCAGCTTTCCAGCCTTCCTTCTGCTCATGAGTTTTTCTATCTCTTCTAAAGTAAGTGGATCGCCTTTTACAAACTCCGTAAGTTCCTGTGCTGAGAGCCTCGCAGCAAGTGATTTCATTTTACGTTCAGCTCTCGCTGTTGGAGACATCCACGCCTCAAAATCAATTACTTGTTCCTTCACTTGCATAAGTACACGTATTTGTGCTGGTTATTAAAATGTAGATCTACCTCGCGAACTACCTCAAGCGAAGAAAACTCCCGGCAGTTCCTCAAAATACTAATCGACTACAGGAAACGAGTCTCGTACACAGCAGTCAGGAACACTCCACCACAGACTAATGATGAAATACTTATTCAGCAAGTATAACTTGCATGTCATCGCTATTGCGCTGATTGCTGATCATTAGTGCTATTTACCCATTAGTGGATAACAAGAAAGGTTTTTTGCGTATGTTGAATCCTTATGAGTGTTACATCATGCTTTAATATTATGATTTTGACATGCAAAGCAATATGGAGAGCTTGAAGCCAAGCCAATCTATAAGAAAGGCAAAATTATACGAAACCAAGTTTCCTATTTTTGACGATCTAAGAATAAACGATATGTACATAGATCGCGAATGTGACACTTGTATGCTCCTCTGGTCTGACATATGCCGTGCACGTGATTGCAATGCTGTCATCATTGAAAGGCATATGATACGATTACTCGAACAGCACTTGCACAACAAAGATAAGTTCGCATAAGGAACAATTTGTCAAAGTCAGTTTTCGCTTTGCCAAATAACTAATCAAACGTATTAGAATAATATTATTATATCTTAGAACATCTAGTAGAAGATCGCATGTTTCCTTTGTATGATGAGAACCCGAGGAGCACAAGGCCATATGTGAACTACGCACTGATAATCATAAACTTCATCGTGTTCATCTGGGAGGTAATTGTATCAGGTTTCTTCACCAACCAGAGAGCAACAATGAACATGTTACTCGAGTATGGATTTGTTCCTCAAAGATTCTTCGACAGTCCTCTCTTTAGTGCAGATGCCATATTACCTATGCTAAGTTCAATGTTCATGCACGGCGGTATAATGCATATACTTGGAAACATGCTCTTCCTCTGGATCTTCGGAGATAACATAGAAGACAGGTTTGGTCATGCAAAGTATCTTTTGTCTTATCTCCTCTGGGGTTTTGCCGCAAGCATGGCGCATGCAGCTTGGGCATTGAGCGTAGGGGGAGATCAACTGCTAATACCAGCTGTTGGGGCATCGGGCGCTATATCTGGTGTGTTGGGCACGTACCTGCTGCTCTTTCCGAGGGCAAGGATTGTGACGCTGGTATTCTTTGGATTCTTCGGAGCTAGAAACAGGATACCGGCATTTGCATACTTGCCGCTGTGGTTCATATTCCAGCTAATTCCTGCAACCTTTGGAGCTGTAGCAGGTGTAGCTTATGTGGCTCACATAGGCGGTTTCGTAGCCGGAGTGGTTTTTGGTCTGGGATATAGAGCTCTATTGAAATTAAGAAAGAGCATGATCTTACCAGAAGCAACTTTCAAGACAGCTGCAGAGGACAGTCAGTTCAAAGATAAACATATAGAAAAACAGCATGAGATCAAACCCTTGAGGATGGATGGAATAACAACTAATGATTACATCGAGCTCTTGGTAGAGATGCCAGGAGTGAAGGAGAGAGACGTGGAAGTGAGTGTTCACGATAATACTGTCTACATCAATGCTGTTACGGAAGATGGTTATAGGAGATATCGTGGCAGGGCCATACTTAGGTCTAGAGTAGAATCAAGACCGGAATTCATGCACTATCTCAATGGCATATTGCGTGTTAGATTCAAAAGAGTGTAGTTTAGACTAAACGTGGCTTCTCTCCATTGGTACATCAACATTGTTGGTAACAAAATTCGCCTTGAACTCAAACTTGGCTTGCTCTTTCCTTGCCACTGGAAGAAGCACCAGTTTTTCTGGTAGGCCGTTTCTTGTGTAAACAAGGTAAAATGCATTGCTTATCCCAGTATTAATCATTTGCGCAAGTGCCTCCTGCGCTTTCTTCAATTTGTCAATCTGAGCCTTAAGTTCGTTAATAGCCAAGAAGTAAAGTTCGGTCTTTCCTTGCATCGAATTTCCGGCGTATATGTGTAAATCATTATAGTTTCTCCAGTTCGCTGAAGTTTTTGATTTTGATTTTTCCTCTTTCTTCTTTTCCTTCTCTTTCATATGCTTTTCCTCTTTCTTCTTTTCCTTCTCTTTGTCCTTGGCTTCCTTATCATCATCATTCTTGTCACCGTCTTTCTCGTCTTCAACAGGTTGTTCCACGGTTTTTTGCGATGATAGTTTGTCCTGCATATCCTTCATCAACTGCGCCTCAGCGCTGTTCTGTCCGTCCTGCCTGAGCATCAGCCCTAGTTCTTCCTCATATCTTGTAAGTTCGGACTTGTACAAATTGAAAGTATTATCTACGAATCTCGAAAATTCATGCAGTGTTTCAAAGATTAAGATTTGTGATGATGTTATGTTCTGCTCCATTGTGCACTACCTCAACTTTGCTAAGTTTGGTTCCAAGTTTCCCTGCATCATATCTTCTGTGCTTACTTTCTCTTCCTCTTTCAACACCTCACCTATCTTCTTCAACTTCTTGTTGGCTGCTCTGTATACTGACAACCTATCTTCAAGCGTCTTCCTGTAATCACTTGAAGCGTTCTTGAGTTTCAGAAATACGTCATTAAGTATCTCCATTATCATGCTTGAATGAAAGTCCGTAAGTTTCTTGTATGCTACCTGATCATCGCTGTATGTGAGCACTACCTGACCATCCTGTCCCAAGACAGCACGCTTTATGCTGTCACCTGGGCCTAACAGTGAAGGAGTGATCTTCACAGATGTTTTCAGTTGCATAAGCATCATGGCTACAGTTTCCGAGATCTCTCCAATCGTATTTTCTTCCTCATTGTTGAACTCGCAGATCTGCAGCGCTTCATCTACTAAACTGTCGAGTGATTTCAGCATATCGGAAGACTGTACCTTAGAAACTTTAGGTTCAGACGATTGTGTTTTAGAAACTTTAACGTCAGAAGACTGTCCCTTATTTGAAACTTTAGTTTCAGATTCTTCTGGCATATGTAAAGTTGGTTCGATACATAATAAAGAAGGTTTGTATGTGTGGATATGCTACAGACTAAAATCCCAAAATGTGAAACAACTACCTTGCAATCATTATTGCAAAACTTGTTGATTTCTAGCTCTACTTTCGTTCCTAACATAGGAAAAAAAGGTTCGAGGCCACTCTACCATAATCACGGCAAATAGTCTAGCTGTGCAGTACTTTGACCGCTCGTTGTTTGTTTTATAACTGCCACCCTTATCTTTAACGGAAGTTGGTAATCAGCTGCTGGAATAGAATCCATGCCATTGATTACAGTCATGCCAGCTACTTGAGTAGGCCCAATCTTAACCCAATCGCCACTTTGCGTTTGAGCCTGAAATTGTGCCGCGCCATCGTAATTCGCATTAGTTTTGAATGTCATTGTGAGTAACTTTGGAGTAAATGGCGCTATAACGATGCTATCTACTTGATCTGCTGGCGTTATAGGAACACTTATTGTGATACCGAGGAGGTCCGCTCCGACTGGTTTTGTATCGTTATTAAGTATTGCCACAATTACTACTAATACTGTTGCTGCAACTACTCCCAAAAGCCCTATTTGCTTCATCGCCGATCTCTCAGCATCTATATATCTATGGGTTTGTCAGTTCGTACCTTCGGTTACAAGAATGAATCAAGGTAACTTTAATGCAAGTTTCCATTAATTCGAAAGATTATCGAGTGAGTATCCGCACACACTAGTTAGATCAAACAGTTACCTAG
>Ga0247727_10020247_pt1 | contig 10194 bp, 7 predicted proteins | sample WisWelCaveWW1625_FD_202498 | JGI IMG/M metagenome (GOLD analysis project Ga0247727, IMG submission 202498) | Biofilm microbial communities from Wishing Well Cave, Virginia, United States - WW16-25 | ecosystem: Environmental > Aquatic > Deep subsurface > Groundwater > Cave microbial mat | place... | reverse complement strand
GCATGCACCCTTGCGACGGTTCCGGCTTTCAGGCTCATCCTGTATTGGAAACAGACTGCCGTTTCAGGCTCATTCACCATTGGAAACGCACCCTCGTTTCAGGCTCATCTTGCATTGGATAATTCTACAAGTGTCGGCCGCCGCTACTCCGTGCTACGATGAACTGCAAGCGGTTTACCGTCCATGAATCAGGAAACCAGCGCGCGCTTCGAGCGACTGGAAGGGATCGTCGCCGGATTGCTCGAGGTCGTTGCCGAGCATGAGAACGATCGGGTTGCGATGCGGGAGAGCATCGACAAGCTGCGCCTGGCCGACGAAAAGACCGACGAGCAATTGGGCGTCCTCATCCGGATCATGGACGAGTGGATCCGCAGCAACTCGGGCAACGGCAAGGGACGGAAGCGGCGCCCCCAAGGCCCGGCGCTAGCCCAGCGTCTCGGGTTTCCCCTCCTGCTGCTCGCCGGCTACAGATTGAACGACCCTGGCGCACCGACCGGGAACGAGCGGTTAGCGGTGCGGCTCTTCCTGTAGGACCTCGACTGGGGCGGGCCGCGAGGGCGCCTCGGCAAACCGGAAGAGGTGATTCAGCAGCCGGGCGCCGCCGGCGCCGAGCGGATAGCCGCGGGCGATGGCTTGGCTCACGTAGGCCTTGGCGAGCACGACGCTTTCCCGCACGGCTTTCCCGTGGACCAGGTTGGCCAGCAACGCCGAAGAGAAGGCGCACCCGATCCCGTGCCGGCTCGGCGACTCGAACCGTGGACCGCTGAAGACCTCCAGCTCCTGTCCCTCGTAGTAGACGTCGGCAGGCTTGTCCAGATGCCCTCCGGTGATCACCACGTGCCGGACCCCCTGCTCGTGAAGCAGCTTGGCCGCCGCCTTCATCTCCTCGAGCGTCGAGACCGGGATGCCCAGCAGCAACCCGGCCTCCTCGGCGTTCGGGGTCAGGACACGGGCCAGGGGGAACATACATTGCCGGAACGCCGCCAGATCCTTGCCCGAGAGCAGATCGACGCCCGCGGGCGACCGAAAGACCGGGTCCACGACCACCGGAAGCTGGGAATGCGGCGCCAGGCAGCCTGCCGCAGCATCCATCTGGGCCCGGGCGCCGAACAGGCCCAACTTGATCCCGGCCACTTCGACGTCTTCCAGGAGGGTCTGGATCTGAAGCCCCAGCAGGTCCTTGTCGACCGGCTGGAGGCGTCTGATCTCGCGGGTATTCTGGGCAGTAATGGCGGCCACGGCCGCCACGCCATAGCAGTCGTGGGCGGCGAATGTCTTCAGGTCAGCCAGCACACCCGTGCCCCCGCTGGGGTCGAGGACGCCGACGGTCAGCGCCACCGGCTTGGGGGTAGCCTGGGGCATCCGTTTCTAGCTGCACGATAGCACAAGGAGTGGGGCAAAACAAAGAACATTTCCGCCGGCTGGCTGGCGCGAGCAGCCTTAGCTCGATCGTCCCATCCCCGGCAGTACTTTATGGTTGGACCCGTCCGTTGAAACGATAGGACCGTCGTCCTGCAACAACTGCGACAATAGCGCGACACCAACGGCGCCGACCTGGGGAGTCGCGCGGACCTTTTCCTCCGCGAATTCCCGTCGGCCGGATTCTGGGGAATCCTTGCCGTTCGAAGCAGCTCCCGCGCCTCTGTAACCTGCTGAGAATCCGGGCAGCCCTGAGTGGCCACTGATCTGCACTATTCTCGTCGGGACGCCCATCGTTAGTAGCAGTACTACAGCGGCGGGCCGCGCTCAATACTGGAGGATTCTCAAGTGACTCAAAGAAAAGTTGCACGCAGGCTGAGCCTGATCGGGCTGTTTGTCGCCGCCATCTTCGTGACCCCGGCGCTGCAGGCAGTCCCGTTCGGCTTTCAGTGCTTCACCAACAACTCCGCGTCCTGCCCGGTGATAGGCGCCCAGTTGGTGATGGACGTCAGCGGGGGCCCGGCGGGGCAGGTTGCTTTTCGGTTCGACAACCTGGGGCCGATCGCCTCTTCGATTACCCGGGTGTATTTTGACGGCACGGTCGTGACCGGCATCGCCTCGATCACGAACGGGGGGGGCGTGAATTTCTCGCCGGGGGGCAGCCCGGGCAATCTTCCGTCGGGAATGACCCTGTCGCCGCCGTTCACCGCGGATTTTCTGGCCGGATCCAATGCTCCCACCCAGCCGAACGGGGTGAACCCGGGCGAATGGCTGATTCTGAACGTCTTCCTCGGGGCGGGTCAGAACCTGAACACCGTGCTAGGCGCTCTCGGTAACGGTAATCTGCGCGTCGGTATGCACCTGCAAGGGTTGCCGACCGGGGCCAGCGAAAGCCTGGTGAACACTCCGACCCCGATTCCGGAACCGACCTCGCTGCTGCTGCTGGGCTCGGGTCTGGTTGGCGCGGGCAGAATGCTGCGTCGCCGGCCGACCGCACGGTAGGACCGAATAGTCTCGACTGGGAGGCAGACGCCGCCGTCTTAGCGGGAAGCTGGGACGGTTGCGCCTCCTACCAGGACCATCGCCACCTTCCTGGTGTTGCTGATACTCTCCAGGGGGTTGGCGTCCAGGACCAGCAGGTCGGCCAGCTTGCCGGGCTCGATGGTACCGAGTTCCCGGTCGCGGCCTAGAAACTCGGCGCCGGTTCGGGTAGCCGCCACCAGGGCATCCATCGGACTCAGACCCGACTCGACCAGCATCTCCATCTCGCGGTGGTAGGCCCAGCCGCGCGGCGCGTGGGGCACATTCGAGTGCGACCCCACGACGATCCGCCCGCTGGCGCGGTGAATCAGCCCCACCATCCGTTTCATATTGGCGGTCGCCCGCACCATCAGCGGAACATCCTCGCCTTTGTCGCCCTCGCGGCGCTCGAACACAGCCAGGTTGGGATCGACGAAGGTCTTTCGCGCCGCGATCACTCGCAGCAGTTCCGCCACCCGCGGGGAGTCGAAGTCGATCGAAGCCCACATCCGGTAGCGGCCCATCTGGCGGGCGCTGTTGTTGGCCAGCACCGCCTGGCGGTAGCGCTCGGCGTCGGGCGGTGGAATCAGGGCCAGCCCCAGGGACGTGATGTGCTCGATCCCGTCGACTCCGGCCTGGATGGCGTCGATGGGATTGACTATCTCCAGATGAGCCGTCACCGGAACGTTGTGGCGATGGGCTTCCTCGACAACGGCCCGGATGGAATCCAGCGGGAGCCGGAAGTAGACCTTGATCGCGGTGGCGCCGGCGGCGATCTGGCGGCGGGTTTGCAGCCGCGCCTCCTCCGGGCCCCGGATCACCACCGCGTCGTTCGGATAGGCCGGACCCTCGCCATCGAGATGGGGGCCGCAGAGGAATAGCCGCGGCCCGGGGAGCTTGCGCTCGCGCAGGAGCGCCTTCAGGGGCTCGAAATTCTCGTTCCAGTTGCCCGGATCCCGCACCGAGGTGACCCCGTGGGCCAGAAACAATGGGGCCAAGTCGGTGGACTTCTCATTGTGGAAGTGCAGGTCGATGAAGCCCGGGGTGACCCATTTCCCGCGGGCGTCGATCACTCGGGCTCCTGCCGGGGCCGGGAATCTTCCCACCCGCTCGATGCGCTGATCGCGGATCAGGATCTGGGCGTTCTCGAGCGGCGGGCCTCCGGTTCCGTCGATGAGGGTCCCGCCTGACACCAGGAGCTGGTCGGCCAGGATCGCCGATCCAGGCAGGAGGAGCCAGACCAGGAGTCGTCGCATAGGCTAGACAGAGAGTCGCCGGTCATCGTATCATGTCGGCAGCAGTCAGGAGGGGTTCTCATGCGGATGTTGCTGGCTTGTCTGGCTATCTCGGCCGGGATTCTTGCGGGTGAGGAGGTGTACCGGAAGCCCGCGAAGGAAATCCTGGACGTCCTGAACGCCCCGATCACCCCGCTAGCGCAGCTCAGCCCGGGGAAGGATTACCTTCTTCTGGCCGAGCCGAGGCGCTATCCACCGATTGCGGAGATAGCCGAGCCCATGCTGCGGCTGGCCGGGCTGCGGATCAACCCAAACACCAACGGGCCTCATCTCGGCTTCGACATTCTGTCGCTGGCCCTGAAGAAAGTGGCCGACGGCGCCGAAATGAAGCTGGCGCTGCCCGCGGGCGCCCGGATCGGCATGCCGGAATGGAGTCCGGACGGCCGCCAGTTCGTCTTCACCAACCGGACCGCGACCGCCATCGAGCTGTGGGTCGGAGAGGCGGCCACCGGCCGTCTACGGCGCCTGCGGGACTCGGGGATCAACAGCGCTTCCGGCGACCCGGTGCAGTGGATGCCGGACAGCCGCATCTTGTTGGTTCGGCTTGTCCCCGCGGGCCGCGGAAAGCCGCCGCAGCGCCCCGGGACGCCGAAAGGACCCAACGTCCAAGAGAGCTCCGGACGGTCCGGACCGGTGCGAACTTTCCAGGACCTGCTGAAGGACCCGCACGACGAGGAGCTATACGACTATTACGTCACCGCGCAGCTCGCCTTCCTGGACACCACAGACGGGAAAGCCACGCCGGTGGGCCGGCCGGGAATCTTCCAGACCTCTTCCCCGTCGCCCGACGGCCGGTATCTGCTGGTTTCGCGGATCGCACGCCCCTATTCTTATCTGCACCCGATGTTCGCCTTCCCCAAAGAGGTCGAGGTGTGGGACCGCTCGGGGAAAGTCGTCCACAAACTGGCCAGCCTCCCTTTGGCCGATCGGGTGCCGATCGAAGGGGTCCTCACCGGCCCGCGCGGCTACCATTGGCGACCGACCGAGCCGGCTACGCTGGTTTGGGCCGAGGCGCTGGACGGCGGCGACCCTAAGAAGAAGGTCCCGCACCGCGACCGGCTCCTGATGTCCAAGGCGCCCTTCGACCGGCCGCCGGTGGAATGGACGAAGACGGAGCACCGCTTTGGCGGGGTTCAGTGGCTGGAGAAGGACCGGCTGGCACTGGTTCGCGATATTGACCGCGACCGGCGATGGACGCAGACGGCGCTGGTCCATGCCGAGGACGCCGCGCAGAAGCCGCGTGTGCTGTGGAGCCTCAGCGCGCGCGAGCGTTACAAAGATCCGGGCAATCCCCATTACCGCCAGTTGCCCAGCGGGCATCGAGCGATCCTGCAGAGCGGCGAGTGGATTTACCTGACCGGCGCGGGGGCCACCCCGGAGGGCGACCGGCCGTTCTTGGACCGCTTCAACCTGAAGACGCTCCAGTCGGAAAGACTGTTCCGCAGCGACGCATCGAGCTATGAAATGGCGGCCGGGCTGCTGGCCGACGACGGGTCGTCGTTCCTAACCCGGCGGGAGAGTCCCAGCGAGCCGCCCAACTACTATGTGCGGACCCGGGGCCAGTCGCCGGGACGCGCGCTGACGCGGATCCCGGATCCAGCCCCGCAATTGCGCGCCATCCAGAAGCGCCTGGTCAGTTACCGGCGGGCCGACGGGGTGCAGTGCTCTTTCACCCTGTACCTGCCGCCGGGCTACAAAGAAGGCACGCGGCTGCCCACCGTGGTGTGGGCCTATCCGGCTGAGTTCAGCGACCCGACCACGGCCGGCCAGGTAGTTGGCTCGGCCCAGCGGTTCACCAGCATCGGCGGCGCCTCCCACCTGTTCTTCTTGCTCCAGGGATACGCGATTCTGGACGGCGCCACCATGCCGGTGGTCGGCGATCCGGAAACGATGAACAACACCTACCTCGAGCAGATCGTGATGAGCGCCAAGGCGGCCATCGACAAGGCCGCCCAGATGGGGGTGACGGATCCGGACCGGGTGGCCGTGGGCGGGCACAGCTATGGAGGTTTCATGACCGCCAACCTGCTGGCCCACTCCGACTTGTTCCGCGCCGGCTTGGCCCGCAGCGGGGCTTACAATCGCACGCTGACGCCCTTCGGGTTCCAGGCCGAGCGGCGGACCCTGTGGGAGGCTCCCGAGTTGTACCTCAAGATGTCGCCATTCCTGCAGGCTCACAAGATCAACGAGCCGATCTTGCTGATCCACGGGGAGGCGGACAACAATTCCGGGACCTTCCCCATCCAGTCGGAGCGGCTCTACCAGGCGATCAAGGGCAACGGCGGCACGGTTCGGCTGGTCATGCTGCCCCACGAATCCCACGGCTACTCGGCGCGGGAGTCGATCGAGCACGCGCTCTACGAGATGCTGGCCTGGCTGGACCGGCACGTGAAGAACGCGGCGCCACGTTCTACGACGGGGCAGTAGAAGGGAACCTCACCACAGAGCTTGAGGGTGAATGTGCTGATGACATTGCGCACAATCCTTACGCTGCTCTGGCGGTTCGCAGTCGTTGACACGGGCGCTGACGAAAGCCGACAAATCGGTCGGGAGCTCTCAGGCCCACGCCACCTCGATGTCTTCATTGTAAGTCTGCACCAGTTTAACGGGACCCCGGTGAGGAGCGACAAGGTGAAGGAGCGCGATGCCTGGTAACTCACCAAATCGTCTCAACCCTTGCGGCTCGAATCTTGCCGTCACGGGTCACCAACGGAAGATGCATCGCCAGGGCAGTGGCGGCGATGACCCTATCGGGAAGGTCGGGTACCTCGTCCCTCGGGATTTCTTTCAAGGCGTCCGCCACCTCGAGATCAAGCGCCACGGCCACGAGGCCGAAAGTGGGATCGGCCAGCGCGTCTCTGAAAGTTCGCAGTGCGATTGCTGGAAGCCGAGCCTTCTCCACCAGGTAGGTCACTTCGACTACCGAAATCGCGGATACAAAGATAGGGTCACCGGCCTGGATGGAGGCCTGTAACGCCGTTCGAGCCCGTTCGGACAGGCGAGGATCGCGGGACAAGTGCCAGAGAGCCGTGTGCGTATCCGCTACAACGCTGGCCATCAGATGTCTTCTCGCGGGAAGTTCTTCCACATCTCGCGGCGGAGCTCAACGATGTCTTCTTCGGAGATGGAGACGCCGAGGCCGTCCCACAGCCCTTCCGGGCTGCGTAGCGGCGGCCTTTCTTCCGCAGAAGCCCTGAGCGAATCAGCAAAATCCAGCACCTTCTGTTGCTGCTCTGCAGGAAGGTCCCGTACTTTTTCCAGGATGGCTTGTTCGAGGCTCATAGTCCAACCTACCACGACCCCGGGCACCAGATATCATCTCGCGGGAAGTTCTGCCACATTTCGCGACGGGCTTCCGCAATGTCTTTCTCGGAGATGGAGACGCCAAGGTCCGCCCACAGTCCTTTCAGGCTCTTGAGCGGCTGTTGCGGTATGCGCTTCGCCTTGAGGAAATCCGCGAAGTCCAGCACCTCTTGCTGATTGTCCGGCGGCAGTTCCCGGACCCTCTCGTTCTACGACCGGGCAGTAGAAGGGAACCTCACCACAGAAGCTTGAGGGCAAGCTGGACTACGCGCCCCGCCTGGGCGCCGCGAATCCGGCCGAAGCTGGCCGAGGTCCGCAGCCTGTCCGGCTGGGAGAAATTCACCTGATTGAAGGCGTTGAAGAATTCGCCCCGCAGTTGTACCCGTAGCGGCTCCCGCGCCGCGAAATCCTTCGTCACGGCGAAATTGCTCACGTTCAGCGCCGGCCCGCTCAGCATGTTCCGTCCGAAGTTGCCGTAGGTCCCCAGCGGCGCCTGGGCCGTCGCGACAAAGGCATCGGCGTTGAAGAACCGCAGGACCATGTCGTTGCGGTTCGTGCGATTGACCTGGACGTTGGCCAGGGTGGCGCCGGGAACCAGCATGGCGTGCTGCAGGTTCTGCTGGCCGGTGCCGTCGATGGCCCGGTCAGTCCCCATGGCGATGTTCACCGGCGCGCCGCTCTGGATGATATGCACCCCGGTGAGGGTCCAGCCGCCCACTGCCACCCGAGCCAGGGCGCTCGCCGGCCGCACCGCCGGGGCCCAGACCCAGGAGAGGGAAACCGCGTGGCGGTGATCGAAAGTGCCCCGCCCGCGGTCCTCCCGCAGATTCAAGGGATTGGCCACGCCCGGCGTCAAGCCCGGCTCGGGCGCCACCACGTTGTCGATGAGCTTGGACAGCACATAGGACCCCAGAATCGAGAACCCGCGGCTGAAACGCTTGTCGGCCCTCAGTTGGAGGCTGTGGTACCAGGCGCGGAAGTCATTGCCCAGGACCCGCGCCCGCGGGCTGAGCAGGCCGCTGGTTTCGGCGAACAGCACGCGGTCGTCGACGTTGCCGGCCGCCGGCGCCGAGCCGTTCCGTCGCGAGGGAATCAGGATGGCCGGGTTCCAGTGCCGATGCCCCTCGAGCTTGGTCGAGATCTTGCCGGCGTAGCTGGCCTCCACCACCAGGTCGGAACGCACCTGGCGCTGCACGGTCAGGTTCATCGACTGCGTGTAGGGCGTACGCAGGTACGCCTCGGTGAACACGGCGCGCGCCGGCAGCGGGAACAACGGGCAGCTCAGGCCGGGATAGGCGTTGATCGGCACACAGCCGAACCTGCCCGGCAGGATGCCTTCCGGCGGGAACGGGCGGTTGAGCGAGCGATAGGGTTCGTCCAGCCGGCCGTTAAAGAGCTGGTCTTCGTGCCGCCAGGGCGCCTCGGCGGTGTGGACGACGTTGGCACTGATCTGGTCGAAGAAGAGCCCGTAGCCGCCGCGGACGCTGGTCCTTCCGTTGCCGAACACGTCCCAGGCGAAGCCGAGCCGCGGGCCCCAGTTGTTCATGTCGTTGAAAGTCAGCTTGCCGTTGCCGGGCAGCCCGGGATCGCCGGAAAACAGGATGCCGGGCGGCGCATCGGGCCTGACCGTCGACCGCGCGCCGAGCTGGATCGAGATGTGCTTGCCGAACTGCTGGTCCCAGGGAAACATCGGCTCGTAGCGGATGCCGTAGGTGAGCGTGAAACGCGGCCGGATCTTGAACTCGTCCTGGAAATACCAGAAGTGCTTCCAGGCGATGGGATCGCTGCCGCCCTGGCCGGACTGCACCTCCAGGCGGTCATAGGCGCCCAGCAGGAGATCGGCCGCGGCGTGGCCCGCGCGGGCGCCGCTGAAGGTGATCGAGCGGGGCTGCATGAGCCGCTTGTCGAGCACCCAGTCGACGTAGTGAGCCTCGTAGCCCCACTTGAAGGTGTGGCGGCCGCGAATCCAGCTCATGTTCTCCCGGCCGTGCCAGTTGCGGTAGTTCTGGCCGACCGGGTCGATGTTGTCCAGGGTGAACAGGCCGGTGACGTTGAAGTCCAGCCCTTCCCCGCGGGCCCCGGCAGGCATGTTGATGCCCAGGCTGCGCGGGGCGAACTGGCGATCCGGCTGGGTGTTGGAGTCGGCGTGCAGGAGCGAGAAGCTGGCTTCGTTGAGGAACGCCGGGCTGAAGGTATACGTGCTGCTGATACCCGCGTTGTTGGTCCGGATGTCCCGGCGGGCGTTCACGTAGGTCGGGGGATTGCTGTTGGTGAACTGCCGGTCGTAGAAATCGCGGAAGTAATGACCAAAGATGGTGTGCTTCGCGCTGGGGAGGAAATCCACGCGGGTCATGAAGCTGTAGTTGGAGGAAGGCTCGTATCGGATGTTGATCAGAGAGCCGGCGGCGGAACGCGGGACAAACTGTTCCATGACTGTCCGCGCCGCCGGGCTGAGGCAGCCCGGGCTGATGATGTTGTTCACCACGCAGGGGCGCCCGCCCGGGTCGGTGAACGGCTGCCCGGTCAGACCGTCGACGGGGTTACGCAGGGTGACCGGCCGGCCGGCGGTATCCCGCAATCCCGTGAAGTCGCCGCCGCGTTGCGCGTCGCTGGGCAGGAAGGCCTGGGTGGCGCCGACCTCCGAGCGGTTCCACAGCCTCTGGTAGTGGCCGAAGACAAACAGCCGGTCTTTCCGGATCGGCCCCCCGGCCGCCGCCCCGGTCTGATTCTGCCGCGTGGTGACGCGGCGCGGCTGGAAAAAACTCCGCGCGTTCAGCTTGTCGTTGCGGAAGAACTCCCAAGCACTGCCGTGAAACGAGTTGGTGCCGGCCTTCGAGGTCACCGAGACCTGGCTGCCGGAGTTGTTGCCGTATTCGGAGCCGAAATTGTGGGTCTGGATGCGGATCTCCTGCACGGCGTCCGGCGGCGGGTAGTTCATGCCGGTGGTCTGGCCGAAGTGGATGTAGTTGAAGCCGTTGAAGGTGAAGTTATTGTTGACCGAGCGGCCGCCGTTGACGCTCATGGTGGGGCCGTTGCGGGTATCGCCCATCTCTTGGGGGGCGAAGATCTCGACCACTCCCGGCAGCAGAGCCGCCAGGGCCACGACGTTGCGGCCGTTCAGCGGGACTTCCTGGACGCGCCGGCCGTCCACCAGGCC
>Ga0247727_10020246_pt1 | contig 10194 bp, 7 predicted proteins | sample WisWelCaveWW1625_FD_202498 | JGI IMG/M metagenome (GOLD analysis project Ga0247727, IMG submission 202498) | Biofilm microbial communities from Wishing Well Cave, Virginia, United States - WW16-25 | ecosystem: Environmental > Aquatic > Deep subsurface > Groundwater > Cave microbial mat | place... | reverse complement strand
TCGACAATGGCCGGTATCATGTCGCGCTCGGCTTGCACATCGCTGGGCGAGGCGACGACGATTCTTAAGACGCGAACTTGCTTCATTTGACTCAGGAGGGCATTGCCGCAGCAGGCTCGTTCATTGCTATATCTTCTAAAATTACCCGCCGAAAAACTTCCGGTGCACCAAAGCGTTGACGTGCGTCAAGAATTTCGATGCCGGCAATTTTGCCGTCAGCCGCATAGTCTACAGCAATCCCTTCGGCTACATGCTGCGTGGTGACTGAAGTTTCGATAAAGCGGATATACAGCGCGTCCACTTCTGAATCATAAGTTATTCGCATGATTTCATCTCCTGATCAAAAGAAATAGACATAAACTGTGACAACGACGATTTCATTGCTCTCTTCTACAAAGATGGGTCGAACTTGTTTTGTTGCATAGATTTTACCATTCCAGTCCTGTCCGTAGGCAAAATCTTTTCGGCATTCTAAACGTCCACCTTTGGCTGGACCCCATGGAACGGTCCGAATAGTCTCAACAACCTCTTGCTCTGTGGCCCCACGATACTTTGCGTTATCGCGGGCATGTGCCGAAAGTCGAATTGGTTTCATGATTCATTCTAAGATACTTTAAAGTAAGATACTTTAGAGTATCGTAAGAATCAAGTCAAATTCAGCGTTCAAAATAAGCGCCTGAAGGCGCCACTACAAACATTTGTAGATCAACCCCGCCAACCCGCTGCCGAGCACGACGGCAATAATATTCCAATTCCATTTCCACATGCCGACAAATGCGATCACGCAGACGATGGCGGCAAACCAATCGATCATACCAGCACTCGGAAAGAGAACGTGCAGACCGAACCAAATCGCGAGATTGAGCACGACACCGACAACCGCAGCAGTGATGGCCGACAGTGCGGCTGTAAGATTTTTGTTGCCGCGCAATTGCTCGATATGCGGCGCGCCAAGGAAAATCCACAGAAAGCACGGCAGGAAAGTTGTCCACGTTGTAATGAATGCGCCGAACGTTGCAGCGACGAGCGGCGAGAGATTACCGGGTTGATTCCACGCGCCGAGGAAGCCGACGAATTGCAACACCATGATCAGCGGGCCGGGCGTGGTTTCGGCGAGGCCGAGGCCGTCGAGCATTTGTCCGGCGTTGAGCCAGTGATAATCTTCGACGGCTTTTTGCGCCACATACGGCAACACGGCATACGCGCCGCCGAACGTCACCATCGCGGCTTTGCTAAAGAAAATGCCTTGTTGAAAAAGCGTGCTGTTCCAGCCTTGCCACCAGCCCAAGACAAAAACCGGCGTCCACCATAATATTAAACAGATCGCACAAACTTTGATCGCACGCCGCAACGACGGCTTGGTGTGCAGAGGCGATTCATCCTCGTCGCTGATGACGGATTGTGCGCCGCTGTTTTTCGCGCCGTGATTCGCCGTTGCCGAAAATTTTTGCGGCCAGATTTTCCCGCCGGCAAAACCAATAACGCCGGCAATTAAAATAATGAGCGGAAAAGGAATTTCGAAAAAGAAAATGCCGATAAACGCAGACAACGCCAGTATCCACATCACTTCATTTTTCAGCGCCTTTTTGCCGATGCGAATCACCGCAAACGCCACAATCGCCATGACCGCCGGCTTGAGGCCGTAAAAAATCGCGGCGATCCAGGCGAGCTTGCCGTAGGTGACGTAAACGAAGCTCAATCCCCACAAAATAAAAACGGACGGGAGCACGAACAACGCGCCAGCGACGATGCCGCCGGGAGTTTTGTGTAGCAGCCAGCCGACATACGTTGCAAGCTGCGTCGCTTCCGGCCCCGGCAGCAACATGCAATAGTTGAGTGCATGAAGAAAGCGCGTCTCGCTGATCCATTTTTTCTTTTCGACCAGCTCGGTGTGCATGATCGCGATCTGTCCGGTCGGCCCGCCGAAGCTGATGAAACCAAGCTTCAGCCAGAAGCGCAGGGCGTCGGCAAAATTGGGATGGCGAAGAGTTTTGGTGTTTTCGGTATTCAAGGATTTTAGTTCATAAGCCGGATGAGCCGGAATCAAACAGATTTAAAACTATTACCCCAACGGATGAAAAACGACCAACGGATAAAAACAATTAAAAATGCAAATGAACGGCAAAATATATTAAGTCAAAATAATTGAAGTCAAAATGCCTGCCCTGCCGCAGGCCAGGGATTAAAAGCGGTTTAATTGGAGATTTGTTTGTCACTTTTCAATTCGGTGATGGATAAATCATCGAACAGCGTGTATGAATCCGCTTTCGTCCACAGGCCGACTTTGCCGGCGGAGGTGAAGGTGTTGTCTTCGACTTCAAAAAGTTTTTCGCCGTTCAAATACGTTTCAAAGAGATTGCCTTTGGCGACGACGCGCAGCATGCTCCATTGGCCGCTCGGCACTTTCGCCTTTTTGCCATACGCCAAGAAGCCGGCGCCCTTGGGTTCGAGATCGGTGCGATTGCCTTTTTCGACTTTGTAGAGTACGACGTTATTCTCCAACGCATTCGCGCGCACGATGTAATAGTTGTTCTGGTCGCGATAGCGCCACACCAAACCGGCGGCTTGATCGACTTTGCCTTTTACCGGTTTGAACTTCACGCTCAAATCGACATCAGCCGCCGTCGCGCCCTCAAAAACGCAAAGCGGAAAGCGATAACTCGTCGCCTCCATGTCAGTCTGCGCCAGCACGTTGGGCTGGCTCGGCGCGTCGTCGTCTTTCATGACAACCCACACGCCGATTTTCCCCTTTCCCGTGAGCGCCGGAGAAAATCCTTTCGGAGGCTTTCCCGTTTCGTCGCCGTCAAAATTAATGATCTGCGCCAAGGCAAGGGCCGGCATGAGCAGGCCCAACAGGCTGAAAAGAAGTTGGTATTTCATTTGGATATTTCCCGTGTTATTTTATAAAAGGTATTTTCAGCAATCCGGGCAAAGATTGTTTGGTCGGTTCATCAAAACCGTCAAGACCGTAGCGGAGCTCATGCAGATTTTTCGCCGGCGTGTAAGTGCCAAACAATTTGTCCCAGATCGAAAAGATGTTCGCGTAATTCGAGTCGGTTTCGATTTGCGCACGGGAATGATGGACTTTGTGCATGTTCGGCGTGACGATGAAGAGGCGCAGCAGCCGGTCCAATTTGTCCGGCACGTTGAGATTGGCGTGCTCCAGTTGCGCGTTCAAAGCGGAGAGCATCAAATAAATAATCACGACCCACAGCGAGACGCCGAAGATGACGATGGCGGCGAGCTGCCAGCCGATGCGCCAAACGGTTTCGCCGGGATGCTGCCGAAACGCGGTGGTGACGTCGACTTCGGGTTCGGAATGATGCACGCGATGAAATTGCCAGCCGAACGCCGATTTGTGCAACAGCACATGCGCGAAGTATGCAAACAAATCGAGTCCGGCGATGCCCAAAAGCGTTTCGCTCCAAAGCGGCAGCGCGCTCCAGTAAAGCAGGCCGATTTGTTTTTGCATCGCCAATGCCGCGGCTGCGGCGGAAGCAAATGATAGAACCAGATTCATCGACAGAAGAATTGCCGTTAGCGCCATATTCGGGACGGCGCGCCGCCAGCGCTGCTTCGAATAATTAAACAACGGCATGATGCTTTCCAACAACCACAGACTGCCGCAGACAGCGATGAGAAAAGTTAAGCGAAATTTTTCGGAAAACAAAAATTCCTTCATAGAATCTCCATGATAGTGGGTTTTTAAAAATCACTCTCTCAAGCGACTCATTGACCGGTCGCTATAATTTCACCGCTTTTCGATGATTCAGCGATTTAAGCGACCAGTCAATATCCGTTTTTTGAGTTATTTTTCAAATTTGAGTGCGGCAAACACTGTCGCCATAACCAGCAATTGTATGGCAACGGCAACGAACATCCAAACATAACCGAATCGCGCGACCAGCATACCGGCGATGACCGGGCCGGCGGCTTCACCGAAATCGAAGATCGTTCCAAACGCACCGTGCGCAGCGCCGTAATGGGTACGCTTCGCGAGGTCGGTAATGAAAGCGCTGGCAACCGAAGAAACCACCGCGGTTCCGAATCCCCACGCGACGCCAAACATCAACAACGCTTCGAAGCGTTGCAGTTTAGGCAGAAGCGCGATTAAAAATGCACACCAGACGAGCGCCGCCAGAATGATCGGCTTTCTGCCGAAGCGATCGGAAAATTTTCCCATCAGCGGTCGCGCCAACAAAGTCGTCGTGGTTTGCACGCCGAAAATGACGCCGATGTGCCACGCTTCCAGATGGGCAACCTCTTTTGCATAGAGCGGCAGAAAAGCATTGTACGCGCCCACTGTAAACATCTGCGACGCAACCGCGACGCTGGTCATAATGATGCCGCGATTGTTCGCCACTTTGCGCAAACCCTGCAAAAAATTTTTCGTAATGTTCCTGCGCGCGCACCCACTCGCGCTAATCGGAAAAATCAAAAACAACAGCAAGCCGGTAACACCGAGCAATCCGCTAATGAAAAAGGGCCAATTGAATCCCTGCCAACTGATGAGAAATCCTCCGAGCAGCGGCCCCAGCGTTTGGCCGGCGCCCTGCACCGAAGCGTAAAAGCCCAATCGAAGGCCGCGTTCGTTGGCGTCCGAAAAATCCGAAATCGTCGCGCTCGCCGTCGGCCCGAAGATAGCCGTTGCATAGCCGTGAATGAATCGCAGCGCGATGAGTCCGGCGACGGTGGCGACGAGCGGATAGAAAAACGGCGTCAACGCAAAAACACTCGCGCCCACCAGAAGCAGCGCGCGCCGTCCGAGAACATCCGACAGCGTTCCCGCCGGTAGTTTCATGAACATGCCGGCGATCGTCGAGGCGGCAACCGTCCAGCCCACGACTTCCGATGAGGCGCCCATACTCTTGGCGTAAAGCGGAACGATCGGCGACCGCGCCACGGCGTAGCTAAAATAGAGAAAAAAGCCGGCGGCGCAGAGGTTGAGATATTGACGTCGCTGGTCGCTCATTAAAAATTATATTGAGTTTTCGTAGTCCCCGCCCCTTGTCCCGCCCCGTCTCCATAGCATTATATGGAAGCGGGACGGGGTGGGCGGCTGTTGATGCTCAAATCGCCTGTTACAACAATGCCCCACAAGGGGGCAAGACTACGAGCCGCGTTTTTTATTCGAGAAATAAACGTAAAGCGCATCGAGAATGCCGGAACCGGCTTCGAGAATCTTGTGATCGTCTTTGAGCGCAGCGGCCAATGCCCGCACCACCGTGTCCAAACCGGCGGCTTCGGGGCGGTTGAATTTTTGGTCTTTCATGTCGATGTCGTGCACGATTTCAGCGATGCTCGCGAGTGCCCTGCCGCGCAGTTGGAAAGATTGCAGCAGCGTTTCAAACGTGCAATCCTCGCCGCGATGGCTGAACTCGGCGCCGAGGACGTCGAACGGTATTGCGTCCTTCGGCAGTTTGGTTTCCGGGGCAAAAACAAATTTCGCTTTTGGATCGATGAAACGTCGAATCAGCCATGCCGAGGCGAGACGATCGATGTGAATGTGTGCGCGCGTCGTCCAGATTTTTCCCTGAAAATTTTTGCGGTCGTAATGCTTGAGCGGCGTCACGGTTTCCGGCGGCGGCTCGAAAGCGGCCAGTTGGGATTTGAGCCGGTCAAGCGCGCTGCTTGCCTTTTTTCCGGAGGGCGCGCCGAAAAAATCAACGCGTTGAATCTCCGCCAGCAAATCACCGAACGGTTTGGCCTCTTTGATCAGGCGATCGAGAATCGTTTTGGAAAGCCGCCGTTGCGCTTGCAAGCTTTGCAGTCGCTCCTGCAACTGTTCAATTGCCGAAAGCAACTTGACATACTCTTCTTCACGGGCGCGGATAAAAAGATCGCGCAGCCTGCGATTTTCTTTCTCATCGCTCGATTCGGAAACAAAAACCGAGGCTTCGCCCTGCGCACCTTTGATTTGCTGGGAGAGCCATTGAAAATCTTCCAGCCGCTCTTTGCCGTCGGGCAGAACGTAAACCGAGTTGCGATACAACACCGCGCCGACTTTTTTGGTCAGTCGCCAGATTTTCACGCGCTCGCGCGAGCGCGGGGTTTGGATTTGGTGTACGAGAAAAAACCATTTCATATAATTTTTAATGTAATGTACGTTACAATGTAAATGAATGTTACATAAAAGTCAATCTTTTTAAAATTTAGTATTGCTTAAAACACCGAGTTGCCGTATTTTCGTAATGAGGAATGAATGGTGAATATGCGAAAAATTTTTCTTCTCATCTGTTTTTGTCCGGTCTGGGCGGCGCAGAGCCAAATTCAAATCGTTTATCGCGGCGTTATTTTGGCCGAGGCGCTCGGCGCCGCAAAACTCTCGCAGCCGCTGGGGATGGATATTGATCCCGACGGGAACATTTATATCGCCGACACGGGCAACAATCGCATCTTGAAATGCACCCCGCGCGGCGAGCTGTTGCGCGAGGCCGGCGGTTTCGGCTTTGGCAGAGAGCAATTTGACCGCCCTGTCGACGTGTGGGCCGGGAACGGTTTGGACGTTTTCGTGGTTGATTACAATAACCAGCGCCTCGAGCGCTACGACAAAGATCTCAATTACATTGCGTCGTATTATTCCGACGAACTGCAGGATGAATCATTGCAATTTGGCTATCCAACCGCGGTCGGTTTTTCTCCCAATGGCGAAATCTTTCTCGCCGATCATGAGTTCAACCGCGTGCTGCGCATCGACTCGTTCGGCAAGCCGAAAGCAAGCTTCGGCGATTTCAACTGGGGCGAAGGCCGGTTGTCGCGTCCGGCAAAAATTTTGCTCACGTCTCGCCGCGAAATTTTTGTGAGCGACTCGACGGCGGAGGCGATTGTGGAATTTGATTATTATGGCAATTTCGTGCGCCGGTTTGGCGAGGGCGTGTTGCGTGATCCGGCGGGGCTGGCGGAGCAGAGGGCGAGTGATTTCTTGTTTGTGGCCGATCAGGGAAATCACCGGATCGTTTGCTTTAGCGCCGAGGGCGAGAAGATTTTTACTTTTGGCATGCGCGGCCGGGCGCCGGAGCAATTTCTGTCTCCTGCTGATGTCGCCGTTTCGGGCAATCGTATTTTTGTTTTGGACACGGGAAATATTCGCGTGCAGATTTTTGAATTAATCATAAAAGAAAACCAATAGTTCGTAGTGACGCCTTTAGGCGTTATGCTTGGAGTTTTAGATGATTGTTTCGCAATAATGAACTTTCGCGCTCACTCGTTGCATTTTGCGCCTGAAGGCGCTACTACGAACCACATTAAAATCCGTCGGCCGCTTTTATCCGTTGGGCAAATTTTTGCGACATTGCTCTTGTGCTCTCTCCCCAATCTCGCGGCGCAAAATATTTCGCCTTATCCTTATTCACTCGCCCATCGCCGGCTCGTCATAGCCGCGCCTGCCGATAGCGCGACCATCGCTTTGCCCGACAGTTTTATCATCGCCAATTCCGACACGCTGCGGCTCGGCAAAACCGTTTTGCAGCGCGGGCGCGATTATCAAATTAATTACCGCAGCTCGCAATTGCGCTTTCACAAACAGGCAAACGATTCTCTGGTCTTGACCTATCGCATTCTTCCCATTTCGCTGCCGCGACAACTGGCGATTTTTAAATTGGCAAAACCGGCGAAATCGGATTCGGCTCTGCCGATCGGCAATATCGTTACGGCGGCGCGGCAGGATAATCTTTCCGCGACGCGCGAAAGTATCGGCGCGAATCTTTCCAAAAGCGGCAGTCTCACGCGCGGCGTCAGCCTCGGCTCGGAGCAGGGGCTGAAAGTGGATTCCGGTTTGCGCTTGCAGCTTTCCGGAAAGCTTTCCGACAAAACCGAAGTCATCGCCGCGTTGACCGATCAAAACACGCCGATTCAGCCGGAAGGCAACACGCAAACGCTCAACGAGATTGACAAAGTTTTTATTCAGCTCAAAAGCGAGCGTTTCAATGCGACGCTGGGCGATTTTCAAATTGAGTATGGCGGCAGCGAGTTCTCGCGTTATAATCGCAAGTTGCAAGGAGCAAAGATTGCGGTGGGAAATACGGAGAATCCGTCGTCAAATTTCCAGCTACAACTTTCGGCGGCGGTCTCGCGCGGGAAGTTTACGACGAATCAATTCAACGGCGTCGAAGGCAAGCAGGGTCCGTATCAATTGCAGGGCGAGCGCGGACAAATCGACATTCTCATTTTGGCCGGAACGGAACGCGTGTGGATTGACGGACAGCTGATGACGCGCGGCGAGAATAATGACTACGTCATCGAGTATTCCAACGGGCAGATCACGTTCACGCGCAAACGCCTCATCACCAGCGACTCCAGACTCACGGTTGATTTTCAATTTTCCGACGAACGCTTTCGCCGCAATCTTTACAGCGCGCAGGGGCTCGTCACCGGATTCAATGAAAAGCTGAAATGGCAAACGACGCTGCTGCGCGAAGGCGACGATCAGGACAATCCGCTCGGATTTACGCTGACGCCGCCGGAGCGCGAGGCGCTTGCCGCCGCCGGTGATGGCCTGGCGCAACGCGACGGCCGGCGCGCGGTTGAACGCGGCGCCGGCAATTACATTCGCGGCTTCGCAACGGGCGATTCGATTTGGATTTACGTCGGCCCTGATTCGACCGGCGATTACGAGGTGAGATTCTCCGATCTCGGCGAAGGGCAGGGCGACTATGCTTATCGCGGCTTCGGAAATTTTTCCTATGCCGGCAAAAACCAGGGCCGCTATGCGCCGGTCATTCTGTTGACCCCCGCGGCGCGACAGGAAGTTTTGGATTCGCGTCTTGAAATTGCGCCGTGGCGCGGCGTTTCACTTATCAATGAATTGGCGATCAGCCAACTCGATCAAAACCTTTATTCGAATCGCGGCGACGGCGACAATACCGGCCGGGCATTGCTTTCGACGTTGCGCCTCGAGCCGCGAAATTCACGCTTCAGCTTGCAAGCGCGTTTTCGCAAAAAAGATTCCCGCTATCGCGATATCGATCGCGCCGACGTCGTCGAGTTCAATCGCCGGTGGAATTTGTCGAATGCAGCCGTCAACCGCGAAGAAGAAATGCTTGAATCATCGGCAACGTATTCGCCGCTGGCGGGGTGGAATCTGCGCGGCGGCTACGGCAAGCTGAAGCGCGGCTCAGCCTCGGGGCGTTGGGAAGCGGGGCTTGATTTCAAGCGCGCCAGGTTGCCGGAATTGCAATATCAAATTGAAAATATCACGCGCGAAAATGCCACAGCGATTAACTCCGATTCCAAATGGCTGCGGCAGCGCGGTTCGGCGGCCTATTCATTCTGGAAATTGAAACCGCAACTCGGCTACGAAGGTGAAGATCGCCTCGAGGTTTTCGCCGACACCTCATCGGGTTTTCGTTTCAATAGCTACACCGCCGGACTTGAAACGCAAGTCTCGAGCAAACTGAAATTGGCGACGGCGTTCAATCAACGCGATGATGACGCGCGGATTCAGAACGGGCTTGTTCCGAAATCAACCGCATACACGCAAAACTACGCGTTGACACTCGAACGTTGGAAGGCGCTTGCCGCGGATTTGACGTTCACGCATCGCGAGCGACGCTTCGCCGAGCCGAGACTGCAAGACGTCCGCGCGGATCTCGCCGACGTGCGCGTGCGGTTTACGCCCTATCAGCGCGCCATCGATACCGACTGGCAATATCAAATCACCAACACGCAGACGGCGCAACAACAACGCGTTTTTATCAAAGTTCGGCTGGGCGAGGGCAATTATCGCTACGATCCCGATTTAAATGAATACATTCCGGATTTGTTCGGCGATTTTGTTTTGCGCATTCAGCCGACGGAAAGTTTTGTGCCGGTCGTTGAGTTGCGGGCGCGCAGCAATATTCGCATTAATTTTGCGAGCCTGTTGCGTTCATCGGCGCCGCCAAAAAAATCACCGGAGAAGCCGCCCGCGCCGGAACGTAAAAATTGGCGCGATTATCTCAAAGTCGTGACCACGGAAACGTTTATCCGGCTTGAAGAAAAAACCGGCGATCCGCGCGTGTGGCAAATTTATCGGCTCAATTTGTCGCGCTTTCAAAATCCGCAATTCACGCAATTCGGCGCGCAGAATTTGCGGCAGGATATCAATCTGTGGGAAAACAATCGCAGCCGCTCGCTGCGCTATCGGTTAACGGCGCTGCGCGAGCTTAACAATCAATATTTCGGCGAAGGTTTGTCGCGGCGCCAACAGTTGCGTCA
>Ga0247727_10020245_pt1 | contig 10195 bp, 14 predicted proteins | sample WisWelCaveWW1625_FD_202498 | JGI IMG/M metagenome (GOLD analysis project Ga0247727, IMG submission 202498) | Biofilm microbial communities from Wishing Well Cave, Virginia, United States - WW16-25 | ecosystem: Environmental > Aquatic > Deep subsurface > Groundwater > Cave microbial mat | place... | reverse complement strand
GATCCCGGTGATGACGACCCTGCGTTCGAGGCGCTGCATGGAGTGCTCCGACTGTCGACTCTCGACTGTCGACTGTCGACTACTTCTTGTGCTCGTTGATGAAGTTGATGGCGTCCTGGACGGTCTTGATGTGCTCGGCTTCCTCGTCGGGGATCTCGACCTCGAACTCCTCCTCCATGGCCATCACCAGCTCGACGATGTCGAGGGAGTCGGCGCCGAGGTCCTCGATGAACGCGCTATCGGGCTTGATCTCGTCCTCGCCGACGCCCAGTTGCTCGGCGATGATGCTCTTGACCTTTGCCTCGACGGACATGAGTTCCCCTCTCCGAAAACGTGCGCGGGCTTGTAGCAGCCTCGTCTTCTATTGGCAACGCCCGTTGAGGCATCGATATCCATAGGGACAGTCGAGATCGCTGTTGCAGCGGAAGGCGTCCGTCCGCACCACGCACTGGCCGTGGAAGCAGCTCTCCGGCCAGAAGCAGTCGCGGTTGTCGACGCACTGCGAGGCCGCTCCCCGCTTGCGCTGGCAGACGCCGATGCGGCAGATGGCGCTGTCACCGCACTCGGCGTCGCTGGCGCACATCACGGTGCACTTGCCCTCGCGGCACTTCTGCCCGCTCAGGCAGGCGGGGCCGCCCGGCTCGTCGCTGCAGTCGGCGAAGAAGGCGTACTGGCAACGCTTGAGCACGCCCCCGTCGGGCAGCGAGACGGGCCCGGCGGCCTGGATCGGACCCGCGTCGGGCAAAGGCCCGCCGTCGAGCATGGTGGGCCTGGGCTCGCCGGCCAGCGGGACGCGGCACTCGAGGCCGTAGCTGCAATCCTTGCGCGTGGTCTCGCACTCCTCGCCGATGATCCGGCGCGACGGGCGCCCGCTGGCGCAAGCCCAGATGATGCCGATCGAGACCGCGGCCGCCGCGAACGCGCGCTTCATGCCATGACCTCCCTCACCGCCGCCGACAGCCCGGCCGGATCCTCGACGGGGAACGTGCGCAGCCCCTTGTCGATGCGCCGCGCGAGCCCGGTCAGCACCTTGCCGGGGCCCAACTCGACCAGGGTGTCGACGCCGCTCCTCGCCATCAACTGCACGGTCTCGACCCAGCGAACCGGGGCCGTCACCTGCGCGACCAAGAGTTCCGCGATGCGAGCCGGATCGGAGCTGGGCTGCGCGGTGGCGTTGTGGATCACCGGCGCCGCCGGCCGGCCGAAGGCGACGTTCGCGAGCACGCCGCGGAGCAGCGGCTGGACGGGCGCCATCAGCCCGCAGTGGAAGGGCGCGCTGACGGGAAGAGGGATGGCGCGCTTCGCGCCGCGCTCCTTGCAGGCAGCGATGGCGCGATCGACGGCCGCGGCGTGCCCGGCGATCACCGTCTGCTCCGGGCTGTTGAAGTTGGCCGGCTCGACGATCTTCCCCGGCTCCTCTTCCCGCGCCTGCCGGCACGCCGCCGCCACCTCGTCGGCCGCCAGGCCCAAGACCGCCGCCATCGCGCCCTCGCCGGCGGGCACTGCGTCCTGCATGAACGTGCCGCGCGCCCGCACCGCGCGGACGGCGTCGGTCAGCGCCATGGCGCCCGACGCCACCAGCGCCGAGTACTCGCCCAGCGAGTGCCCGGCGTAGAACGCAGGCCCCGCGAAGCGCGCGCCGGCCTGGGCCACGAACGCGCGGTGGGCGGCCACGCTGACCGCGAGGATGGCCGGCTGGGTGTTGGCGGTCTGGCGCAGCTCCTCCTCCGGCCCCTCGGCGATCAGGCGCGACAGCCCGCCGGCCAGCGCCGCATCGGCCTCGTCGAGCGCCGCGCGCGCCTCGGGGAAGGCCTGCGCCAGCGCCTGGCCCATGCCCACCGCCTGCGATCCCTGCCCCGGGAAGATGAACGCGACCACCGCCATCACCACTCCCCATCTCATCGGGGCGTGCCGCCCCGCCCCCAACTACCACCGCAAGAGCGCGCTGCCCCAGCTCATGCCGCCGCCGATCGCCATCATCAGGATGCTCTGGCCGTCCTTGATCGCCCCCTTGCGCACCGCCTGGTCCAGGGTGAGCGGCACCGACGCCGACGAGGTGTTGCCCACCTCCTCGATGTTGAGGTGGCAGCGGGCCAGCGGAATCTCCAGCCGCTTGAGCACCGCCTCGAGGATGCGCAGGTTCGCTTGGTGGGCCACCACGTGATCGATGTCGCCAGGGTGCAGATTATTCGCCACCAACGCCTCGCGGCTGCACTCCTCCAGCGCGCGGACCGCGATCTTGTAGACCTCGCGGCCGTTCATCTTCACCAGTTGCTCGCGCTTCTCCAGCACCTCGGCGCTGAAGGGCTTCTTCGATCCGCCGCCGGGGATGCAGAGGATGTCGGTCTTGGTCCCGTCGGTGTGCAGGTGCGTCGACAAGAGGCCGCGGTCGGGCCGCGGCTCGGGGACCATGACCAGGGCGCCGGCGCCGTCGCCGAAGAGCACGCAGCTCGCCCGGTCCTTCCAGTCGACGATGCGCGTGAGCAGCTCGGCGCCCACCACCAGCGCGCACTTCACGTCGCCGGTCTTGATGAACTTGTCGGCGATGGACATCGCGTAGAGCGAGCCGGCGCAGGCGGCGCTGACGTCGAAGCAGAAGGCGCGCGGCGCGTCGAGCTTGGCCTGGAGGAACGCGGCCGCGGCCGGGAACGGCATGTCGGGGGTGACGGTGCCGACGATGATGAGATCGACGTCGGCGGGACGGACCCCGGCCATCTTCAGCGCGCGCTTGGAGGCGTGCAGCGCCAGGTCGCTGGTGGCCTCGTCGGCGGCGGCGACGCGCCGGGCGCCGATGCCGGTGCGCTCGCGGATCCAGGCGTCGCTCGTCTCGACGAGCCGGGCGAGTTCGTCGTTGCTCAGCACTTTCTCGGGCAGGTACGAGCCGGTGCCGGCGATGCGCGAGCGAAGCATGGGTGAGTCTCCAGGCGCCTTCGCCTTGCGGCTCCGGCCCGTCGCGGGCGAGGCCCGCACCCTCCGTGGGGGCCGGGCAGGATAACTCCGTCACCCCTCCGCTGCCAGGGAGCGGGCCCTCCCGGCGGCGGCCGCCAGATCGGGGGAGAGCCTGGCGGCCGCGAACGCCTCGGCCGAACTGAGCGTATTGAGGATGGCCCGCGCCGACGAGCGGCCGTGGGCGATGAGGCCGACGCCGCCGATGCCGAGGAGCGGCGCGCCCCCCACCTCCTCGTAGTCGACGCGCCGGCGCACCTGCTCCAGCGCGGTCTTCAAGAGAAGCGCTCCGGCGGTGGCGCGGAGCGAGCCGGCGATCTGCCGCTTCAGCAATTGCGCGAACGCCCACACCGCGCCTTCGCCGGCCTTCAGGAGGACGTTGCCGGTGAAGCCGTCGGTGACGACGACGTCGAACTCGCCGCCGAAGACGTCCTTGCCCTCGCAGTAGCCGCCGAAGTTCACGCCGCTCCCGGGCTTGCGCAGCGCGGCCGCGGTGGCGCGGGTCAGATCGGTGCCCTTCCCTTCCTCCTCGCCGTTGGCCAGCACGCCCACGCGCGGCTTCTGGATGCCGAGGATGCGGCGCGCGTAGACCTCGCCCATGAGCGCGAACTGGACCAGGTGCAGCGGCTTGCACTGGACGTTGGCGCCCATGTCGACCAGCACGGCGCGCCCGGCGCCGCCGATGGTGGGCAAGGAGCCCCCGATGCACGGCCGCTCCACGCCCTCCAGGCGCCCGAGCACGAGGACGCCGCCCGCCAGCACCGCGCCCGAGTTCCCGGCGCTGACCATCCCCGCCGCCTGCCCCGACTTGCAGAGGTCGAAGCAGACGCGGAGCGAGCTGTCCTTCTTGCGCCGGATGGCCTGGCCCGGGTGATCGCCCATGGCGATCTGCTGGCTGGCGTGATGGACGCGGAGCTCGCCCGGGCCGGCGCCGAGGCGCGATAGCTCGGCCTTGAGGCGCGGCTCGTCGCCCACCAGCAACACGTCCAGCCCGCGCTCGCGGTGGGCGCGCAGGGCCCCCTCGACCGTCGCGGCCGGAGCCAGGTCGCCGCCCATGGCGTCGAGGGCGATAGTCACGGGCCAAGGACCAAGGACCAGGGGCTAACGACCGGACCAAGGCACGACCGAAGCCGTTAGCCGTTAGCCCTTGGCCCTTAGCCTCTAATCTTCCTTCCCCTTCGTCACCACCCGCCCCTTGTACTGGCCGCACTTGGGGCAGACGCGGTGCGCGAGCACCGGCTCGCCGCAATTGGGGCACGCCGTCACGTTGGGCGCGGTGATCTTGAAGTTCTGCGCGCGGCGCTGGTCGCGCTTCTGCCGGCTGGTTCGTTTCTTCGGGACGCCCATCGATCACTCCTTCTTTTCGATCTGGATGTTCTTCAAAGGCTGCCACCGCGGGTCGGGCTGCTTGTCCCCGTGGCCGCACTCGCCGAGGTTCCGGTCGGCGCCGCAGAACGCGCACAGGCCCCTGCAGTCCTCGCGGCAGAGCGGCGACGGCGGCAGGGCCAGGAGCACCTGCTCGCGCAGGGCGGGGGCCAGGTCGATCTCCTTGCCCGAATACGTCTCTTCGTCGAGCGAGACGAGATCGACGCCGGCGTGCGCGCCCTCGTCGGAGGCGCGCGGTTCGCTCCCACCGTGCCGGGGCGGCTCCAGACCCTCGCCGGGGATGAAGGTGAGCGTGAACTCGACCGGCTCGTCGAGGGCCAGCGGCTTGAGGCAGCGCTTGCACTGCCCTTGCAGCGGCACGTTGAAGCGGCCGCGCGCCAGCACCTTGCGCCCCATCTTGGTGAGATCGGCGCGCACGTGGCTGGCGCCGGCCGCGTGGTATTCGGTGGGCGGCTCGCCCCGCAGCACCTCGTCGAGGAACTCGCGCGAGAGATCTCCGTCCCAGGGCTGGGAGGCCTCGTCGATCTGGTCGATGTGGATGAGCAGGGGCTTCACGGCAGGGCTCGGCGAAAGCGGCGCACCTTAAAGAACCGGGGGCGCTCTCGTCAAGGCGAAGAGCACGACGGACGCAGGGGCGGCCCGGAGCGCGGCCCGCTCGATGCGCACGCACCCGGCGGCGCGGAGCCAGCCCTCGATCCGGCCGGCGGGATGGACGTCGCCCGCCTCGGTGTAGAGGGCCATGTCGAGGGCGAAGTAGAGGGCGGTCGGCTCCTCTTGCCGATCGAGATCGTGGATGGCGACGAGGCCGGCCGCGGCGGCGGCGCGGGCGACGAGGCGCGCGCAGTCCGCGGGGCCGAACAGGTGCAGCACGTTGGCCAGGAGCGCCGCGTCGCAGGTGTCGAGGCGGGCATCGAACAGATCGCCGGGGCGCTTCTCGATGCCCTCGTGCGGCGGAGCCAGCGCCAGGACCTCGGGCCGATCGACGAGCACGGCGCGCGCGCCCGGGATTCGCCGGACGAGCGCCGAGGCGTAGGTACCCGCGCCCGACCCGAGATCGACGATCGAGGGCTTGGGGCCGAGGCGTGGCGCGAGCAACTCCGCCAACTCGGCCGCGGCGGCGGCCCCGACCTCGCAGAGGTGCCGGTGGAAGCGCTCGAGGATCTCGCCGCGCGGCTCCGGCAGCGGGCGATCGCTCCGGATCACCTCGGCCAGACGCCCCAGCCCCTCGTCGGCGAGCCGCGGCTCGGGCGGCACGCTTCGCGCGCGCCAGGGCTCGCGATCGAGGATGCCCTCGAAGGCCAGCACGTCCATGAGCGAGCGCAGTCGTGCCCCGGGCAGGCCCAGCCGCGCGGCCACGTCCTCGCAGGGGAGCGCCGCGAAGATGCCCAGCCGATAGGCCGCCTTCACCGCCGCGTCACGGAAGTAGTCGCGCTCGCCCGGCGTCAGCGCGAACAGGTCCACGTCGCCTCCGCCGGCAGCGGTCCCGAGCCGCGGCACATCGCGACCAGCCCCGCCGCGATGCGCTCCGAATCCGTGCGGCGCGCTCCCTCGACCTGGACCGATCGCGCCCCGCGCTCGCGGAGCAGCCGCGCCAGGGGCGGCGGGAAGATCCAGCGCGCCGGCTCGCCGAAGACCCCCTCGCGGCGCGGCGGCGCCCACAGCGCGCAGCCCTCCACGTCGAGGACGAAGCGGCCGCCCGGCAACTCCGCCGGGTGCGTCTGGTACGTGGGCGCCACCACGTTGGCCTGGAACAGCGCGCGGACGCCGACGGTCACCATGGCGTCGTCGCGCTCGTCGGGGGGATCGCTCCACCAGCGCAGCTCGCGCCAGGGCACCGCCGCCGCCGCGTCGAGGAGATCGGGGGCGTCGCTTGCACGCCCCTCGGCGCAAGCCGCGGCCAGCTTGATCCAGTCGAAAGCGCGCAACATGTCCCGCGCGAAGGGCGCGTCGCCGCGGCGGCGCCACTCTTGCCACTCGGCGCGGTCGAGGGCCGGGTGCAGCGAGCGCGCCTGGATCAGCACCGTCTCGAAGAGCCGCCCCCGGCCGAAGAGCCGCGCCAGCGCCTCGCCGAAGAGCGTGAAGAGCGAGACGCCGGGTACCGCCTCGGCCGGCACGTCGGGATAGACATGGCGCGGACAGGCCACGCTCCCGAGCAGGAGGGCCGCCGCCTCCACCACGCCCCAGGCCGGCGGCGGTCCGGAGCAGTCGCGCGCCGGGCCGTGGCAGATCTCGTGGACCAGGTTGCCCGAGAGGCGCAGGTCGATGACCGCGTCGGGATCGGCGCCGGCCGAAAGCTCCTCGGCGATGAGCCGCCGCTCCCCGGGATAGGCGCCCACCATCGGCAGGCCCGACCCGAACAGCGTCCGCGAATACATCTCCGCCACGCTCGACCCCTCGACCAGCAGCGCCGCGGCCTCGCTGCGCCGGATCCCGTCCAGGGCGGAGCGCAGGCGCGGCAGCTTCTCCAGATCCAGCGGCCGCCAGAGCAGATCCACCGCCGGATCGCCGCGCCGGAAGAGCTGCTCGGCGAAGAGCCGCGGCATCTCGCCCGCGTAGTAGCTCACCAGCCGATCGGGGCACCCCGCGGCGACGATGCTCTCCCGCAGCGGCGGCGGAAGCCTGGGCGCCCAACCGCCGGGCACGCGCGCGCCGCCCAGCGCGGCATGGAAGGCGCCGGACCATGTCCGATCCAGCTCGGCCCCGGTCACGGGCGCAGGATACCCCGCGCACCCGCCGCTTGACCGGAGGGCAGGCGCGCCCTAGCTTGCCCGGCCGTGCGCCGCTTCCTCTGGTTCGCCCTCGCCTTCGGGCTCGCCTTCGACGTGATCGCGCTCTTCGTCGCGCCCCGGGCCATCCACGCCTGGTACCAGCCGCCCGCCGCGGCCGGCGGCAGCACGGTCATCTTCTGCGGCGACGCGATCAGCTGGGCGATGTCCAAGCTCATCCAGACGCAGCTCTTGGCGGTGGCGATCGGCATCGCGCTCGCCGGCGTGATCGCCATCGTGCGGCGCCCCAAGGCCGAGGCCCCGCCGCCCGCGGCCCCCCCGCCGCGCGGGTGACCGTCCGCTAGCCCGCCGCCAACCCCAGTTGCGCCCGCACCTCGGGGGTGATGCGCACGAAGCAGTCGGCGTGCAGCATCTCGCGGATCACCTCCAGCCCGGGGCCGCTCTCGTGCAGGTGCACCAGGCTGTCGGCGATGGCGGCGCAGGAGGCGTCGGGCACCCCTCGCGAGACGGCGATGGCGTCGCCGGGGATTGGGCCGGTGACGTGGACGATGCGCAGCTCGGATGCGTGCGGACCGGCGGTGCGCGCCGCGTCGGCGGCGGCGCGGCCGGGATCTTCCGGCGTCGGGTTGCCGACGAAGCAGGCGCAGACGTCGGCCTCGCCGCGCGCCACCGCGTCGAAGGCGCTCGCCAGCGAGCCGTGGAAGGTTTCGGAGGAGAAGGTCGCCCCGAGCGCCACCAGCTCGAGCCGGGGGAAGACGTAGCCCGATGCCGAGAAGGGATCGAGCCAGGCCGCGCGCGCGCCACGCAGCGACCGCGCGTCGGGGAAGCGGCCGTCGCGCCGCACCAGCACCGCGCTGCGGTACGTGAGCCGGCCGCCTCGCTGCGTGACGGCCACCAGGCGCGCCCCGGCCGCCTCCGCCCTCGATTGCAAGAGGGGCGGCAGCCACGACACCTGCACCGCCCCGTATTCGACCGCGTGGAGCAGCCGCTCGTAGTCCTCGGCCACGTGCAGCGATACCTGCGTCCCGAGCCGCTCGCCCAGGACCTCGGCGAAGCGGGGAGCCCAGAGCGCCAGGGACTCGGCGCCGCCGACGTGGTTCCTGCTCGCGCCGAAGGAGTACACTCCGGCCACGATCGGGGCAGCGGCCGAGGCGCGTCAACTGCCTCGTCGACGGACCTGCGTCGCCGTGGTAGCTCGCGGCCGTGCAGCGTGCGTACTCGGGCGCGCCCTGGGAGGCGCAGGTGGGTTACTGCCGCGCGGTCCGCGCCGGGGCGCTGGTCTTCGTCACCGGGACCGCCCCGGTGGCGCCCGGCGGGGGAGTCCACGCTGCCGGCGACGCGTACCAGCAGGCCCGGCGCTGCTTGGAGATCATCGAGCGGGCGCTGCGGGAGCTGGGCGCCGAGCTTCGGCACGTGGTGCGGACGCGCATGTTCGTCACCGACATCTCGCGCTGGGCGGAGTTCGGGCGCGCGCACCGCGAGGCCTTCGCCGCGCACCCGCCCGCCACCACCATGGTCGAGGTGCGCGCGCTCATCGATCCCGCAATGCTCATCGAGATCGAGGCCGACGCGGTGGTGGAGGGCTGAGCGAGGGTTGTGTCCTCTGACCCGACGCGCGCGTCGACAAGTGCCTGCGTGGAGTTTTCACCCGGGGTGTGACCCGCATCACTTGCAGATCAGATTTCGATGTGCGAAACTTGCAATTGCTAATCTTGGTGCATCGCCCCCGCTCGAGGACCCCATGACCCAGACACGATTCGTCGGCCTTTTTGCCCTGGCAGGTGCTTCGCTCTTCCTCGCGCAGCCGGCCGCGGCCGCCAAGGCCGGCGCCAAGGTCGAGGCGGCGCCAAAGGCGGCGTCCGCCCTGTCCACCCCAAAAGATCGCGAATTGTTGTGTCTCCACCCAGAGACGATGAAGAAGATCCACGGTCACAGCACATGCGGGCCCAATCCCGGCTGCGGCCTGGGCCGCATGATCAAAAGCCACAGATGCAGCAAGCATGGACCGGCGGGGACGCACCAGTTTCACAGGGTGTGCGTTAAGGCCGTCGTGTGCGAAGTCAACACAACCTACCATGTGCACCGGGAGACTCGTGAGAAGCCTTGCGTGTGCCCGGCGGGACACCCGTTCACGGAGGTTGCCAGCTCGACCGGCATGATGGGCAAGTTCAAGTGCAAACGCTGATCGAGCGGACCGCGAAACGTTGGCCCCGGGCTTCCGCCAAAGTGCAGGCGGAGGCCCGGCGCGGCGCTTCGGGCTCCCGCGAGCATGTCATACCCCCGGCCGGCGCCCGGGCGCCGGGAAGTTTCCGCTGCGGCTCGCGCTGGCGATGCTGATCCTGCTGGCAGCCTGCAAGCAAGAACCGGCGCCTCCGCCGGCCCGGGGCGAAGCGGCGGCGAGGCACGAACCCGGGCCGGCCGCGGCGCCGCCCGACAAAGGCGGCCTTGCTCGCCGCGTGCGAACCTCACGGCCCGCCAGCCCCGCCTTCAGCGAAGCTCCGCCTTCTCCCCCAGCCGCCGCGCCAGCGCACGCAGGTGCGCGTCGATGAACCGGTGGTGCCCGAAGACGAAGCGGTAGACGAAGCGGAAAAGAGGGTTCTTGATGTCGGCCCGCTCCGTCAGCGACACGCGGCTGCCTTCCGGCGCCGGCGCGATCTCGAAGGTCCATTCGCCCTGGAAGCCCGACGCCGGGTCGGCGATGCGGCGCACCAGCCGCGAAGGCGCGCGCCGCTCCACCGTCTCGTACAGCACCGATCCCATCTTGCTGGTCTCGCGCCACAACTCGCGCCCCCGCCCGTCGGGCACGCGCTCGACCTTGAGGACCGCCTTCTTCCACTCCGGCGCCGACCCGAGGTCGCCCGCCACCGCCCAGACCGCGTCGGGCGGCTTGTGCAGCGCCATGGTCCGCGCCGCGACGTGGGAAGCGGGCAGTGCCAGGCCCACCAGCGTGCCGCCCACCACCGCCAGCGCCACGAACGCGCCGATGGCGAGGAGCGTGCGCGCCGCGGCCCGCATCACCGCCCGCTGATGACGATGGGATCGCTCGAATGCAGCTCGAGGAAGTGGCCGTGGTCGATCCAGAGCGCGCCCACTTCCTCGAGCTGCATTCGAGCGATCCCATCGTCATCAGCGGGCGG
>Ga0247727_10020244_pt1 | contig 10195 bp, 9 predicted proteins | sample WisWelCaveWW1625_FD_202498 | JGI IMG/M metagenome (GOLD analysis project Ga0247727, IMG submission 202498) | Biofilm microbial communities from Wishing Well Cave, Virginia, United States - WW16-25 | ecosystem: Environmental > Aquatic > Deep subsurface > Groundwater > Cave microbial mat | place... | reverse complement strand
CGGAGCGGACGATCTCGTCGGGGTCGTCCTGGCCCGCGAGCATGAAGGTGTTGGTCATCCGTGGCAGCGGGTGGGACGCGTAGCTCTCGCGCCGGCCGTTGCCGGTCGGCGCCATCTTCATGAGCGAAGCGTTCATGCGGTCCTGCAGGTAGCCGCGCAGGATGCCGTCCTCGATCAGCACGGTGCGCCCGGGGCGGTTGCCTTCGTCGTCCACGTTGAGGCTGCCGCGCCGATCGGCGATCGTGCCGTCGTCCACGACCGTCACGCCCGGGGCCGCCACGCGCTCGCCGATCCGTCCCGAGAAGGCCGAGAGCCCCTTGCGGTTGAAGTCGCCCTCGAGGCCGTGGCCGACCGCCTCGTGGAGCAGGATGCCGGGCCAGCCCGGGGCGAGCACCACCGGCATCGGGCCGGCCGGGGCCGGGGCGGCGCCGAGAAGGGTAACCGCCATGCGCGCGGCCTCGCGCGCGAAATGCTCGGGCGAGCTCAGGACGAAGAACTCCGGCCCGAGCCGGCCGCCCCCACCGGCCGAGCCCTCGCGCCTCACGCCCTTCTCGCTCGCGATGACGCTGGTACGGATCGAAAAGAGCGGCTGCACGTCCTCGACCAGCACGCCCAGCGAGCTCGCGATCCGCACCCGGCGCGTCTGCTCGCCGAGGCTCGCGAACACCTTCTGGACGCGCGGGTCGTAGCCGCGCGCCGCGCGGTCGGCGCGCTCGACGAGGGCGATTCGGTCCGTGAGCGGCAGGACGCCCACGCCCGTCTCGCCGTAGCGCCTGTCGACGGGGGCGGGCGCCACGGGCTGGGGCGGGACCTCGCGCGAGCCCGTGGCGATGTGGGCCGCGGTCTCGGCGGCGCGGGCCATGGCAGGCCACGACAGGTCGTCGGTGTAGGCGTAGCCGGTCCGCTCGCCCGCCACGACGCGGACCCCGAGCCCACACGTGACTCCGGCCGACGCCGAGCGGATGATCGACTCCTCGAGGAAGAGCGACGAGGTCGTCTCGTGCTCGAAGTAGAGGTCGGCGAAGCCGCCTCCGCGCGCGAGGGCTAGAGACAGCAGGCGCTCCATCTCGGACACCGGCACGTCGGCCGGCGTCCGCGCACGCTCGTCCTGGGGCATTGCGTCATCCTAGCAGGGGCGGGTAAACTGGTCTATTCCAAGGCGTTGGCCCGGCGTCCTTTCGTATGAACCCCAGGCTCCGCTCAAACGTAGTTACATCCTTGGAGCACCCTGGAGGGCAGATGTCCCCGAAAACCAAGAAGATCGTGGGCGCGATCGTCGCGATCGCGGTGATCGGAAGTGTCGTCGGCTTCTCCGTCTCGCGCGAGAACCGCAAGAAGGTGATCGTCCAGACCGGCAAGGTCGAGAAGAAAGACCTGACCCAGGTCGTGACCGCCTCCGGCGAGGTCCGGCCGCGGCGCTACGTCAACGTGGGGGCCAACGTGTCGGGGCGGCTCGTCGAGATCAGCGTGATCGAGGGCCAGCCCGTCAAGAAAGGCCAGAGGCTGGCGCGGGTCGAGGCGGAGCGCTACGAGGCCGGCGCCCGCCAGGGTGAGGCCGGGGTAGCCGCGGCGCGGGCCGAGCTCACGCGCAGCGAGGCCGACCTCGACGCGGCGAGGCTGGCCTACGAGCGCAACAGGAAGATGCGCGAAGAGAAGCTCGTGTCCGAGTCGGCCTTCGACCAGGCCGAGGCCGAGTTCAAGATGAAGGCGGCGGGCGTCGAGGCCGCGAAACGGCGGGTGGCGCAGCTCCAGGCGCAGCTCGACACCTCCAAGGACGAGCTCTACAAGACGACCGTCTACTCGCCGATGGACGGCGTCGTCACCAACCTGCCCAAGGAAGCCGGCGAGATGGTGATCGGCGCGATGAGCTTCAACCCCACCGTGATCATGACCGTGGCCGACCTGTCGGTGATGGAGACCGAGGTGATGGTCGACGAGACCGACTTCCAGAACCTCGAGCTCGGCCAGGAGGCGACCATCAAGGTGGAGGCGCTCGAGGGGCTCGAGATGAAGGGCGAGGTCACCGAGATCGGCGCTTCCGCGCTGGTGCGCGGCAGCGGCAGCCAGGCCACGCAGCAGACCCAAGCGAGCGCCAACACCGGCAACCAGCCCAAGGACTTCAAGGTCACGATCACGATCAAGGACCCGCCCCCGAACCTGCGCCCCGGGCTGAACGCGACCGCCGACATCACGACCGCCACGCGCGCGGGCGTCCTCGCGGTGCCGGTGCAGGCGGTGGTGGTGCGCGAGGTCGACAAGCAAGGCAAGGTCGTCGATCCCGAGGCGATGGCGGGCGGCGCCGCGCGCGAGGGCGACACCGTGGTGCAGATGGCCCGCGAGAAGGGCGAGGAGAAGGACGGCGTCTTCGTGGTCGAGGCCGAGAAGGCTCTCTTCAAGCCGGTCAAGACCGGGATCATGGGCGAGACCGACATCGAGATCACCGAAGGTATCAAGGACGGCCAGACGATCGTCACCGGCTCCTACAAGACGCTCCGGAACCTGAAGGACCAGGCGCGGATCAAGCTCGAGCAGAAGAAGGAAAAGAAGTCGTGACGAGCGCGGCGCTCGCCCGCGAGGCCTTCGCCGGGCCCGTGATCCATACCGAGGACCTCTGGCGCACGTACCAGATGGGATCCGAGGAGATCCACGCGCTTCGCGGCGTGACGTTCGAGATCCAGCCGGGCGAGTACGTCGCCGTGATGGGTCCCTCGGGCTCGGGCAAGTCGACGCTGATGAACCTGATCGGCTGTCTCGACACGCCCAGCAAGGGCCGCTACGTGCTGCGCGGCAAGGTCGTCTCGGAGATGAACGACGACGAGCTCGCCGCGATCCGCAACCGCGAGATCGGCTTCGTGTTCCAGACCTTCAACCTGCTGCCGCGCGCCACCGCGCTCCACAACGTCGAGCTGCCGCTCGTCTACGCGGGCATACCCAAGGAGAAGCGCATCGAGCAGGCCAAGCGCGCGATCGAGCGCGTCGACCTCGGCGATCGCATGACGCACAAGCCCAACGAGCTGTCGGGCGGCCAGCGCCAGCGCGTGGCGATCGCGCGCGCGCTGGTGATGGACCCCTCGATCCTGCTCGCCGACGAGCCCACCGGCAACCTCGACTCGGCGACGGGCGAGGAGATCATGCGGCTCTTCGAGCGGCTGCACGAGAAGGGCCACACGATCATCCTGGTGACGCACGAGCGCGACATCGCCGAGCACGCGCACCGCACGATCCACATCCGCGACGGCAAGATCGAGAAGGACGAGCGCAAGCGGGCCTAGGGGGACCAGGTGCTCTTCGGCGAAGCCATCCGTATCGCGCTCCAGTCGCTGCGGGCCAACAAGCTGCGCTCGCTCTTGACCGTGCTCGGGATCCTGATCGGCGTGTCCTCGGTGATCGCCGTGGTGGCGATCACCGAGGGGCTCGACGGGTACATGTCCGACAAGGTGCTCGAGCTCGGCACCAAGGCCTTCCGGCTGCAGCGCACGCCCGACATCATCACCAGCCACACGCAGTGGCTGGAGATGTCGAAGCGGAAGCGCCTGACCATGGACGATCTGGAGGCGGTCAAGAAGGCCTGCACGCATTGCTCGGAGGTGGGCGCCCAGGTGTGGACCGGCGGCAGCGTGAAGCGCGGCCGCATCATCCAGAAGAACGTCGGGATCGCCGGGGTCACCGAGAACATCGCCCGCATCGGCAGCGTGCGCGAGCTCCAGGCCGGGCGCCACATCGTCCAGGGCGACATTGAGGCGGCTTCGCTCGTGGCCGTGATCGGTAGCGACCTGTCGGACGCCTTCTTCGGGTCGATGGAGCCGCTCGGCAAGGAGATCGACGTCGACGGCCACATGCTCAAGGTGATCGGCGTCGGCGAGAAGAAGGGCGTCGTGTTCGGCGAGAGCCAGGACAACTTCCTGTGGATCCCGATCACGACGTTCTCGAAGCTCTACGGATCGCGCCGCTCGTTCAGCGTCCAGGCCGAGGCGGCCTCGATGGCGGTCTTCGAGGCGGCGCAGGACCAGGTGCGGGTGGCGATGCGCGCGCGCCGGCACCTCAGCTACCAGAAGCCCGACGACTTCAACATCGAGACCGGCGAGAGCGTCATGGAGCTGTGGCAGACGATGACGCGCGGCATCTACGTGGTGACGCTGGTGGTCACCGCGATCAGCCTGCTGGTGGGCGGCATCGTGGTGATGAACATCATGCTGGTCTCGGTCACCGAGCGCATCAAGGAGATCGGGGTCCGGAAGGCGCTCGGGGCCCGCCGCGGCGACATCCTGCGCCAGTTCCTGGTGGAGTCGGTGATCCTGTCGGGCCTCGGCGGCCTGATGGGTGTCCTCGGCGCGGCCGTCTTCTCGTTCCTGCTGGCGACGGTGCTGGGCAACATCATGTCGGCCGACTTCTCCGCCCCGATCCGGCCCTGGGCCGTGGCGCTGGCGCTCGGCGTGTCGTCGATCGTGGGCCTGGTCGCCGGAATCTACCCCGCGAACCGGGCCGCCGCGCTCGACCCGGTCGAGGCGCTCCGGAACGAGTGATGCTGCGGGTGCTGGGCCGTTTCGTCGAACGCCACCCGATCCTGATGGGGATGGGCGAGGCCGTGGCCATGGGCCTGACCGGGATCCGCGCCTACAAGCTGCGCGCGTTCCTCACCATCCTGGGCGTGGTGATGGGCATCATGACCGTCACCGGCATGAGCTCGATCGTGGCTGGGCTCAACGCCTCGATGGCCCGGCAGATCGCGACGCTCGGCTCCTCGACCATCTTCGTCCGGCCGCAGGCGCCGGGCGAGAACATCGACGACGACGAGTGGCGCCGCCGCAAGGGCCTCACCATGGACGAGGTGGCCGCCATCGCCGAGCGGCCCGCGGTCCACGCGATCGCCCCGCTCCAGTGGATCACGGCCGAGACCGTGAAGTACGGGACCGAGCGGGCGCGCGACACCCAGGTGCTGGGCACCACCGAGGCCTACGAGGCGGTCCACGACAGCTACGTCGAGAAAGGGCGCTTCCTCTCGCGCACGGACGTCGATCGCGCGGCGCCGGTGGTGGTGATCGGGACCGACATCGTCGACGCGCTGTTCCCGTTCGTCGAGCCCGTCGGCAAGGAGATCTCGATCGACGGACGCCGCTTCGAGGTCGTAGGCGTGCTGCAGCGCAGGGGCCGTTTCCTGTTCCGCAGCATGGACAACGTGCTGCTGGTTCCCGTTGGCGCGATCCAGAAGCAGGACCGCCGCTTCAACTTCATGATGGCGGATCTCAAGGCGATCTCGCCTGGCCACATCGAGGCCGCCATCGACCAGACTCGCGACGCCATGCGGCGCTACCGCAAGCTCAAGTACCTGCAGAAGGACAACTTCTCGATCTTCAGCCAGGACACGATCAACGAGCTCTACCGCCAGATCACGGGCGGGATCTACATGGTGATGATCGCGATCTCCTCGATCGGCCTGCTGGTGGGCGGCGTCGGCGTGATGAACATCATGCTGGTCTCGGTGACCGAGAGGACGCGTGAGATCGGCGTCCGGAAGGCGCTTGGAGCGACGCGGCGCGACATCCTGTGGCAGTTCCTGACCGAGGCGATGACGCTCACGGCGGCGGGCGGGATCATCGGGATCGTGATCGGGGGCCTGCTGGCGTTCCTGATCAACGCCTTCTCGCCGTTCCCGGCGCTCGTCCAGCCGACCTGGGTGATCGTCGCCTTCTGTACCTCGATGGCCGTGGGCCTGACCTTCGGCCTGTGGCCCGCGGCCAAGGCCGCGCGCCTCGACCCGATCGAGTCTCTGCGGTACGAATAGGGCGGACGGGCGCCCCCGGGAAGCACCGCACCCGCGTCCGGTGCGACGTGAATCGAGTACCGTCGCAAGACGCAGTTTCAGAACAATGACCATGGCATAGAGTCGCGTGATGGCTGGGCCTGTTTCTGGCTTTGCCTTGTTCTGGGAGGGCCCCCCCCAGGATCCTCGGGTTGCCGTAGCCATTGGACTGAAGCCGATTGGAGGAAGTCATGGGTGAGTCCGTTGCTCCCGCGCAGGATAGCGGTGGTGGCTTTTTTCAGAACCTGATCGATCTGTACTTTGCGCCGAGCGCGGCCTTCACGCGCATCGTGCGCAAGCCCGCATTCCTCGTGCCGGGGATCCTGCTGATGGTGTTGAGCCTCGCGTTCTTCGCCTTCTGGGTGCAGAAGGTGGACGCGCACGCGTTCATGACGACCCAGATCGAAGAGGGACCCTGGGCGGATCGCATCCCGCCCGAGCGCAAGGCCGAGATCATCGAGCAGCAGGCCGAGGGCTTCGCGAAGTGGGGCTGGATCAACGTCGCGGTCTTCACGCCGCTGATGCTGCTCGTCACCGGGGGCCTGCTGTTCGTCGTGTTCCGTTTCTTCTACGCCTCCGATGCGACCTTCAAGCAGGCGCTCGCAATCGTCGCCTGGACCTTCTTGGCCGCGGGCCTCGTCACGCAACCGCTCACGCTCGCGGTCATGGCCTTGAAGGGCGACTGGAACATCAATCCGCATGACGCGCTGCAGGCCAACCTGGGCTTGCTGCTCGACCCGGATACGGCCGCCAAGCCGCTGCTGTCCTTCCTGAGCAGCCTCGACCTCTTCTCCTTCTGGATGATGTTCTTGCTCGCGATCGGCTTCGGCATCGCGAGCCGCAAGTCGATGGGCTCGGCTCTCTGGGGCGTCGCGATCCCGTGGGCGATCTTCGTGCTCGGCAAGGTGGGCTGGGCGATGCTCTAGCGTTCTGGGGTCCTGCGTCGCACCCCCAGACCCTCGCCTGCCACGCGGGAAAGAATGGCCATGGTCTTCGCCCACCCGTGCCAGGGTTGAAAGCCGCCGAACGCACCGGCTTTCTGGTTGAACCCGCTGCGCGCGCAGCCGTTGCACGTAGCTGGATGCTCCAGTGCAGTGTAACCGTCCGGCCTGCCCAGGGATGCCGCCCGGCCGTCGGCGGCGACCGGGAGCACCGATGCTGGACTGGAGCGTAGGCGGTGCCCGATAGCGCAGGGCGACGAGACGCTTGGGTCCAGATGGAGGGGGGGCGGTGTGCTACGGGCCGGACGTGTCTGGAGCCACTGCCTCGGGCAGACGCCAGCGATGTGGGAGCAGTTCATCAAGCCGATCTTGAGTTGCTCGACGTTGGGGGCACGCGATATCATGTCCGTCTCCGCCGGGCGCCCTTAGCTCAGATGGATAGAGCGACAGACTACGAATCTGTAGGTCGCACGTTCGAATCGTGCAGGGCGCACCACTCCTCAACGAACTTGCGGGGCCACTCGCTAGCCGAAATGGGTCGTGGATCACACGGGGATCACGCACGCTCCCCAAGGCACAGGGTTAGCCCCCTGGCCCTCGGTTGGGCGGGATCGGCATCCCGTTCCGATAGCACGCCCACAGCGTCCGGCGGTAGAACTCGAACATCTCGCTGTCCGCGCCGCTAGCTCCGGAGTGGCTGAAGGAGACCCAAGAACCTGGCTCTTCGAAACGTTGCCGTGTCAGCGATCCAGATCTCGTGGACCTCGGCGAGTTCAGGAAAGGCATGCCGCCGCCGATCTACTGCGGCGAGGATGTCCGCGGGTACCAGCCAACCTTGGTCGCGCTCGAGGAGTAGCATGCGCCGCCCGGCGCGCGCTTCGACCAGCTTCGGCAACTTACCCTTGAGTGCCTTCTCCACCGACTCATCTAGGCGCGTTTCGCCGTAGCGTTGGACGATCACGGGAAGAGACCGCGCGGGGCCGGAAAGAGGCACCTTCGCGACCTGGACAGTGAGCTCGCCGCTCGGTTGATGGCGGCACGGACATCGCCGCTGGGACTTCGTGCTCGGGAATGAGGGGTGTTCTGTCCTCAACCAGGCAGCAACGTCATCGATGGTCTGCTGCCTCTGCCTCTTGGGTCCGCGCGGCAGCGCGCGGACCGGCATGTCTAGGTACAACGCGAAACCCGGCACTCGAAGGGAGCCGTCCGCCCACAACTGCTCCTGTAGTTCCTTGAAGCACTTGTAGTAGTCGTCCCTCTCGCCGACGAAGGGCTCAATGCGCGTGTGCTCGATCGCCAGTGTCAGGCCGTCGCTCGTTCGGGTCACCAGCGCATCGATCCCTCTGTCAACCTGGCTCTCGGGTCTGTCCCTCGTCGACAAGCCCTCGGCCCAGGAGCCGCCGTCGTAGACGGACAGGAGGAGAGTGATCAGCTCCCAATCCCACTTTGCGGACTTGGTTGGCACGAACGGCTTTCAGCTTGAGGCTGGTGCTGGGGCTGGTCGGTCGGCTGCTCGCTTGAACCACCCCTCATCACGGAGACGCTGCCACGCGATCTTGATGTGTGGTGCCTGGAACGTGCGCCGCTTGCGCTCGCTCCACTCGTGCACACGCTCCACAGCCACGTCGGGATCTTGGAGCACCCGGCCGTCCTCCTCCTTCGCGACCCAGAAGACAGTCGACAGGAGTTCCAGCCCGTAGGGCGCCTCGAACCCTCGGATAAGGCTGGATACCATGGCCAGGTGGCGCAGCGTCTCAGGATAATCCTGCAGGACGCGCGCGGCTTCGTCGGTCGCACCCTCGACGGGAGTGATGGACGCCGCTCTGCTACGGTCACCGTAACCGCGGATGAAGTGTCCCTCAAGGCGCTGCAGTACGTGGTGCATCTGCTCCGCGTACGGCCCGTACTGCCCGCGGGCGAACCTCAGCTTGAGCGGCTCTCCAGCTTCTTGGAGGAAGTAAGCAAGCTTCTCCACCTCAAGCATCGTGAGCCGGTAGCCGGGGACGGCATAGTCTTCGAAAAGCCGAAGGAACGCCGCGCGCGATGGTGTCAAGTTCGGCCTCTTCGTCGATACGATCATGTCGTCGGCGACCGGTGCCCCTGCCGGCGCGTACAGGAGTACCTTGACGTCGCGGAGTCCTCGGAGGGCCTTCTCGATCATCGGCTGTACTTCGCGCCAGTCGAGACCGCCGCTACCGCAGCCCAGAGGGGGCACCGCAACGGACTTGATCTCAAGGCGCCGGATCACGCGGACCAGGTCTTCCAGCCCCTCTCGAATGAATTCGATTCGAGCCTTGCCCCGCCAGTGTTCCTTGGTCGGGAAGTTGATGATGAATCGTGGCCCCGCGACGGCATGCGTAGCTACGACGTGCATTCGACCTGGTCGAACCTCCTTGCGCTTCACAGCGCGAGCGTAGTCTTCGAAAACCGCTGGAAACGCCTGCTTGACCTGCAGCGCGATACCCTTGCCCATGACGCCGACCGTGTTCACCGTGTTCACGATCGCGTCCGCGTCTGCGTGCAGGAGATCGCCGGTCGCGTGCTCGATCACAGGTCCCTCCTCAGTAGTACCAGCCGGTTCGCACGTTGACGGGAAGAGCGGCCTTTCTGGCAAGGTGCGCGACGGTAGTGCTAGCGGTCGCGACGGTGCAGACTCCGACTTCCGAAAAGCAAGCCAACGGCACGAACTGCTGTACCAAGAACTCGGCTTGCCGCCGCCTCTTGCGATCGGGATCAGCGATCGTATCGTTCCAGTACTTCAAGGGCATCACTGACCAATCCACCCTCGCAAGGTCCGCCAAGCTGGAATAGAAAGTAGTGAGCGCCATCACGGCGTGGCCGTCGGTGAAGACGAATCCGAGATTGGCTGCCTGAATCGACTCGGCCGTCGACACCAAGTGCAGAACGCCCTGCTGGCCACCATTGTATCCTGTACGTAGCCCTTGTGGATTGAGTACAGCATGGGTGACCGCGGTGCGAAGTAAAAAGGAACGTAGTCCGCAAGGACCCCCCGTGGTCCGCACGGCACCTGCGCTGCCGCCCGGCGGGCCTTGATGTGCTGGTGAGCAATGGTCTGACTCGCAAGGTTGCGCCGTGCGACTTCCGAGTCGCACAATAAACCCCCTTCCGCCAGGATCCTGGGCAGGTTCGTGATGTGCGTGATGTGGTAGATCGGGGTCACGGTTTCTAGCAGCCGCGACGAGACGCAGCGCCATGCCGCGAGATACCCGCCGCCCTTGAGTCCGGCCGATCTTACTCAATCCTCCTGCTGTCGGGAGGTCACGCGGCATACAACCCCGCTGGTAGCCGACCTGCACCCCGAACGGTAGCATAGTAAGGGTCCTTGGGGGTATTCATGTGACCGGACTAGGCTCAGGGCATGGTGCAGCAGCCCCGGGCGGGTGTCCACTACCCGAGGTCCATTGGAGAGTTCCGGTCGTGGTTCGGGACCGAT
>Ga0247727_10020243_pt1 | contig 10196 bp, 4 predicted proteins | sample WisWelCaveWW1625_FD_202498 | JGI IMG/M metagenome (GOLD analysis project Ga0247727, IMG submission 202498) | Biofilm microbial communities from Wishing Well Cave, Virginia, United States - WW16-25 | ecosystem: Environmental > Aquatic > Deep subsurface > Groundwater > Cave microbial mat | place... | reverse complement strand
TCCATCACCTCCATCAAGGGCTTTTCCGCCATTGAAGACGTCACCACGGTGGAAGGATGCTTCACCGAACTGCATGTGAACGGATTGGTGGAAAATACGATAGCCTGGAACGACCTCACCGGAAACGGTTACTACGAAAGCTTTTTAAGCTGCACTTCGGGATGCGCGGATGCGTCATTCACAACGCTGCCCGGCTTTCCGCCCTACGTTGATTTTGAAGTGTGCGGTCAGTTGGTGACCGATGTTTGCCAGAGCATCATCCAGACCATCTGCGATACCGTGAGGGTGAACATTCAGCCGGCTGTGGGCATCACGATTACGCCCGACCCGGTGTCGTTTTGCTCGACTGATTCCGTGCGCTTGCTCACAGCAGATATTTCACCGTACAAATCAAGTTACACCATCGCCTGGATGGACGGGCTGAACGGAACAGGCAATGTGGTGAGCAATGACACTTTTTTCAACGCGCCTGTTCCCGGTAATTATTCCATCGTGGTGATTGATACCGAATTTTCCGAATGCTCGGCTGACACGGTGAACGTGCCGTTGTCATTGGTGGCACCGCCTTCTGTGATTATTATGCCCGATGACACAATGATTTGCGAAGGGGAATGCATTGTGCTGACGGTGACTGGCGCTGACATTTATTCGTGGAGCCCGTCAGCTTCATTATCATGCGACACCTGCGATAACACGGTTGCTTCGCCCGCATCCACCACCACCTACATCGTTTCCGGCACGGACAGCACCGGTTGCACCGATGCAGACACGATGACATTGTTCGTGCAGCCCGTGTATTTCGGTCCCTACACTTTTTCCCTTTGCATGGGCGACAGCTTGGTGGTTGGAAATTCCATTTACCGGACTGCGGGAACGTATTACGATTCATTCCCTTCCGCGTCAGGCTGCGACAGCATCATCATCAGCACCGTGATGATTCGCAATACTTCATTCACGCTGCTCGACACCGTGATTTGCAGCGGGGAAAGCATCGCGGTGGGAAGCTCGGTTTACAATTCCGCAGGAACCTACTTTGATACCTTGTTTGCGGCTAACGGCTGCGACAGCGTGATTCAAACGGAACTGCAGATTGCTGCTGCTGCCTTTACCATAATTGAAACTGCAATTTGCGCTGGAGATATTTTCATGGTCGGCTCATCGCAATACAGCTCAACGGGAATTTATTATGATACGCTCGGCACGTCATTCGGCTGCGACAGCGTGATTCGCACCAACCTTATCGTAAATCCAACTTCATCCGCAACAATTGATACTGCCATCTGCGATGGGGAGTCGGTTACGGTTGGTTCTTCCACTTACACTTCAACAGGCAGTTACACGAATGTTTTTACTGCTGCAAACGGATGCGACAGTATTGTTATTCTGAATTTGCTGGTGATTCCGACTGTGTTTGGTCCGTTCAATATCATTCTGTGCGATGGGGACAGCGTGGTTGTCGGGAGTTCTGTTTACAAAACAACTGGAATCTATTACGACACATTTGCGTCCCTTTCAGGATGCGACAGCGTGGTGATTACTTCCGTCACTGTTTTGAATCATTCTCATACTTTGATTGACACTGTTATTTGTTCCGGTGAATTTATTTCTGTAGGATTGTCGGGATACGATTCCAGCGGAACTTATTTCGATACGCTGACGGCTGCCAACGGCTGCGACAGCATTATTCAAACAAACCTGTCGGTGCTTCCCGTTAGCAACACCGTGATTGACACTGCGATTTGTTCGGGAGAAAATTTTGTTGTTGGAACGTCCATTTATACTGCAAGCGGAATTTATTACGACACGCTTGTTTCCGGCAACGGCTGCGACAGCATCGTTCAAACTACCTTGCAAGTTTTGCCTGTCACCGTCAAGGTGATTGACGCTGCCATTTGCGAAGGACAAACATTTTTGTTCGGATTTTCAAGTTATGCAGTCAGCGGGAATTATTCAGACACGTTGGTTTCATCCAACGGATGTGACAGTATTGTTATGCTGAACTTGCAGGTGATTCAGACCGTGTACGGACCCTTCAGCTTTACGCTTTGTAATGGCGATAGCGTGGTAGTCGGAAATTCTGTTTACAAAACATCGGGAACTTACTACGACACACTCGCTTCTGCGTCAGGCTGCGACAGCGTGGTGATTACTTCTGTCACCGTATTAAATCATTCCCAAACTTTGATTGACACCATTATTTGCTCCGGTGAATTTATTTCTGTGGGATGGTCGGGATACGATTCCAGCGGAACGTATTTCGATACACTGACGGCTGACAACGGCTGCGACAGCATCATCCAAACCAACTTGTTAGTGCTTCCTGTGAGCAACGCTGTGATTGACTCCGCGATTTGTTCGGGAGAAAATTTTATTGTCGGAACATCAATCTATTCGGCAAGCGGGATTTATTATGACACGCTCATTTCCGGTAACGGCTGTGACAGCATCGTTCAAACAAATCTCCAAGTTCTGCCTGTTGCCATCACAATGATTGACGCTGCCATTTGCGAAGGACAAACATTTTTGTTCGGTAACACAAGCTATTCGGCAAGCGGGAATTATTCAGACACGCTAGTTTCCGCCAACGGCTGCGACAGCATTGTGAACCTGAACCTCCAGGTGATTCCGACAGTATTTGGACCGTTCGACTTCACTATTTGCGAGGGTGACAGCGTCATCATCGGAAACTCAGTTTATAAAAATCAGGGAGTTTATTATGATACTCTGACATCTTCATTTGGCTGCGACAGCATCGTGCAATCTTCCATTTCGGTAATCAATTCCGTGTTGGCGGTGATGAATCCAATATTATGTCAAGGCTTGTCTTTCACGGTTGGAAATTCCGTTTATTCCGCGACAGGAATTTATTTTGATACACTGACGGCTTCATCCGGCTGTGACAGTATTGTGGAAACACATTTGCAGATTTTGAGCGTATCCTACACAACTCTCATTGCGGAGATTTGCCAGGGAGAACAATTTTTTGTTGGCGGGAATAATCATTTTACAACCGGAACATATCAAGACACGCTCGTTGCTTCCAATGGGTGCGACAGCATCGTGACAACAAATTTGATTGTTCATCCCAATCGTTTCACGACCGTTGTTGTTTCCATTTGCAAAGGTGACAGTTTGGTGGTCGGAAATTCTGTGTATCACGCGTCAGGAACTTACCTGGACTGGTTCAACACAACGCAGGGCTGCGATAGCATCGTTCAAACTCAATTGACCGTGCTCCCGGTGATTAGCGGCACGCATGACCGCTTCGCCTGCCGCGGTGATGTGATTCAGTTCAACCTCTCGGGTGGAATACAATATCAATGGACGCCTTCCACTTCGCTTTCCTGCGACAACTGCAACAACCCGCAAGCATCGCCCTCAAACGACATTGATTATATCGTCAGAATCACGGACATCAAAGGCTGCACAGGGTATGACACGATTCATGTTGACGTCAGTCATGTTGATTTGAGTTTGAATTTATCTGACAATGAAGTGTGCGAAGGGGAGTCCGTTACTTTTTCAGGCAGCTACAATTCTGATTACCCGGAGTCAAACAGGCTGTGGAATTTTGGCGATGGATTTTTAACAACCAATCAGAATGCGGTCCATGCTTATTTCAACGATGGCGTTTTCAACGTCAGCCTCACCGCAACCAATTCGCGGGGCTGCACCGGCTCAGCGGATACGACAGTTGCCGTTTATCCGCAACCCGATATCATTGCAACCCATGACACATCAACGTGTTTTGGCGACAGCATTCTGCTTTCCGCGACAGGCGCTGACTCGTATGCATGGCTGCCTTCTGATTATCTGAACAATTCCGGCATTGCAAATCCTGTTGCGAAACCGGAATCCACCATTCAATATAATGTGATTGGTATTTCAGCGAACGGCTGCCTGAATTATGCGACTGTTGTCGTCACCGTGAATTCATTGCCCCGCCTGCAGGTTTCACCGGATGTCACGATATGCCCTGGCGGTTCTGCCCTGCTGATTGCCACCGGGGGAACACAATACGAATGGTCGCCAGCAAATGGCTTAAGCAATACGGCTGCTCCGTTCGTGTTAGCCAATCCCGATGTTTCAACCACCTACTTTGTAAGGGCGCTGAATCAATTTGGCTGCGAAACGCTCGATTCTGTGCGGGTGACTCTTTTTCCGAAAACGGAAATGAAAGTGAGCCCCTCCGGTGAAATTTGCAGCGGAGAACAATTGAATTTGAATGTTTCAGGAGGAGAGATTTATCAATGGTCACCGCCAGCAGGATTAAGCTGCGATGAATGTGAAAACCCTGCCGCGTCACCGGCTGTCACCACGCAATACATGATTGCGGCAACCGATTCTTACGGATGCGTTTACAGTGATTCGGTGTCGGTGTTTGTAAGAGAAATTCCAAAAGTGAGCATCATGCAGGATGTTACGATTTGCAGAGGCGAAACGGTGACTCTGTTTACCGATACTTTTTCTGCGGATAATATTCAGTGGTATCCTGCAGCATATCTCGATGATGCCGGAGATGTCAGTCCCGTTGCCTCTCCGGAAAACAGCATCACGTATATTGCTTCAGTAGCCAATTCAATCGGCTGCAAGAATGAAGATTCCGTTCGCGTGAATGTGCTGAATAAGGTGGATGCCGGTTTGCTGGGGGATGATGTGTGCGAGGGAGAAAGCGTGGAATTAAAAGCGCTCGTGAACAGCGCGAGTGAAAACGGTTATCAGGTGCAATGGTTCCCTGCCGGATTGTTTGAAGATTCTTATTCGGAGACTCAACTCATTTCACCGCATGACGACATAGCAATTTCCTTGATTGTCAGCAGCCAAACCTGCGAGGCTGATACGGCAACATTTCATTTGCATGTGAATGAAACGCCTGACGTGGATGCGGGCTTTGACAGGATTGTGTACGAGAATGAAACCGTTTCGCTTTCCGCATTTTCTTACCACATGATTGACTCTTACACCTGGTCGCCTGCCGGTGAACTGGATTGCAGCGAATGTATTTCTCCAACTTGGGTGGCTAATGGCTCGCAAACTTTTGTAGTGCGCGTGATGGATGAAAATGGCTGTCCCGCAGTTGATTCCGTTGCCTTTCGCGTAGTAGGAGGATGCAGGGATGGTGTTTATCTTCCTAACGCTTTTACGCCCAACGGTGACGAAGTGAACGACCGCTTTTTGGTGCGCTCATTGAATCCTGTCGAGTTGCATCATTTCCAAATCTTCGACCGGTGGGGAAATCAAGTCTATTCATCCGATGATATTAATGAAGGCTGGGATGGAACTCTGAACGGACGGAATGTAGCTGATGGGGTTTATGTTTATCACCTCAAAGCAGGGTGCAGCAACGGGCAGTCAGCGTTTTTGAAGGGGAACGTGACGGTGATTAGGTAATAGCCTCAAGCTTCAAGCTGCTAGTTTTTGTTCGTGCCGGAGCCTTCATTTGCATAGAGCTTGAAGCTATCAGCTTGCAGCTATTTACATACAAATTGCACCGTATCCTTCGTCTTCTGCATGATGATTATATCTTTTCCGCTGGTAAGTTCATTCACGATTTTATCATTGTAATGACGGATGGTAAGCACCTCCACATTTTTCTCCACGGTTATATTGAAGTGAGGTTCGAAATAATTCAGTAGTTCGCTAAACTTTGATTCGCTATAATCAATCACTACTGCCATGCTGATAGCTGCATTCTGCATCACGTTAGTCTTAATGCGAAGCTTGGCGAACTCTTCAATGATTTGACCGAGGTTGTCTTCCGCCATGAATGAAAAATCTTTGGTGGAAAATGAAAGCAGCACCTGATCTTTCTTAATCACGATGATGGGCGGAATGTTTTTCGGAAGCGGAATATTGTGAATGATGGTGCCCGTCTTTTCGCTTTCGATAAACGAGCGCACGTGCAAAGGAATGTTTTTGTTTTGCAGCGGCTTGATAGTTTTCGGGTGAATCACCTGCGCGCCATAGTAAGTCATTTCCACCGCTTCTTCATAAGGCAGCTTGTCAATTTTCACCGCGTTGGGGAATAGGGTAGGGTTGGCGTTCAAAACTCCCGGCACGTCTTTCCAAATCACTTGCTCTTCCGCTTCAAGGATATTGGAGAAAATTGCTGCGGTGAAATCAGAGCCTTCCCTGCCGAGTGTTGTTGTATAGTTATTGGATGTGCTGCCGATAAATCCCTGCGTAATGACGATTTTATCTTTCAGCAAGGGCTTCACCGTATCATTGATTTTTTCTTTGGTTTCTTCCCAATTGATTCTCGGCTCACGATAGTTCGCGTCAGTTTTAATTACCGTGCGTGCATCTAACCATGTCGCATTAATGCCGATGCTTTGCAAGTGAGCAGCGAGGATTCGTGTTGAAAATAATTCACCCATCGCTACCACCTGGTCGTAGATGAAATCAAAGTTTTCGGGTTTGTAGTATTCCAGCGTGTTGCGAAGCAGGTCAAAAAGTTTTTTCAGGTCTTTGTAAAGCAGGTTGCCTGAATCCTTAATCAGCGCCTGTGCAATTTCATTATGCTGCCTTTCCAATGAGTCAATTTTCTTGTTCGCGGTTACAATATCCTTTTTAAAAAATGCCTGCGCGATTTCTTCCAGCGCGTTGGTGGTTTTTCCCAATGCCGAAATCACCACCACGAGCTGCAAATTCTTATGCCTGCTGAGGATGTTCCCTACATTCACCATCGAAGGGGCATCCTTGATTGACGCTCCGCCAAACTTGAAGACTTTCATTGATTAGATGTGATTAGATGTTAGATTTTAGATGTTTGATGTTAGTCGTTTGACCTCAAGGGGGTGAGGCTTGTACATCTTGCAATCCACCCACTCGTCATCGAACACGATATTATTGTATCGCTTGTAAAAGCGGATTGCATCTTTATTCCAGCGAAGCACCTGCCATTTCAGCACCCTTGCCTTTTCTTTTGCCGCATACCGAATCACTTCATCCAGCAGCAATTTCCCGATTCCTTTGTTGCGGTGACTTTCTTTCACTATCAAATCATCAAGATAAACCATCTTGCCTTTCCATGTTGAGTAGCCGGTATAAACTAATGCCATTCCAATCACTTCACCATCGAGTTCTGCAACGAATGATTTGAAGCATGGCTTTTTTCCAAACCCATCGCGCACCAAATCGTTCACCGTTACAATCACGGCATCTGGCGCTTTTTCAAAATGGGCAAGCTCTTTAATGAGCGATACCAAAGCTGGCATATCCCCTTTATCAGCATCCCTGATTTTAAAATATTCTTTTTTGCTTTTTGCTTTCTGCATATTGCTTTGAATTGGAAATTTCGGGAGTGTGAAAAAAGCGTCCGCAAAGATAATTGAGTATTTTTGTGAGTAACAAGTATCGAGTAAAAAGTATTAAGACACAAGTATCGAGTTCTAATGCAAAGTCCTGATACTTGATACTTGCTACTTGATACTAAAACTTACAGGGGTATGAGCGATAAAAGAGTGGTTGTTCTTGACGAGTACATCGTCAATAAGCAAAAGGAATTTCCCCGCGCTACGGGCGACCTGTCGGCTATTCTCCGCAATATCGGTGTGGCAGCCAAAATCGTGAACCGTGAAGTGAATGCTGCCGGATTGGTTGATATCCTTGGAACGCTCGGCAGAACCAACATCCAGGGCGAAGACGTGATGAAATTAGATGAATTTGCAAACAAGGAATTCATCTCCTCGCTTTCTACCAGCGGCTTGTGCGCGGGCATTGCCTCCGAGGAGGACAAAAACATCATCACGATTGACGGGCACAACAAAGCCAAGTATGTCGTCTGCATTGACCCGCTGGACGGCTCCTCAAATATTGACGTGAACGTTTCAATCGGAACCATCTTCGCAATTTACCGGAGGCAGAATACCGAAACTGTTTGCTCTGAAAAAGATTTCCTTCAGCAGGGTACCAACCTGATGGGCTCGGGCTACATTATCTATGGTTCCTCGACCATGCTTGTTTACACGACAGGCTATGGAGTAAACGGGTTCACACTCGACCCGTCAATCGGTGAATTCTGCCTGTCGCACGCCAACATTACGATTCCGAAAAATGGAAGCATTTATTCCATCAATCAGGGCAGCTACTCCAAATTTTCAGAGGGCGTGAAAGCGTATGTTGATTTCTGCATGGGATTGAAGAAGGAAAATCCAAAGCCTTATTCGCTTCGCTACATCGGCTCGATGGTAGCCGATTTGCACCGCAATCTTATCAAGGGAGGCATCTTCATTTATCCGGCAACTGCTGATGCGCCCAAAGGGAAATTGCGCTTGCTGTACGAATGCAATCCGATGTCATTCATCGTGGAACAGGCGGGCGGCAAGTCTTCTGACGGTCACCAGCGCATCCTGGAGCTGCAGCCTAAAGAGCTTCATCAGCGCACTCCTATCTTCATCGGCTCGGAAGAGATGGTGAAGAAAGCGGAGGAATTCATCGAAAAGCATGAAACGGTAGGGGCATAGTTTCCTTTTCTCATTGTGATTTCAATCATTGGTTTCTTCCTTCCGAATTCTGATTTTTATAAAAAATAAAACATGAACGCACCGCACATTCACCTGCTTCTTAATCATTTCCCGCTGATAGGATGCCTGTTTGGAACACTGATTCTGGCAGGCGGATACCTGTTGAAAAATGCCATTGTGAAAAATGTTGCTTTTGGAGTTTTCATTTTCACCGCGCTGCTTTCAATTCCTGTTTTTTTCAGCGGAGGACAGGCTGAAGAGGTTTTGGAAAAGCAACCGGGCTTTTCAAAGGCTTATGTGGAAGACCATGAGGAAGCGGCTGCAAAAGCAATCTGGATGGTGGAATTGCTTGGAATTGCCGCTATTTTATCGCTGGTGTTTTCTTTAAAGGAAAAGCCTTACAAGAATCATTTGGCAATCGCTACTTTGATTTTCGGATTGGTTGCTTTTGCCGCAATGGCGAAGGTGAACAATGCGGGTGGAATGATAAGTCATCATGAAATCAGAAGCAGTACATCAAATACCGATAGTGATGCGTCAGGACAAGAAAGCGATGATTGAGTAATATTCTAAAAACAAAAGCTGCCGGAGTTTCCCCCGGCAGCTTCCCTTTGCTACAAAGCTTTGTATTTTTATTTCCCCCTTTGGGGAGGTTAGGTGGGGCTTAGTCTTTAATCACCTTTCCGATGAATGAGCCTTCCATGCCGCCTTTCGTTTCCATCAACAACTCGTAGAAGTAAACTCCCGAAGCTGATTCAAAGCCGTTCCATTCAACTATATGCTCGCCTTTTGACTGTTCTTCATTGGTGAGCGTCACAACTTCCTGTCCGAGGAAGTTCAGAATCTTCAGCGTCACTTTTGCATCTGTCTTCAACGAGTAGCTGATAAACATCTTCGTGCTGAACGGATTCGGGTAAGCGTTCACTGCGCTCACCAGCGTATACGGATCGTGAACAGCCGTAGTAACAATCTTGAAACTGTTCACCGCGCTGGTAGTTGCATCATCACCATCGCTTGCAGTGACAAACCAGGTGTAAGTAGAATCCATCGTGAACAATGACGAGCTGCTGAACAATATCGAAGTGGAAGACATCACGGAGACAGTTGTATCCAATTGATGACCTCTGATAGTCAGTGCATAGGAAACTGCATCTCCGTCACCATCGGTTGAATTTTCCCAGCTAAAGTCAATGGCTGAAGGATTTGAAACTAAACCTCCATCGTCAGGAGTCAAAAGGTTGAATACGGAAGGAATATCTTCCACTGAGTTGACCGTCACGCTGAACGTGTCGGCAATCATTGCACCGGCAGCATCTTTCGCCTGAATGGCAATCATTGCGTAGCCGTGTGCATTTGCAACAAAGCTGAAATCAAGCGTATGGTCAGTGTCAACCGTTACATTGACGAGACCGCTGTTGCTGCTCATCGTCACGGTGTAAGTCATGTCGCCTGCATCTTCGATGTCGTTGAATACATTTTCAAGGTTGACGTAATCATTCATGTCAGCGGCATCTTCGTTTATAGAAAGGTCTGAAATGGCTGATACGATGAAAGGTCTGTCATTCACGTTGTTCATGTTGAAGTAAACCTTCGCATGGTTCACGGAATACAACTGTGCATCGTAGCCGTTCCACAAGAAACTGTCAGCGCCTGAGAATTCCGGCATTGGATCGTATGTGAGGAGGCTGATGTCACTGCTGGCGATTTCATCCATCATGTTCACCACAACCC
>Ga0247727_10020242_pt1 | contig 10196 bp, 16 predicted proteins | sample WisWelCaveWW1625_FD_202498 | JGI IMG/M metagenome (GOLD analysis project Ga0247727, IMG submission 202498) | Biofilm microbial communities from Wishing Well Cave, Virginia, United States - WW16-25 | ecosystem: Environmental > Aquatic > Deep subsurface > Groundwater > Cave microbial mat | place... | reverse complement strand
GGGGACTATGAGGTTCGTCCGGGCATGGTGGCCGGTGTCAAGAACGCCAGCCCTGCGCAGAAGGCGATCCTCGGATTCGCTCACCAGCAGATCGGGCAGGACTACGTGTGGGGCGCTGAGTCCCGGGCGGAGGGCGGCTTCGATTGCTCGGGCCTGATCGACGCGGCATACCGGGCGGCGGGGATCGACCTACCGGGGCGATTGACGACCTGGACGGCGCGCACCCTGGGTCGCTCCGTGTCACGCGAAGAGCTACAACCAGGCGACATGATCATCTCCAACGGAGGTAAGCACATGACGATGTACGTGGGGGATGGTCGTGTAATCGCAGCGCCCCGAACCGGCACCAAGGTGCAGTATCAGCCCCTGAGTCGCTTCAACGGCGACATCGTGGACATTAGGCGGGTGTTGTAGCGTATGGCTGACGACAACGGAAGCACGTACGTCACCAACCGCGAACTGATCAACGAGATTCGCACAGACGTGAAGGGCCTACTGGCCTGGACTGCGCGCGCGGACGTTGTCGTAGACACCGTTCCGGAGCTAACTGCGCGAGTCAAGGATCTCGAAGCGTCCCATCTGTTCATAAAGGGAGCGTGGGGCACCACCACAGTAATAGCCGGAGCCGCAGCAGGCGTAGCTGGTCTGCTCATCGGCGTCATCGGCATCACCGGAATCTAGAGGAGGCCACCACACATGGCATCAGCATCAGACGTGACGGTCAAGGCCGTCGCACTCGTACAGAAGGTACTACCCTACGCCAAGGCCGCAGTTGCGGTCGGCGGGGCAGCCCTCGCGGCCTTGCAGGTCGCGGTGGCGGACGGAGTCGTGGGCGGCTCCGAGTGGACCACGGTGATCATCGCGGTTGCCACAGCCGCGCTTGTCTACGTGGTTCCCAACAAGCAGTAGCTCGAAGAAGGAGGTCCAGAGATGGCGAACAAGATCAAGCTGGGCGGGCACGTCGTCGTGGATGCGAACCTGACCCCTATCATCCAGGGGGAGATCCACGGGTACGCCACGAAGAAGGACATGATCGTGTTGCACGAGACCGTGTCCCCCGACTACACCGGCCTCTCTGACATCCTCCAGACCTCCGAGTACCTGGGGCGCAACGGCCTCGGCGTTCATGGTGTGGTGGACGCCGAGGGATACCTCGGCTGGGCGTACGGGCATCGCAGCGCGATCCTGTACCACACCGCATCGAACGGCGGCAACATCAACACGCGGGCCATCGGCATCGAGCTGGTGTCCCGCGTGATGCTCGACCTGCCGGACAACGAGGGACGCTTCCGCAGGTGGTGGCAGCGCAGGGCACAGCTCGACCAGGTGGCGCAGCTCCTGGCGTACCTCTCCCACGTAGACGGCATCCCACTTGTGTACACAATCGGGAACAAGAAGGGCGTTACTACCCACTGGTCCATCACCCGGACCTACGGCGTCTCAGGAGGCCACGTTGACGCCTGGCCGCGCCACGAGGGGGGCTACTTCCCCCTACTGCGCGTGCTGGGTGAGGCGAGGCGCTACAAGGCGCTGTGGTGGCCCGAGAGCGAAGGGGGGTCCTAGATGCCACCCAGGGGGTCAGCGGCGTACGAGCGTGTCACTGGGCGACGCACAGGAGCACTTCCGAAGGTGTCCCGTGGTCCGGCGCAGCGAAGAGACCTATCCTCTGCCCCGCTTTCACGCAGACGCGCTATACAGCAGGCGCAGGACAACGGTGGCGCGTTCAACCTCGCCAAGAGGATCATCAAGAAGGCCGCGAACGTCGCAGGGGACGTGCCACTGTTCCAGGCGGGCACCCCTCGCACGCCCGGCAAGAACTACGCCGCCAAGAACGCCTACAACGAACTGCCGACCTTCACACGCGGCCTGGACGAGCAGTCCGGCGCAGCCTCGGTGCGGCGTCTGATCACCGGCAAAGGGGGAGGCTGGGACGCCGTGGCGGCGGCGGGATTCCTTCCGGTCGGGAGAATGGCTCGCCTAGCGCGGGCTGCCAAGAAGCCGCCCCTCGGGGCGATCACCCTGGCGCAACAAGCAGAAACGGGCGATGTCATCTCGTTCGGGGAGCGCAGCCTGTTCGAGGACATGCAGGCAGTCGCGCTGCCCGCCCCGGCCGACAAGAAGTTTCGACCGGGGAGACTGTACTCGACTCGTGAATCAGGAGCTGCGGATAGCTGGAGCGACCCGCTATCCATGCGACGACTAACCCTGGTAACGGACCCCGAGACAGGCGTGTCCTTCCTGGCCCCGAAGTCGGGTGTACACCACGAACAGGTCGAGCAAGCCGCGAAGCGAATGGGCTTTATACCCGGCGGGAAGTACCTGCAGGGTGAGGTGTATGACCCCACCGTGGGATCGTGGGGAAGAACTCCGGCGCGTCTCTCGTGGGGTGTGTACAGCACGGGCGGGCGGGGAGGCTTCGGTGACTTCGGCAGCGCTCGGACGGGCAGCGCTGACTGGGCGGGCGAGCCGACGCGGCGATCCGCGTTCGCGCAGGCCCGCATCCTCAAGCAGCTCCGAGACCGAGGACGGCGAGGCTACGTTCAGGAGTAGAACGACGAAAAGGCCCCCACACAGGGCGGATGATTCCGCCCCGTGTGGGGGCCTTTTCGTGCGTCTAGACGTAGTACAGGAGCTGCGGACGGCCGCGCCGTCCCGTCTCGACCTTGCCGTTCTTCCGAACCGTACCTTCGACCAACAGGCCATAGATGTACGAGCGCACCGTCGCCGGGTTCAGCTCCGTGCGCTCCGCCACCTCCAGCGCCGACAGGCCGCGCTTCGGCCCCCGAGCGATGGTCAGGTAGATCCGCTCCTTCTTGTTCCGTGTTCCCTTCGCCATTCTGTCTCCTATCCGAGTGTGTCTGCGAGGCCGTACCGGATGACCTCGTCCGCGGTCAGCCACCAGTCACCCTTCTTCCACTTCTTGGCGATGGTGGCGCGCGTGACAGTCGCCCGCTCGGCCAGAATGTCCAGAGCCTGCTGCTGGAGCTTCTTGATGAACTCCATCTCGATCTCCAGCTCGGTGCTCCGGCCCTGCATCCCCGTTTGCAGCTCATGCACGAGCACGACAGCCCGGGGGTCGATCTGGCGCACCTGTCCCGCCTGCAACAGGATCGCGCCCATGCTGGCTGCCAGTCCCGCGCAGCCGGTGGTGAGGTGGTGACCCCTGCCGCGCAGCTTGTACAGGAAGTCGAACAGAGCGAACCCCGCGGTGACATCCCCACCCATGGTGTTGAACATCACCGTGATCGGCTGACCGGGGTCGCGGTACGACCAGCGATCCAGCGTCTCGATGCAGTCCGCCACCTGGGCGAGGTTGACCGGGCCGTACCAGCGGTACTCCCTGCGGAGGTCAGCGCTGGCCGACACGTTGGCCTCCAGGCGAGTGGACGCTGCGGCCTCGTTGACCGCCACGACTGCCCGACACTCCTGGACGGTGGCCTTGGCGGACTTGATGCGCTCCTCCAGGGGGGTCATCGGCCCGACCTCTTATGGATGAAGCTCGACCAGCCTTCCGACTCCATGTGCAGGAACCCGTCCTTCGACAAGAAGCCGTACCCCTGCGTCCAGTTGGGGAACCCCGTGGTGCGCTGGAGGTACTGCGTCTGCTCGATGTCGAAGAAGCCACCCAGCTCCCCGACTACGTACCGTCCGCTGCGGTCGTACCCCAGCGCGGTGTGGTGCGAGTGTCCCGTGAGGACGTGCATCAGGTGCTTGCTCGCCAGCTTGATGGCGCTGGTCAGGGGCACCTGGTTGTACGTCTTGGGGTGTGCGATCAGGTACTTGCCTCGCACCGGGGTGTCCACGATGATGTGATCGAGGTTCGTGAACTGGATGCGCTTGAGGAGCTTCGGGTCGAGGTCCTCGAACATCATCTTCATCGCCTTGGTGAAGGGCACCTTGTACCCGAGCGCCTTGTGCATCCGGGCGTCGTGGTTGCCCCAGGAGAAGATGACGCGCTTGAACGTCTTGAACAGGACCTCCATGGTGGCGGTGCTCCCGAGCATCTCTGCGCCCAGGCCCGCCTCGTCCTGCTTGAAGTCGAACGCGGACAGGCTGTCCACGTTGAACCAGTCTCCCGCCACGATCAGGTAGTTCGTGGCCTTGAGGTCACGAGCCTGCTCGATGAACGTGTTGACCAGTCCGTAGTCCGTGAGCGGGTGATGCCAGTCGGCGGTGATCGCACCGGCCCCCAGCTCCAGACTGTCCAGCAGGATCGGGGTCTCCAGCTCGGCGCGTAGCTGGCTGATCACGCCGCTCGGCACTAGATGCTTGGAGTACCCTGACTCGGGCCGCGAGAGGCCCCGACGCACGCTCGCCTCGTCTACGTCCAGCAGCTTGGCGATCTCGGAGTTCGTGTAGGTCGCGCCTGTGTCCGGGTTGACCTGACTCTTGAGACCGCCGTACACCTTCGGGTCGTACTTCGGCTTGCTCATACGTCTCCATTCATTATGAGGGTGAGGTTGGTCAGCGCTATGTTGTACTGCTTGTCCACCCACGTCGTGGACTTCTCCATGAAGAGCGCCGCCTCCCACACGTTCTGATTCAGGATTCCGCGAATGAGCAGAACCTCGCGCTCCGCGTTGTTCAGGCGCTTCCAGCCGTTCTTGAGATCAGCGACCGCGATGATCGCCTTGACGCCACGGCCGTCCGTGTCTCGATCCTCGATAACGTCGCCGTAGTGCTCGACGATAGCGCGGACCTCTTTATCTTGATACCTCCGGCCGCGATGGTATGCCACGTAGGTCCTCCAGCGGATTGGCCGTTTCGTAGGCCTGATTCTTCTTGGACCTCGCCCAACGGATGTAGTCGAGCATCCGCTTGAGAGTGACCTCCCTGCTCGGGGTGGTCCCGCGCAGGAGGGTCTGCCACACGTTGATCAGGCCTTCCTGGATCAGGTCGTCGCGCGACAGGAGTGCGGTCTCTGACCGCCAGCCGTGCTCGCCGTACCCGAGTTCATCCGCCAGGGACACGACCAGGCCGCGATACCCTGCGACCTGGTCGTTCATGTCCCTGTCCGCCATGGCCTACCAGGCGTCCTCTTCGGACCCCTCGCCCTCCTCGTCGCTCGTGGACTCGACGCGCTCACCGAGGTCGAGCTGACCCAGGACGGCGATGCCGGAGACGCTGAGGTTGTAGAAGTTCTTGGGCTTGTCAGCCCCGGCGTTCGGGTTCGGCCTCACGTCGAACTTGCCCTCGACGACCACGACCGTGCCCTTCTCGACCTTGTCGAAGTAGGCCGCGTGGGACGGCCAGAGAGTGGCCGAGACGTTGATGGCCTGATCCTTCACGCCACTCGGCCGGATGCCGATGTTGACGACCTGCTTGCCGTTGACCTCACGGGGTGTCGGGTCGTACTGCACGACACCGACGAACGTGCGCCACGTATCTGCCATGGTCCTATCCTTTCAGTTCTGCCAGGAAGATGCCCTTGCCTTTCGGGCCTGCACTGGCGTGGTAGGCACGCACCCCCGTCTCGCGGGCGATGCGTATGAGTTCCTCCCTCTCTTCGGCGGGAAGGACGCCGTTGCGCTTGCACTGTACCAGAGCCACCCTGTCGGTAAACAGCGCGGTCAGATCGACCTTGGTCTTGGAGCCTGCGCTCCGGATCACAAGGACTGCCCCCAGCTCATACAGGTGGGCGCGGACGCGGTACTCGAACGCTCGTCCGCGCTCGTAGTTAGTCGCCATCTCCCTCCCATATTGCTGGGTCGTACATGACCAGATCTTGCGTCAGGGGTTCCCCTACCGGGCGGCTGATCGTCACCGCTACCTTCTCACCAGGGAACAACACCTGTCGGATGTAGTACCGGCCGTGGTCACGGTCAACGTACTGCACCTCCCACAGAACGCCGGTGCCTTCGCCCTCCTCGGACGGCAGCTCGACCACGTCGTCCAGCTCCAACACCCGATTCTGCCGGGCGCGGTAGGCGTCGTGACGGTCCAGGAAGAAGCCCTTGTCGTCCTCGTGTACTTGCAGTAGCATGAAGTAGGGCTGGGTGTCCTCCTCCTTCTCCTGGTCTCGCATCTGGATCAGGTTGGTCGCCTTCCAGTGCCACAGCTCGTCCTCGGTACCCTTGATGTCCAGCCACAGCGGATCATCGCACACGGGGCAGGTCATCATGGCCTTCGGAAGGTTGAGGTTACAGACGCTGCATCGCTTGCAGGACATCAGTAGGCCGTCTCCTCTCCCGGTGGGCCTTCCTGATGAACCAGGATGCTCCCGTCCTCCTGATCGGAGATACGGCAGAGCAGCGAGGTTCCCCAGGGGGGCATGTTACGCAGCTTGTTCGGGGTGATGAAGTGCGCCCCGGTTCGGTTGTCCGGCTCGTCCGGCTTCTTGGGGTCGTGCAGCTCGTTACGTACGTGCAGCTCCAGATCGACCGCGTTACCCAGGGCGGTGGATCCGCGCGTGTTACCGACTCGGGACAGGTGGTGGATCAGTATGACCGTCGCACCCAGGTCGCGGGACAGCGGGTACACGCCCCCGTTCATCAGGGGGTTCATGAACTCTGCCGCATTCTCGTTCTGGAAGTGCATCCGGCTGATCGTGTCGATCACCACCAGCGTCGGCTCGATGAGCCGCGCGTACTCGTAGAGGAGATCAGGCTGCGTGTCGAGACGCACCCCCTCGTACCACAGGTAGTGGAGGTCAGGGTGATCCCCGTGCAGGCCCATGTCGTACATCCGCTGATCCACCGTGGAGCCGGGGTTCTCCTGGTCTACGATCAGCACCGGGCCGTTATGCAGCACCGGCATACCAAGCCAGTCCGGTATTACACCGAGGGTGGCGAGCGCGAGGGCCGACGTGTAGAACGACTTGCCGGTGCCCCCGTGCCCGGCCATTAGGGCGATGTCTCCCTTAACGAACATGTCCTTCACGTACCAGTCGTGCTCGGGGCGCTTGACGCCGAACACGCGCCGCTTGTAGGGCAGCACGATCTCCGACTGCGCATCGAGAAGTTCCTTGAGCGCCGACCAGGAGTACGTCAGCAGGAACTCGCACACGTCCTGTGTGCCCTGCGGTAGCCTGATCCGGCGCACCTTCTTCCCGAGGGACTTGCTGATCTTCCCGTAGCCCCGGTTCCCTGAGTCCACGGCACTCTGATTGTCGTACGGGTCGTCGTTGTCAAGGATAACGTACACGATGTCCGCGTCAGCGAACTCAGGGGCGAACTCGTCCTTCCAGGACTCGGTGCCCGGCAGTCCCCGGATCAGCGGCTTCACCGCGTCCGGCGCGTGCTGCCAGAGGGCCATCGTGTCCGTCTCCCCCTCGACCAGGATCATCTTCTTCCCCTGGGCGGGGTTAGGCGGGGTGAACAGGGCCTGCCCATGCATCGAGGGAGGGTCCCACCAAAACTTGCGGCCCTCCTTCTCCACCCCCTTGCGGAACTTGGTCGCGCCGGGGTACGGCAGGGAGATGACGGGCAGCTCGTCCGTGGAGGACGTGCTCTCAACGAGGAACGCGGACAGGGTCTCCGTGGTGATGCCGCGTCGGTCCTTGAACCAGCGTGCAACGTCAGGTGCTACCATCCTACCTCCTCGGGGTCTCGCCCGTCAACTCCGTGTAGAGCGCCAGGAACCTCGCCTTCGCCATCTCCGGCAGCCAGCCAGCAATGGGGTACGGGTAGTCCAGGAGCGCGTCGATGTGACGGTAGCGCGGCATGAGGTCCCGCTGCTCCGCTGCGAGTAGTGCGTCGTCCACCTTGATGACGATGTCCGGGAATGGGTACTTCAAGTGAAACGCCTGCGAGATGGTGCGCTGCAGCCGCTCTTCGACCTCGCGGTACGCCTCACCGAACCCGAGAGCGTGCTTCACGGGGCGCGCCAGGTCTGACAGGTACGCCTCGCTAGCGTCGTGCAGTAGCCCACTCAGGCCCAGCCTACTGGAGCCGTCCAGGTCGTCCATGACGTACTCCGCGACGAGCACCGAGTGCTGTGCCACCGAGTAGAACTCCCGGACGTGTCCGGTGAACCGGCACTGATTCGCCAGGCTGTGCGCGATGTCGATGATGTTGACCTTGTCCGGATTCAGGTACAGCGGGTCAACCACCCGTCCGGTGTACGTGACGATCTCACTCATACCTTCCTCCCGTTTCGTGTGGGCCTGCCCTTCTCTAGCAACAGGCCTCCTACCTGCGCGGCAACGCTCTCCTGTATGGTCGGGGGTGTTATCCCCTTGGTAAACCCCGGCTCGCACACCGGGCAGATGCCCCAGTGGCCGTACGGTATCAGGCTCGCTCCGCAGTACAGGCAGTCAGGCCTGGGTGGGAGCACGCTCTTTCTCGCACAAGCGCGCACAGTCGCCCGGGTCGGTGCAGTAGTCGCAATCCTGGTCGCAGTACAGCTCGTACGGTCTGCTGCTGCAGAAGTCGCACTCACACCAGGGGAGTGCGGCACCCGGCCAGTAGTCGGTGTCATCCGGCCGCTTGTCCACCTCGGGGTGCAGCGCCTCGTCCCACAGTAGGCACTCGATCAAGTCGAGGTAGTTGCGCGCGTCGTCGAGGCGCGAGATGATGCCCTCACCTGAGGTCAGTAGGGCGCTGAAGGCGTGGTCGTCGTACCCGGTGTTCGGGTCGTTCACCAGCCGAGTGTACTCACGGGCAAAGGTCTCGATGCTGTCGATGTGCTTGCCGAAGTACAGAAAGGCGCTCTGTAGCCCGCCGCCGAGGAACCCCCAGCGCAGGTCCTGCCGCTTGAAGTTGGCGAGCACGTCCTGATCCTCGTCGGTGTACGCCCCAGCCTGCCCCGCATACTCGGGACCCTTGAGATCGCTGATAGCGCCCCGCCTCTCGTTGGCGCGCTTCACCAGCGCCTGCTTTTCTCTGTAGTTCATCAGTACGGTATCCCTTCCCACTCGGAGTACGGCCTCTTGTCGGCCATGTCGGTGACGGCGATCTCGTGATCGACCTCGATAGGAATGACGGCGCATATCGCCTCGCCTGCTGCGACGACAGTCATGAGTTCGGGCAGCGCAGTATGCAGCGTCCTCGCGTCCAACGGAGGCCCGTCGAGCACTATCTCGTCGTGGATCACGGACAGCATCACTGTGCTGCACGCCGACTGCTCCAGCCACTGATCCACGCGGATCAAAGCACGCTTCATCAAGTGGGCGGCACTCCCCTGGATCAACTTGTTGAGTAGTTTGTGCTCTCCAAACTTCTCCAGGTGGAGATGCCGCCCCCACGGGGTGCGGATGTACCCTCGTGCTGCAGCGGTGGCGGCGACACCATCCTGCAGCTTCCGCACGATGGGCAGCGCCGCATGGAAGTCACGGATCATCGCTCGCGCCCGAGGCTGCGTGACCCCGAACTGCTCCATGACAGTGCGCGCCCCGCCCCCGTACATGAGCGACAGGAACAACACCTTACCCTCCTGTCGCTGCAACTCACTGATGTCCTCTCCGTACAGGGGCTGCAGGATCGAGGTGTACGGGTCTACCCCGTCGCGCATACGGCTGGCGAGGGAGTCGTCCCCCTTGAGCGCCGCGAAGTACGCTAGCAACCTAGGCTCGATCTGCTTGTAGTCGAAGAAGTGGAACACGTTGCCGGGGCGAGGGATGAAGGCTCGCTTCACCACCTTGTCGTCCCGTGGGATGTTCTGGAAGTTCATGTGAGCCTCCTCTCTAACTCTAAAGGTACTCTAAAGGCTTTAGAGTGGCGGTCGCGGGGTCGCGCTCCCCCACCGCCCGTAGGCATAGCCCACCTAGCGAAATACGTGCCGCGAGAGCCAGTTCTCCGCACGCACTCACACGCTTGGCATGTTGGCGCATGTCTTAGCATCCCCTCTCCCCGGTATCCACTAGTTCGAGGTTGTGAGCTAGGCGTTGGCGCTCGATGAGGACATCCTGCCCGTCCTCGCTCCCGTGGGGTTGAACCACGGATGCACCATCCCGTCCACCTGCTCGTCCAGGAGGGCGCGCAGGTAGGTCTTGTGAATCTTGGTGTCGCTGCGATACTGCAGTAGCTCGCGGGCAAGGTCGTCCTCGACTTCTCGGAGTGTCGCCTCAGCGGTGGATTCCAGGTCGAGGCCGCGATCCTTGAACGCCGCGAGCAGTTGGATCGGGGAGTTCGGGTTCAGCTCTGGCTTGTCGGCCAGCTCCCGAACCCGATTCAACCCCCGCATCACCCGGACGCCGTACTCGTCCGTGGTGGTGGTGAGGTACGGCATATCCAGCAGGATGCCGCTGGCCTCCATGC
>Ga0247727_10020241_pt1 | contig 10197 bp, 7 predicted proteins | sample WisWelCaveWW1625_FD_202498 | JGI IMG/M metagenome (GOLD analysis project Ga0247727, IMG submission 202498) | Biofilm microbial communities from Wishing Well Cave, Virginia, United States - WW16-25 | ecosystem: Environmental > Aquatic > Deep subsurface > Groundwater > Cave microbial mat | place... | reverse complement strand
CCTCATTTGAGAACCCAACTATGTACTTGCAGATTTCTCGGATATCGAACTTCCCGTCCCTCTTCTTTGGGAACTCCGACTTGAACTCCAGATTAAGGTGCTCGGAGTTAAATGCCCTCTTGCGCAAGAACTCCTCTATGTCGGAATCCTCCAGTTCGGCGAAATTCTTGCTCTCGTGAATGATTCTATCGAGTTCCATGCCCCTAGCCTAAACCGCGTGGACTTGCCTTATCTCAAGGGCTAGGCGAGATTCGAGCGTCTACAAGCTTCCGTAATAGCTTTCTTATTTCTACTAGGTGACTCCGGTTGAGCAGCAAAACATCGATGGTGTACTTGGCTGACTGCGTCAAGCCTTCAAACTCTCCCTCAGCACTAACTACAAAATGGACATTGAAATCATCTCTACAGAGGTCTACGAAATTGACACCTTGCCTCAAAAGCTCCTCGCTGGGCCATTGATCCCACTTGATGCCGTTGCACGGGTGGCAACTCCAATAGAGATTGTAGAAATCGTTGCTTTGAGTAGGGAAATGACGCTTAGGCCGAAAGTGGTCCAATTCAAAGTTCTCCTCGCCGCCAGCCAAAATCTCCTCAATAAGGCAGTACGCACAGGTCCTCTCGAAATCTTCTTGAACTTGTCGCCGGTAAGCCCTGTAGGTGCCGCTGACAACAGGCGCCGGTCTCGTCCGCTTGAACCTGGGCATAAGCTATGAGTCCTTTGTGCCTGCGTGAGCACGGAGTTTTTCCAGAATTGGCCGGTAGAAATCTTCGTAATAACTATCTATTTCAGCCTGGAGCCGTGTCACTTCTGCGCCCTCCGCATGACTCAGTTCCCCGCGCAGGTACTTACGCTCAACAAGCTCTCGATACCTAGCGACAACGGAATCCCGGTAGCGGATTCCTTGGAGAGCAACCAGGAGCCCAATCCACTGCCGCAGTTGTGTGGCGGCAACATCCTTTGCAACAACGTCCCTCTCGTAGTGCGCAATGTACTTGTTTCGGAAGTCGTAGACTTCGGCAAGCATCTCCAGGAGCTTCTTGTTCCCCGGATCGCCAAAGGCGACGCGGAGAGCGTCAAACAATTGCCCCTCCTCCTCACTTTTCAAGCCCATCTCCAAGGCAAACTTGAGATGTCCCATCGGAGAGATCGGAGACTTGTGCACAAGTAGGCGCTGGAGCTTCTTAATCTCTGGCTCGTAATAGCGGCGCTTGGCTTTCGGTAGCGACGAAAGGTCAGGGGAAAAAAGATCGTCTTGGGCTGTCTTGGTATTAGGAACGTAGGGCACGAGCCGATCAACAAGCAGGGCGTTGCAACTGTCTTCCAGTGAACCGATCAGGGGCGTGAATATAGGCGCAAAAGACAGGTTCGCTTTATTCTCCGTAAATCGGAACAGCATGATCGCTTGGGTGACGTTCGTTTGGGGCCTTGAGGGTAGTCTCTTGAAATCCTCCGTGCGGATGAAATCTTCCATGCGCAGATCAGCAGCTTCCTCAACGCGTGCGAATAGAGAGAGCTGGGGTAGTACATCCTCTTGCATCAGTTCGGAGAGGGCAGGCTGGCACAGAGAAACCAAGTCACTGAATCGGTTCGAATCCAACCGTTCAAAGGTTCCCTGAGGGACGTAGACGTAGGACCATTTCAAAGATTTTGAGCTTGCCGCCTTACACCAAGAAGCAGCCGCCCTCGCCTTGGCTGGAACCTCCTTGTCTTCGCGGCCCTTTGTTTCTACTAGAAAGTAGCTCCCGTCCCGCGTACGAACAAAGAAATCCGGCGTGTAGAAAGCCAGCCTGGCTCCTGAAGCGAGATAATCGACTCGGAGAGATTGCGGCCCCGCATTCTTGGCAAAAGCAGCCACATCCTCGGCGGGGGTCACAAGCCTTGCAAAAGCGACCTCAAGCTCCCGATTGCAAGGCACAAGGTTAAAAAGAGTGCTTGGAGAATTGACAGTTGGCCGTGTTTCCGAGTGGGTTGCCTGAAACGGCTTCCAATTACTTAACCGAACCGGCGGACCTGCTAGCGCGCGTTCTTCGCGCTTGATAATTCTTTCCCGAATTAGAGGTACGAAGACTGCCCTCAAGTGCTCGGCAACGTCCGCATCTCCCAGACGGTTTACAAGCTGGGAGTCGTTTAGCTCACGCCTTTCTTCAAAAAGTATCTCCTCAAAAAAGCTCTGAATTAGCGGGGCCAGGACTGCATGTGTGCCCCGAATTGAGCACATCCTTTCGATCTGCTCGCGGTAATACGCAACCGCACCAAAGCCGTTCTTGAGCAGAGGGATGTGGATTGTCATCTGTTGGACAATCTCGTCTGTCAGTAAAGTGCGTCCTTCGTATGGAATATCCGTCGCGGCCTTTTCTCCAAGCCGAATCGGCCTTAGTCCTGCCTTTTCGAAACGAGCCCGCACATCTTGCAGCGTCAACCCCTTAAGCTCAGCAACCACACGGTATTCCTGCACCAACTGCGGAAGCTCAATCTCCAGGTCTTGGAAGTTGGGTTTGGTGGGATCGGGATAGATAGTGACCGTGGTCCGGGGAACCTTATCCACTTCCACGATTTCGATTTCGAGGCCCTGTTGGCTCAGTGCCTGTTGGTACAGGCTGGCGAATGCCTTGTGCTCAACAACCGTCAGGATTTCGTCAACTTCCCCTGGGGTCGTCATTCGCCGCAAACCACGGCCCAACGTCTGCTCTGGAAGGATGTTTGCCTTCGATGTGTAGGGCCTTAGAGGAACAATCGTTGTGACGTTGCGAACGTCCCAACCCTCGCGAAGCATGAGCACCGAAACAATGCAATAGTGTTGCGGGTCGGTATCAAGTTCGCGGGACAGTTTCCGAAGTTCTTTCAAGTCATCGTCCGAAATCTCTTTGTCGCTCTCAACGAACTCGTAGTGAGCCCCCGCCCCCTTGCCAACTTTCTTGAGCTTGCCTTTCAGGTTGGTATGCAGGTTGATGGTTCTGCCGTTCAGCTCCTTGAATAGCTCCGAGCGATTTAGCTCCCGTGCAATCTGGTCAGCCGCCTCTGTATCCTCTGTCATGACGAACATCAGCGGTTTTTTCCCACTCAGTGCCCATTCATCCCTTGACGCCTTCCAACGCTCGTAGCCAAGGAGAAGGTGACGCTGATACACAACGGCGGCATCATCCCCAGGCTGCTCTTTCAGATTACTTGCTCTACCGATGACCGGCGTTTTCACAATTCCGGCATCGACGGCCTCGCCTAGCGGGAAATCGCAGATGATGTGCTGGAAGAACTGCCCTTTGTTGTCTTTGGGTGTAGCAGAGAAATCGAGTTGGGCACCTATGCCGTATTCCTCACCAAACTTGCGGCGGATCGCTATATGGGTGAATTCGATTGCCTCATTCCATGCCGAATCTGGGTCCCAGACGTGATGTGCTTCATCGTTCAGGATCATGACCCTCTTGTGCGAAGTCACCTTGTCCCTGAGCACTGAGCCAATATCAAGTGCCTTGCTCTTGGAAACGGCGGGGCCTGCCCAATCGTAGGTTTCTGCTTCCTTTTTCCCCTTGCGCTTTGATATGTCGTACAAGCGGTGGATATTGGTCAGGTATAGACTCCCACCCGTCACCGCGCCGCCCACGTCATCTTGGAGAAGTACCGTCAGGTTCCAGTCGCCACGCCAAGCGGAGGGAATCAGAGGGTCAGTGTCGAAAATGTCAGGACCGCCCTCCGGTGGTTTGAAATCCTCTTTCAGTCTCTCGAATACTGTTATGTTTGGCGCGATGGCGATGAAGTGCTTCGCCAACAGGGAGTCGCTCTCGCGTAAGGCGTGGAAGTAGCTCCACACGATAGCGAGGCTCATCACTTTCGTCTTGCCCGATCCAGTAGCCATCTTGAAGGCGTACTTCGCCCACTGGTCAAACTCGGGGTTGACGCCTAGGGCAGCCGTTTCTGCGTCGAGCCCGCTGAATTCGGCAACCAGAGTGGTGAGGCGATTTATCCGTCGGACTTCCAGCAAATAAATGAGGGTCTCAATCGCCTCTTGCTGGCAGAAGTGATAGCGAAACGGAACCGAAGAACCATTCTTTCCAGTTGAAACCTTGTGCTCGCGAAGAAACCAATGGTCCAGAAGTTCGAGAGTCGTGTCGGAGGCTCCGGCGTACTTGCCACCGCCAGCGATTCCTTCACGCCACTCTTGAACCGCAGCCCGGAGATTCTGCGCGACCAGAATCCCGCTTGGACGCCTTTCATCGCGCACTTCACCGCCTTTTATTCGGTGCCTGTTGGGAGGCTCCCACGGCGCGTAAAGCGGCTGAATAGCCTTCAAATTGATTACGTCTTCGGGCATCGCTTTAGACTTCGACTGGAATAGTTATGCTCGTGTCGCACCCAAACGTGTCCACGACCTTGACGCACGCCGTGTACTTTCCGGGCTTCTCGTAAACGTAGTCCTGGTCACTCACGGTGGGCAAGGTGCGATCTTTACGGGTCCGGTACGCCTGCCAGTGATGCTTAAAAGGCTGGCCGTCTTTGTACTCAAAATCCACCGCCCAAAAATCAATGAAGTCAAAACCGTGCTTGATTACTCGCTCTTCCAGCGCCTTAAGTTCCTTTTCGGGCACTTCGGCCAAAGAAGGAAGGAACTTCTTGAGCTTGATGTTGACGGTCTTCCCGTTTTTTACCGTCTTGCGAACGGGCTCCGCTTCCAGAGTAGCGATCTCAAAGAAAGTTACTTCAGTGCGGTTCTTTTCCATGATTTCGCGCGGGATTCGCAGCAGCCTAATCTCAATTTCCAAATCAGCTTGAAGGCTGTGCGCTTCCAATCGCAAATCCATCTCGAATTCCCAAGCTAGGCAGTTCAGTTGCCTTGCTCCGGCTTCCTTCGCAGCGTTCGCCACCTCACGCAGCTCTGCGCGACTGAAAATCGAATCTATTGAATCTACGTGGACAAACGCTGGTCCCTTCCGTCCATGAATCAAAGGCGAAGGAGAAGACTTCAAAATCTCGGCCTTGTAGAACCCAAGCACAACTTTTCGGTGCTCTTCGTCGGCCCCCTTGAGCTGTTCCTTCTGCCACCACTGGCGTTCGTATCGCCCTAGGTTGTAAACGTCAAAGGCCCTGTAGCTCTTTCCTTCCTTGTGCAACCTTCTCTGCAACTCAATTAGGCGTTTGCGGCTGGTGTGGATCGCAAAGCGACCCAAGTCAGACATGATCCAGCGGCGGCCCAGGCGCTCCGCGACTGCTCCGGTAGTTCCGCTTCCGCAGAAAAAATCTGCGACAATATCATCCTGGTTCGATCCAAGTTTGACAATCCTTTCGAGGAGCAATTCAGGTTTTTGAGTGTCATAGCCTAGGCGCTCCTCGCTTTGGCTTTGCAGCGGGGGAATATCTAGCCACAAATCTTGGATGGGCACTCCTGGCATTTCATCTAGGTATCTCTTGTAGCCCCAATCTCCCCCACTTCTAGTCTGTATAAGGCGCCCATCCGCGAAGAGCTTCTCAATCGTCTTCTGAGAGTAGCGCCAGTATTTGGTCACGCCTCGAAACTCATAGTATGGATTGCCCTTTCGCGCCCCACCTGGTCCACTCGTATTGTCGATACGGTACTGCCTGCCCGTTGCGGCGTCGACATGTTTATACGCTGATTCTGTGTAGGCTTTTGAATAGGGTTCATATTGCATGTTGACCGTCGAATTTGGAGTCTTTCGATACCAGAAAATGGTGTCATGGAGTCTGCCAAGATGCTCCGCCCCTTGGCCGATGTCGCTGTGTGCGGCGGATCGCTTCCACACTATTTCGTTGGTGTAACTATCCGGTCCGAAAATCTCATCGAGCACCGGCCTCAAGTAGGCGGAAATATTCACCCCTAAGTGCAAAAGGAGATTTCCTTTTTCAGAAAGTAGTTCACGCATGAGCGAAAGGCGTTCATACAACATGTGGAGATACGAGTCGGTTCCTTTGCCCCACGTATCTCTGTAAGCGACCAATTCTAGGGTCGACTGGTCTTTCTCAATTGTTTCACTACCGTCGCCAAACGGTATGTCCATTGTGAAATCAGTGCCCACGTCAAAGGGAGGATCGATGTAGATGAGGTCGATTCTACCCTTGAAGTCTCTAAGCAGACTGACGGTTATGAGCTTGTTGTCGCCCCAGATGAGCATGTTGCGAAAATCACCGAGCTTTTCAGCTTGCCTGTGAAGCTCAAAAAGCGTTGCTGCATCTTTATTTGCCTCGGCCCGGCTGCGTGGCTCGTCAATCGTCTCGATTTTTTGAAGGGGCATCGCGCAACCGGCGACGTCAACCTCCCGGCGATTGCCGTACTCGTCGTACTTGCCGTCCCAAACTAGTTCCGTCTTGAGCTGCGAAAGAGGATGAGGATTCTGCGGTCCGTAGCGGATTTCTTTCCCCTTGGGATTGTCCTTGGCCAAAGTCTGAGCCCTCGCAAGATGATCGCGTCGCAGTCTAGAGCATATCGTTCACTCAGGCAATTCCTTTGCCTCGCGGAGGGGAACAGCCTCAGGGATACGAACTAGCCATCGGAGACTTTGGTCACACGCAGAGGCTGTCAAACTTTCGAATGAGTGCCTCTTGGAGCAAAATATGTGACGGGAGAGCTTGCCCACATCTCCCGCGAAAGTGAGCACAGGTTGCCTGGCAATTTGAGGCTGGCTCGGAAATTCGGATTGTCGAGCGTTTCAGCGCCTACTACGAGTTTCAGATGGAGACTCTGCGCACGGCGCTGGCGGACCCAAAATACAATCTCGAGAAGCACCAGAACCGTGCACTCGATGGAGAACAACTCGTCTATCTTGCTGATCCATCGCATCACTTTGTGACACTGGACACCGGCTTTCGCTGCGACAAAAATTAGCCACAGCGGGACAGAATCCATGTGCTCGACGCAGCTTTGCTCAGAGATGCAGATGCTCTAGTCAATGTCCTCAACGAGATTGCGGCCAATATTTGAGACTCTACTCGTACATTGTCGCAGTTGATGACGGCTTTGCACCGTGCGCGATGCGCGGCCAGTGCTCACTGGCCTGCTGCAAGCCGAAGATCAGAAAGCGGGCCAAGCACGGCGATTGGGTGATAGGAACGATGCCAAAAGAACGCGGAGCAGGGCGATTGGTGTACATGATGCAAGTGGACGGTGTTCTCAGCTTTGCCGAGTACTATCGCGATCCGAAACTCCGCCGCCGGAAGGACTGCATCTATCGCCCGAAGGCAAATGGAGACCACCGGCAGAAAAAGAACCCCTGGCACGGCCACGCGAATATCAGGAAGGACTTGAGCGGCAAGTTCGTTTTGCTTGCCAAGTGTTTCGTGTACTTCGGCAAGAATGCGCAGCCGATTCCAGCCACTTTTCGCAAGTACGTCGCGCGCGGACAGGGTCATCGTGTTTGGGGCACGCCGGGCACGAAAGCCCCGAACAACATCCGTCCCAACACGCTGAACTCACTTGTCCGCTGGGCTTTCTCCGAAGGCCGAGGCATTCGCGGAAAGCCCCTCGACTGGAAGGCCGTCAAGCACACAGGCTGCGACCACTAGGTGAGAGGCCGATGGCTGGTGTTCGCGAAGTCTGGTACAGCCGCGATGAAGGGCCGTGGCGCGCCGCGCAAAGGAAGCCCGCTGGGCGATTCTCCGTCGCGCATAAAGTCTGGGGCCATCTTTCCGTGAACAAGTGCCGCCTCGCTGGTGTCGGTTCTGGTGTCGGTTGATTCTGTTCTTCGGTGCGCTGACCTGCGCTGTGGTGCGCGGAATGATACTCACGGAATACGCATGGATACTGACGTTTTCGCTGTGCTGCATTTTCGTGCGCGTCACTGCGGAACGCTTAGAAGGGCTTAGAACACTACTGAATCTTGAAAAAGCTGTCTCACCTTCGCATATAATGCCTGTTGTGGTTCCTGCTGAGAACAGCGGAGGAACAGTGGAAATGACAGCGATTGGCGAGAACGGTATAGCAGTGAAGAAAGAGCTCCGCTATCAGATTTTCGCAAGGGAATACGTAATCGATCTGAACGGAACGCGAGCGGCGATTGCTGCTGGTTACAGCGCGAAGTCGGCCACATCGAAAGGCTCCCAGCTATTAACATTAGTAAAGGTTCAGAGGCTGATCGACGCGCTGAAAACGGAGCGCGCAGAGAAGCTTGAGATCACCGCAGACTCAGTCCTGGCCGAGTTGGCGAAGATGGGATTCGCGAATATCCTGGACTACGTCCAGGTGGAAGATGGTGATGCGGTGGTGAACCTGTCAAAGCTCACGAGGGACCAGGCTTCTGCGCTCCGAGAGATCACGGTAGATCGGTACGCAGACGGCTCTGGAGACGGGGAACGAAGTGCGATAACGCGCACACGGTTCAAGCTCCATGACAAGATCCGCGCGCTCGAACTGATGGGGAGGCACCTGAAGCTGTTCACCGAGAGAATCGAAGCGGACGACTACAGAGGGTTGGCCGAAGTTCTAAGCGAACGAAGGAAGGCGTTGTGAGCATGGCCGCCGCGCTCGCCAACCCGAACCTGGCTCTGGCTCACCAATTGCCGAACTCGCGCATGACCCGCTCGGCTTCGTGTACTGCATCTATCCGTAGGGCGAAGGCGCAAGACGCGCCCCTTTGCGCGAGAAACGGCTATCGTGGGAGTGTCTGCGATTGTCTGTGCACGCTGAGTCAGTTTCTTGGGAGAAGGACTGTGCCCCGTTTTGTGCCCCACCCTAGTAGAAAACAATAGCAAACCGTGGAAGTAGGCGAGGGCGCGAATCGCCCATAACAGAGCAAGGCTTCGAGCGGGCAGGCAGTCGCGCAGAATGCCCCGCGCCACGCACCCTGAAACCCGACACCGCTTCCTGCGATGATTGGGTAACTGGCGGCGAGTCGAAAGGTGAGGGTCTCCCTAAGGCTTGCGCTCAGAGCAGCACGGAAGCAGCGTGTCGGAAAATGCCTGAGAACAGGCAAATACAAGGAGACACCACGGACGCCTGGGGGCTGGGCGGATAGTCTCTCAGAGCCGCCTATCGTCGCCGCTCAGAGCGACGATCTCCGCTTGCTCCAACTCAGTGCCGCAGCGATTCGATTGCTCAGCACACGGCCTATGCAATTGCATGGAAGAGGGGCGGGGGGCGATCCCAGGGGCGGGCCTGAAAGTGTTGCCAGCTTGACACGACAAGCTCAGTTTCGACCCGGTTTGGTGAGGAAGTCCCTACAGTCGTAATTCTGCGCTTTGGAGTCTGTCTGTAAGTGCTTGAAGATTTGGCTCCCCGGGCTAGATTCGAACTAGCAACCCTTCGGTTAACAGCCGAATGCTCTACCATTGAGCTACCGGGGAGCAGAAGAACACAGAGGAATTGGTCGGCGCTCAGGCGCAAGCCAGTGTAGCGAAGGCCATCAGCGGAGTCAACGCGAGGGCGGGGTAGGCTATACGAGCGGGAAAATTCACCCCCCAGTCCCCCCGACGATTCCACTGCCTCGCACGGGAATGCTGTGCCCTCAGACGTTTCTGTTTGTCAGGATAGGAGACAGAGCGTTTTGAAACTGCCCTCCTCCCCAAAATTAGTGGTCGCTAGGCTGTCCACCACTATGCACGCGCGCGCGGCGCTGGGTGGGCCCTGTCATTGTATTTCCGCGCTACCTGTCTTGGCATCTGTCCCCGCTTCCGCTTGCCTGATTTGAGTCTGCGCAAATACTACGATGGCCTTACAGAGCCGATCTAATGTTGGGCTTTTCTTGCCTTCATCCGATAACTCAGAAAGAAGCAGCTGAATAAAAGCACGGCATTTGTAGATGTCGGCCACATCTGCCACTCCATGTTTAGTTTTAATGGAGTGTCTCAGCTCGTCCCACTGTGCCTTGCCAAAGTCTCCGGCCAAGGCCGACCCGATGTCCTCTTTCCACATCACCAGGTCATCGGCCCAAACGGGTTGGTCAGGCAATGAGGGTGTAGTAGGCAACCCGCAAAGACTCAACAGCGTCTTGTTATCCTTCTCGTGCTGAGCTTTTTTACCCGGATTGTCGCATTTGTCCGTATCAGCATCGAATACAACGAAAGTTGGTATTTTCAAACCCCTTGCAATTGCAAGAGGCAGAATCATGCTGTTCTTGCCCTGACACGAAACGATGTGACCGCCGAGACGCCGGAATTCCTGTGACCTGCCCCCAATAAATCGTTCCAGGTTGAATGTTAGATTTGGACACGAAAAAGGAGGGCAGGATGAAGAAGCACACCGTCGAGCAGATCATCAG
>Ga0247727_10020240_pt1 | contig 10198 bp, 8 predicted proteins | sample WisWelCaveWW1625_FD_202498 | JGI IMG/M metagenome (GOLD analysis project Ga0247727, IMG submission 202498) | Biofilm microbial communities from Wishing Well Cave, Virginia, United States - WW16-25 | ecosystem: Environmental > Aquatic > Deep subsurface > Groundwater > Cave microbial mat | place... | reverse complement strand
TTCCGCCGCAAGCCCATCCTGCGCATCGTCAAGACGATGCTGCGCGACCGCAGCGAAGCAGTGAAGCGCCTGCACGAGGGCTGGGACTTCCTGCAATCCATGCGCGAGCGCAGGCAGCCGATGGCGACGGCGGCGCCGTTGCATTGAGGTGCCATGCTGGCCGCTGACAGTTTGCGTGCTTTGGCGGCCTTTCAAGGCTCGTGAAGTTGACGCCATTCCACCCCATTGATATAATGGCAGAACAATTGAAACGTCAGGTACGAACAAAACCGGCACGACGTCGCAATTGCAGTCACGGAAACACGAATTCAGGAATCGAGGTGAAGCGTGCGCTCTGTTCTCTCAGGCCTGTTTGACACGAAGGATTTCATGTCGCGTTGGAACTGCGGCTCCTGGACGGACTTTCATGCCTGGGTCCATATTATTTCGGACGTTGCGATCTTTGCCTCGTACACGGCGATTCCACTGATGTTGCTCTATTTTTGCTTCAGCAAGAAGGCGGGAGCATTCTTGCCGATCTTCTGGCTGTTTGCGGCGTTCATTCTGGCGTGCGGTACCGGGCATTTGATCGAAGCCACGTTGTTCTGGCAGCCGTGGTACCGGTTGTTGGGGACCAGCAAGGCGATAACAGCCGTTCTTTCGGTGGCCACCGTCGGAGCGCTGGTGCGATTTATGCCGTATATCCTGTCGTTGCGGACTCCCGAGGAACTGGAGCATGAGATCGCCGTGCGCAAACGTGCAGAGGACGATGCGTACCAAGCCAACCGAGCCAAGAGCGATTTCCTGGCGAATATGAGCCACGAGTTGCGCACACCGATGAACGCCATCATCGGTTACAGCGAAATGTTGCAGGAAGAAGCGCAAGACCTGGAACAGGAAGAGTTCATTCCCGACCTGCAGAAAATCAACGCGGCGGGCAAGCACTTGCTGTCACTGATTAACGACATCCTGGATTTGTCGAAGATCGAGGCCGGCAAGATGGAACTGTTCCTGGAGGACTTCGATGCCGGGAAATTAGTCAACGACGTCGGTTTCACCGTGCAACCGCTGATCGATAAGAAGAAGAATGCGTTGACAGTAATTTGTCCCGACAGCCTCGGAATGATGCGCGCCGACCAGACCAAGGTGCGGCAAGGGCTGTTCAACATGATCAGCAATGCCGCGAAGTTTACCGAGAACGGAAAGATTACACTCGCTGTGGTCCGCGAAGCCGACGAGAAGGGCGTGGACTGGGTTTCCTTCAGCGTTTCGGACACTGGCATCGGAATGTCCCCCGATGGGTTGAGTAAGATCTTCCAGGCGTTTACCCAGGCCGAGAGTTCGACCACCCGCAAGTACGGCGGCACCGGTCTGGGCCTGACCATCACCAAGAAGTTCTGCCAGATGATGGGCGGGGATATTACCGTCGCCAGCGAACAAGGTCAGGGAACCACCTTCACGATGCGGATTCCCGCCGAAGTGGGCGAGCGTGAACCTCAAGCGGTCACTGAGACAGTGCCGACGGTCGCCGGCGATGGCCGGGATACGATTCTGGTCATTGACGACGACCCAATCGTCCACGACATACTCAGCCGCACGTTAACCCGGCAGGGCTTTTCAGTCGTCACAGCTTCCTCGGGCGCGGAGGGTCTCCGGTTCGCCAAGGAGATACGGCCCAAGGTCATCACTCTGGACGTCATGATGCCGGGGATGGACGGCTGGGCGGTCCTGAAATCGTTGAAGGATGATCCGGAGACGGCCGAGATTCCCGTCATCATGCTGACCATCGTCGACAACAAGGAATTGGGCTACGCGCTGGGAGTTTTCGACTACCTGACCAAACCGATTCAACGCGATCGTCTCATTGGTCTGTTGAGCAAGTTCCGGACTGGCTCGGGGCCGCATCCGATCCTGGTCGTTGAGGACGACCAGGCTTCGCGCGAATTGCTGACGCGCACCCTGTCGAAAGAGGGCTGGTTGGTGGCTGAGGCCGAAAATGGGAAAGTCGGACTGGAACGGGTCGCAGAGAACCGCCCTAACCTGATTCTGCTGGACTTGATGATGCCGGTGATGGACGGGTTTGAATTCGTGCGCGAATTGCGCAAGGTGAAAGACTGGATGACCATTCCCATCGTCGTCGTGACCGCCAAGATACTGACCGAGGAGGACCGAATGAAACTCAACGGTTGCGTGAACGAGGTCCTGCAGAAGGGGGACTACAGCCACGGCGAATTGCTGGACGAAATCACTAATCTGGTGAAGCGCAGCGTGCGGTAGCGGTATTCGACAACCGACCAATGAAGGAAAGCGATGACGAAGATCTTGCTGGTTGAAGACAACGAATTGAATCGGGACATGTTGTCCCGACGCTTGATTCGCAGGGAGTACGAGGTGGTCATTGCTGTTGACGGTCAACAGGGCGTTGACATGGCGGCCTCGGAAGCGCCGGATCTGATTCTGATGGACATGAGCCTGCCGGTGATCGATGGCTGGGAGGCCACCCGGATCATCAAGGCCAACGAAGCGACTCGGCATATTCCGCTGATTGCTCTGACTGCACACGCCATGGCCGGCGACCGGGAAAAGGCGCTCGAGGCCGGATGCGATGACTACGACACGAAGCCGATAGATTTCCCCCGTCTAACAGGCAAGATTCAGGCCTTGTTGGACGCGAAAGCATGAGGTCAACTTGAGCGACAACGTTCCGTCCTTCGGTTCACGGTTCCTATCCGAGCCGATTCCCAAGAACAAACTCCCAGAAAAGTCGATGGATCCCAGAGTGGCCTACCAGCTCATTCACGACGAGCTGCAGACGCAAGGGAATCCAACGCTGAACATGGCGTCGTTCGTGACGACGGTCATGGACGAAGAGTGCGACCGCTTGATCAGCGAGAACCTCGGGGTCAACTACATCGACACGGAGGTCTACCGGGCGAACTTGAGCATTCAGAATCGCTGCGTTGCGATCCTGCTCGACCTGTGCAACGCCCCCGAGCCGGACAAGGGATGGGGCACAGAGTGTAGCGGATCGTCCGAGGCCCTCATGCTCGCGATGTTGACGCACAAACGCACATGGCAGGAAAGACGCAAGGCGGCTGGCAAGCCCTGCGACCAGCCAAATATCGTCATGGGCAACGACGTGCATCTGACCTGGAACAAGGGAGCCATTTATTTTGAGCTTGAGCAACGCCTGATCCCTCTGCACCCGGAGCGGTTCACCATTTCGGCTGAAGAAGTCGTAGAGCGAGTGGACGAGAATACCATCTGTGTGGTCGGCGTACTGGGTACGTCCTACACGTTCGACTACGATCCGATCCAGGAAATCAACGACGCGCTGGTCAACCTCAAGAACACGAAGGGTCTCGACATTCCGCTGCACGTTGACGGCGCGAGCGGCGCCTTCATCGCGCCGTTTCTGAACCCCGAGTTAGCATGGGATTTTCGTCTGGAGCAAGTGAAGACGATCAACATTTCTGGACACAAATACGGCCTGGTCTATCCCGGAATTGGATGGGCGCTCTGGCGAGACATTAAGGACATTCCCAGCAGCCTGATTACTGAGACGAACGTGCTCGGATTCGTCGAACGCTCATTCAGTCTGAACTTCTCGCGTGGCGGCGCCATGATCCTGGCGCAGTACTACAACTTCATCCGACTGGGACGGGAGGGGTACACCCAGATTCAAAACACGATGCGCGAAAACGCGCGCTATCTTGCGAGAGGCATTCAGGAAATCGGCAAGTTTGACATCCTCAATGCCGGGGAGCTCACTCCATCATGTGTTTGCAAACTCAAGAATGAGAAGAGATACAACGCCGCAGACGTGGTCGCCGCACTCGCCCAGCACGGCTGGATTGTTCCGGCCTTCAGCCTGCCCCCGAATGCCGAAACTGTGAACGTAATGCGGTTTAACGTCAAAGAAACCTTCAGCCGCGATATGGCGGGTATTCTGATCGACGATATCGCGAAGGCAATCAACAAGCTCGAAGCGACTCACAGTAAACCCTATGGAACTTGCGGCACTCATCACCACTGATTCCCAAACGTGGCGCCAATCGGCCGCGCATGTCAGCAAATCCTCGGCTCCACATACGGGGACGCGTGGGTTACTATCATGGGAGTCCCACCAACTACGGCTACACGATCTGGAAGGAGAACACCATGTCTGATCTGGCTCCTGGCGAACTTGAGGTTTCGGACGGAAGCGGCAAGCGGGCTTCCTTATCACATTTGGCAATTCCCGCACTCGACATCGACCGCAGCATCGCGTTCTATGAGAAGTATCTGCAGTTGAAGGTGGTCAAACGCCGCGAACATCCCACCAACGTGTGGTTGGCCGACGGAATTCGTCCGTTCCAATTGGTCTTGCTGAAAGCGTCCAGAGCAGACCTTTCAGATTCGGGCCGCTCCGGTCCCACCGACTACCACAATGCCAAGCTCGCGCACCCGATTGTTGCCTCGTCTCACATTGGGTTCACGTGCCGCAGTTGCACCGAGGTGAAGCGGCTCGCCGAAATGGCGCAACAGGAAGGGATCCTCGAACACGGTCCTTGCGAGGAAAAATGGCCCGGTGGCTATTGCGCTTACATCACCGACCCGAGCGGACACAGCGTGGAGATCTCCTACAACCAGGAGGCCGGTTACAACGCACTGTTTGAACCGGTGTGTGATCTGGAAGTGCTGAAGAACACTTACACAGACGGCGAAGAACTTTGGGAAGAATGACTCTCCGCGCCTGACTTCCCGGGGGCAAGGCCAGTGCTCCGCGAGTTCGATTACTTCTTCGATCCCACGGCTGACCAGCGGGTCCGTACCAATGATCCGTGATTGTTGAAGGCGAAATCACCGACATGAGCGACACGATCAGTGCCACCGAGACGCAGGCGAATCGTGCCCGCGCGATTTTAGCGCAGATGCGCCATGAGTTGCGCACGCCCATCAACGCCATCATGGGCTACAGCGAGCTGCTGCTGGAAGACGCCGCCGAGCCCGGCCGCGAGAAGTTTGTGCCCGACTTGCGCAAGATCAACGATGAAGGGCGCCGCTTGCTATCGCTGGTCAACGAGATTCTCGACCCCGCCAAGATCGACAGCAAAGCCGACCTGAACCTCGAAGCCTTTGCCGCTGACATTCACCACCGCATGCGCACGCCCATCAACACTGTCATCGGCTACAGCGAGTTGCTGCTCGAAGACGCGCAGGACCTCGACCAGCAAGACTTCGTCAGCGACCTAGGACGGATCCATGAATCGGGGCGGCGCCTGCTGGCTATGATTGACGACGTGGTCAACCTCCCGAAGATCGCAGCGGGCCAGACCTACTTAGAGCTCCGCGATGCCTCGCTGTCGGGCGGGATCGAAGAGATGATGGCCACCATCCGTTTTCTGGAGGAACAGCAGCTATTGGAAGCCGAGCGCGGCTCGCTGCTTGTGGTGGACGACACCGAGATGAATCGCGACCTGCTTTCGCGTCAACTGCTCCGACAGGGTCACACGGTGGCGGTGGCGGAGAATGGCCGGCAGGCGCTGGAGATGATGCAAGCGCAGCGGTTCGATCTGGTGCTGCTCGATATTATTATGCCGGAGCTGAACGGCTATCAGGTGCTGCAACAGCTGAAGACCGACCCCGACCTGCGCCACGTGCCGGTCATCATGATCTCTTCGCTCGACGAGGTGGACAGCGCGGTGCGCTGCCTCGAAATCGGCGCCGAGGACTATCTCCCGAAACCGTTCAACCCGGTCGTGCTGCGTGCCCGTATCAGCGCCTCGCTCGAGAAAAAGCGGTTGCGGGATCGGGAACAGGAGCTGTACGAAGAAGTGCAGCGCAACTACCAGCAACTCCGCGAGTTGGAGAAGCTGCGCGACAGCCTCACCCACATGATCGTCCACGATCTGCGCACGCCGCTCACCTCCATCGTCACCGGACTGCCGACGATCGAAATGTTGGGCGAGCTGAATCCCGGCCAGAAAGAGATGCTCGACATGGGCATCACCGGCGGGAACACGTTGCTCGGCATGATCAACGACCTGCTCGACGTCAGCAAGATGGAGAGCGGCACCATGAAGCTCGACCTCAGCAGCGTGACCGCCGGCGCCGTGGTCGCAGCCGCCGCGCAACAAGTGGCTTATCTGGCGAAGGACAAGAAGCTCAACTTGAAAACGGAGGTAGCGCCCGGCCTTCCCTCCTTCCTCGCCGACGACGACAAGCTGCGGCGCACGCTGGTCAATCTGCTCGGCAACGCGATCAAGTTCACGCCCACGGCGGGCACCGTCACCGTGGCGGCGCGCCTGCGCGAGGAAGAAAACGCCATTCAGTTCGAGATCAGTGACACCGGCGAGGGGATTCCTCCAGAGTCGTTCGGCAAGATTTTTGAGAAGTTCGGCCAGGTTGAGGGCCGCAAAAGCGGTCGCCGGATGTCCACCGGCCTCGGCCTCACCTTCTGCAAAATGGCCGTCGAAGCCCACGGCGGCCGCATCTGGGTCGAGAGCGAATTGGGCCAGGGCAGCTCGTTCCTGTTCACGATCCCGTTGTCGTGAAGATGTGAAGCTCAAGGCGTCGCTCGTCGCAACCGTCCGACAGGTCTGATCAGTCCGACCTGTCCGACAAGACCAGCGCGGTGTAACGCATGAACCTCAAGACTACCGTTGTCCTCGCGATCGCCATGGTGGCCGTGTCGGTCGGCGAGATGTTCCTCAGCCGGGGCATGAAGGAGTTGGGCGAGGTCAGTATCCGGTCGCTCGGCGATGTCGGACGGTTGCTCATCATTGTCCTCCGCAACCGGAATGTTGCGCTCGGCGTGGTGCTGCTGGGCGTCTATTTCTATTCGTTCGCGTCGATGCTGTCGTGGGCCGACTTGAGCTTTGTGCTGCCGATGACCAGCATCAGCTTTGTGCTGGGGACGTTGCTGGCGAAGTACTGTTTGAACGAGACCGTAACGCCAACCCGCTGGTTGGGGACGGTCATCATTTGCCTCGGCGTCGCGCTGGTCGCCTCCGGCGAGGCGAAGGCGAAAACAAAAGACCGCGAGGTCGCGCAATCCGAGCCGTTATCCGAGCCGCGACCGTAAGGGAGCGGTGACCGACGGCATGCATACGCTCCAACTCATCACCATCGCGCTCGTTTGCGTTTCGGCGACGTACACTGTCTTGTCGGCAGTCGCAATCTGGCGGTTCGCCCGCCTCAATCCTCAATCCTCAAACATCAATCCCCAATCGCCTTTCACTCCCCCCGTCACCATCCTCAAGCCCGTTTGCGGATTGGACGCCGAGGCCGAGGAGAACTTCCGCAGTTTCATCAAGCAGGACTACCCGGATTTCCAGGTCATCTTCGGCGCGCTCGACCATGACGACCCGGCGCTCGTGGTCGCGCTCAAGCTGGCGACCAAGTTCGACGAACGCGACATTCGCATCACTTCCAACCCGCGCATCATCGGCGCTAACTTGAAGGTCGCCAACCTCATCAACATGATGGATCACGCCAAGCACGACCTGCTCATCATCGCCGACAGCGATATGCGGGTGAACCACGATTACCTGCGAGCGGTCATCGCACCATTCGCGGACGAACGCGTCGGCCTCGTTACCTGTCCGTATCGTGGCGTCATGCCGCGCGAGGCGACGCGGTGGCAGCGCATCGTTATTGCGCTGCACGCGCTGGGCATCAACGCCGACTTCATGCCGAGCGTGATGGTCGCGCACCTGCTCGGCATGCGCGGCTTCGCGTTCGGCTCGACGATTGCGATTCGCCGCAGGGTGCTTGATGAACTCGGCGGCCTGGCGCGATTGAAAGATCATCTCGCCGACGACTACTGGCTCGGGCAGTTCGTCCAGCACGCGGGGCACAAGGTCGTGCTGTCACGCTACGTGGTCGACAACGTGCTCTCACCGGAGTCGTTCGGGGAGATGTTCGCCCGTCGCCTGCGTTGGGCGCGCACGGTCAAGCTGTGCCAGCCCGTGGGCTATCTGGGAAGTTTCGTCACGCACCTGGTGCCGCTGGCGGTTGCCAACGCCATCGCACGGGGCCTTCATCCCGACGCGTGGGCGACAGTGGTCGGCGCGGTTCTGTTGCGGATGGTCTCACACTTGGTGCGCGGTGCGGGCCGGGACTTGTGGCTGCTGCCAATGAACGATCTGCTCTCCTTCGTTGTCTTTCTCCTTAGCCTCCTGCCCGGGCAGATCGTTTGGCGCGGGCAGAAGTTTCGGGTGACGAAGGACGGAGTGTTGGATGCGATTCCAACTCCTCCACCGTCCGGGGCCAGTCGTACTTGAGGGGAGTTCGGGCATACCGAGGATTCGCCAGCCGCAGGCAGAATCACTGGACCGGCGTGATGAGATTCAGAACCACAGTATGGTGCTTTCTCCTGACAATGCCGATGGCTTCCACCGGCGATCAGCGGGCCGCCGAAAATTGGTGGTCGATACCGATGACCTACGCCACCAACCCGCGCCACCCCGGGGCCACGTTTGTGCTCGTTCGCGGCGACGTGGAGAACCAGGGCGAACCCGTCACGGCTGGCGTGCTGTCATGTGTCAAGGCATTGGACTCTGATGATTCGGGTCTGACCGCCGACGCGCCCGAAGGCCAGCGGCGTCGGCAACTGGCCGAGTGGATCGCCTCACCGCGCCATCCGCTTACCGCGCGCGTCATGGCGAATCGCCTCTGGCAGTACCATTTCGGGCGCGGCCTGGTCGCCACCCCGAGCGACTTCGGCGTGATGGGCGAGCGTCCCTCGCATCCCGAGCTGCTCGACTGGCTGGCCGGCAAGTTCATCGCAAGCGACTGGAGCATCAAGGCACTGCATCGGTCGATCATGATGAGCGACACGTATCGGCAAACGAGCGTGACGAATGGAAGAGTGGAAGAGTGGAAGAGCGGAAGAAACACCTTCACGTCGATTCGTCCACTCATCCACTCCTCCGCTCAGTCCGGTGACTCCGACAAGCTCATCGGGCGATTCCCGCTTCGTCGCCTGGAGGCCGAGGCCGTGCGCGATGCGATGCTGGCAGTGAGCGGACAACTCAACTTCGAAGCGGGGGGCCCGGGCTTCCGCCCGTTCACGGTGTTCGTCCACAACTCGCACTTCTACACGCTCACCGACCCGCCGACGCCCGAGTTCCAGCGACGCACGGTGTATCGCATCAACGTCGGCTCGGCCCGCAGCCCGTTGCTCGATGGGCTGGACTGTCCCGAGCCATCGGTCAAGTCGCCGGCGCGCAGCGTGACCACTACGCCGTTGCAGGCGTTGGGGCTGATGAACAATGCGTTCGTGCAGCGACAGGCCGCTCACTTCGCCGAGCGCCTGCACCGAGAAGCGGATACTATCAATGCGCAAGTCGACCGAGCCTACCAATTGGCGCTCGGACGGCTCCCGACGGCGGCTGAGGCTGCGCGCGCGATCGAGCATGCTTGTGTGCACGGGCTGCCGAGCTTGTGCTGGACGTTGCTAAATGCAAGTGAGTTTGTGTACGTGAGGTAATGATGAAACGCTTGATGATCTTGCTGATGATGATGAGCGGCTCGGCCCGCGCCGCCGATCGTCCAAACCTCCTCTGGCTGACCTGCGAGGACATGTCGCCGACGCTCGGCTGCTATGGCGATGCGTACGCTACCTCGCCGAATATCGATCGTTTCGCGGCGAAGTCGCTGCGTTACCTGACAGTGTGGAGCAACGCGCCGGTGTGCGCGCCAGCGCGGACGACGCTGATCACGGGCGTCTACCCGACGAGCACCGGCAGCCAGCACATGCGGAGCAACCTGCCGATGCCGAAGGACATGAAGATGTATCCGCAACTGCTGCGCGAGGCCGGGTACTACTGCACCAACAACGTGAAGGAAGACTACAACCTGTTGAAGCCGGACGGGGTGTGGGACGAGTCGTCGGCGCGCGCTCACTGGACGAACCGCAAGCCCGGGCAGCCGTTCTTCGCGGTATTCAACGACACCATCACGCACGAGAGCATGATTCGCCGCCGCCCGCACACGCTGGTGCACGATCCCGCGAAGGTGCGCGTGCCCGCGTATCATCCCGACACGCCCGAAGTGCGGCACGACTGGGCGCAATACTACGACAACATCACCACGATGGACCACGCGTTCGGCGCGCGGCTCAATGAACTGGAAGACGCGGGGCTGGCTGATGACACCATCGTCTGGTTCTACAGCGACCACGGCTCGGGCATGCCCCGCAGCAAGCGCTGGCTGTATGATTCGGGCCTGCGCG
>Ga0247727_10020239_pt1 | contig 10198 bp, 9 predicted proteins | sample WisWelCaveWW1625_FD_202498 | JGI IMG/M metagenome (GOLD analysis project Ga0247727, IMG submission 202498) | Biofilm microbial communities from Wishing Well Cave, Virginia, United States - WW16-25 | ecosystem: Environmental > Aquatic > Deep subsurface > Groundwater > Cave microbial mat | place... | reverse complement strand
AGAACCTATCCGAATAACTGGTAAAGTTGAAGGATGACAAAAGGAAAAACGAAACACAAACGAACGCCAAACAATGCGACCACAACCGATTATCAAATCTCGGATGAGTTGTGGGCAGTGCTTGAACCGTTAATACCTGTTCATGAAAATAAACACCGTTTCGGTGGTGGACGCCCCCGAACACCTGACCGAACCTGTGGGAATGCGATTTTCTTTGTGTTACGAACAGGCTGTCAATGGGGCGCGTTGGATGAAACAGGTATCCGTCCGCATTCGACAGCCCATGATCGTTTTTTGGAGTGGATTGAGGCGGGCGTGTTTGAGAAGTTGTGGCAGACAGGCGTAGAGCAGTTTGATGAGTTGCAAGGGATCGATTGGGAGTGGACCAGCATGGATGGCTCAATGGGAAAAGCCCCATTGGGCGGAAAAAAAAGTGGTCCCAACCCGACGGATAGGGCAAAAAGTGGTGTAAAACGGAGTGTCTTGACTGAAGGGCATGGTGTTCCGATTGGGTTAGCCGTTGAAGGCGCTAACCGACATGACATGAAAATGGTGAGAGACACCATCGAAAGTATTATCGTTGAACGACCGAAACCGACGAAGAAGAAAAGGCAGCATATGTGTTTGGATAAAGGATACGATTACGATGAGGTGCGCGACCTCGTGAAAGAATTTGGATTTACTGCCCACATCCGCAGTCGCGGTGAAGAGGCGAAAGAAATCAAGTAAGAAGCCGGAAAGCGGGCCCGACGTTGGGTGGTTGAGCGAACGCATAGTTGGTTAAATCGCTTTCGTCGTATTCTAATTCGCTGGGACAAGAAACCCGAAGCTTATCTTGCCTTTTTGCATTTTGCTTGTGCCTTGATTGCCCTTCGCGCAGCAGGGTTATTCGGATAGGTTCTAAGTCTGATTTTTGGGCTACCAAGCCTTTTTGCCATATTGCTTTGGAAGCGACGTAAATCTATAGAAGCCTCAAAAACACCAACAGCATAGTAAAGTAACTCATCACTTATTGTCCTGCTGGTGGTGCGATGAGAATCAACAGCACACTATACTACATTCTCAAAGACCACCTGGGTTCAGCTAGCGTCGTGACCGATGCCAGCGGAACCATCCTCGGCGAGCAGAGGTATTATCCCTTCGGCGAAACGCGCGTCACGACGGGAACGATTTACACCGATAGGTTGTTCACAGGGCAACGCGAGATGGCTGGCTTGGGCATCTATCACTTCAACGCGAGATTTTATTCGCCGAAGTTGGGGAGATTCCTGAGCGCGGATACGATTGTGCCGGGTTATGCCAATCCGCAGAGCCTGAATCGATTTAGTTACGTCACAAATAATCCATTGCGATATATTGACCCAAGCGGCAATATTCCCATTGACTGTTACAACGATCCTAGTTACTGCTCAAATACGACTACGCTCCCTGATTCGCCTTATCCTTCTCCCCCCGATGATGACGACAATGATAATTTACCTAATTTACCAAATATCGAAGATATTCCCAACCCTACTGGTTGGGGGCCTGGGGTCCGAAACGAAACTTTGAAGTATTACCTCTCAATCAGAAAGCTTCTTTGGCAACAATGTAGTACACAATGTGTTGATCCAGTAACCGGAATGATAAAGGATGAATACTTAGTCGCCTTAATCATTTTAGGTGAGTTCGGAGCATATAAAGGTGGTCCGGACAATAATGTTTACTTAGAAGGACTGGAGGCAATCTCTAATCAATACTATTCGGCAGCAGACCTTGGATTTAGCCAAGTGGGAGGGATGTTATGCAATGGTTCCTGTACCGCAGGTACTCAATTGTCGTGGTTGTATGATATAGAGGCTGTACGCTCAGACAACTTAGTCGGTCTTGTCAGCCGAGGTCTCGTAAGTAATTACTTGAATGATGCAAAGCTGGCGGTAGCACCTGGAGGATTTACTAATGGCGTTGATTCATCTTGGTTTTGGGGGAATGTTTCCCAAGCCGAGCTTAGTAATTACTTTGTTACTGCACAGACGTCTGACACATATTATGATGAAACCGATTATTTCATAGTACATGCTGGGCAGAAATGAAGGAGTAATCTATGAAAGGCAGAAAGTCCTTGCTTCTTACTATGCTTATGAGCATTCTATGGTCTGGCTGTGCCATAATAACTAAGCCTGCCATAAACAATGAATCGATCACAGAAACACCTGTTTCGCCGACTTCCATCACGGAAGAACCGACATCCTTAGCACCTGCCACAATAAATATTGAACCAACCGCTCTATCACCGTCCACGGTCATAAATACTACAGAGACGATTCAGGTATGTCCAAAGAGTGATATTCAAATCCCCCCTTCTGATAGTTTTGGTATTCCAGGCACAATTGTTTTTCAAAAAGGCTCCTTGCCAGGTCTCTACACTGTAGGCGGTGGCCCTTTGATATACTCGCAACTTCCGGTGAGTGATAAACAAGAAAACTTTGCATTTGGTTTTTCCTCTAACGGCGAATGGTTTGCTTTTTCACCGCTTGAATTCTCACCAACAAATGAGATTATCTTCGAGTCGCCCAAAATCGTTCTCTTATCAGCCGCGGGCGCAAGGATAGAACACACATTATCTGTTGAAAGTTTTTCTGATGAACTTCAAGTTGAACACCGTTTGCAAGGTTTTTCAGGTTATAGCGACTGGGTCAACAATACTACTATTTATACGACTCTCTATTCTATCAACCCCAATCCGAACTCAACGGGACAAATTGCCCATTTACCAAAGGTGTTTGATCCATTTGCAGGTGTTTGGCGGGAGGAATTACTGAAAGATCTTCCTGAAGATGCGAGAATGTATGCAAAGGGAATATCGCCCGATATGACAAGAATGCTATATATGGACGGAGGTGGGCTTTTCCTCAAAGACCTTGAGCAGGGTGTTGACATATGGCATGATAAAGACCTGTTCGCTGGATTCGGTGCTCTCATGTTTTGGTCACCGGATAGCGAGACGGTGGCCTATGCCAATCTATTCGATTTACCGAATAACAGAACTGTGGTTTTGATATCTCGTAATGGAATAGCAAAAACGATTATGGGATCTAGTTTATCGTTATCAGGGCTTTATGTCATGGATTTACGCTGGTCACCTGATGGGCACTATCTTGCTCTCCTTGTGGCAGAAGACCAGCAATTGTCAGTTTTTATTTACGATTTTGCGGCAGAGAAATATATTAGCCAATGTCCAATCGCAAAATATACTGACAGGTCCCCCAAGCTAATCTGGTCTCCTGACAATAAATATCTCGCTTACGTTGCTTTAGATTATCCTTTGATAATTATGGATATTCAATCAGGAGAAATTGTTCAGCTTGCTGATGATGCAAGGGCAGTGGGTTGGTCTGATAAATTCCCTGCAGTGTGGCCATAGACATACTTTTCAATAAGGTGGATTAACCCACACCCAAACCTTCGATGCAGAGAACCGCTTGATCTCCGTGGCAGTCAGCGGGCAGACCACCCAATTCATCGGAGCCTGCCCTGAGCGTAGGCGAAGGGATGGCGATGGCAATCTCGTGAAGAAGATCAAGCCGGATGGAAGCAAGACGATTTACCCTTCGATTACACTCAGGGCAAGCGTGGGTGGAATCTACGAAGTGGACAAGACCTCTGGCGGCAGTGTCACGCGCACCGTGACCTACTATCCTGTTGCAGGCGCGATGCGAATCAATAGTACACTGTACTATGTGTTGAAAGACCATTTGGGTTCAGCCAGTGTCGTGACCGATGCCAGCGGGAATGTCCTCGGCGAGCAGAGATATTATCCCTTCGGCGAAACGCGCCTCACGACGGGAACGATTTATACCGATAGGCTGTTCACAGGACAGAGAGAAATGGCGGGATTGGGCATCTATCACTTCAACGCGAGATTCTATTCGCCCAAGCTGGGGAGGTTCCTAAGTCCAGATACGATTGTGCCGGGCTATGCAAATCCGCAGAACTTGAATCGCATGAGTTACGTTACAAATAATCCATTGCGATATACCGATCCCACTGGGCATATGCGAGTTGAAGAGGGAGGAGGCAAGAGAGGATGCTCGGATCCAAAATATTGCGACAATGGGAAACCAAAGTCGAGACAAGAACTCGCGGCAATGCGAGCTCCAAAGAAGGCTAAGGGCAGTGATACTGCTATTAGTTCATCCGGACCTCACATTGGCGAGCCTACTGACGCGGGAGATTATATTACTGGATATAATGGTGGTGGAGGTGGCTTAAGTCAAAATGGAATTAGTTCCGTTGGCGGAGATGGTGAGTGTGTTAGTGTAGTTTGCTCGTTCTCAGGTGGAAGTGTTCCTCTTAGGTATGGCGCGAGTTATGATGTTCTACTGTATGACAACTTGATGGTAGTGACTTTGCATGAAAACTACTGGATTCCCGGTCGTGATGTCCCTCTAATGGAGAATACTACTTTTGGCGGGTCTACACTCGTATCTCAATTAAGTAATGGTCAACAGGTAGAAACAAGCTTGGGCAATTTCGTTCCTGGTAGTGTAGCCTACCCAGATAGATTAACACGTCGAGATACTACAATCCATTTTAGCGGAAGTGAAAATTTTGCGACACAACTTGTAATTAGGCTAACTTTTGGCGCGGAAAATAGGGGCGCTAATACCGTTTACTATCAGTTACCATATGAGCTTCCATGATAAGGAGTTGGTTGATGATGAAAAAAATTATTGTGATCCCTATAACCATAATATCGGTGATACTTACATTTCTTGTTTTTGTTAGTGGCAACCCTAATTATCAGGGAACCGTATCCACCCCTACTTCTTACCTTGCGACTCCTTATTTTTCTAACGAAGCCAATGAAATCTTTGTTTCCTCAGTCGCAGGCAATATGGATCTAAACTCAGGTGTTACTATGGAGAGAGCAATGCCTTTGTATCCTGACCAAATCAACAATGTAACTTTTGCTGTTTTCAATCACACTGATGAGCCTATAATATTTCCTAATCAAGGGTTTGGTCTAACTATATTTAGATATGATGATATTAATAAGGATTGGGAAAGCTTGCAGTTGCAACACGTACCCTATTCTGCGCCTAAGACATTGCCTCCTAAGCTCGAGAATTGGGATTTGGAAATTAATAATGGTTGGGATATTCTTGAAAGTGACACTACAGCTTTGGGTTATGAACAAATACGCCTGTATGTATCCGGAAACGGAAAGATTACACACAAAACCTATGGAGGTTACCTTGATGTAACCATTTCCGCATCACCCTAATATATGGACACTGAGTTAGGGAGGCTGGGGCATAGCATTCCACATATGCCCAATCATCGACGCAGTGGAGAGTGAATTAACTTACACTCAAATGTCGCCACGGCGCCACGCGACGCCTTCGATGCAGAGAACCGCTTGATCTCTGTGGCAGTCAGCGGGCAGACGACAACATTCGTGTATGATGGCGATGGCAACCTGGTGAAGAAAATCAACCCCAACGGGAGCAAGACCCTCTACGTGGGTGGAATCTATGAGGTGGACAAGACCTCTGGCGGCAGTGTCACGCGCACAGTCACGTATTATCCTGTTGCGGGCGCGATGCGAATCAATAGCACGCTGTATTACATTCTCAAAGATCATCTTGGTTCTGCGAGTGTAATAACTGATTCCAGCGGGAATATCCTCGGTGAGCAGAGATACTATCCCTTCGGTGAAACGCGGCTCGTGACGGGCACGATTTACACCGATAGGTTGTTCACAGGACAGAGAGAAATGGCGGGGCTGGGCATCTATCACTTCAATGCGAGATTCTATTCGCCGAAGTTGGGGAGGTTCCTGAGTCCCGATACCATTGTGCCTAACCCACTAAATTCGCAGGATTGGAATAGATATACTTACGTTCTTAATAACCCAATTCTATATAATGATCCCAGTGGACATTGTATTTGGGATTTATGTATTGTGGAAGGAATTGGGGTGGTTGAATTAGTCCTTGCTGCTTCAGCAATCTATGCAGGTACCGTAGCTATCAAAAATCATGATGCGTTTGCTGAGAACATAAATAATGGAATGGAAAGATGGCAACAAGATAATTCGCACAAAAAAGAAAAGGAGTCAATTGCAAATAGTAGTGGCTTAACGGTTGATAGCGGTCTACCGCCAGGCTTTAATCCCAATGGTTCTCGTGTCAAATGCGGTTTTTGGTGTAAATTTTTATTAGGGATAAGCCTCGGAACTGCTGCATGTTATGAAGCGTTTGACGGCAATTGTATAGGCGCTATTTCGGCACCAAACCCAAACGTGCCATCACCACCTACGCCGACGCCCACATTGACACCTACTTTCACAGTAACATCCACACCGACTCAGACTTCAACATCAACATCAACGTCAACATCAACGTCAACGTCAACACCAACCCAACCACCAAAGCCACCTGTAATACATGGTTGCCTGATCACACAGTGCTAGTAAAATAATGTGGCAGTGTGATTGCCACATTATTACCCGGAATCTTGCCCTGGACCTTGAAAGATATAATCATGAAAACAGCAAATCGAATAAAAAGGTATGCTTTAATTGCTTTATTAATAGCTTTATTCTTGCTTACTCTGTTCACGGCATTGGTTACTTATCGATATTATGGTGTTGTGGCTAGAGGAATTTTAGGGCTTGTTCTGTTGTATCTTTTATACTTTTTTGGTAGATACTCAAAAATCGATGTGTCACTTGATATTCTGCTATTAGCTCCCAAAAAAGGGAAATACCTAATTGCCGCATTTATTGGTGGCATAATTTGTTCTTGGGCGACAATACAAATAATCGAGATGATCTCATATTTTACGAAGAGATAAACAGCTTGCAGTGTGTGTAAGTCTGCGCGCTAAAAAGGCACTTCCGAAGGGGAGAACCGCCTGATCTCCGTGGCAGTCGGCGGACAGACGACAACATTCGTCTACGATGGCGATGGCAATCTCGTGAAGAAGATCAAGCCGGATGGAAGCAAGACCCTCTACCCTTCGACTTCGCTCAGGGCAGGCGTGGGTGGAATCTATGAAGTGGACAAAGCCGCAGGCGGCGCTGTGACGAGAACAGTGACGTATTACCCCGTTGCGGGCGCGATGAGAATTAATAGTACACTGTACTATGTGTTGAAAGACCACTTAGGCTCAGCCAGCGTCGTGACGGATGCCAGCGGAACGATCCTCGGCGAAAATCGTTATTTCCCCTTCGGTGAAACGCGTGTGGCGACGGGAACAATTCTCACAGACAAGTTGTTCACCGGTCAACGCGAGATGGCGGGATTGGGCATCTATCATTTCAATGCGAGATTCTACTCGCCCAAGCTGGGGAGGTTCCTGAGCGCGGATACGATTGTGCCGAGTTATGCCAATCCGCAGAGCCTGAATCGATTCAGTTACGTCACAAATAATCCTTTGCGATATATTGACCCAACTGGTCATAGGGCATGTGGAGATGGAGAAGCAGTTGATTGTGATGGCAGGCGGGATCGTCGAGTAGGTTGGCTCCGTCCCGAGAGAGAGTTCATTCGCAGAGCCAGATCGCCTTTGCGCGAAGAAGACGGTCCTGTCAACTACAGTGGATTCGGTGGTTGCAACACTATTACAGGGAGTTGTAGTAACGGCCACCATCCTGCACTAGATAGTAGAAATAACTGGGACACAGGCGAAATAGTAAATTGGTGGGGTAGACCAATATATGCCACTGAACCTGGTGTAGTAATTAGAGTCGGGTCTTCAGACTGGGGCAATTATGTTATGGTCGAACATGACATTAGTGGCGAAAGATTTTATTCAATCTATGCCCATTTGCAAGCCGCAACCGTTGAGGCAGGTGCCGAGGTTGATAACAACACACAGATCGGCGAAATGGGAGGCACATCCGAATCTGGAAATATTGACCCACATTTGCATTTCGAGGTTCGCGAGAGCGTGAATGTTGATTTATCACAAGCCAATCCTTTCCAAGGTGAGGTTTGGTGGCCGCAAACATTGGATGAACTAAACATAAATTTTGTGAATTTAGGTGCAACTACTTTTGCAGACTATGATTCTAACTATTTTGCATCCCCATAATATTTTGGAGCGACGATCATGGCAAAAAGACTGCTAATTTTACTGTCAATCTTAATATCGTTTCCTTTTCTAACAGGTTGCAAGGCAGATAATCTTTCAGTGGCAACGAACACTTCTCTACCTCCGACCCAAATAATTAGCGAAAATACCCCACCAACAAAAATTCCCAGCGCAAGTTCTCCACAGCAATTAACTGATGGTTTTGTGATTGCAGTAGCTGGGAGAGAATATGGCTCTTTGTTCCTGATTGAAACCGAATCGGGAGAGCACCATAAACTGGAAATCCCGGGAGAGGTGGCGATAAATGTGTACGGATGGTCGGACGATGGCTGCACCTTATTCGTTGAAACAGAATCGAAAGAGATTGTTCAAGTCGATATGGAAGGCGATTTGAAAGAAAGGCTTGTAAATATTGATGAAATTGGTATTGATGGTAATATTATTGATGTTAAAGTATCTCCAGACGAAAAGTGGATAGCCTTTCTTTCAGGGACAGGGCAACAAGGGTATACGACTTATGAATTTCAGAACATCGTTACGGCTTTAATTGGCGGTCAGCCATCTAGAGTCTATCATCTAACAAAGGATGGAGTGACAAGGGATGTCACATGGAAACCGGATGGCGCCCTGCTCGCCTTTAATGACAACGATATTAATGGCGTTCAACAAATATTCACATCGAACTTTGACGGGTCTGAAAAAAGTCAACTCACAGATTTCGATAAGACCGGACTTGTTATCACATCACTGCGATGGTCGCCCGATGGAGAAAAATTGGCGTTTGCAATCGTTGAAGAAAGCAATGATATGAGCTACTTGGCGATAGCTGGCACCTCTCTAGTTAATAAAATAGTAAACATCACAACAATCACAGATGTAAATAAGTTTTGGTGGGCGTCGAATAATATTGTTATTGCCGATGTCATTCCTTTAGGTAAAAACCCAAATTCGGCTACTGATCGAACTATTGCTTGGTTTGATGCTTCGAGTGGTGAAGAATTGGGAATGATTGACTCTGCAAGTATACCTAATGGAATCTTTGAAATACCGGGTCCATTAACTCCCTTGAGTAAATTCGGCTTCTTTTCTGGGAAAGCCTTTTATACGTATGACATATTTTCTTTGGAGATTGAAAGATTATTTAACAAATTTACCGACTCTCGTTACTGGATCTCCTCGCCAAAACCTATTGATAAGGCAATTTGTGGGAATGAAACATAGCTCACAAATTACATACACAATTATGCCATTTAAGAGTGGTAAAGAGACAACTGTAATATGACCACGCGCGTCGAAGGCGGCTTGACCTACACCCAGACCTTCGATGCCGAGAACCGCTTGATCTCTGTGACAGTCAGCGGGCAGACCACAACCTTCGTCTACGACGGCGATGGCAATCTTGTCAAGAAGATCAAGCCGGATGGAAGCAAGACCATTTACGTGGGTGGAATCTACGAGGTAGACAAAGCCGCAGGCGGCGCGGTGACGAGAACAGTGACGTATTACCCCGTTGCGGGCACGATGAGAATTAATAGTACACTGTACTATGTGTTGAAAGATCACCCTTCGATTTCACTCAGGGCAAGCCTGGGTTCAGCCAGTGTCGTCACCGATGCCAGCGGGACTATTCTCGGCGAGCAGAGGTATTATCCCTTCGGCGAAACGCGCCTCACGACGGGAACGATTTATACCGATAGGCTGTTCACAGGACAGAGAGAAATGGCGGGATTGGGCATCTATCACTTCAACGCGAGATTCTACTCGCCCAAACTTGGTCGCTTCCTGAGCGCGGATACGATTGTGCCGGGTTATGCCAATCCGCAGAGCCTGAATCGCATGAGCTATGTTACAAATAATCCATTGCGATATATTGATCCTACCGGGCATCTTTTGACGGAACCGGGTGGTGGTGGTGCGGGTGGCTGTGGTGGACCCAACCAACCATCTTGTGGTGGCGTGGGTGGAACACCATCGCCCTCCCCCGATCATGAGGAAGAGGAAGGCGGTAACCCGGGTGGAGGGGTTGAGTGCCCTACTAATTACCCAAATTGTGGACTCGGTCAAGATTGTGGAACAGGCGCTATTAATGACTGTCCCGCAACACCCAACTTGCTTA
>Ga0247727_10020238_pt1 | contig 10199 bp, 7 predicted proteins | sample WisWelCaveWW1625_FD_202498 | JGI IMG/M metagenome (GOLD analysis project Ga0247727, IMG submission 202498) | Biofilm microbial communities from Wishing Well Cave, Virginia, United States - WW16-25 | ecosystem: Environmental > Aquatic > Deep subsurface > Groundwater > Cave microbial mat | place... | reverse complement strand
CTGGACAGAGCCGGGCCGCGGATAGACCCGCACGAGCGGTCCGTCGAGCGCCGAGTCGTCGCGGATCCGTCCGGGCGCCGCCGCACCGTCGGCGCGCCGCCAGCCGCCGAGCGATGCGGCCGCGAGGGCCGGCGCGTCGAGCCCATCGAGGTCGCCGCCCACGATCAGGGTCATCCGGGCCGGGTCGAACAGCCGCCGGTGCGTCGCGCGAAGCACGTCGGCATCGAGGCGGCCCACCGTCGTGGCGACGCCGCCGGACGGCCGCCGATATGGCGACGAGTGTGCGTAGACCGTCTCGATGAACGCCTCGTCGGCTCGACGTCGCGGATCCGCCCTGGCCTGCAGGATGTCGTTCAGACGCTCGTCCCGCAGCCTGGTCACCTCCGACTCGGGAAACGTCGGCTCCGCCGCGACCTCCGCGAGCAGCTCGATCGCCGGCCCGAGGCGCGCTGCGGGGACGTCCAGCGAGACCGACGTCGCGTCCCAGCCGGCCTCTGCGTGGATCGACGCGCCGAGCCGCTCCGCAGCCTCGACGAGCTCGATCGCATCGTGCCGTCGCGTGCCCTCCGTCATGGCCCGCGCCATGAGCACCGTCGCGCCACCGCTGTCGTCGGGCTCGTCCGCCGCGCCGGCGGGGATGACGAGCGCGGCCGACACGAGCGGTCGCTCCGGCAGGTGGACCGTCAGGAGTCGGAGGCCGTTGGACAGGCTCGTCCGCTCGAACAGTGGGAAGTCGTACGGCCGTGGCGCGCCGGCCGGCGGCCGCTCGGCGACGACGATCGGGCGGGACCGGCGGGTGCGGGTCGTCATCGGTCGCCGGCGTCGGCGGGCACCGCCGCCACGTCCGGATCGAGGGGCACGTAGGTCAGGACCACCCGTGCATCTGCGCGCAGCACGTCCGCGCAGACGGCGCGGATGCCCTCCGCCTCGACGGCCAGGTAGCGCGGCAGCATGTCGTTGATCAATCCCGGATCGTCGGCCAGCGTGGCGTACATCGACAGCCGGTCGGCGCGCTCCTCGACGCGTTGGAGCGAGCCGAGCTCGTCCGCCTCGATGAGGGCGCGGGCGCGCACCAGCTCGTCCGGCGTGACCGGCTCGTGGCACATCCGCTCGAGCTCTTCCCAGAACGAGGCTTCGAGACGGCCGAGGTCGACCTCCGGCCTCGCCGTCGCCCAGCCGACGGTGACCGACGCCCCGCCGACGAAGCCGAGCGACATGAAGGCGACGTCCTGGGCGAGCCGATCCTCGCGGACGAGGCGGCGATGGAGCCGGCTGCCCTTGCCGCCGGCGAGGATCTGGCCGGCGATGTCGAGTGCGTCGAGGCGCCGGTCGCCGAAGACCGGCCCCCGGAAGCCCCAGTAGATCCGGGGCAGCGGCACCCGGTCGGGCACCGTCTCGCGGACTTCGCGCTCGAGCGGCGGCAACCCTGTCACGACGGCGGCCGGGCGGACCGCCGGGTTCGCGGGGATGCCGCCGAAGAAGCGCTCGACGGACGCTCGGGCGGTCGCCCGATCGATGTCGCCGACGATGGACAGGACCGCGTTGTTCGGCGCGTAGTGGCGCCGGAAGAAGGCGCCGACGTCGGCCAGCGACGCCGCGTCCAGGTCGGCCATCGAGCCGATGGTCGGGTGGTGGTAAGGATGCTCGGGCGGGAACAGGTGGCCGAACATCTTCTCGTTCCACGAGCCGTACGGCCGGTTGTCGTACGAGGAGCGCTTCTCGTTCTTGACGACGTCACGCTGGTTGTCGAGGTTCTCCTGCGAGAGGGCGTCGAGCAGGGTCGCCATGCGGTCCGCCTCCAGCCACAGCGCGAGGTCGAGCTGGTGGGACGGCAACGTCTCGTAGTAGTTCGTGCGGTCCAGCCAGGTGGTCCCGTTCAGCGTCCCGCCGGACGACTGGATGAGCGAGAAGTGCTCGGTCTTCGTCACATGCGCTGACCCCTGGAACATGACGTGCTCGAACAGGTGGGCGAAGCCGGTCTTGCCGGGTTCCTCGTCCTTCGAGCCCACCGCGTACCACAGGTTCACCGCCACCACCGGCGCGAGGTCGTCCTCCGAGATGATGACCCGCAGGCCGTTCGCCAGCCGCTCGTCGCTGAAGCTGACGATCGGGACCGGCATGGGCGGACCTCCGGGGATTCGACGGCGAGGGGCGGTCGACCGAGGGCGGCGGCGCCTGCCGCCCGGCGGTGGGCGTCGCCGATCGTAGCGCAGCACCCGCCGGTCCCGCCTCTTGACAGGTCCGGCAGGGACTCGTTAGATTGTCATCTAACAATAACATCCAACGAACACTGGAGGACCGGATGGCCGGCCGACCGCCGACTCGCCGCACGACCGCGGAGCGCCCGTCCGATGCCTCGATGCGCACGCCGGTCCGGGACTTCACGGGCGGTGGCGCGAGTTACGTCATCGAGTGGGACGTCCGGCCGGTCTACGACTTCCTGTTCTCGCTCGCCGGCGAGGCCGGCGCCAGTGACGACCTCCCGGCGCCCGATCGGACGTGGCTCACGGAGGCGCGAGGCGGCCTTCCCGAGCCGCTGCGCGGAACGCTGGACCGGATGTGCGAGACCGAGATCGCCGTCCACCTCGGCGCGTTCGTGGTCGAGCGCCGCGAGCTGCGGACCGCGGCGGCGGTCGTCGCCGCGGTCGACGCCGCCGGCCCGGCGCCGGTGATCCGGTCCATCTTCTCCGAGGCGGTCCTCGCCGAGCCGGCGAACGCACCGCTCATCGAACGGGCGATCGGCGGCGACGCGGCCGCGCTGCGGCTCCTCGAGCAGACGCTGCCGGACTGGAAGCGAGAGGAACGGCTCGAGCTCCTCCGGGACCCCGTGGCGACCCATCGCGAGCTCGTCGACCTGCTCGGCGCGTGGGCGGGCCCGTTCGGCGGGATCGAGGAACGAATCGGCGGGATCCTCGACCGGGACTTCGGATCGCGTGCCGCCGATCGCGGTGCGTATGCCGGGCCGGATCTCATCGAGCGAACGACCGGCGGCGTTCGCTGGCTGCCGGAGCCCGGCGTGCGCCGCGTCATCCTCGCCCCGAGCTACTTCTCGCGGCCATACAACTACCTCCTCGCCGGCTCGGACTGGCGGTTCTTCGGCTACCCGGTCGCGGACGAAGCCCTCGACATCATCGATCCGCTCGCGCCACCGGCGGCGGTCGTCCGGCTCCATCGGGCGCTCGGCGACGGCACGCGACTGCGGATCCTCAAGCTGCTCGCCTCGAAGGACCTGTATCTGACCGAGATCGCGCAGCAGCTTGAGCTGTCGAAGCCGACCATCAAGCACCATCTCTCGCAGCTCCGCGTCGCCGGGCTGGTGACGGTCGTCGAGGCCGGCCAGGTCATGTACTACTCGCTTCGCCGGGACCGCCTCGACGATGCATCACTGGAGATCAAGAAGTTCCTCGTCGGCTGACGGGGGCGTGGGAGCGTCGGGCCGCGGCGAGCGCCGCGGCCTCTCTCGGAGGGCAGGGTTAGATAGATGCCTAACACGACAACGACGGTTGCATACACCAGACGACCCAGGGAGGGGATGACGATGGATGCCTGGACGGAACTCACCCAGGCGGCGATCCGCGATCGGATCCGGGAGCGCGAGGCGGAGGCGGCCGGTGAGCGGCTCGCCTCGGCCGCGCGCTCTGCCGCCGCGCGCCTCGCCGCGGTGCGCGCACTCGCTCGGGTGGCGAGACTGCCTCGCCGGATCGCCCCCGTCGGGCCGGCCCCGATGGCGCCGTGCGCCGACTGCCCGGCCGGCCAGGCGGCGGCCTGAGTCGAGGCGCACGATGAGGCGACTCGCCCGTCTCGACCCACCGCCCGGCCCGGCCGAGCTCGAACCGAAGGTCGCCGCGCTCCGACGCTGGTGCCCCGAGATCGGGCGGGACCCGGCCGACATCAACGGACCCGGCTGGGACGTCGACCGTGGCAGCGCCTGGCTGGCCTGGCGCGACGAGCACAACCGGAGACGCGTCGCGGCCTGAAACGGGCCGTTCGGCCCACGTCCCGCGCGGTCGACCTCACCTAGACTTCGCGGCCATGACCCGATCACCAGGGCGGCGTCTGCTCACGACGCTCGCGGCTGCCCTCCTCCTGCTCGCCGTCCCGCAGGCCACATCGGCCCACGTCGCCCTCGCCTCGTCCGTTCCCCCGGACGGCGCGACGATCTCCGAGGTCCCTGAGCCGATCGTCCTGGCGTTCACGGAGGCTCTCAGCTCGGGGTCCGGAGCCGAGCTGCGCGACGGCGCCGGCGCGGTCGTCGCGCTGGCCGCGCCCGACCCCCTCGATCCGACTGGACTCCTCATCGACGCCCCGGACCTCGTCCCGGGCGACTACGAGATCCGGTGGACGGTGAGCGGGTCGGACGGCCACATCGAGCGTGGCATCGTGGCGTTCAGGTATGCGCCACCGCCGAGCGCGACCCCGAGCGCCACGCCGAGCGTCACGCCGAAGCCCAGCCCCACGGCCGAGCCGGCCACGCCGATCCCGACGGCCAGCGTGCCGGCCGAGACGCCCGGCCCGACGGCCCCGCCGGGCGGCGACGACGGGGCGAGTGGACTCGACGCGCTGCTGCCGATCGGCGCCGGCCTCGCGCTCATCGCGATCCTTGCCATCCGGCTCGTCCGGCGCGGGAACGTGACGCGGTGAGCATCGCCCGCCCCCGGATCGCGCTCGTCGGCATGATCTCGGTCGCGGCGCTGGCGGCGCCAACGACCGCGCACGCGCATTCCCTGTCGGCGTTGTTCGAGAGCCGACTGCCGCTCCCGGTCTACCTCGCCGGCGCCGCCACCGCCGTCGGCCTGTCGTTCGCCTTCGTCCTCAGCAACCGGGTCCGAGCGGCGCGGCCCGTCATCGATCCGATCGCCTCCGTCCCGCCGGCCTGGCTGCGATCCGGCCTTCGCGGCATCGGCCTCGCCGCCTGGCTCTGGATCGCCGTGCAGGGGCTGGTCGGCGGCGGCGCCGCGGACGCTGAGGTGACCCGCCTGTTCCTGTGGGTCTACGGCTGGGTCGGGCTCGCCCTCGTGTCCGCGTTCATCGGCCCGGCCTGGCACTGGCTGGACCCGTTCTCGACGATCCACGACCTTGCGGCCGCGACGCTGCGCCGCCTCGGCGTCGGCGGTGGGAGCGCGGCCCCCTATCCGGCGCGGCTCGGACGTTGGCCGGCCGTCGCCGGCTTCGCCGCGCTCGTCTGGCTGGAGCTCGTCGCCTCCGGCGGCGGGTCGCGGACGCTGTCGATCCTCGTCCTCGGTTACACCGCCTACACGCTCGCGATGATGGCCCAGTTCGGTCGCGACGAGTGGCGCGCGAACGGCGAGATCTTCAGCGTCTGGTTCCGCCTCCTCGGCCGACTCGCGCGATACACCCTCGCGGACGACGGTGCACGGATCCGGCGTCGACCGTTCCTGTCCGGCCTGCTCGAGCCGGGCTGGCGGGTCGCGGACATCGTCCTCGTCGCGCTCGCGACTGGCTCGATCCTGTTCGACGGGCTGTCACAGACGGCGATCTGGGTGGCGACGTTCGGGCTCCCGCCGGCGCTTCCGCAGACGATGCTGCTGGCGACCTTCCTGGGCCTCGTGATCGCCCTCGCCCTCGGGGTCGCGCGGCTGATGGGCCTGGCGGCGACCGGCGCGGGCCTGCTGCCGATCGCTGTCGGCTACCTGCTCGGCCACTACCTGACGTACCTGCTCGTGGAGGGTCAGCGGATCGTGGTCGCGTTGTCGGATCCACTGCAGCTGGGCTGGGACCTGTTCGGCACGGCATTCTTCGAGCCCAGCGCCGCCTGGCTGCCGCCGACGCTCGTCTGGATCGCTCAGTTCGCCGCCGTCGTCGGCGGCCACATGATCGGCGCCTGGGCCGGGCACGTCGTCGCGGCGTGGCGCCTCGATGCGCGTGGTGAGCGTGAGCTCCGGCGCCGGCAGGTCCCGCTGGCGATCGTCATGGTGTTCCTGACGACCCTCACGCTGTGGTCCCTCGGCCAGGCGATCTTCAAGCCACCGGCGAGCTGACCCGGAGCCAGTCGCCGAGCGGCCGGACCTCGGCGACCCGATCGACGACGTCCGGGTCGAGCGCCGCGGCGGCGGCGAGCGCCGTCTCGATCGCCGTCAGGCACAGGATCCCCTCGGCGATCGCGGCGTGTCGGATGTCGGCGGCGTCGCGGACCGGCCCGGAGCGCGGCGTCGGCGTGTTCACGACGAGCCGGACGCGCCCGTCGGCGATCGTCTCAAGGATGCCCGCCTCGCCGACGGCTGCGTCGGGCGCCTCGCCGAGCTTGGCGACAGGCTCCGCGGTGAAGCCCGCCGCGGCGAGCGCCGCGCGCGTGCCGCGCGTCGCGGCGAGGTCGTAGCCGGCGGTGGCGAGGGCGGCGGCGAGCCCGCCGAGGTGCGGCTTGTCGCGATCGGCCAGCGACAGAAGCGCGATCGGGCGCGGGCCTTCCGGATCCGGGGTCGGCGGAACGAGGGCCGCGCCACGAAGCGCCTTCGCCAGCGCCACCCGCGGATCCTCGTGGAGGCCGATGACCTCGCCGGTCGACTGCATGAACGGGCCGACCGAGGGATCGACGCCCCGCAGCTTGGCGGTCGAGAAGGCCGGCGCCTTGACGGCGACGAGCGGCGGCGGCTCGCGCAGGCCGCCACGCCAGCCCATCGCCGCGAGCGTCTCGCCGAGCGAGATCCTGACGGCCAGCTCGACCAGTGGCACCCCCGTCACCTTCGACATGAACGGCACCGTCCGAGAAGCGCGCGGGTTGACCTCGATGAGGTAGACCCCGTCGTCGCGGACGATGAACTGGGCGTTGACCAGGCCTCGCACTCCGAGGCCGCGCACGACGCGCTCCATGGCCGCCACGATGAGCGCCTGGTCGGCCTCGCCGACGGTGTGCGGCGGGAAGAACGCGATCGAGTCGCCGGAATGGACGCCGGCCCGCTCGACGTGCTCGAGCAGCCCCGGGATGAGGACCGCCTCGCCATCCGACACGGCGTCCACGTCGACCTCGACGCCCTCGAGGTAGCGGTCGATGCGGACCGGCCGGTCGGGATCGACGACGGTCGCCACGGCGAGCTGGCGGACGAGGTCGTCGGGCGAGTAGCAGAAGTCGATCGCGAGACCGCCGATGACGAACGACGGCCGGACGATGACCGGGTAGCCGATGCGCTCGGCGATCGCGAGTGCTTCATCCGCGGAGCGGGCCATGCCGCCCTCCGGACCCGGGATGCCGAGCCGCTCGAGGAGCGTGGCGAAGCGGGTCCGCTCCTCCGCCTGGTCGATCGCCTCGAGATCGGAGCCGAGCAGCCCGACGCCGCCCGCCGACAGCGCGGCGGCGAGGTTCAGCGGCGTCTGCCCGCCGAACGCGACGACGGCCGGCATGAGCGGGATGTCCGATGTGATGGCCGTCGGTACATCGGAAGCCAGAACGCCCGGGCGGGCGCGCCTGGCGGCCGGGCCCACCGCAGCCCCGCCCGACAGGGACAGACCCGTGATGTGCCGACGTGCATCAGTCGGAAGCCCCGACTCGACGGCTCCTCCGATCGGGGGTCGGGCTCCGGCGATCGGGCTGCCTCCGGACTCGAACTCGATGACCGCCCGCACACTCTCGGCGTCGAGCGGCTCGAAGTACAGCCGCGTCGAGGCGTCGAAGTCGGTCGAGACCGTCTCCGGGTTCGAGTTCACCATGACCGCCGACCAGCCGTACCGCCGAAGCGCCTCGGCGGCCTGGACCGCGCAGTAGTCGAACTCGATCCCCTGCCCGATCCTGACCGGGCCGGAACCGATCACGAGGGCGGCCGGTCGCGGCACCGGCGGCGCCTCCGGCTCCGAGCCGGCTGCCGCGTACGTCGCGTAGAAGTACGGCGTCTCGGCGTCGAACTCGGCGGCACACGTGTCGACCATCGCGTAGCCCGCCACCAGCCCGAGCGTCAGTCGCGCGGCGCGGACGTCCGCCTCCGTGACGTCGGCCAGCGCCGCCAGGTCGCGGTCGCCGAGGCCGGCTCGCTTGGCGGTGGCGAGCAGCGACGACGACGCCGCGTCGGTCGGGTCGGCGAGCCTCCGTCCCGCCGCCCGGACTTCCGCCTCGAGGGCGACGTTGCGGCCCATCTCGGCGAGGAACCATGGCGCGATGCCGGTCGCGGCGGCGACGGCGGCTTCGCCCACCCCGCGGCGGAGGAGGGCCAGGATCCGCCACAGTCGATCGTCGGATGGCGCCAGGAAGCGGCGCAGCCGCTCCGGACGATCGCCGGGGATGGCTTCGGCGAGCTCGGCGGCCCATGATGGATCCTCGGCCAGAGGCCCGGCGCCCGCCTGCTCGAGGCCGCGGAGCGCCTTGTTCAGTGCCGCGCCGAAGGTCCGGTCGATGGCCATCACCTCGCCGGTCGCCTTCATCTGGCTGCCGAGCGAGCGGTCTGCACCGGGGAACTTGTCGAACGGGAAGCGCGGCAGCTTGACGACGACGTAGTCGAGCGCCGGCTCGAACGCGGCGACGGTCGTGCCGGTCACGACGTTCGGGATGTCGGCCAGCCGCCGGCCGATCGCGATCTGTGCGGCCACACGCGCGATCGGATAGCCCGTCGCCTTCGAGGCGAGCGCGGACGAGCGGCTGACCCGCGGATTGACCTCGATGACCGCGTACTCGGACGAGTCCGGTGAGAGGGCGAACTGGATATTGCAGCCACCTTCGACACCGAGCGCCCGGATGATCGCGAGCCCCGCGCTCCGGAGGCGCTGGTGGACCTCGTCGCTGAGCGTCTGGACGGGAGCCACGACGATCGAGTCGCCGGTGTGGACGCCGAGCGGGTCGACGTTCTCCATCGAGCAGACCGCGATGCAGGTGTCGTCCGCGTCGCGCATCACCTCGTACTCGATCTCCCCCCAGCCGACGAGGCAGCGCTCGACCATGACCTGCCCGATCGGGCTCGCCCGGAGACCCGCCCGCAGCCGCTCGCGGTAGGCCGCCTCCGTATCGACGATCCCGCCGCCCGTGCCGCCGAGGGTGAACGCGGGTCGGACGATCGCCGGCAGGCCGATCGCGGCCAGCGCTGCGTCGGCGGATGCGGTCCGCTCACGTTCGGTGTCCCCTGCCACGATGGCGCTCGGAGCGTACGGCTGGCCGATCCGTTCGAGCAGCGCGCGGAACGCCTCGCGATCCTCGGCCATCTCGATCGCCGCCAGCGGCGTGCCCAGCAGCCGCACGCCGAAGCGCTCGAGGACGCCCGCCCGGGCGAGGTCCATCGCCAGGTTGAGTCCGGTCTGACCGCCGAGGCCGGCAAGCAGCCCGTCCGGACGCTCACGCTCGATGACGGCGGCGACCGCCTCGACGGTCAGCGGCTCGAGGTAGACGACGTCTGCGACGGATGGGTCGGTCATGATCGTCGCTGGGTTCGAGTTGACGAGGATCGTCCGGATGCCCTCGGCGCGGAGCGCGCGACAGGCCTGCGTCCCGGCGTAGTCGAACTCGGCCGCCTGGCCGATGACGACCGGCCCGGAGCCGAGGATGAGGACGGAGCCCGGCGACGCGAGCTCCGTCATCGGTCGACGCAGGCCGCGACGAAGCGGTCGAACACGGCGAGCGCGTCGAGCGGGCCGGGGGCGCCCTCAGGGTGGTACTGGACCGTCTCGATCGGCAGCTCGACGTGGCGCAGACCCTCGACCGAGCGGTCATTCAGGTTCAGCTGGCTCACCCGGAAGCCGGACGCCCGCGGCAGCGACTCCGCGACGACGGCGACCTCGTGGTTCTGCGCCGTCACCTGGACGCGGCCGGTCTCGAGGTCGCGGACCGGGTGGTTCGCGCCGTGGTGGCCGAACCGGAGTCGGCGCGTGTCGCCGCCGGCCGCGCGGCCGACGATCTGGTGACCGAGGCAGATGCCGAGCAGCGGGCGGCCCTCGGCGATGATGGCCCGCGCCAGGGAGACCGGGCCGGCGAGCCGCGCCGGGTCGCCGGGCCCGGGCGACAGGACGACGCCCGCGACATCCCGGGCGAGGACGTCCGTCGCGGTCGCCGTATGCGGCAGGATCCGGACGCGCGCCCCGCGACGCCGCAGCGAGCGGACGATGTTGGCCTTCAGGCCGAAGTCGACGATGACGACGAGCGGTCCGCCTTCGGCCGGCTGGCCGACCTCGACGACGGCGGCCGGCGAGACCAGGCCGACGAAGTCGCCGTCCTCCCAGCGCGGGATCGCCCGCGCCCGTGCGGCCGCCGCTAGGGCGTCGGCTTCGCC
>Ga0247727_10020237_pt1 | contig 10199 bp, 12 predicted proteins | sample WisWelCaveWW1625_FD_202498 | JGI IMG/M metagenome (GOLD analysis project Ga0247727, IMG submission 202498) | Biofilm microbial communities from Wishing Well Cave, Virginia, United States - WW16-25 | ecosystem: Environmental > Aquatic > Deep subsurface > Groundwater > Cave microbial mat | place... | reverse complement strand
CACAGGGCGCGCAATGGCCGCGTCACGCCCCGGGACGTGTCGCGGGGGTCGTCCCGGAAGTTCTGGTGGATGTGTCCGCGCGGACCCGACCACGCGTGGCGCGCCAGGGTCGCAAACCGCGTGGGCCTGGGCAGCGGCTGTCCCTTCTGCGCCGGAACGAGGGTCAGCAAGACGAACAACCTGGCGGTGTTCGCGCCCCTCGTCGCGGCGGAGTGGCACCCGACCCGCAACCGCCCGCTGGTGCCGTCGGACGTCATGAGGGGGACGTGGCGACGCGTCTGGTGGAAGTGCCGAAAGGATCCTGGTCACGTCTGGAGGACGAGCGTCGTGGTTCGAACCGGGGGTTCGGGGTGCCCCTTCTGCGCCCCCATGCGCGCGGTCGAGACCCGGCTGCGGCGAAGCGGCCGGGGCTCGCTCGCGGCGAACAGCCTGGCCGCGCGCGCGCCACGGGTCGCGCGGGAATGGCACCCGACCAAGAATCGCCCGCTGGGGCCGCCGGACGTCACCAGCGGGACGCACCGCCGCGTCTTCTGGCGGTGCTCGAGGGATCGCCGCCATGTCTGGAAGGCGAGCGTCGCGAATCGAGCCACCTTGGGGACGGGATGTCCGGTCTGTCGACGCCCAGCGTAGGTGACGGACTGGGCGGGGACCCAGGCGGCACCAGACGGAACGGACGACCGGTGCGGCGGGCGTCCAGATGCGAGGGACGCTTCGGTACGGGCGACGACGTCCAGCGGGATGACGACGGATGAGAGGTAGGCGGGCGACCTCCGCGCGGGGATCGTCGCCGCCACGATCATCGCCGAGCTCGGCGTGGACATGAGCGTCTTCCCTACACATCGGCACGCGTCCGCCTGGGCGTCGGTGTCTCCCGGGAACAACGAGAGCGCCGGCAAGAACAAGAGGGCGGGCGCGCGCAAGGGAAACGTCCACCTCGCTGCGGTCCTCTTTCAGGCCGCTCTCGGTGCCGCCCACACGAAGGGCAGCTACTTCAAGGACAAGTACTTCCGCCTCAGGGCCCGGCGCGGCCCCAAACGGGCAGCTCTCGCCATCGCACACAAGATCCTCGTCGCTGCCTATCACATGCTGCGTACCGGACGTGCCTACACGGAACTCGGCGACCTCTACCTCGACCGGATCCACCGGTCTCGCGTCGCCGGCACTCTCGTCCATCGCCTCCAGCGTCTCGGCTACGCGGTCCACGTCGAAGACCAGAACGTAGGAATTGCGGGCGGATAGGTGACAACTTTCGGAACAGTAGCGAGGTTCATGAATTATCCGGGCTAGACGGTTTTTCACAAGGGTTTCGGCCGCGAGCAGGACGCGGAAGCCTGGATGCGCGCGACCATGGGAAGGCCGAGCCGCCCGGACCTACTGCACATTAACGGTATACCGCGTAAGGCTGGTACACTAGTGATAAATGCCTCGCGAATACTATAGGTGCCCCGTTTGCGGCAAGGTTTCGGTGCCCGAGAACTTCGACATCTACGACGAAGAACACCGACCGGGCGACGAGGTCCACAGGATCGAGGTCGCGACACAGCATTTCGTCGGCAAGGGGCGGGGAGGGTTCGAGTGGGAGCGCGAGCAGGCGTCGGAGGATGTCGTCCGCGCCCTGTGGGGGGCGACGCGCGCGGCCTACGTGCGCCTGTCCGAGGAGCTCGACATCGACCCGTGGGAGGCCGAGGAGGAGTAGCCACGGGCGGCACCAGACGGGACGACGTCGTCTGGGCCGCGACCCGTCGTGTCGCCCTCCCGGTGTACGCTCGCTCCCCGATGCGCAGGGACGAGACGGACGCATGCCCGAGCGTCGCGGAGGAGATCCAGACGTACGTGCGAACCGGCGATTCGGACATCGTGGCCGCGGCCTGGCCGGGCGGGCTCCTCGAGCGGGCCACGGCGGCGAAGGCCGACCTGCGCGGGGCGCTCGTCGCTGAGGTCGAGCGCAGGGAGGCCGGGCGCCCATTGCCTGCCGATCCCGGCCCCGATGGGCTGGTCGAGCTGGTCCGCGACCGCGTCGAGCCCATGGTCCGCGGACTCTTCCCGCGCGTGGAGCAGCAGACCGTCCTCGCGGTCCTGGAGCGCGCCTTCGTGTTCCTGACGCCCGGACGGGTCCGGTCGGTCCTGCTCGAGACGCGATGGAACCGGACCGCGTGGGACCTCGCGAACCTGTACCTCGGCAGCACCGGCGCGGACCTGCTCGACCGCGAGGACGACGGGATCCTGGGGCTCAGCGAGGAGACGACCTGCTACGTCTCGTGCAGGTACCTGTCGAGGCAGCGGGGGTTCGACGACTGGGTCGTTCACGAGGCCGCGCACGTGTTCCACAACTGCAAGCGTGGGACGCTCGGACTGCGCCAGACGCGGACGCGCGAGTGGCTGCTGGACGTCGAGTTCCGCAAGCGCGAGACGTTCGCGTACGCGTGCGAGGCGTACGCCAGGCTCTGCGAGATCGAGCCGCGACCCGCCGCCCGCCGCGGCCTCCTGGTAAAGCTGGCGGCTGGCCCCCTCCCTGACGGCGGGCAGGTCGATCGGGACGAGTACCTCGACGTCCTGCGCGATGCGCTCGAAGCGAGGAACGGATGGAAGCGAATCCTCGCGCGTTGCGCCCCAGTCCGGCGCCCGTCCGGGCCCGCGCCCGCGACCGCCGAACGTGGCGTGTGAAGCCGGCGCGGATCGATCCGGATCGGCTGCGCGCGTTCCTGCGTCGAACGGATCGCGGCAACCTCCTCCTCTTCGCCGAGAGCGCAGCCGAGCACGTTCCGCCGGACCGTCTCGCGGAGATCGTCCGCGACTTCGTGAGGCTCGAAGATCTCGCTCCCGAAACCTCGGCTGCGCCTGCGCGGTCACTGCTCGACGAGGTCCAAGGCTTCCAGGCCGCCGCGCTGCGCGGTCAGTACTACGAGGAGTTCGCCGTGAACTCCAAGAACTGCATGGATCAGTCGAGGGGAACCGACGCCTTCATGGCCGAGATCGACCGTCTCCTCGCGCGCTGCATGCGCGACGCCGCTCGGTCCCCTGCCGGGGCGCGAGCCGCTTTCGAGGTGCTCTTCGAGGTGATACGCGAGATCGACCGGTGCGAGGTGGACATCGTCTTCTTCGCCGACGAGGCAGGCTCGTGGCAGCTCGCCATCGACTGGTGGCGCGTGCTCCCCGCGTACTTCGAGACGCTCGCGGCGACCGCGACTGCAGACGAGTTCGCCCGGGAGGTCGTCCGCGCCGTAGGTGACCTCGCCGAGGCGGATGAATCGCGGCTCCTCGGCGACGCCCGGCGAATCGCGAACGACGAGCAACGCAGGGCTCTGCCCCCGTGAACGCGATATTGAGCCGAAGAGGCGCACGCCGGCGGGGCTCGATCCGATGCTGAGCGAGATCGAGAGGACGTTCGATCCAGGATACTTCGTTCGCTACTCTGAGACATCCGGGTTCGTCGACGATCTACGGCGGCTCGAACGCCGGATTGCAGCGACCGTCAGCGGCAAGGCGGGGCGCGGGGTGGACCTGTACGAGACTCTGCTCGCCGCCTGCTGCGAGAAGGCCAACGAGGTCGATGACTCGAACGGCGAACTGGGCGACTTCGTCCGAGACGCCTTCTGCGGGTGGGTGCGGGCGCGGCAGGCTGCGGGCCGCGACGCGAAAGAGACCGCGGAGCGTCTCGTCTCGCGAATGGACGACGAGCCGTACGGGTTCTGCTACCGAATCGAGAAGCACCTCGTGAAGGCGCTCGACCGCGGGGGCAAGGCCGCGTTCGAAGGGGTCGTCCTCGAGCGGTTCGCACGCGACGAGCGCAAGCACGTGTGGGCGGACGTCCTTCGCGCCATCCAGACGACGCGGGGCAACGTCGACCGGTACATCGAGCTCTGCGAGCGGCTCGGCCTGACACCCCTCGACTGCGCGACGATCGCCTCCAAGCTGATCGCGCGACGTCGGCTCGCCAGCCGCCAGCACGCCGGAAAAGGAAGCAACCGGCGTAGCCGACTCCGCCGGGGTACGCCGGATCGCCGGTCCGCCGCCGGATTCCCGAGGGTCGAGGGGGCCGCGGGCTGGCCCAGCGCTTGCGAAGGGTCCCCGCGGCCGTCCCGTGTCCGCCCCGCGACAGATCATCCCCGGCAGCGCCGTCTTCGTCACCCGCAGGTGCACGCAGCGGCAGTTCCTGCTGCGGCCCTCCGAGCTGACAAACCAGATCTTCGCCTACTGCCTCGCGCTCGCGGCCGCGCAGACGGGCGTCGCGGTCCACGCCTTCTGCGTCCTGTCCGACCACTGGCACGGAATTCTATCCGACCCCGAGGGCCGCGTGCCGGAGTTCCTCGAGATCGCCCACAAGCTCGTGGCCAAGTGCCGTCAACGCTTCGCTCGGACGCTGGGAGAATTTATGGAGTTCCGAGCAACCCAGTATCGTGCGCCTCGAGGACGACGAAGCACTGCTCGAGAAGATCGTCTACACGCTTTGCAACCCGACGGCGGCGGGGCTCGTCGCGCACGGCCACGAGTGGCCCGGGCTGCGCACCAGGCCGAGCGAGATCGCCGGCTCCGAGAAGATCATCGCGCGGCCGGACGTCTTCTTCCGCGAGGACGGCGACATGCCGGAAACGGTCGTGCTGCGCACCGTCTGCCCCGCGATCGACGGCATGACCCCCGCCGAGGTCGTGGCGGAGATCGAGCGCCGCGTTCCGCGAGCGCGAGAGCGAGCTGCGCGCCGAGGCACAGCAGGCCGGCCGGTCCTTCATGGGCCGCACCGCCGTCCTGGCCCAGGATCCGCGCGCGACGCCGACCACCCGAGAGCCGCGCCGCAAGCTCTCCCCCCGCATCGCCACGAAGAACAAGGAGCTACGCATCGCGGCCCTCGAGCGCCTCGCCACGTTCCTGCAGGACTACCGCGCCGCCTTCGCCCGCTGGAGCCGGGGCCTGCACGACGTCCTCTTCCCCTTCGGGACCTGTTGAACAGACTGCCCCCAATCGCGCGGGCACCGCAGAGTGCGTGAGGGTCACCTTCCCGCTGCACCCGCTGCGGGGACAATCCCTGCCGCTCGTGGCAGTCGTTCGAAGGCGGGACCAGCAGTACCTCTTGGTCGAGCACCCGCGCGGCGGGAACGCGTGTCTACCCGCGATGTGGACCGACCGGCTTCCGACGCGCGAAGTCCCGCGCTGCGGCGATCGCGAGGTCCGACTCGCGCTGGACGGCCTGATCGCCTTGAGTCGGGCTGTCGCGACCGCGCTGGCGCAAGAAGTTGACACGGCCGGCGGGGGCGCTGCACTGATTACTGAACATTCGAGCAGACTGAGACGTGACCCCGCCCGAGTCGCCGCCGGTCTCCTGGTCGAGCCTCCCGCTGGAGACCAGGGAGGATCTGATCGGAGCGTGGGCAACCCTGCTGCAACGGTTGCTTCAAGGGGAGCACCGAGGAGGACGCGATGATCAGCGAGAAGAAGATCGGAGCCATCCACCTGCAACGCCGCGCCGCGGTGTACCTCCGGCAGTCGACGCTGAAGCAGGTGTACGAGCATCGTGAATCCACGGCTCGCCAGTACGCCCTTCGGCAGCGCGCGCTCGACCTAGGCTGGGCCGACGGGCAGATCGACATCATCGACGACGATCTCGGGCAGAGCGGCCGCACGACCGACAGACGCGCCGGATTCCAGCGACTCGCCGAGGGCGTCGCGAAGGGCCGCGTGGGCGCCATCTTCGTGCTCGAGGTTTCTCGACTCTCCAGATCCTCGGCGGACTGGCATCGACTCCTGGACCTGTGCGGCGTCGCGGACGCCGTGCTCGTCGACGAGCAGGCGGTGTACTCGCCGCGAAACTTCAACGATCGTCTGCTGCTCGGGCTCAAGGGCACGATGAGCGAGGCGGAGCAATACTGGATGCGGCTGCGGCTCCAAGGCGCGAAGCTCTCGAAGGCGCAACGGGGCGAGCTCTTTCACCACCCGCCCGCCGGGTACGAGGGGGACCCCTCCACGCGCCGCCTTCGCTTCGATCCCTTCGGCGGCGGGTTCGTCGTGATCCAGTTGCGGCGGGATCAGAGATCCAGTCGCGAGGTGGCGGGAGCGGCGGGATCGTGATCCACCCTTCGCCGCTCTTTGATCCGATACATCTTCTTCGTGGATTTGGTTCTTCTGGATCGTCTTCTTCGGCGATGCGCGTTGTGACCGCGTCCGCCGCGGTGGGGCTCGAGCGGGGGTGCGCCCGGTCAGCGGCCGTGTGCGTCGTCGTCGTCGTCGTGTAGCGCTCTGGCGAGGAGGTGGCGCACCGTGGCCGGGTCGTTCTCTTCGAGGTCGGTGGCGGTCGAGAGCGGTGGTCTCGGCTTGAGGACGGGTCGGTCGGGAAGCGAGAGGACCTGGAAGCGGGTGCCGTCGAAGGCGACGAGGTCCTTGTCGATGAGCCGGTTGCGTGCGTCGAGGTAGGTTTCGAGGCGCATTTCGAGCAGCGAGCACAGCGAGTCGTAGTGGTAGAAGCTGACGCCGTTGCGATCACCGGCGAGGACCAGGAGCAGGTAGAGCGACAGCTCGTCACGGGTGAGGGAGACGAGGAAGCCGTCACGCAAGAAGCGGTGGGGGATGAAAGAGAATCCCCGTCCGTCGATGCGCCGCACTCGATCGGACACAATCGGCGCGCGGCGGGGACCGAGCGGCGCGCTCATCCTCGCGCGTCCCGGGTGGAGTCGGAGGGCAGCTTGCGGCCCTGCTTCTTGGCGCGCTCGTCGCCGACGTGCTTGCGGAAGCTGGGCCCGTCGATGTCGATGCGCACCGCGTGCATCGCGAGCCGGTCGAGGATGGCAACGGTGAGGGTGACGTCGCCGAGGTAGCGGCCCCAGGCGCTCAGCTCGATGTTCGACGTGACGGCGGTGGAGAGCTTGGCGTGACGGCGGTCGATCAAGTCGTAGAGGGTGTGGGCGGCGGTCGGCTCGCCCTCGCGCTTCTTGACCTGGCCGAGGCCCACGTCGTCGATGATGAGCAGGTCGACGCTGGCCCATCGGTGCAGGCGTTTTGGGTAGGTGCCGTCGGCCAGGCCGGCGTACAGGTCGTCGAGCAGATCGACGCAGCGGGCGTAGCGCACGCGCATCTGCTGCTGGCAGGCCTTGAGGCCGATGCCCTGCAAGATGTGGCTCTTGCCGGTGCCGCTCTTGCCCGTGACGACCAAGTCGTCTTTGCGCCGGACGAAGTCGAGGCGCGCGAGCTCGAGCACGAGGGCCTTGTCGAGCTTGGGCTGGAACGCCCAGTCGAAGACCTCGAGCGTCTTTTGCTCGGGCAGGGTGCTGTAGGCGATGCGCCGAGCGATGCGGTGCTCGAGCTTGTGCGCGGCCTCCTCGCCGAGCACCCGCGCGATCAGCACGCCGGCGGCGGGCTTGTCGTGGGCGGCCCAGGCCAGGTGCTCGTCGATCTTGGCGAGCGTGTAGGTCATGCCGAGGACTCGGAGGGATCGTCGGATCTGGTCGGTGACGGCGTCGGGGCCGGGGGGATCGTGTCGCTTGGACATGGCACTTCTTTCTCGCGCTCGTCGAGCGCATCGGCGGATGAGGAGCCGGGGAGTCGGTCGTACTCGCGCAGATCACGCGGCTGGGTGCGGCAGGCGCCGAGGCGCTCTTCGAGATCGCGGAAGGCGTGCTCGGCGACGTACTCGGCGAGGGTGCGGGGCCTGGCGCGTGAGAACAAGATACGGGCGACGGCGCCGTGGTCGAAGGCGCCGTAGGCGAGCGCGTGGCCGAGCGCGGCTTCGAGGTCAAAGGTCGCGTAGCGCTCGCGCAGCAGCAGGATCTGGCGCGCCCGGAAGGTGCAGTGGCGAGGGACGGCCGAGGCGAGGCCGCCGAAGTAGGCGCTCGCCTGTGGCCCCATCTGCTCGAAGGCGGCGCGAAGCTGGTCGAGATCGGCGACTCCGGTGCGGTGCTGCCAGCGGCGGTGGATGCCTTGCGGGTCGATGTCGGCGCCTGCGCCGCGAGGGGCGAGCTCGTGGCGGACGGCGACGCGCAGATCGGCGGCGTAGACGAAGAGCTCGCGCTGCGTGATGCGCACCGGGAGGATGTCGGTCACGTGCTCGTAGGGCACGGCGTACCGGTTGCCCTCCCAGGCGACGAAGCCGTCGATGCTGCAGAGGCGGTACAGGACGCGGGCGGTGTCGTAGGGGTGGGTCGGCAGCGGGACGAGCTGGTCCTTCTCCTCGGCCTCGAACATCTCGAGCGGCGGGCGGCGCGTCTTCTTGTGGGGACGCAGGTCATGCACGGCGCGCTCCCAGTGCGCGAGCTGGACGCGCATGTCGTCCGGGTCGCGGAAGCTGCGGCCGTTGAGGAAGCTCTGCTCCCATCCCCAGAAACCGCGCTCGACCTGAGCCTTTTCGTTGGGGCTGTGGCGATGGCAGGCGACGACCCGGAACTCGTAGTGCGCAGCGAAGGCGAGGAAGCGCGGGTTGTAAATGGGCTGCTGTCCCTCCCAGCAGAGCACGACCGGCTTCTGGCCGTCGTACTTGCATGCGTGGGCGGCGCCGCCGAAGCGCTCGAAGGCGATCTGGTGGCCGTCCATCAGCGAGTGGCCGTCGGCGTGGGCGAAGACGGAGTAGCTCTTCCTGCGGCTGTGGCAGAGCACGTACGAGAAGAGCTGCACCATCATGCGACCGGCGACGGTGAAGTCGATCTTGTGCGGAGACCAGTCGCTCTCGGCCATCTGGCCCGGCCCGTAGACGGGCGTGGCGAGGCTCGGGGTGATCGTGGGTCCCGGGCGAACGCTTCGCACGTACGCCTTGACGGCGGTGTAGCCGCCGTCGAAGCCCGCGTCCTTGAGCTCCTCGAAGACGCGCTGCGCGGTGATGTCGGGGAAGCGCGCGAACCACTCGGAGACCTTCGCGGCGAAGACGTCGATCTTCTTCACGCGCGCCGCACGCTCGGGCCGCTTCGGCAACGCCGTGTGCTCGGTCTGTCGCGCGGCCTGATGCTCGAGCACGATCTTGCGCACGGTGTTGCGGCTGATCGACAGGGCACGCGCGATGGCGCGCCAGCGCACGCCCTGCGCGTGCAGGGTCACGACCTTGTGCACGAGCTCTTCGCGGGTCGACCACGTGCTCATGCGACGCCTCCGGCGGCGGCGACACGCTCGACCGTGCGTCCGAGCGCGCCGAGCACGGGTACGAGGTCCATCAAAGCGTGTGCCGTGACCTCGGCGACACGCGGTCCGAACACCGCGAGCGGCTGCGCGAGCAGCCGTCCCTCGAGCCGTCCGGCGGCGCGGCGCACGGTGGCGACGTCCGCAAGGATCCACTCGGCGGTCGTCCGGGCCCGGCGCGCGGGGTGCGGCGCGGATCGCGGGCCCGGATGCTCGAGCCGGTCGCGGAGCAAAGCGGCACGGGCCTCGTCGCTGCCCTGCGCGAGAAGGTCGCGGACCAGCTGCGCCGTCTGGCGGACGGCCATGCCGGTGCGCGTCACGATCTGCGCGGCCGGCTGCTGGTTGCCACGTGGCAACTGCGCCAGCTCCATCGCCGCGCGCGGCGCGAGCAGCCCGAGTCGCACATCGGCCTGCACCGCCTCGTCCAGGCCCTCGGCGACCAGCAGCCGCCGCGACACCCAGCTCTTGTGCCGCCCCAGGCGCGCCCCGATCTCGGGCTGCGTGACGTGATCGTCGCGGTAGAGCGAGCGCACCAGCCACCCCTCCTCGATCTCGGTCAGCCCCGGGCGCTCGTGCAGGAGCGCGACGGCGATCTTGGCCCCGACCAGATCGACGTCGAGCGTTTGCGCGCGTAGCTCCCGCCATCCGAGCACCCGGGCCGCGCGAAGCCGCTTGAACCCGTCGATGACCTCGACGCCGTCGTCCGTCGTGAACACCGCCACGGCCGACAGCTGCCCATGGCGCTCGAGCGAGCGGCGCATCGTCGCGATGGACTCGGGCTCGCACAGACGCAGCGCGCCAAGGCGCTCGCCGAGCGTCTCGACGCGAACCCGCTTTTCTGCCGCACCGTCCAGCACGAGGGCACTCTCATCACGAACGGGATCGCAGGTCGAACCTGGTGCGTGACGGCGTGTCCCAAGATCCCCCCTCAATCGCCCGCCTTTTCAACCACTTGCGACGGGAAGCTGGCGCGTGACGGCGCGCCACCTGGCGCCTGGGCCGTCCCATCAGACCGCGAGATCGCTCGGACAATCCCGGGCAAATGACGCGTGAGGCTGGCGCGTGATGCGGCCGCCGCCCTGTCCCAAAAGTCGAGCACCTTCGCCTTGATT
>Ga0247727_10020236_pt1 | contig 10200 bp, 5 predicted proteins | sample WisWelCaveWW1625_FD_202498 | JGI IMG/M metagenome (GOLD analysis project Ga0247727, IMG submission 202498) | Biofilm microbial communities from Wishing Well Cave, Virginia, United States - WW16-25 | ecosystem: Environmental > Aquatic > Deep subsurface > Groundwater > Cave microbial mat | place... | reverse complement strand
CGATGGGCGTGGAGTCCTTCGGCGAACGGCTGGAGAAGTATCCGCGCGAGAAGCTTGTCGTCGTGGTGGGCGACCGTTGGGACGTGCAGAACCTGGCCATCCGCGAGCGCGTGCGGCTGGTGATCGTCACGGGCGGGCTGGACGTCGAGCCCAAGACCGTCGAGGCGGCGCGGAAGAACGAGGTGTCGCTCGTGCTCTCGCCGCACGACAGCTTCACGACGGCGTCGTTGTGCCGCGCGGCCATCGCGGTGCGGCATGTGATCCACGAGCGGTTCCTCGGCTTCCGCGAGGACGAGTCGGTCGGCGACGTGCAGGCGGCGGCGACGGCGTCGCAGTTCCACGCGTTCCCGGTGCAGGACGCGCGGGGAGCGACGGTCGGCATCCTGACGAAGTCGGATTTTCTGAAAAAGGTCGAGCGGCGGCTGATCCTCGTGGATCACAACGAGCTTTCGCAGGCAGTGCATGGCGCGGACAAGGTGGAGATTCTGGAGATCATTGACCACCACCGCATCGGCGCGCTGACGACGCGGCATCCAATCCTGTTCCGCAACGAGCCGGTGGGCTCGACGAGCACGATCGTGGCGGACTGCTTCTTCCGGCACGGCGTTGAGTTAGCCAAACCGATCGCGGGTCTGCTGCTCGCGGGGCTGGTCTCGGACACACTGAACCTGACGTCGCCAACGAGCACGGCGCGCGACGCGGAGATTCTCGCGAAGCTCGAGCAACTCTCCGGCGTGAACGCGCGGGAGTTCACTGAGAAGCTCTTCGCGTCCGGCTCGGTGCTCACGTCGAAGCCCGCGGCGCAGGCCATCGCGGCGGACTGCAAGGAATACGCGGAGGCGGGGCGGACCTTTAGCGTGGCGCAGATCGAGGAGATCGGTTTCGACCCGTTCCACAAGCGCAAGGCCGAGGTGATGGACGCGCTGGAGGACTACCGGGGGCAGCACGGTTACTTCTTCAGCGCGCTGCTGGTGACGGACGTGGTGTTGCAGACGTCGCTGCTGCTGGTGGCCGGCCCGAAGGTGGTGCTGGACCGGATTGATTATCCGAAGCTGGAGCCGGGCTTGTTCCAGCTCGAAGGCATCGTGTCGCGCAAGAAGCAACTGCTGCCGTATCTCGCGCATTGTCTGGCGCAGTTGAAGTAGCCGGCGCGGCCCGTGGGAGCGACCTAGTTGAACCAGCCCTTCCTCTTGAAGTAGATGTAGGTCGCCAGCGTGCTCAGCGCGGTGAGCGTGGCCATCGTCGCGTAGCCGTAATGCCAGTCGTATTCCGGCATGTTCTTGAAGTTCATCCCATACCACGTGCCGACCAGCGTCATGGGCGTGGTGATGACGGTGATGAGCGTGAGCAGTTTGACGACTTCGCTGGTCTGGTTCGAAGCCATGTTCAAATAGACCTGCAGGATGCCGGTAAGCGAGTCGGTGTAGCCCTGCGCGAGTTCGCCGATGTGGAAGAGCGAGTCGTAAATGTCGCGGAAGTAGGGCACCATGTGGGGGCGGATGAGCTTGAACTCGCCGTGGGCAAACTTCGAAAGCACTTCGCGCTGAGGGCCGATGATCTGGCGCAGGTGGAGCACCTCCTTCTTCACCTGGAGGATTTTGTTGAGCGTGTGCTTGTTGGGGCGCTCAATGGTCTGTTGTTCGAGCGCGGCGATTTCGAGGGAGAGTTCGTCGAGCGCGGGCCTGTAGTTCTCGACAAGCGCATCCAGAAGCGTGTGCGCGACGCGGTCCGGGGCGCGGGCCACGTGCACATTGCTCTTGCAGCACATTTCCTCCGTCGTGGTGATGCTGCGCAGGTGGACCTCGTGGTAGGTGACGAGGAAGTTTTTCCCGAGGAAAAAGTTAAGCTCGCTCGTGGCGAACACGCCGTCCTTGCGGCTGTAGTCCACCGCGTGGATGACCATGAAGAGGTAGGGCGAGAACCTGTCCTCGTCCTTCGGCGAATACTCCTCAACCTTCGGCGACGGGCTGAGCTTGACGCAGTCCTCGATGGAGAGCGGGTGGAAGTGGAAGATGTCCTCGAGCACGAGCTTGATCTCCTCCTCGGTGGCTTTTTCGAGGTCCACCCAGAGGAAAAGGTTCGTGTCCGCAAGCAGCGTGGGCATGAGGAATGTCTCGATGTCCCGGCTGTGAAGACGGCCCTGCGTGGTGAAGGCAAACGAGCGAATCATGCGTCAGCGCCGCCCCGCCCGCCGTGCTCGCGCACCGTCGCGGCAGGTCGCGGCCCCGGGGGGCTTGCGGGCCGAGGATAGCCGCGCGAAGTGGGATTGCAACTGCTCGGTGGGGAGATTTGGAGAGCGCATTTCACTTTTTGGACACCGCCGGCCTCGCGTCGCGAGGCTTCGATGGTAGCCGTGGGCTTCAGCCCACGGAAACCGGCCCGCGCGGGCGCGTCGCGTAGCGCCGCTTGAGCAGTGGGGAGACGCTTTCAATCGTCGCTCCGCGACGCGACGAGTGTTTGCTCGGTCCGTGGGCTGAAGCCCACGGCTACCATGACGTCGTCGCTCCGCGACTGCCAAGAACTGAAATGCGCCCAGATCTGGTGTTCGTGGTGAACCCGCTGGACGCCGCGTCGGCGTTCGGTGAACTTCGCGGCCAATGGTCCCGCTTGTGGACAATCAATTCATCGCGGTCGTGGTCACGCCGAAGCAGATGGACGCACTTTGGGCTGGTGGCTGGCGTCACTTTGGATCGGTGTTTTACCGCTACTCAACCTGCGAAGGCGAAGGCGGCCGGTTGCGAGTGATGCCGCTGCGAGTGCTGTTGCAGGAGTTCTCGGTTTCGAAGAGTCAGCGCCGGGTGCTGCGACGCAACGCCGACCTCGAAGTCCGCACGCAGGAGCCCGTGATTGATGCGGAACGACGCGCGCTCTTCGATGCGCACCGGACGCGGTTCAAGGACAACGTGCCAGATTCACTCGAGAACTTCCTCGGGCCCGCGCCAGCCGTGATGCCGTGCCGCACTTTGGAGGTCGCTGCCTACGCGAATGGGCGACTGGTCGCTGCGAGTTACCTCGACGTCGGGCAGCAAGCGGTGTCGAGCATCTACGCGATGTTCGACCCTGCGGAGTCACGGCGCAGCCTCGGCATCGCAACGATGCTTTGGAAATTCGTTTCGCGCTCGAACGGGGCTGCACGATCTACTATCCCGGCTACGCGTTCCACGAGGCCACGAGCTTCGATTACAAAAAGCAGTTCGCGGCGATGGAGTGGTTCGACTGGAAGGGCCGCTGGCGCGCGCTCGACACGAAGCGTGCGGAATGTTGATCCGGTCACGACCTTCGCCGGCTTTGCTTTGGCCCAAGGTTCCGATACGTTTCGCCCCATGGAACGGCAGCACAAACCCGCCGCGGATTCCGGCCTCGACCGGCGCATCCGCGACCTCATCGCGTTCAAGGGCGGCGGTGCGAACGAAGACCTCGTCGAGGACATCATCGTGCAGGCGCTCAAGCTCCTTCACGACGTGCGCGACCGCGGCGACGTGCGAGTGATGCAGACGGCGATGCGCGAACTGCGCTACGCCTTCAAGCTCTTCGCGCTCTGGTCGGACAAGCGCAAGGTCACCATCTTCGGCTCCGCGCGCACGCAGCCGAGCAAGACCGAGTATCAGCAGTGCGTGGACTTTGCGCGCAAGATCGCGGATGCGGGCTTCATGGTCATCACAGGCGCGGGCCCGGGAATCATGCAGGCGGGGCACGAGGGCGCGGGGCCGGAGCGGAGCTTCGGCGTGAACATCCGCCTCCCGTGGGAACAGTCCGCGAACCCCGTGATCGAGCACGACAAAAAGCTCGTCACCTTCAAATACTTCTTCACGCGCAAGCTCATCTTCATCCGCCACTCGGATGCGATCGTGCTGTTCCCCGGCGGCTTCGGCACGATGGACGAGGGCTACGAGGCGCTCACGCTCATGCAGACGGGCAAGAGCCAGCTCATGCCGCTCGTGCTGATGGACAAGCCCGGCGGCACTTATTGGAAGACGTGGGACAAGAACATGCGCGAGCACCTCCTGCGCAACGGACTCATCTCGCCCGAGGACCTCACTCTCTATAATCTCGCGGCGGATGCCGACGACGCGGTGCGGCACATCACGCGCTTTTACCGCAACTATCATTCGAGCCGGTTCGTGCGCGACCTCTACGTCATCCGGCTCAAGCACGCGCCGACGCCGACAAATCTGGAGGCGCTCAACGAGGACTTCGCCGACCTCGTGGCTGGCGAACCGTTCCACTCGGTGGAGGCGACGGAGGAGGAGCGCGAAGACAACGAACACGTGGCGCTTCCGCGACTCGGGTTTGGCTTCAACCGCCGCGACTACGGACGGCTCCGGCAGTTGATTGACGTGTTGAACACGTGGTGAAGTCTGCCGGCGGGCTGGTGAGTTTCCCTCTCTTCTGCAAAGCTCGCCGCAATGATCCCTTCCGCTCCGGTTGCCGGGCAACCCACGCGCGCGCGCTTCGCCGTGCTCGGGTGGCTCTGCGCCGCCGCGGCGCTGGCTTACATCCCGCGCAACGCCATCGCCGTCGCCGAGAGCACCGTGCGAGCCGACCTCGGGCTGTCGAAGGAACAGTCCGGGCTGTTGATGAGCGCGTTTTTCTTCAGCTACGCGCTGTGCCAGGTTCCGACGGCGCAATTCGGCCAGCGGCTCGGGCCGCGACGTGCGTTGCCGTTGTTCGCCGCGGTCTGGTCGGTCGCGACTGCGCTGACGGCGTTCGTCAGTGGTCTCGGCGGGTTCATCGTCGCGCGCGTCGCGCAAGGCATAGCGCAGGCGGGACTGTTCCCGGTTTCCACGCTGACCATTGCCAAGTGGTTTCCCAGGACAGGACGTGCCTTCGCAACGGGCGCGCTCGGCAGTTGCATGTCCGTCGGCAGCGCCGTGTGCGCATGGCTGACGGGCGTGCTGCTCGAAGCGCTCGACCCGCATGTCGGGCCGGGCTGGAACTGGCGGCTCACATTCCTGCTCTTCGGTGTGCCGGGACTCGTGTGGGCGGTTTGGTTTTGGAAATGGTTCCGCGACGAACCGCGCGGGCATCCGGCGGTGAACGCGGCGGAGGTGGAGCTGATCGAAGGACCGGTTGCGAGCGAACCGCAGAGCCACGGAGCGCCGGTCTCCGACCCGGCGCGAATCGTTTCCGCCCCGCAACTTGCCGGTCAGGAGACCGGTGCTCCTCCGACTACGCCGTGGCTCGCGCTCTATTCGAGCCCGGCGCTCTGGTGGATTTGCGCGCAGCAAGTCTGCCGAGCGGCGGGCTACATGTTCTTCACGAGCTGGTTCGCGACTTACCTCCAGGAAACGCGCGGCGTCGGCATCGCCAAGTCGGGTTTCCTCAACATGCTCCCGCTGCTCGCCGTCGTGCTCGGCGGGTTGACGGGTGGCGCGGTGTCCGACTGGCTGCTCGCGCGCACCGCGAGTCGCAACATCGCGCGGCGCTGGATGAGCATGGTGAGCCTGTTCGCGTGCGCGGGGTTGATTTTCTCCGCACTCGCCATCGAAGACGCGCTCGCTGCGGTGCTTGTCATCAGCGCGGGTTCGTTTTGCTTCGCGATGGCCGCGCCTTGCGCCTACACGATCACAATAGACATGGGTGGCAGCCAGATTGCAACCGTCCACGCGACAATGAACATGATGGGCAACCTCGGCGCGTGGGCGTTCCCCATCGCCGTGCCGTGGCTGCTGCGACACACCGGAAGCTGGGACGCGGTGCTGCTCGTGTTCGGAAGCCTGTTCCTCACCGCGGCGGTGTTCTGGCTGTTGCTCAAGCCGGAAGGAACGGTCCTCGACCAATCGCTCGTGAAAGGCCGCCGTTGAAATCCCAAACGCCAACTCACAAACTCCAAGGAAGCTCCAATGGCCAACCTTCAATCCTCGCCGCGCGACGGGGACTGGATTGGAGCTTGGTTCTTGGAGCTTTCTTGGAATTTGGAACTTGGGATTTGAGAATTCTGATTCTGAGCACAGACCATTGAACGTCGAACCATGCGCCATCCTTCCATCACCGTCGTCGAACCGCCGCAGAGCCGTTGCCGCTTCGCGCTCGCGTGGGCGGACATCACGCCACCGGTCGGCATGTATCACCGCATGTGGGGCGCGGCGAAGCACGAGCGCTCAACAGGTGTGCACCGTCCGCTGCGCGCGACCGTGGCGGTGTTTGAGGCGCTCAATGGTAGCCGCCGACGTGAGGAGGCGGACCAGAACACGAGCCCGCGTGAAGAGTCCGCCTCCTCACGTCGGCGGCTACCGGAGCAGCGCCAGATCCTCCTCGCCCTCGACCATTGCGTGATGGGCTCGGAGGAACACGGGCAGCTCGTGGCGCGAGTCGCGGAAGCTGCCGGCGTCGCGCCCGGGAGCATCCTCGTCGTGTTTTCGCACACGCACGCCGCAGGGTTGATGAGCCTTGATCGCGTGAAGCTTCCCGGTGGCGACTTGATTCCCGGCTACCTCGCCTTGCTTGCCGAACGCTCCGCGGCGCTGGTGAAGGAGTGCCTCGCGAAGCTTGAGCCTGCAGGCATTGTTTACGGCACCGGCCGCTGCGACCTCGCCGCACACCGCGACTTCTACGACGAGGAGCGCAAGCAGTTCGCCTGCGGCCTCAACCTCTCGCAAGCCGCCGACGACACCGTGCTCGTCGGCCGCGTGACGGGCGCGGAAGGCAGGCTGCTCGCCAGCGTGGTGAATTACGCCTGCCACCCGACCACGCTCGCATGGGACAACACGCTCATCAGCCCCGACTACATCGGCGCGCTGCGCGAGGTGGTCGAGCGCGCGACGGGCGCGCCGTGCCTCTTCCTCCAAGGCGCGAGCGGCGAACTCGGCCCGCGCGAGGGGTTCGTGGGTGACCCAACGGTGGCGGACCGCAACGGGCGGCAACTCGGCCACGCCGCGCTCTCGGCGCTCACCGCGCTGCCCGAGGCAGGCACGAAGTTCTGTTATGTCGGACCCGTCGTGAGCGGCGCGACGCTCGGCGAATGGGCACATCTGGGTCTCTCGGCAAACTGGCTTGCTTCCGGTGCATGCTGGCACCTCGCACGCTGGCGCGAGCCGTTGAAGTATCGTCCCGGACAGCCGACACCGCAGGAGATCGCAGCGGACTTGAAGCGTTTCGAAGCGGAGGAAGACGCCGCGAAAAAGTCGGGCGACGAGCAGCGCGCGGCTGACTGCCGCGCGATGGCGGAGCGGAAGCGCCGGTTGCAGCTTCGGCTGGCGCAGTTGCCGCGCGGCGAGTCGTTCCCGCTGCAAGTCGTGTTGTGGCGGATGGGCGATGCGTTCTGGCTCGGCGTGCAGGGCGAGAGCTACAGCTTGCTTCAGCGCGAGCTGCGGTTTCGCTTTCCCGACTGCGCCATCGTCGTCGCGTCCATCGCGGCGGACTGGGGCGCGGCGTATCTGCCGCCGCGCGAGATTTACGGCACGGGCATTTACCAGGAAACCATCGCGGTCGTGGCGCCGGGAAGTCTCGAGCAATTGATCGAGTCGGTGGCGAAGCGGATGGCAGAGGTTGCACCATGAAAATCAAAAGGATCCAAACACTGGTCTGCCACGCGCGGATGCGGAACTGGGTGTTCGTGAAGGTCATCACGGACCAGCCGGGGCTCATCGGCTGGGGCGAGGCGACGCTCGAGTGGCACACGCGCAGTATCGTCGGCGCGATCGAGGACATCGCAGATCTGCTCATCGGCGAGGACCCGACGCGGCCCGAGCACTTGTGGCAGATGATGTATCGCCAGCACTTCTGGCACGGGCACGGCATCGTGCGCGCGACGGCCATCGCGGGCATTGACCTCGCGTTGTGGGACATCGTTGGGAAAGTCGCGGGGCTGCCGCTGGCGAAAGTCTTCGGCGGGCCGGTGCGCGATTACGTGCGGACCTACTGCCACCTCGGCGGCGGCAACATGGAGGACTTCTACGAGACGCCCGTGGACAACGCGAAGAAGTTCGCCGACCTCGCGCGCGCGGCGGTGGCGGACGGCTTCACCGCGTTCAAGAGCATGGCCGTGCCGAGCACGATGCCCATCGAGGGGTTGAAGCCGGTGCGGGCCGCCGAAGCCGCCGTGGCCGCGATGCGCGACGCCGTGGGGCCGGACATTGATATCATGGTGGACTGCCACGCGCGGCCGTCGCCGGCGATGGGGTTGAAGTTCGGCAAGGCACTCGATTCCTACGGCCTCTACTTCTTCGAGGAGCCATGCTGGCCCGAGTGCGTGGACGGCCTCGCGAAGATCAACGCGGCGCTCACCACGCCCGTCGCGACCGGCGAACGCGTGACGAATCTCGAAGCGTTCCGGGACTTGTTCGAGGCCCGCGCGTGCGAAATCTGCCAGCTCGACCTGACGCATTGCGGCGGTTTCACCGCGGCGCGGCGCATCGCGGCGCTGGCGGATTCGCACCGCATCGCGCTTGCTCCGCACAACCCGCAGGGGCCGGTGAGCACCGCGGCGTCGCTGGAGTTCGGCTTCTCGCAGCCCGGTTACATCATCTGCGAGACCGTCCACAACGACGTGCCGTGGCGCGCGGACGTGGTGCAGGAAGGGTTCACCGTGGAGAAGAAGGGCCGCATTGTGCGCCCGAACACGAAGCCCGGCCTCGGCATCACCATCAACGAGCGCGCGGTGAAGAAGCACCCGTTTCAGCAGGAGATTCCGCAGCGGGTGTTTTACAAGGACGGCAGCGTGGGGGACTGGTAGGCGTCTTTGACGCGGATCCCTCGATTGAGCGGGAGATCGAGACCCACGATTTCATTGAACCCGTCGGTGCCACGGGGTTGGCATTTCCACCAAGCGGCGCGGTTCAGCGTCCCTGTCACGATCCACATTCAACTTGTCGGCGAAGGGGCGATGTGTATCGTCCGCTCGTGCTCAACCTGAGGAAAGCGGACCCCAGCGTTTCCCCCCAACGACGCGCAGCCGAAGCCACCATGGCCCGGCTCAAGCAGACGCTTGAGACCGAGGCGGGCCGGGGCTACGTGACGATTGACCATTTCCTGAACTCCCGCGGCAACAAGGCGCAGCAGGGCGGCGTGGTCATGCCCAGCACGGACTCGGGCACGGGCTTCTACAACGTCGGCGAGATCGTCGCGATGGGAGGCATGGGCGCGATCATCCGCGCGACGGACCGCAACCTCGAGCGGACGGTGGCGATGAAGATCATGCTCAACAGCGCCAACGCCTCCGAGACGAGCATCGTCCACTTCATCGCGGAGGCGAAAATCACCGGGCAGCTCGAGCACCCGAACATCGTGCCGCTTCACGACATGGGCGTGGCAGCCGACGGCACGATCTACTACACGATGAAGCTCATCGAGGGCACGACCCTCCGTGAGGTCCTGCAGGAGATTCGCAACGGCAATCAGGAGATGGCGCTGCGCTACCCGCTCGACCGTCTTCTCGAAGTCTTCCAGAAAGTCTGCGACGGCATGGCCTACGCGCATTCGCGGCGCGTCGTCCACCGCGACCTGAAGCCCGACAACATCATGGTCGGCGCGTTCGGCGAAGTGCTCGTGCTCGACTGGGGCATCGCGAAGGTGCTGACCGGCGCGCCCGCCACCGATGAAGCGGGCGGCCCGGTGCAGGATGGGATCGGCGACATGCCCGACGCGCACGCGGGCCAGTTCGCGACGATGGAAGGCCAGGTCAAGGGCACGCCCAACTACATGGCCCCCGAGCAGGCCGAGGGACGCATCAGCGCCATTGACGAGCGCACCGACATCTACGCGATGGGTGGCATCCTCTACACGATCCTCACTCTTTATCCCCCGGTCGTCGGCACAACGGTGCAGGAAATCCTCGCCAAAGTGACCTCCGGCGACATCACGTCGCCAACGGTCTTCAACCAGACCCAATCTGGCGGCAAAGCCAAGGCGAAGGCCGGCTCGCCCGAGGCGCCGCTGCCGTTGCTCGACCTGATTCACTTGCCCGACAAAAAGATTCCGCCCGCGCTCTCCGCCGTGGCGATGAAGGCGATGTCGCTGGACATGGATGATCGTTATCAGGATCTCGGCGAATTTCAGGGCGAAATCCGCCGTTATCTCGGTGGCTACGCGACAAGTGCGGAGGACGCCGGCGCGTTCACACAGATCAAGCTTGCGCTCGCGCGCTACAAGAAGGAGATCGCGATTGCGGCGTTCTTTCTCGCTCTCGCTGCTGGCATCGGTGTCTATGCAATCGGCAGCGTCATCGTGGCCGGCAACGAGTCAAAGAAGGCACGCAAAGAG
>Ga0247727_10020235_pt1 | contig 10200 bp, 8 predicted proteins | sample WisWelCaveWW1625_FD_202498 | JGI IMG/M metagenome (GOLD analysis project Ga0247727, IMG submission 202498) | Biofilm microbial communities from Wishing Well Cave, Virginia, United States - WW16-25 | ecosystem: Environmental > Aquatic > Deep subsurface > Groundwater > Cave microbial mat | place... | reverse complement strand
TCCGCCTTCGGCAGCTTCTGCATCATAGCCTCCAGATCCCGATCGCAAGCCGCCATCTGCTCCTGGACATGGTCCCAATCCTCGAGCTGCCGCTTCAATACCGCCAACTGCTCCGGCAGCCAGGTGCCCTCCAGGCTCAGCGCGATCGTTTCCTTGCTGGCCTTGACGCGAGGATCCCGGAACTCGGCCAGCCGCAGGCCATCCCGCTCACCCGCCACAATCGCTCGAACGATCCTCATTCCCGTCCAGCCGCTGAGGTCGCTCAGAACGGTCGCCAACTGCACATTCATCTCCGTCAGCGCCTTCTGCATCCGCTGAATGCAGATCCCCGCCTGCTCGACGTACTCGGCACGCTCACGCCAGCAGGTGCGCAAAGCGCGAATTTCCGCCGTCGGCCGGAACGATTTCCTCAGCATTCCGTAGGTGTGCAGCTTCAACACCCACTGGCTTTCGTGCACATCACTCTTCCTCCCCGGCAGATTCCGGGTGTCCCGCGCATTGACCAGCCATACCTCCAGGCCATGCCGTTCCAGCACGTCGTAGACCGGAATCCAGTACACGCCGGTGGACTGCATCGCCACCGTCTTGATCCCACATGCTTTCAGCCATTCCGCCATACAGTTGAGGTCCGCCGTGAAGCACCCGAAAGTCCGCACCGGTTCGGCATCCCGATCCGGTCCCACCGCCACATAGTGCTCCCGGCTGCCGATGTCAATGCCCGCCCCGTCCCGGTGCACCACCTCCAGACCCGGGTGGTCGGACCAGATCCGCCGCCCCAACTCTCTCCTCTGCCGGCGTGTCATCCCTTGACCCTTGCCGCATTCCGCCGTCCTGTTGCTCGCCATGCTCGTCTCATCCTTTGCTGTGAATTTAGCGAGGCGCGGCCTGGTCGCGATTCGGTTAAAAACACTCTCTCCAACGGGGTCAAGCCGCTTCTTTCGAACCGGCTGCCGCCAATCTCATGATCGACAGGACCAGAGCCATACTCGTGTACGGGCAGGAGCGCGCCAGTGTCTCGTCGGCCATAGCTTGCCTGCCTCGCTCCTCCTATCGTCGCAGATGCTCGCGCAAAGTTTCTGGCCCTCATGACGCGCGCAGCGCGTTAGTTACTCGTGTCGAGGCTTTCCTCGCCCGTAGACAAGGGTCGAGACGAGTCTCGACCCGGCACGCTAAAGCGTGCGCCACAAGTTGCCGGCTGTTCAGTTCTGACACAGTTATTTCCTGACAGTGCCTAGGAACCGTGTGCGTTAGTAGCGCCAGCACGGATCTGTGCGGGGGGCAGCGGGTAACTGCTGTCCCTACCACGACCGAGCCGGCTTCCAGCCGGCTTTGGCTGGGCTAAAGCCCGGCCGCGGCCTGAAGGCCGCCCCACCGATTGGTGCAAATGAGTCAAGTTTTGGTTTTACCGCGCGAATCGAGACGCCGGAGCGGGCTGCGAATCGAGGCGCCCAGGTTTTCCTGGATCAGCGATCGCCAATGACGTAGATGGCGGGAACCGAGACGGCCTGGATCAGCCCGGCCAGCCGCTCGATGGTCCCGATGAAGTCCTCGAACAGGGGGGGCTTGGAAAAGAAAAGGCTGCAGCCGAGCTCGTAGCAGGTCGCGATCAGGTCCGGGTTGTCGCCGGCGGCAAACACCAGAACCGGAGTCTGGCGGATGATCCCCTGGTCGTGTTTGAGCTGGCGCAGGAACTCCAGCCCGTCCATGCGCGGGAGCCGCAGGTCGAGCAGGATCAGGATCGTCGCCGCCGGCCGCTGTTGGAACGCCCCGAGCCGCCGCACGAAGTCCAGGGCCTCCTGCCCGTCGGAGACGTGGACGATCTCCTGCGGGATGTTGCCGATCTCCAGGTTGGCCCGAATCAGCTCGGCCTGGCTCAGATCGTCCTCCACCAGCAGAATCGTATCCGGGGCCGAGCGCATGGTCGGTAGGTCTATCGGCGGTTCTTGCCGCCCACTTGACGATTGGCGCCCCCCTGTGCGAGTTTTCAGAGTCTTCGGATCTCATCCTGCTACCATGGAGGAACCTCATGCACATGGGAAACTACCTGCTTTCGGTCCTGGTGTCGGTGGGGGCCGGCATCACGGGCTTCCTGCTGCTCTACAAGATTTTCGACTGGCTCACGCCCCAGTTGAATTTTCCCGACGAGCTGAAGAACAATAACCTGAGCGTGGCCGTATTCCTGGCTGGCCTGTTCGTCGGGCTGGGCCTGGTGATTGGAAGCGCGGTGAAATGAGAATCCTCATCCTGTCTTTCCTGGCTGCCGGGACCCTCGGGGCGGCGGTCTCGGAACAGGTCCTGGAGGACTCGATCCGGCGCAAGCTGGGGCGTCCTTACGTTTGGGGCGCCGCCGGGACGAAGGCCTACGATTGCTCCGGTTTCGTCTGGCACGCTTTCCTTGACGCCGGCGTGCTGCTGAAGCGCACCACGGCCCGCAAGCTGTTCTACTCGCTGCCCCCGGCCGGACCCGCCGAGCGCGCGCGCCTGGGGGCGCTGGTCTTCTTCGACCAGGTGCACCACGTCGGCATCGTGCGCAACGAGCGCGAGTTCTACCACGCCTCCTCCAGCCACGGGACCAAGCGCCAGAACTTCACCCAGTACTGGCGGCGGCTGGTTTCCGGATATCGCAAGCTCGATCTGAGGTGACTCAGAGCGATTGACAAACCTGCCGATGCCTCAGTACTGCGACGTGTCGGTGCCGGTCCCGCTCGAGGCCTCCTTCACCTACGCGCTGCCCGACACCTTGCAGCGCCGAGCGCAGCCGGGCTGCCGGGTCATCGTTCCCTTCGGCCCGCGCAGGCTCACCGGCATCATCCTCTCCTGTCATGACCAGGCGCCGCCGGTGGAGGCCCGTCCGGTTCAGCGGCTGGTGGACGAGGAGCCGGCCCTTTCACCCGAGCTGTTGAAGCTGGGCCTGTGGATCGCCGGCTACTACGCGGCGCCCCCCGGCGAAACCCTGCGCGGAATGCTGCCGCTGGCCGCCGACCTGCGACGCGCCAAGATCGTCTCGCTGACCCCCTCCGGACAGGAGGCGGCGCGCCAGCTTCCGATCCTGCCAAGCGACGAGGACCCGGTGATCCAGATCCTGCGCGCGCTCGACGCCCGGCCGCTGCGAGAAGAGTGGCTGAAGCGGAGGTTCCCGCTGGCGGTGCGGTCGTTGCCCGCGCTCGAACGGAAAGGCCTCGTCACCATTGAGCGGGTGGAGGCCCCGCGCGATCCGCTGCGCGCCCGCAGCGGGCGGCTGATGATCGAGCTTGATGGCGGCGGCGCCGCGCCCGCGCGGCCCTCCCTGGCCGAGCGCGGTCTACTCGATTTTCTGAAGCTGAACCCGGGCAGCCACGATCTGGCCGGTCTGGCGGCCCAGTTTCGCGGCGCGGAGCAGGCCGCCCGGCGCCTGGCCAAGGGCGGGGCGCTGCGGATGTGGCGGATAGCGCCCGAGACCCCGGTCGCGCCGGCGCAGGCCGTCCCCCCGTCGTTGAACGCCGAGCAGCAAGCCGCCCTGGAGGCGGTCAGCGAATCGCTGCGAGCGGGCGGGTTTCGCGCCTTCCTGCTGCACGGGGTGACCGGATCGGGCAAGACCGAGGTGTACTTGCGGGCTATCGAGGTGACGCTGGCGCTGGGCAGGAGCGCGCTGCTGCTGGTTCCGGAAATCGCCCTGACCCCGGCGATGGCCAGCCAGTTCTACGGCCGCTTCGGAGAATCTGTTGCCATCCTGCACAGCGCCTTCGGCGACGTCGAGCGCGCGGACCAGTGGCGGCGGATCCGGCAAGGGCGGGCCCACGTGGTGGTGGGAACCCGCTCCGGAGTCTACGCGCCGGTCGCCAATCTGGGCCTGGTGGTGGTCGACGAGGAACACGACCAGAGCTACAAGCAGCAGGAGACGCCGCGCTACCACGGTCGCGACGTCGCTCTGGTGCGGGCCCAGGCCGCCGGCGCAACGGCGCTGCTGGGCTCGGCCACTCCCGGCCTGGAGTCCCGCCACAACGCGGAAAAAGGCAAATACGCCCTGCTCGAGCTGCGGGAGCGCATTGAAAAGCGTCCTCTTCCGCGAGTCGATCTGATCGACATGCGCCTGGAGTTTGTCGAGACCCGCAAAACCAGCCTGTTCTCCCGCCGCTTGATCGAGTCGGTCGAGGCGCGCCTGGCCGCCTCCGAGCAGGTTATGATTCTGCTGAACCGCCGCGGCTTCTCCACCTTCGTCGCCTGCCGGGCTTGCGGGGAGCGGATCGAGTGCCGGAACTGCTCGGTGACCCTCACCTATCACCGCCGCGAGCAGCGGCTGCTTTGCCACTATTGCGAATACACGCAGCCGGTCCCCTCCGACTGTCCCAAGTGCGGCAGCGAGCACATCTACTTTCTGGGCAGCGGCTCGGAGAAAGTCGAGGAGGCGCTCCACCAGCTCTTGCCCCGGGCCCGCATCGGACGGCTGGACCGCGACACCGCCCGCGGCCGCCGGCGTTACGAGACCATCCTCGACGCCTTCCGCGAGGGCAGCCTGGACATTCTGGTCGGCACCCAGATGATCGCCAAGGGGCACGACATTCCCAACGTCACCCTGGTGGGCGTCGTCTCCGCCGACGTTGGGCTGGGCCTGCCCGACTTTCGCTCCGCTGAGCGCACCTTCCAATTGCTCACCCAGGTCGCCGGACGCGCCGGACGCGGCGACCTGCCCGGCCAGGTCTTGATCCAGACCATCAATCCGGAACATTACGCCATCCGCTTCGCCGCCGCCCAGGACTACGCCGGTTTCTACGGGCAAGAGCTCCACTACCGCCGCGTCATGCACTACCCGCCCTTCACCGCCCTGGCCAGCGTGCTGGTGCGCAGCGAGCGGCACGAGGAGGCCCTGAAACTGAGCGGGATGCTCGGTCAATTCTTCAAGGACCCGCCGGAGACGGTCCGGATCACCGGGCCCGGCGCGGCCCACATGCTCCGGCTCAAGGGCGAGTACCGCTACCAGTTCGTCATCCGGGCTTGGAGCCGCCGGGCGCTCGGCGAGTTGCTGAAGGCCGCGCGCAAGCATGCGGAGACTCACCGCTGGCCGGCCACCGCTCTGGTCGTGGATGTGGATCCGATGAGTTTGTTGTAGCTGCTTCTCACGTTCGCCGCTCAGAACCTGAGCCGCAGGGCGGCCTGCATGGTCCGCGGGCCGCCGACCGTCCGGCTGATCACGCCCGCCGAGCCCGGACCGGCGGCGCCGAACGTCGACGCCGGGTTGCCGAAAACCGGGGTATTGAAGGCATTGAACAGCTCCCAGCGGAACTCGACCGACGATCGCTCGCCCAGCCGGGTGGTCTTGGCCAAGGCAATATCGAACTCGGCCTGACGAGGACCGCGGAGGATGTTGCGTCCGGCCGAGCCCCAGTGATCCAGGGAATCCGTGAAGACCGAGAAGTCATAGAACCGGGTCAGCCGATCCTGAATGGGGCCGCTGCGCCGGGCGTCATCGATCGTCTTGCCGGGGACAAAATCCAGGCGCGCCACCGCCGGCTGAGCAAACTGCGCGTTGCGCGCGGCGTTCCCCAGAGCGGAGAACGGCGAGCCGGACTGCAGCGTGGCCAGGCCGCTCACCAGCCAGCCCCTCAGCAGCCGCCGAGCCAGCGGCGACCGGAAGGGCGCCGGAATCTCCGCCACGTAAGCGGCGGTGAAGCGGTGCGTGCGGTCGAAGTTGGAGGGGCCGCGGTTGTTCGCCAGACTCCTGGCATCGTGCTCGGCCGTGGTGCGGTCGCTCGAAATGTTGTCGAGCGTCTTGCCGTAGGTATAGGCCAGGTTCCAGCTCACTCCCCGGGCGTGCCGCCGGCGGAGGCTGAGCTGCAGCGAATGGTAGACCGAGTGCCCCCAGTTGCTGCGCTGCTGGAAGCCGCCGTTGCGGCTCAGCCCCAGAAACTCCGGACCGACGAAGAAGTCCGGGTTGATCGCCTGCCCGGCGTTGTTATAGATACTGGTAAAACCGTTGACCGGCTGGAGGCGCGGGTCGCGCGGCTGCGCCAGGTTCACCTTGGCCAGCAGGCCCGCGCCCCGCGAGCCCACGTAGCGGGCCTCGATCAGGCTGCCCGGCGCCGGCTCCGCTTGCACACTCATGGCCCATTGCTGGACGTACGGCGTGCGGATGAACGGGTCGATGAAGTTGTTGTTCTTGGCGCCGAACTGCGACTGCCGGGGGAAGTCGCTTCCGTCGCTGCGCACCCAGCGCGGCGTCCCGGCGGCGTTGCGGGCGATCCCCACGTTGAGCGGAATCTGGAAGGGGTTGACGTTGAGCCTGGGGTAGGGATCGGCCAGGTCCGGGGGCGCCGTAAGGGTCTGGTAGATGAAGAACGGCGCGGCGCGCTGCAGATCAAGCTTGAAAGCCCCCGACAGCCGGTCGTAGAAGACGCCGTAGCCGCCGCGAACCACCAGGCGGCTGGATCGCGCCGGCTGCCAGGCGAACCCGATGCGCGGCGCGAAGTTGTTGCGGTCGGCCAGCAGGGTTGAGTCGTACTTGGCCGGGTGTACCTGGCGCCGGTCGAAGGCAACGCCGGAATCCAGGACCAGCCCGATCTGGCTGGGCTGGAAGTCGGGCCGGAAGATGATGCTGTTGCCGGGCACGTGAAAACCCGGCGACACGCCCAGCCGCGCCGCCGCCGCCGCGGTGTAGTAGTTGCCGATCTTGCCCTCGACCTCGCTCGGAAACCCGTAGAAGTCGTAACGCAGACCGAGGTTCAGGGTCAGCCCAGGGCGCGCCCTCCAGTCGTCGTGCAGGAAAAAGCTGTAATCGAGCATCTTGAAGTGGCGGCGCGTGTCGCCCTGGTCCAGGTCCGAGCTGGTGCCGGAGGCGGCGTGCCCGGCGAAAAACAGGACCCAGTTGGAGAAGTCCAGGTCGCCGTTGGTCCGGGACATGTACTCCCCCTTGATGGTGGGCCGGCGGATCTCGGCGCCGAACTGGAGCGTGTGCCGTGTAGAGACATAGCTGACCGTGTCGGCGGCGTTGATGACCCTCTGGCGGTCGAAGAAGTCCCAGGCGTTGCCGATCCCGCTGGTGTTCCGCTGGGTGGTGATGTCGATGGTCGGCATCAGGGAGGCCAGCCCGCCCAGGGCCTGCTCGAGCGGGTTGTGGATGCCCAGGGATGAGTTGGTGATATCGCGAAACTTGGCGATGCGCGTGTTGTACAGCTCGAAGAACCCGCCCCGCACGTCGTTCAGCCAGTGCGGGCTGAAGGCGTGATGACCGGCCAGTGACGCCGTGTGCGAGGAGGTGTCGCCCAGGGTCGGCGAGGGGGAGGAGTCCGCCCAGGGGAAGGCCTCCTCCACAAACTGGGTGGACTTGATGAAGCTCAGCCGCAGCCGGGTTCTTGAACTGAAGTGATTCTCGATCGTCCCGGAGCCGGTCCAGGAATGGTAGGTAGTCGGGAGGGACTGCTCCTGCAGCCGCTCGGCGCCGAAGCTCTGCGTGGGCGCCAGCAGCGGCAGGTTCGGCGAGGCGCTGGGGAGCAAGAACCTGCCGTGGCGCTTCGCGTTCAGAATGTTGACGGCGACCGGGTGGATGTCCTGCGGGGTCAGGGTGCGCAGTTGGAGATCGTCGGGATCCAGGAAGAACTTTCCGATCAACCCCTCTTGCTGGTCCGGCGGATAAGCCCGCAGGGCGTTCAGGAAGTTGCGCAGGAATCGCGGGTCGCCGGCGGCGCCGCTGCGCAGCCACTCGTTGGCGACGGCGGCGATCGACTCCCGCGTTCGCGTGTCGCCCAGCCCGGCGGGGATCCCGGTGGCCGCGCGGGCGTTGGTGGCGTAGCCGGTCTCGAAATCGGTGCGCCGCAGCGAGCCGAAGTAGAAGATTCGGTTGCGGAGCAGCGGGCCGGAGAGCGTCGCCCCGGTCTCGTTGCGCCGGTAGCGGGGCCGCCGCCTCCCCGCGCGATTGAGAAAGAATTCGTTGGCGTTGAGCGCCTCGTTCTGCAGGAAGTGGTAGGCCGTGCCGTGAACCTGGTTGCTGCCGCTCTTGGTCACGATCTGGATGTTGCCGCCGCCGTTGCGCCCGGTGACCGCCGAATAGAGCGCGCCCTGGACCTCGATGATGTCGACGTCGTCGAGGGGCACGTTGAGGTTGTTGCCCAGCGTGCCGTTGGAATTCATCATGTTGGTGGCATCGACGCCGTTCACCGTCAGCGCATTGCTGGTGGGGCGCTGGCCGTTGACACTGGGGTTCAGGGCTTGGGCGCCGTCCTCGGCCTGGGCCCCCGGCTCGGTGGCCAGGTTCATGCCGCCCCCGGTGCGGTCCGCCAGCGGCGCCGACACGCCCGGCTCGCCCACGATCAGGTGCGTGAAATGGCGGGAGGAGGTGGGCAGCGAATCCAGTTGAGTAGAGCCCAGGGTCGCGGTCTGGGTGGCCCGCGTGGCCTGGATCAACTGGACGCCGGCCACCACGGTCACCTGCTCGGAGACCACGTCGGCGGACAGGGTCTCCCGCAGGGTGGTTGTGCCCTCGCCCGAAACCTGGAGGCCGCGGGCCACGCGTCGCGCGAATCCGGCCCGGAAGATCTCGACGCGGTAGGCGCCCGGCGGCAGTCCAGCCAGGCGGAAAGACCCATGGGGGTCCGTCTCGATGACCCACTTCTGGCCGGAGCCTTGGCTCAGGACAGTGAGTTCGGCGCCCGGAATGCGAGCCCCGCTTTGATCTTGAACGAAGCCTTCCAGCGCGCCGGCCGTGGTTTGGGCCAGGGCGGCCGGCATGAGCAGCAGGCACAGCAAGGGCAGGAGCATGACCTCCTCCTCGTGCTGAGGATTTTACCACGGCCAGGCTGGGCGCCGCCGTTGACAATTCTACACAGCCGGAGGCGAATCAGGGCCGCATCACCATCGGGCGCCTGGCCGCGTGCCGTATTGCAATACGGCTATATATATGGTATCGTTGGGGCCATGAAACGTTCCACCCTGCGAAAGGTGACTGTGCTTCTGCCGCGAGCCTTGGTCAGGAGCGCAACCTCCGCCACGGGTCTGGGGCTGACCCCGACGATTCGCCGGGGGCTGGAAGCGGTGAGCGCGGGCGCGGCCTACGACCGGCTCCGCCGCCGCCGGGGCCAGGTTACGTTCTCGATCGACGTCAGCGCCCTGAGGGAAGACCGGGACTAGAGCTTGATCTGTGCGGATACAAACTGCTGGATCGCCTACCTGTCGGGTCAAGCCGGCCGTGACGTCGACCTGTTCGACGAATGTCTGGCCAGGCGCTCGGTAGCCATGCTGCCCGTGGTTCTGGCGGAATTGCTCAGCGATCCTCTGCTGTCCGTGGAGGAGGAGAACGATCTGCTGGCCATTCCCATGCTGGATATCACGACTGGCTACTGGCGGCGCGCTGGGAAATTGCGGGCGGACCTGCTGCGCCGCCAATACCGGCCGAAGCTGGCCGATACGCTGATCGCCCAGACCTGCATCGACCACGACCTGCCGCTGCTGACCCGGGATCGGGATTTCCGCCCTTTTGCCCGTCATGCTGGCCTGAAGCTGATCTAACCTGTGGGAGACAGCGGGTGGCAGCGAATGACCCATGGGGGTCCGTCTCGATGACCCACTTCTGGCCGGAGCCTTGGCTCAGGACAGTGAGTTCGGCGCCCGAATGCGAGCCCCGCTTTGATCTTGAACGAAGCCTTCCAGCGCGCCGGCCGTGGTCTGGGCCAGGGCGGCCGGCATCAGCAGCAGGCACAGCAAGGGCGGGAGCATGACCTCCTCCTCGTGCTGAGGATTTTACCCCTGTACCAGCAGGCCCACGAGTTGCCCGTTTCGGATTCGTGGAAAGCGCTCACGCCGGCCCGAATGGAGCCATCGTTCTCGTATCGTTCTCGAATCGTTCTCGACCGACCGTTTGCTAATGTCGCGCACCCAGTGCTATACTCTCGGCCAAGCTGCCACGGAAGGAGAGGCCAGCAGCATGATCGGTCAGAAGCTCGCCCACTACAAGATCCTGGAGAAGGTGGGGCAGGGCGGCATGGGGGTCATCTACCGGGCGCTGGACACCCATCTGGACCGCACCGTGGCGATCAAGGTGCTGCGGCCGGAAGCGGTCGGGGACCCGGACCGTAAGCGCCGCTTCATCCTGGAGGCCAAGGCCGCCTCGGCCCTCAACCACCCCAACATTATTACGATCTACGACGTCGACCAGGCCATGGATTCCGAGGGCCGGCTGGTCGACTTCATCGCCATGGAGTACGTCGACGGCCGATCGCTGGACCGGCTGATCGC
>Ga0247727_10020234_pt1 | contig 10201 bp, 8 predicted proteins | sample WisWelCaveWW1625_FD_202498 | JGI IMG/M metagenome (GOLD analysis project Ga0247727, IMG submission 202498) | Biofilm microbial communities from Wishing Well Cave, Virginia, United States - WW16-25 | ecosystem: Environmental > Aquatic > Deep subsurface > Groundwater > Cave microbial mat | place... | reverse complement strand
CCTACTCTCAAACGAAAATACCAAACAGATGTTGATCGAAGCCAATCAGGCAGATTTGGAGCTTTACGATTTCGTCAAAAAGGAGTTATACCCTGCCTTTCAACAAGAATATGGGCCAAATCTTGAAACAGATGTAGCTAGTTATCATAATAATCGAGATAAAAATTTCGATAGTCGGAACATAACCTTGTCTCGTATGAAGCAGTATTTGATCTATAGACCAGCGCTTTATCTTTATCGAAAGGGAATCTCTGTTGCATGACTTAGTTCTGGTGGCAAACTTAATAGCTTCCAGCAGAAAACAAATAGAGATTGAATAGGAGTATTTTTTAAGGTATGAACTTACGACAGAAGGCAGCAAAAGGCATTTTTTGGTCTGTCATACAAAAATGGGGAAGGGCGGTGATCTCGATCGTCACCTTTGTAGTGCTTTCGCGCCTGTTGGCTCCTGAGGCTTTTGGTTTGGTGGCATTGGCAACGGTTTTTACTGTCTTTATTGAGCTTTTTCTGGATCAGGGTTTTGGGGCTGCTATTGTCCAGCGCGCCGAAATTGAACCCGAACATCTGGATACGGCTTTCTGGATCAATATTTTGACCGGCCTTATCTTGACAGGAAGCCTAATAGCAGCATCAGGATTTGTGGCCACTCTCTTTGACGAGCCGCGCCTTGCATCTGTTTTGAGGTGGCTATCACTTAGCTTCATATTGAGCGCCCTTAGCAGTACACAAATATCGATTCTTCAACGTAAATTAGCCTTCAAAAACCTGGCTGCCCGCTCTTTGGCAGCTTCCACAGTCGGCGGCGCTGTGGGTATTGGCATGGCATTTGCCGGGTTTGGTGTTTGGAGTCTGGTTGCTCAGGACTTGGCAACTAATTTGGCTGGATTGGTTATTTTATGGGGTTCCAGCGACTGGCGACCAGGTTTCAAAGTGTCCATGAAGCATTACAAGGATCTGTTCAGTTTTGGCGTTTCCATCCTTGGTAACCATGCCCTTACCATCTTGATTCGTCGCTCGGACGATCTTCTAATCGGTTATTATCTTGGGCCCACTTTGCTGGGCTTTTACACCATAGGTTACCAGTTGCTTCTGGTCATTATAAGACTGGTTACGGAAGTTACTAACTCTGTGGCTTTCCCTGCCTTTTCCCGTATCCAAAACGAACCAGAGCGAATGCGGCGTGCCTTCTACAATGTCACACAGTATACAAGTCTTTTTGCCTTTCCCGTATTTATCGGGTTGGCTGCTTTGGCCCCGGAATTGGTCCCAGCGATTTTTGGTGAAAAATGGACGCCAAGTATCCCCGTGATGCAGGTTTTATCATTGATCGGCATTCTTCAGTCGGTATTGTTCTTTAATGGCAGCGTTATCAAGGCTTCTGGTAAACCGTCATGGCAATTAGGCATCATGTTTCTAAATGCTTTATGCAGTGTGATAGGTTTCTTGCTGGCTGTGAAGTGGGGTATTGTGGCAGTCGCTGCCTCCTTTGTTATTGTCGGTTATTTGCTTGCACCTGTATCTTATGTTGCTGTGCGCCGACTTATCCAGATCGATTTTCGAACGTACCTTTGGCAGTTCATGCCACCGCTATCTGCTTCTCTGGCCATGGTTGTTGTCATAATGGGGTTGAAATATATCTTTGGGGATCAATCGCTAAACATGTATTTGGAATTAGCAATTTATGTATTGAGCGGTTCGTTGGCTTATTTATTGGTAATAGGATTAACTGCGCGTCAACTTTATCAGGAGTTGCTTGGCATCGTTAGTCTCGTTTTGCCTAAATGGAAAATTCGGAAGATTTAGGAGAATTTAGATATGATGGTTAATGCTAATTTTGTAGTTCTTACTACGAACCGAAGTGGATCAGAGTGGATTATCAGTACCTTGAACAACTTTCAAGGTGTGTCTGCGCATGGAGAATTATTTCTCCCCAGACCCAGAATTCTAAACGAGAAGTGGGATGCAGATTTTGCCTACACTCGATTTATTGAAACCAAATTCAAGAGTTTTACCTTTCGCCCTTTTTCAGTCTTCTCCTATTTGAATACTCTTTACGGCATGCCCGGAAATGTTGGATTCAAATTGATGTATAAGCAGCTTGGTCTCTATCCGGAAATTCTAGCCTATTTTATGAAGCACCGTATTCGTGTTCTCCATCTCGTTCGTCAAAACCACCTGGATGTTATGCTTTCTTATGCGGTCAAGGCGAAAATAGGGCGGGCACATTTGTTGGTAGGGCAATCCACGCCTGATGAATTGCGAGTCGAGTTGGATGCTGGAAACCTTGTCAGACAGTTGGCATGGTTACAAAAACAGCAGGATATAGCGCGAAAATTATTGACGTGGTTCAAATTGCCCCATTTGGAAGTTACTTATGAGGATGTAGTCCGCGACCAAACTCATTACTTTCATCTCATTGGAGACTTTCTCTCGATTAATTCCAGAGAACAGATGCCCAAATCACCTCTCACCAAGATCCGAAAAGCGACACATCGCGACATGATCAGTAATTACGACCAGGTCAAGCAAATCCTGTCTACATCGAAGTTCGCTGGCTTGCTTGAATGAATATTATTGATGCGACGAAGACTTTGATGAATCAATTTTAGCTTTTTATTGAAAGATGTAAATCATGCGAAAAATAGCGCTTATATTATCTCTGGTTTTTATTTTTATCATTCCATGGGAAGGTGTAGTCCGGCTTCCTGGCTTAGGCACGGGCGCCAGAATTGTGGGCCAGCTGCTGGCGGTTTTTTGGCTCGCCACGGTTATGATCACGCGCCAATTTCGCAAACTTGGTCCGTTTCACCTTATGGTTTGTCTCTTCGTCCTATGGAACGCAGTCAGCGTTTTTTGGAGCACAAGTCCTAACCGGTCTTTCAGCCATGCGATGACATGGATCCAAATGCTCTTGTTGGTTTTCATTCTGTGGGATCTTTACACTACGCGGGAGGCCCTTACTGCCGGACTGCAAGCGTACATCCTGGGCGCCTATGTGGCGATTGGCAGCGCACTGTATAATTTTTTTTCCGGCGCCGCTTATTACACTAACCTTCAACGCTTTAGCCCCGGTGAAACCAACCCTGATGGATTTGGGTTTATCCTGGCTTTAGGCATGCCCGTGGCTTGGTATCTTGCCGGATCAAACGATACCGGAAAATTGAGCCGCTTGTTGAGGTTTGTAAACTATGCGTACATCCCGGCAGCCTTTCTGGGCATTGCCTTATCAGGTACGCGTACAGCCTTGATTGGTTCGTTAGTTGGCACGGCATTTGGGCTTGCCACACTTAGCCGCTTCCGTCTCGCGACTCGAGTTGCAATTTTTCTGCTTTTGGTGTCGGTCATTTTTATCGGATTGCCTTATGTTCAGTCTCTGGAATCATTCCAGCGCCTCGGCACTACGGCTGATGAACTCGCTTCAGGAGATCTCAATAATCGCACAAACAATTGGCGTGAGGGCCTTGCTTCTTTTGAGGAACATCCGTTATTCGGTGTCGGTGGTAATATGTATCGTTCTATAAATAGTCTGGCTAAGACTGCAGAAGGCAAAGTAGGTCACAATTCCTATTTATCCGTTCTGGTCGAGCTTGGGTTGATTGGGTTTTTAATATTTGCCGTTATATTGGCAATTGCATTTATCCAGGCGTGGCGCCAGCCCAAATGGCAATCATGGTTCTGGCTTACTGTTCTTGCAGTTTGGGGCATTGGCGCGTTTACGCTAACCTGGGAGTCCAGGAAAACAACCTGGCTGTTTCTGAGTTTTGTTATTGTCAGCGGAGCTCTAACTAGGCATCGCGAAGAACAAAAATACAAGATAACCCCTCGTTTGACAAACCCAATGAATCAAACAGCGATAAGACAAAATGAAGTCTTATCGCGTTAATTGAGTTGAGATTATTTCGGGAGACTAAAGGATGCTGAATTCACAAAAACGAGTTGCCATCTTTATGCCTAGTTTGTTCGGCGGTGGAGGTCAACGCTCGATGGTTAATCTGGCTCACGGCATGGCCGAATCCGGCTATGCTGTAGATTTGGTACTGGCACAGGTGGAGGGACCTTTTTTAGAGGAAGTACGGGAGCCAGTACGTGTAGTGGATTTGAAGGCATCTCGGGCCCTAACTAGCCTGCCCGCCTTGGTTCGTTATCTCCGTAGCGAACAGCCCGAGGCTTTGCTTTCGGTATTCGGTTATGTTAACATTATCGCCTCATGGGCTTGGCGTTTGGCTGGCGTTCCTACGCGATTGTTATTGAATGAACAGAATACTGTTTCGTTTGAATCCGGGAACGCATCGACCTTGCGCGGACGGTTGGTACCTTGGCTAATGAAACGCTTTTACCCTTGGGCAAATGGCATAGTCGTTGTCTCCCACGGGGTCCGCGACGATATGGCGCAACTGACAAAAATCCCAAGTGAGCGTATCACTGTCATTTATAACCCTTCGGTTGTAAGAGCCGAGGTCTTGGAAAAGGCGCAGGCTCCGTTAGACCATCCGTGGTTCAAGCCCGATCAACCTCCCGTATTGGTGGCGGTGGGTCGCCTGCAGATACAAAAGGATTTTCCAACCCTGTTGCATGCCTTTGCACAAGTGCGGCAGAATCGGCCGGTGAGGCTCTTAATTCTGGGAGAGGGGAAAGAGCGGCAACCGCTTGAAGAACTGATTAAGAATCTTGGCATTGAGAATGATGTGAGCCTGCCAGGCTTTGTCATGAATCCCTATGCCTACATGGCTCGTGCCTCGCTTTTCGTCCTTTCATCAAGATGGGAGGGATTACCGACTGTCTTGATCGAAGCGCTTTGCTGTGGAACTCCGGTCGTTTCAACAGATTGCCCAAGCGGTCCAAGAGAGATTCTAAAGGATGGAGAATATGGTCAACTGGTGCCAGTCAGTGATATGGATGCGCTAGCCAAGGCAATTGAAGCTGCTCTTGATAGTAAGACACCCGGTCCGCCTCCTGAAAGTTGGCAGCCTTATGACCTGGAGAACGTAGTGAACCAATATATCAAATTGCTTTTTGAGAATTGACCAGAGGTATGACATAAAATGTCTCAATCAAATCATCGTCTAAGCATTCTGCATATCATCCTCGCGTTGAAACCGACCAACGGTCAATATAACGAACATTGTTTGCCGTTGATGGACGAACGAGATATCACCATCTGCACCTACTTTAAATCAGATATCACACCGCCTGATCAAATAACCCTGTTCGACGGTAATAGCACTCTGATGGGGTTTTTTCGCACATTGCGAGCGGCGCTTGCAAAGAGGGACTACGATATTATCCATGTCCACACCCCTCATGCTGGTGTCTTGTTACTGTTAACCCTTCTAATGTCTGGCCTCTACAAAAAACTTGTACCATCCACTGTGCATACCGTACAGAATTCATACGAAAATTTTAAGCTCAGGAACAAGTTGTTGTTTATTCCGAGTTTCGCTTTTTTTCGATATATGGTCTTTTGCGGTAATGCCAGTTACGAGAGTTTTCCCAGTTTTTATAAGTGGTTGGCAGGCGACAGAATCCGGGTTGTGCAAAACGCCGTGGATCTCGATCGCATCAATCGCTTAACGAGAAATAAACAGGCAGCCCAAAATGGTAAATTTACCATTACCACAGTAGGCCTGATTGAGATCAAGAATCCGCTTACAGTTCTAGATGCGTTTGTTCAGTCTGGCAACCATGATGGTAAATTATTGTTTCTGGGCGAAGGGATATTGCGGCCCAGTCTCACCCAAAAGATAGCATCATCCGGAATGCAGAAACAGGTAGAGTTGACAGGCATGATTCCGAGAGATAAGGTGTTTGAGTATTTTGCACTCTCCGATGTGTTCGTCTCCGCGTCCCGAGGCGAAGGTCTTCCGGTAGCCGTCCTTGAAGCCATGGCATGCCGCCGCCCCGTGATACTTTCTGATATTCCGCCTCATCGCGAAATTGCGAAAGATGTCGATTTTATCCCGCTGATCAAACCGGATGATGTGACTGGGTTTGCCCGGGCGATAAAGATGTATAGAGAAATGTCATCCGCGGAAAGGGTAACCCTTGGCGAAAAATGCCGAAAGCTTGTTGAAGATCAATTCAGCCTGCCTGTGATGCATGGCGGATATGCAAAAATCTATGCCCAGATAACGGGAAATCATGTCATATCGTCTTGAATACGATAGAGTGATATAAACGAGATTCATATTTATTTAAGAAAATGAGGTATACGATTATGACCAAGCCTAATTTTATGATGATCGGAGTAGCCAAAGCGGGCACGACTTCCTTCTTCCGTTATCTTGACCAACATCCTCAGATTTTCATGTGTGAAATAAAGGCAACCAATTATTTTGGATATGAAGATGCGCGTGATTGGAAGTGGCATGATGAAGGCGATGCCCCGCTACTCCAGAACTTTCCAATGAGAACACTTGAAGCATATGAAGCGGCGTTTGAGAAAGCCTCCAATGAGATCGCAGTTGGGGAGGTTTCGCCGCAATATTTCCGTTGCCCCACTGCGGCACGGCGAATTCACGAATATGCTCCGGATGTGAAGCTGGTGTTGAGCCTGCGAAACCCTGCTGACCGGGCCTTCTCCGGCTTTATGATGCGCACGCGAAGGGGTGAAGCGGTAAAAGGGTTTCATGATGAATTAACTCCGCATTCAAGCCATGTAAAGGAAGGTTTTTACTACCGCCGACTGAAAAGGTATTTGGATCTATTTCCAAAAGAGCAAATCAAGATTTACATATTTGAAGAATTCAAGAAAGATGCCGCTGGGACTGTTGCCGATCTATATGATTTCCTGGGTGTAGATACCAGCTTTGCGCCGGATACATCTGTAACATATAACCCTGGCGCTGTTCCAAAGGTTAGATTGTTTAACAAGTTATTCTATAATCCACGGTTGATTGACATGACCAAATCAGTGCTTCCTGAGCGTATGCAAGGGATGCTTAAACAAATTCGCGAACTGAACCTGACTACGTCACCGAAGTTGCCTCCTGACCTTCGGGCGGAATTAATGAATCTTTATCGCGAAGACATTCTCAAACTGGAGGAACTGTTGGGGCGGGACTTATCAATCTGGCTTAATGGGAAATAACCCTGCTGACGATCAGATCAGATGATAAGACCTTCTCGAAAGGCATTATTAATTTCCCATTGTAATAAACCGATTATAGAGAGGAAAGATAGATGACATTACCCACATTCCTAGGCATTGGAGTACAGCGAGGTGGCTCCACTTGGTTGCATACATTGCTCGCCAGCCATCCCGATGTATATATGCCGACGCGTCGTAAGGAAATTCGTTTTTTTGACCGGTATTATGACCATGGTCTTGGCTGGTATGAGGACTTTTTTTGTCCGCCGGAGGAGGCTGAGAGATACAAAGCTATTGGAGAAATCTCGCCAGAATATTATGAGTGTGAGGAGTGTCCTGAAAGAATTTTCAACACATTTCCCAACGTCAAAATGATAATCATGTTGAGACATCCCATTAGCCGGGCGTATTCGCAATATGGTTTTAATGTCCAGAGAAGAAACTATAAAGGCTCATTTGAGAATTTTCTTGCTACCCGTCCAAGGGCGTTGGAAAAAGGATTCTATAGTCGATATCTCAATCAATACCTTCGCTATTTTAATAGAAAACAATTCCTGCCTTTGTTATTTGAGGATGTTTTTGTCGATCTATTCAGGACAAAAAACACTATAGCAGATTTTCTGGAAATCCCCGCGGATAAATTTCCTTCAGCTGATAATAGCGGCAAGGTGAATGCAAGCACAGTGCCGACACACCAGTCCCTTTATGGTTTTGTCGTAAAGACTGGACGCAAGCTTCGCAAAAGAAACCTGGAACCGGTGGTTGATTTCGTAATGAGACTCGGTATTCAACGATTCCTTTCAAAGGGAGAGCCACTCCAGCCACTTGATCAAGAATTAAAGAGGCGTCTTAGTCAGGTATACTTTGATGAATTTGCCGAACTGGAAAAATGTATGCAGATCGATTTGAGCGGCTGGAAAAATGAAAAGCCACGCAAGGAAAAAACTTCCTAGATGATTGTTGAATTCATTGGCAGTACCGGTGCAGGGAAAACATCGCTGATCTCAAGAATCCATCACAAGCTGGCTCAAACAGCCGTGGTGACAACTCCCTTTGATTTGATCGCGGCCCCTCTGGGTTTGCGCGGCATAACTCATCCAACGACGCAAAACGTGATCCAGGAACTTGTTGGGTTTCCATTTCTTGTCCGCTCATTTAATCAATATCGGGCTTTTCTTGTTCACACAGTCAAGATGTTTTCGCGTAAGACAAAATTCTCTATTCATACAATAAATAATCTTAGGAGCCTCGAAAGAAAGATTGGTATGTATGAAATTACGAAACGCTACGACCGGGGTCAAATTATTCTGGTGGATGAAGGACCTTTACTTGCCGCACATATGTTTGTGTTTGCCGATTCTCCCGTCATTACCTCGGAAATCGCTGCATTCGCTGCACTACTCCCTTTGCCGGATCTAATTGTGTATATTAAAGCCCCGGTTGAAGTGTTGGTAAAGCGTACATTGAAACGACCTGATCCGCCGAGGGAAATGGACACAGCTGACCCGTCGGTGACTGAGGAATATGTGAAGAAAGCGGTTTCAATTTTCGATCAACTTACAGAAGTTGAGAGAATCCGAAACCATCTCCTGGTCGTGGATAACCCTGATCTCACAACAGAAGAACATGATACGGTTGTAGAAAATATTACCAAGTCTATTCTCCAATATAAGAATTCGCCCGAAAAGGCCGATACGATATAATCTGGTATAACATGCTGATCAAAATTCGAGAACTCATTGAAAGCCTGAATTACAAGGATCTGCGATATTGTCATTGGAAGAGCAATTTATCTCTTTCTGAGGCATTATCTGGCAGAACAGATGTTGATTTGTTAATCAGCCGAAAGGATGCCGATTCATTCAGGACCACGGTAAGTCAATTGGGTTTCCGGCCCGCCGTTGCCAACGATGTTGCCGCTTTTCCATCTGTGGAACATTATTTTGCCCTAGATGAAGAAACCGGGGATCTGGTTCATGTTCATGCTTATTTCCGCGTGATCACAGGAGAAAGCCTTGCTAAGAATTATCGCTTGCCTATCGAAGCAATGTTGCTGGAAAATACGCGGGAGCTAGAGTCCATCCGTCTTCCCACCAAAAGCGCTGAACTTGTCGTCTTTACCTTGCGGATGATGATAAAGCATACATCAATAATCGAACTTTTGTTGCTTGCAAGGGATTGGAAACAGGTAAAACGGGAAATAGAGTGGCTATTGGAATCTGACCCGATCGACGAATCAATTAATCTTGTCGATTACTGGCTTCCTCCCGTGAGTACCAGTCTTTTTTCCGAGTGTATTAATGCTTTGAAATCTCCAGCACCTCTCTTTCGCCGTATTGTACTTGGTCTTAGGCTGCGTTCATCGCTTCGTATATACGCCAGGTATTCCCTTCTTTCGGCATGGCTGGGTGGTATCAGGAAGTTTTTGACCATGGGGATTCGGCGAGTAATTCGATCGCAGAGGGGAATGTCCCCACAGTCAGGAGGTGCTGTCATTGCAATTGTGGGTCCAGAAGCGACCGGAAAATCCACCCTGCTCGCTGAAATGAGAAAATGGCTGGGCGAACATTTTGCTGTTTATCAAATCCATGCCGGCAAGCCGAAATCCACCTTGCTTACTGCCTTTCCAAATTTATTGGTGCCGGCCCTGCGCTTTGTCCTTCCAACTTATCGGTCAAGCCGCATTGAGACCCAAAATGCAGCAGAAGTGCAAGAGAAAAAATCGCAAAAGGTTTATCCACTCATATCTGCGATTCGTTCTGCCCTTCTTGCTTATGATCGGCGGGCATTGCTCATTCGTGCATTCGCACGAGCCAGCAACGGAAGTATTGTGCTGTGTGATCGATATCCATCCTTATCTCCTGGATCTCCCGACGGTCCTCAATTGTCACAATTTCCCATTTCCGAGGCTGGATATCCGATCCAATTTCGGCTAAGCCACCTTGAGAAGCAGATCTATGAAGAAATACCACCTCCGGATCTTGTCATTCTTCTTACGGTTCCTGTGGAAGTGGCTATTCTCAGAAATAAAAACCGCGGCAAGGTGGAGCCGGAAGATTTCGTCCGGCTGCGGCATGCCCAGAGTTCCAATCTGGAATTCGAAAAAGCACATGT
>Ga0247727_10020233_pt1 | contig 10201 bp, 13 predicted proteins | sample WisWelCaveWW1625_FD_202498 | JGI IMG/M metagenome (GOLD analysis project Ga0247727, IMG submission 202498) | Biofilm microbial communities from Wishing Well Cave, Virginia, United States - WW16-25 | ecosystem: Environmental > Aquatic > Deep subsurface > Groundwater > Cave microbial mat | place... | reverse complement strand
CCCAGTCGTTGCGGGAGTTGCGATTGGATGTCTTCCCACTGATCGTCAGTGAGACTGTTGGGATACAGGGATACATTTTGCATCCCGATCTTGAAACAGATTTGGAGACAGTCCGGAAGTAAAATCGCACCAACCACTTACGAAAGATTTAGACTTTTGAAACACGCTCTTAGCCGGGAGAGTATGGAAGTCGTGGCAAATCATGAGTCCCAGTTTGCCATATTCCGTCTCCACGACCTGAACGGGTCGCTCACCGGCAGAGCACCACGTCGCATCACCCGGCATCCAGAGCGACTGCTTGCGGTGGCGAGCGACAATCTGGCCGGTCCGAGCGAGTAGAACCTGAGAGTTATAGAACTTGTCGGCCTCGGCCTCGACCAGGCCGATACACAGATAGACGCCCAGTTCCTTGGCCAACGCGCCGAAGTGACGAGTGGAGGGACCGGGAATTGGCTCGGCGATAGTCGCGACCTGTGGGTCGCCGTCATCTTGGGATTTCTTCCAACTAGTCCACGTCAGCGGATCCATGTACCCTTGGACGGCGCACTCCGGTACAACTACGATGTTGGCGCCTTGAGCGGCGGCTTTACGAACGAGATCAGAAATCCTCCGGACATTTTCTCCGGTCGCTCCCATTTCGGAAGGGCATTGGATCGCGGCCACGCGCACGGTGTTTGTCGATGCGACGGCGGTGAGCGCCATGTGCGCCGCCAGCAAACCGAAACCGAAGATTCGCATCTTACACCACCTTCAGTTTCGCCAGGTCGTACTTGGGTTTGGGGAACTGCATGTCGAGCTTTTCGAGCGTGTCCACGATGATCGCGGAGATGGCGAGGTCGCGGAACCATTTCTTGTTCGCCGGGATGATAAACCACGGCGCGTGGTCGGTGCTGCACCGGATCAAGGCGGCTTCGTACGCGCGCCGGTAGTCGTCCCAGAGCTTACGTTCTTCGAGATCGCGAGGCTCGAATTTCCAGTTCTTGCGCGGGTCGCGGAGTCGCGCTTCGAGTCGTTCTTTTTGTTCGTCCTTGCTGATGTGCAGAAAGAACTTGAGGATCACGACGTGGTTGTCGGCGAGATGGCGCTCGAACCGGTTGATTTGCTCGTAGCGCTTCGACCAGACAGATTTCGGGACGAGGTTGTGGACGCGCACGATGAGCACGTCTTCGTAGTGGGAGCGGTTGAAGACGCCGATTTCGCCCTTGGCCGGCACGGCGCGATGAATCCGCCAGAGAAAATCGTGGGCGAGTTCGTCCGCTGACGGCGCTTTGAAGGAGGTCACCCGGCAGCCCTGCGGGTTGAGACCCGAGAAGACGTGGCGGATTGTGCCGTCTTTGCCGCCGGCATCCATCGCTTGGAGGATGATCAGCAGGGCGCGTTTGTTTTCGGCATAAAGCTGGTACTGCAACTCGGCCAGCCGCTGGATGTTTTTTGCGAGAAGCGGCTGCGCGCTGGCCTTGGTGACATTCCCGGTTTCGCCGGGGTCGCAGTCGCGGAGATGGAATTTCCGGCCGGGGCGGACTTCGAAGCGTTTGATGAAGTTCATGTCAGGTGACCCGTTTGGTCCAGGTTTCAGTGGCGTATTTCTCGCGCATCAGCCGCTCGGCCAGCGCCCGCTCGGCGTCGGAGAGTTCATAGCGTTCGAATCGGGCGTCGAACGCCTTCGTGAATCCGTTCACCAACTGCGAACCTTCGATGCGAGCCACAATCGACCCCTGATGGAGCAGCCCGCACTTCGTCCGCCGTTGCGCGCCCCCGGCCAGCTTGCGACCAGCCACCACCACGTCGCCGGCTACAGGATTCGCAAAACACTCGTAGTGTCCGCGCGGCGAGGAGGGTGGCACGGCATGGAGGGTCGCGCTCCGTCGCGACTGCCCAGTCTCCAACGCCGTCGCGACCGCCTGGTGAATCTCGCAATACGCGTCCGCCGTTTTCATCTCGGCGAGCCGGTGGCCCGGCGGCGCGACCACCGTGATTGTCGTATCCTCGCCGTGATAAACGAGTCCGCCGCCCGTCGGCCGGCGCACGATGGCCTGCGTGGCGGCAAGGTGGGCCGGATACTTCTGGAAATAGCCGATCGACACCGACGGCCGGTCCCACGCGTACACCCGCAGCAATGGCCGTCCGCGCGCCACCGCGGTGTGCAGTAGCGCTTCGTCCACCGCCATGTTCCAAGCCGCAGCACCGGCCAGGTCTTCAAGCAGATGCCAGGTTTCGATCATGCCGGCAGTGTAGCAAAAAGCTTTTGCCTCGTCGCCGGGTTGCTTTACGTCCAGGCGAGTGGTATAAGCTTCGTGCGTATGGCAGAAGCGACAACAGGTTATCGGTACATCACCCGCAGACCAGGTGTGCGCGGCGGCAACGCCTTCATCGAAGGCACCCGCATCGGCGTCCACGACGTCATCGGCCTGCTGCAGAACGGCGAGACGGTGGACAGCATCCGCGTCACCTGTTTCCCCGACATCACGAAGGCGCAGGTGTACGAGTGCCTCGCGTACTACGAAGATCACCGAGGCGAGATTGACCTTCTGGTGGCGCGGCAGATGGCGCCGCCTGACGATGACCTTCCTGCTTGATCACGACACGCCCGACGACATCGAGTATTCCCTTCGCGCGTTGGGACATGAAACCATCCACGTCCGCGACGCATTGTCGAAGGACGCAGAAGATGAAGCGATTCTCGGCCACGCTTACGCCCGACGCTGGGTCGTCATCACCTGCAATCGAGACGACTACTTGGCATTGGCCCGGTCACACCCCCACGCCGGAATGATCCTGCTCATCCGCCGTCGCACCCGCGTCGCTGAACGCGCGGCACTCGTTCAGTTGCTCGACAAAGCCGGCGAGTCCGGCATCGCCAACAACATCAACTTCGCGTGAGGCCGAACCGAAGAATCCGGCCCGATCGACCGGTGACGACTGGGTTGGATTGCCGCTGGCAGTGAAGGGATAGCCCTTTGGGGGTTCGCGCTCACGGCCTCTTCGTTCCACGCCGACTGCGCTGATCAAGCCAGAACGAAGGCACGAGGCACAGCGCCGTGATCATGATGAATGACGCGCAGGCGATGCGGCGATGAGCGTCAACAAACGGCACGGCGACGAGACTTCCACAACTCGCGCCGACGACCATTCCAACCAAGCCAGTAAGCGCGCCTCTGGCGGTTGAGTACAACAGGTAGGGCTTCTCCATTGGTCATATCCTACCACAACCCATTCGGGCCTTTCAGCCGGTTCACGAACCACTCTCGTGTCGGCGAAAGCGGAATGGTTGCGTCTCTCCGTGGCATTGTGTATGGTGCGCCGTCTCGGAGAGATCATGACGCTGACCGAAAAAATCATGGCGCGGGCGGGCGGCAAGACCGCCGTTCAACCGGGCGACAACGTTTGGGTGAAGGTGGACGTGCTGATGACGCACGACGTGTGCGGGCCGGGCACGATCGGCGTGTTTCATCGCGAGTTCGGCAAGCAAGCGAAGGTTTGGGACCGCGAGAAGGTCGTCATCATCCCCGACCATTACATTTTCACTGCCGACTCTAAATCGAATCGCAACGTGGACATCCTGCGCGATTTCGTGAAGGAGCAGGGGATCAAGTATTTCTACGACGTGATCGACGACCCGAATGGCAAGTGGGTGTTCGATGCCACGAAAGGCCCGCGCGTCCGGCAGTATGGGAATAGCTACGCGGGGGTTTGTCACACGGCCCTGGCCGCCAAGGGTCATACCCGGCCCGGCGAACTCCTGCTCGGCACGGATTCGCACACCTGCATGGCGGGAGCGTTTGGCGAGTTCGCGTCCGGCATCGGCAACACGGATGCCGGTTTCGTGCTCGGCACCGGCAAGCTGCTCCTGAAGGTGCCGGAGACGATGCGCTTCTGGCTGGAAGGCCAACTTTCGCGCGGCGTGATGGCGAAGGACATCATCTTGGACTGCATTGGCGACATCGGGTTCGACGGCGCGACCTACCGGGCGATGCAGTTTCAGGGGCCGGGTGCCAAGGGGCTTTCGATGGACGACCGGATGACCATTGCCAACATGGCCATCGAAGCCGGCGGCAAGAACGGCATCTTCGAGGCCGACGACAAGACGTTCGCGTACGTGAACGAGCGCACGAAAACCAACGGCACAAAGACCAAGTACGATCCGCTGTCTTGTGACGCAGACACCGAGCAGAAATTCGTTTACGACAAGAAGTTCGATCTCAGCAAACTCGAACCGACCGTGGCGTGTCACCCGAATCCCGGCAACCGCAAGCTCGCCAAGGAATGCGGCAGCATCACTCTCGACCGCGCGTATATCGGCTCGTGCACCGGTGGCAAGACCAGCGACTTCCTCGCGTTCGCCGAGATCGTGAAGGGCCGCAAGGTGAAGATCGACACGTTCGGCGTGCCGGCCACGCCCGAAGCGATTGATGACTTGCGGGCGACCAAGGTGAACGGCAAGACCGTGTGGGATGTGCTCGTCGAGTCCGGCGTGCAGATGACCGAGAACCCGGGTTGCGCAGCGTGTCTGGGCGGCCCGGCGGACACCTTCGGGCGGATGAACAAGCCAATGAAGTGCATCAGCGCGACGAACCGCAATTTCCCGGGTCGGATGGGGCATCTCGAATCGCAAGTGTTCCTCGCGTCGCCTTACACCGTCGCCGCCAGCGCACTGACCGGAAAGGTCACCGACCCCCGGGAGTTTCTGTAGGCCGACTCTGTGAGTCGGCGTGCCGTGCATGAAGCTCTATCTGCTGCGCCATGCGAGCGCCGAGGACACTGCCCGCAGCGATGCCGCTCGCGAGTTGACCAAGGAAGGCAAAGAGGAAGCCCGCCTTGCCGGCGCGGCGCTGGCCAAACTCGGCGCGAAACCGGATCACATCTTCACCAGTCCACTCGTGCGCGCCCGACAGACTGCGGAGCAGGCCGGCAAGGCGCTGAAATTCGATGGCTACGTCGAAGTTCTCGCCGAACTTGAAAACGGCCACAGCGCCGACCAATTACTCAAAGCGCTGAAACCCTACTCGGACGCGAAGGAATTGCTACTCGTCGGTCACATGCCCGACCTGGCCGGTCATCTCGCCGCCTTGATCGGCGCAGAAGACGCCGGCAATCTGGCGCTGGGGAAAGGGAGCGTGGCGTGCGTCGAGTTGGAACAGTTGCGAGCCGCTGCCGGCCAGTTGAAATGGCTCATGCGCCAGAAACAGTTGGCGGAGATTGCGGGCTGACCTGACGGGCGGTTGTCCACCATCCGACGATCGTGATCAACCAGACCGCCGAAACCAGCGCGGTGAGGAGTTGTAGGCCGGCGTTGGGGAGCGCAATGGGGACCGCCCACGCTCGCGCGTACCAGTGGGCGAAGTTTTTCGTGAAACTGATCATGAATGCCACCAAGAGAAGCGGGAGCAGAAGGGCCAGCCAATCACCGGCATACTTGCGCCAGAACGCAGGGGTACGCCGAAGAGCGGTTCGCCAGTCGGTCTGGTCGAAGATGATCATCGGAAGCGCCGGGAAGAGGACGATCTGCAGGATCGGCAGCGCGTAGCCGGTCATCGACTCCAATACATTCATCGGCCGGCTAGTGGGATCGGCCCAGGTCGAGAGTATTCCCCACTGCATGAGCGAGTGAGCAAGCATGGGAAGCAGCGAGAACACAATGGTCAAGAATGTGTTGAACTTCAGCAGCCGCCAGAAATCTCGACTCGTGACTTCGAGCAGCTGGCTCGCGTGGGACGAAGCGGTCACCTTCGCCGTCCGCGCGGCGGCGAACAGTCCATTTTCAAGATACGTCACCACGATAAGATTGAAGACGGAAACTAAACCGCTCAGAAGGATTCCACCTGTCAGAAGCCAAGCCCAAGCGTTGCCCTGAGGACCTGCGCCCAATCCGGTGGGCAAGATCAGCGAAAACACAACGACCGCGAGCGATGCGGCGACGCTGATCCACAAGAGCAACTGTAGCCACTTGCGTGTGCGCGATTGAAGGTTATCCGCCGGCAACAACTGCGGCACGATCCGGTGACGGCAGACGATCAACAGAATGGCCGGCAGCCAAAGCCCCAGCCCACCCACGGCATCGCGCCAGACCAGTGCGTTCCAGTTTCGCAAGGTCCAGGTGCCGGCCCTCTGCAAGCACGCTTGCCAGGGACCGGGTTGGCCGGCCATCCGTTCGGGGAGCATCGCGTGTTGTTCCCCGGCGCGCGTGGCCAGGGTTTCTCGGGTTTGAGTTACGACGAGACCTGCGGCCAAACCGATCACATCAATCACTACGATCCACCAGTTGCGCCGGAGCACGGCTACACTGTTTCGGTAGAGTTGGAAGGCGGCTCGCCACGGGATCAGCCCGCTAGCTACCGCCACGCGCCAGAAAAGCAGAAGACCGAGAACGACGCAGATGAAGATGATGATCGGCTCGTAGGTCATCACCACTCCCTCTCCGCGCGGATGACTAGCTCCGGCTGCATGCGATGCGTGGTGAGGAAGGCTTCCACGGTTTCCCGGTTGGGCGCTTCGAACTCGCACAGCAGCTTGCCTTCGAGAGGATCGGAAACGGCGCGGATGGTTTTCACCTTGTTGTCGCCGCGCAACTCGGCAATCAATTTCTCAACCTGCTGACGCGGCATGCAGGCGGTGGTGTGCAGGCTGAAGTAGCGGGGCATGGAAACAGTTTGGGTCGCCTGCAACGAGACGGCAAACTCTTTTTCCATGATTGCGTCCGGTTGCAGAGGAGACTAACCTCGCCTTCGCCATGAGAGAATTCTTCATGGGGTTGCTGTCAGGGTTGCTGCTGGCCGCGGTGACCGGCTGGTACTGGTTCGTGGGACGAAAGACGGAACCCGTCCAGCACGCGCAGGTGAAGGTCGCCACGGAAATCGAGCTGATGGTGGACAAGATGGAGGCCAAGCTCGACGCGTTCGAGTTGCGCGGCTCCGACATCAAGGAGGATCTCGCGCACACCGGCCAGGTCATGCGCCGCAACGTCCGCGCCTTTGGCGCCGGCGTGGTCGACGCCACTACCGATACTCGCATCACCGCCACCGTCAAAGCCAAGCTCATCGCAAACAAGGAACTTTCCGGGTGGAACATCGCCGTCAGCACCAGCGAGAGTCGCGTCACGCTGTCCGGCACCGTCGAGACCCACGATCAGATCGGCAAAGCGATGTTGGTGGCGATGGAGACTGCCGGCGTGCGCGAAGTGATGAGCACGTTAAAAGTGAAGACCGACAAATAGGTTGGTGGGAGCGACATTCTTGTCGCGATCGTCGGGGCAGGAATGCCCCTCCCACCAGACAAGAGCGTTATGACCAAGCAAGAAATCGCCGAAATTTTCGAGGAGATCGGGGCGCTGCTGGATTTGAAGGGGGAGAACCCGTTTCGCGTCCGCGCCTACTACAACGCCGCGCGGATGCTCGATGGATTGCAGGAAGACCTCGGCAAACTCGTCGCGGAACAGCGGCTCACCGAGATCAAAGGCATCGGCAAAGATCTGGCCGCCAAGATCACCGAGTTGTACACCACCGGCAAACTCCAGGCGTACGACGACCTGAAAGCCTCCCTGCCGGCGGGACTGCTGGACATGCTCAAGATTCCCGGCTTCGGACCGAAACGGGTCAAGGTCGTGTTTGAAAAGCTCAAGGTGGACTCGGTGGAGAAGTTGGAGGCAGCGTGCAAGGCCGGCAAGGTTGCGGCGCTCGACGGCTTCGGCGAGAAATCGCAGCAGAAGATCCTGGAAGGTATCGCGCTCGTCCGCCAATTCGGCAGTCGGCATCACTACCACAAGGCGTACGCCGCCGCGCAGCCGATCATCGAGGCGTTGCGGGCGCACGCCGGCGTGATCCGCTGCAGCATTGCCGGCAGCCTCCTGCGACATCGGGAAACGATCGGTGACATTGATTTCCTCGTCAGCGCCAAACCGAAGGACGCGCCCGGTATCATCGAGGATTTCGCGGGAATGCCCGGCATCCTCAGCGTGTCGGCGAAAGGTGAAACGAAAGCCAGCGTGGTGCTCAAAGGTGGAATTCAGGCCGACCTGCGCGTCGTCACCGACGATCAGTACGCGTTCGCGCTGAACTATTTCACCGGCAGCAAGGAGCACAACATCGCCCTGCGCGCCCGGGCGTTGAAGTTGAAGAACCTTTCGCTGAATGAGTACGGGTTCTCCCCGGCCAAGGAGAAGGAAAAGAGTGCCAAGGAACTCGGCAGTTCCATCAGGTGCAAGACCGAAGAGGACCTGTATAAGGCGCTCGAACTCGATTACGTCCCGCCCGAACTGCGCGAGGACATGGGCGAGATCGAGGCGGCGGAGCAGGGGAAGTTGCCGAAGTTGGTCGAGTTGGAGAACCTGCGCGGCACGTTCCACAACCACAGCACGTGGAGCGACGGCATCGAGACCGTTGAAGCGATGGCCAAGGCGGCGATGGACCTCGGCTTGGAATACATTGGCATTGCCGACCACAGCAAGAGCGAGCGGCAGGCAAACGGTCTCGATGAGAAGCGCGTCCGGCAGCAAGCCGAGGAGATCAAGAAGCTCAACGCGAAGTTTGCGAAAGACGGCTTCCGCATCTTCTTCGGCACGGAATGCGACATCCTCGCCGACGGCTCACTCGATTTCGACGACAAGACGCTGGCGCTTTTCGATTACGTCGTGGCCAGCGTGCATCAAGGCTTCACCGCGGATGCCGACAAGATGACCAAGCGCATTTGCAAAGCGCTGGCGCACCCGGCCGTCACGATGCTCGGTCATCCCACCGGCCGTTTGCTACTCGAGCGCGAAGCCTACGCCGTCAACATGCCGGAAGTGATCGCCGCCGCCGCCAAGCACCAGAAGATCATCGAAATCAACGCCCATCCCTACCGGCTGGACATGGACTGGCGCTTGTGGAAACACGCGAAGGAACTCGGAGTGAAGTGTTCGATCAACCCCGATGCCCACAACATTCCCGACCTACAGTTTTTGGCGGTCGGCGTCGGCATTGCGCGGAAGGGCTGGCTGGAGAAGAAGGACGTGGTCAACTGTCTGTCGGTGAAGGAAGTGGAGAAGGTTTTGAAGAAATGACCAAGGCTGCAGAGGCCAAGCCAAGCGTATTCCTGCGTCGTTTAGTGCGATGGGAACACCGATGATAAGCGGCCATCCATTCGTGTCGGCCTTGTCGGGACAGGTGACCGTGCGTTTTTACGGATTTGTCCTGCTGGCAATATGTTTTCTAGTTTGTGGCTTAACGGTTCTATATGGCGAGTACAAGCAACGGAAGAGTAAGGTTCTTGTTCAGCCGAAGGGCGTATCGTGGAGGCTTGCTTTCGGACTCATTGCAACCACCGGAGGAGTTATCACTTTGGCTGTGTACCCTAACGGGTCCTTGGCCAAGGGAACGTGTGCGTATCCTATGTTCAATAGTCGAAGCACAGCCGGAAAAACTACAGTCGGTTGAAATCGCCACGCTGGGAAGAGTCTCCGGAGAACGTGTGGCAATCGCAGTGACAGATAGAGATGAATTGACCAGCATTTGCTCAGCCTTGGCTAAATCGAGGTGGTACGCGCCAAATCATCCCGGCATGTTCTGGTGGGCTCGTGTAACAATGAATTGGCCTGGGGAAAGTCTCGGATTCGTTGTGAATTGGACAGAGAACAATGGGATACTCATCTACTTGGAGGGACAATCGCGCAGTGGTGGTTACGACCTTGGAGTCATCCGGTGTGATGAGATGGGCGACGTGTTGAAGACAATTCTTTCGAAGAGAGGGCACAGCATCCATCATATCGACAGAGATGGCAAAATTACCGAGGATAAGCTCCGTTCACGAGACGAGGGTTGGCCAGTTGGATTGACCACAAGTTCGTAGTCAAGATCACCCGCAGTGGCTGGATGGCGAAGGCGGACGTGATCAACCCCGAAAAGAATTCGGGGCAGGTTGTCTGCCGCTGAAGGAAGTGGAGAAGGTGCTCAGGAAGTAACCGCGAATGAACGCGAATGGACGCCAATGAGAGCACGGATGAGTCCCGGAAAGAGAGCCAAACAGACTGGTCGCTGGGCCAAGACGATGACCAAGTGGTTGCTGCGACGCGCCTCCAAAGGTCGGAAGCGGTGGCAAATTGTCTCAAAGGCCTATCCCTTTGACTCAACCAGACCCTATCTGTAGTATCGCGTTGAATGGAAGACTATCCGCGCACGCTGATGGAGTTGGAGCAACGGTTTTCTACGGACCAAGCCTGCCGGGCCTATCT
>Ga0247727_10020232_pt1 | contig 10201 bp, 3 predicted proteins | sample WisWelCaveWW1625_FD_202498 | JGI IMG/M metagenome (GOLD analysis project Ga0247727, IMG submission 202498) | Biofilm microbial communities from Wishing Well Cave, Virginia, United States - WW16-25 | ecosystem: Environmental > Aquatic > Deep subsurface > Groundwater > Cave microbial mat | place... | reverse complement strand
TAGACTACCCCGGATTTTCAGACAAGTTGAAAACCACAGCCCTTCGGGCGGCCTCAACGGATAGATTAAGACCAACGGATAAAGCCTTTTGTCTTTTCATCCGTTGGTCTTAATCTATCCGTTGGCGATAAAAAGTCAGAATTTTATTCTGCGTTTGAAAAGCTAATCGCATAAGCGTGCAGCTCTTTGCTGGCGGGCTATTTTTGCAACGTCATTTTCCTGGCTTGCTGAAACGCGCCGGCCTTCATTCTCAAAACATAAACTCCCGAGCCGACCTCCAACCCGCGATGATCTTTGCCGTCCCAATGAATCGCTTTGTAGCCGGGCGTTTGGCGCGCATCGACCAAATGGCGCACGAGCTGGCCGGCAGTGTTGAAGACGCTCAATTGCACATGAGCAGCTTCGGGCAGCGCGTAGGCAATTTTCGTTTGTAGATTGAACGGATTGGGATAATTCGGGCTGAGTGAAAAAGTTTTTGGCTGCTCCGTCTCGCGTTTGTTATTGCCAAAGTCGTCGTTCAACTTTTTCGGCGTGGAGGTCGCGTTTTGATTCAACGCGAAGCCATACTTGCCGGCAAGATAGCTTTCGACTTGTTGTCTCTCCGCCTCGGTGAGAGACCTCGAATAGACGATCAATTCCGCCACTTTTCCCTCGAAGTTTGAAAAATCCTCCAAAGCGTAGCGTGATCCGATTCTGAAATTGTTGGTCAAAGTCATCGGAGCATACGCGTTGTCCGAGGCTATGACGGCGCCTTGTCTGAACACCGCGGTTTCGGGATTATCGCCATCTGCAAAGCGCCAGGTTTGCAAAACGGAGTCGGTCGTATTGAATCCGAGCAAGCGATAATCGTTTTGGCGATACAATCCCAACGGGCCGTTGTTGAGCTTGAAACGCACCGTGTTGAGATTATCGATGAAATAGTCGCCGTTGGTTTGCTGGAAAACCGCGAGGAACGTGTAATCGGAAGTGTCGTGATTAAACTGGCTCGGCGCAGCGAGGCCGTGTTGCGTCGCGCTGATGCTGATGGCCGGCTGCTGATTCATAAAATCCGCTTGCCAATTCGGCCGCGTCGTGCTCGCGCCAATCGCGGTGAAAATGTAGCCATTGCTGCTTTGATCGATCCACGCATTGACCTTGCCGGAATCTTGCACCACACCGGCATCGGCTTTGAGCCAAAGCTTGAGGCCTTCTGCAACCCCGCCGGGAGCCGGGGACGAGGGCATTGCGATGGGCACATTATAAAACGACAGCAAGCCCACGCCATTCGCATTCGTCACCCACGGGCCTGCGCCGCTGTGTCCGAGATAGCTAATGCCGGTTGCAGCCGACGCGTTGCCGGATAATGTAAGCGTGATCTTGTTGTCGATGATCGCGCCGGAAGTTACGACGACATTCACGCCTTCGATTTTAAAATCATTCTCCGCACCGGCCTCCCACGTGAGCGAAGCACTCGCGCTGCGCATCTCGAGCGTGATTTCGCTTTTGCTCTCATTGCTGAAATAAGCGCTCGCGATATTGGGAGGAGCGATATTAGAGGCGTCCGCCGCGCCGTAGAGATCGCGTGCCGCCAGCCGAAAAAGATTTTCGCCCAACTTTTCATAGCCCTCCGTGAAAGCAAAATGACAGCCGTCGTGTCCCTCGAGGCCGTTGGTTGACATCACTGCGATATCGTCATACGCATCGGCGAAACGTCGTTGTCGGTCGCGCAAAGCAACGCTGGGATTGCCGCAGCCGGCGCGCACTTGCGTCACGTAGATCTTTTCGAGGTTCGGGTAATCAACTTTCCAATCATGATACAAAGCGATAAAGCCGTTTTCGTGCGCCTGGGCCGCGTTGCCGTCGGACTCGCCTTGAAACCAAAACATCGCGCGCGCGGCGTTAGCGATCTCCGCGTTCTTCGCGCGGAAGAGCAAACGGCCATAGTTGCTATTCATCGTGTCGGGGGCCGCATCGTTACGTTCAAACCAGTCGATGCCTTTGCCCAGGTGCCCGCCGTTCAACACGGCGATGGGGATCTGGTAAGCGTCCATCAAAAGACGGCTCATGCGCAAGCCCCATTGCCCGATGCCGCCGGCATGATAGCGCCCGTCACCCTCGGCAATGTGCCAGCCCATATCCGCGGCCACGGCCGCGGCGGAAGTGTCGGAAGTGCCGAAGCTGCGAATGAACGTGTTTTGATTGGCATTGGCGCTGCCGTTGAACATGGGCGCCACTGCGTTCGATTGGCCTTGAATGAGATAAACATCGCCGGCAACAATGTCTTCAAAACGCCGCACGGATTCCATCGCCTCGCCCGAGCGCACAAACAATTCGAGATCATAATTAACCAGCTCCGCGGTAATCTCCGGCTCGAGTGTGAAAGCCGCGAGCTCACTTACCGGCTGCGTTACTGTCGTGGTCAACACGCCCTCGCGATAAACGTTCACGAGAACCTCGTCGATGTCCGCGCGGATCACTTCGCCGGCGATTCGAACTTTGGCTTTATTCGTGGCGCGATTGCGCGCAAAGAAGTGCAACGGCTGCGGCGCTGTGGTTAAAGTAACGGCCGCCGGGCGAACAAAAATTTGCAATCGCCGCTGCGAATAGCTTGCGGCATTGTGCGCGAAAGTCCAATCGGGATGGCCCGTGGGCGCGTTGTCGATGCCGAGATCGATGACGTCGCCAACACTGCCCCATGCATTGAAAGCAAACAGCGTTTGCCCGTGCGTGCCCGGGCTTTCGCCATCCACATCATAGTTGTGAATCTGCATGGAGCCATAACCATGAATTGGATTCGCCGGATCATCGCCGAAGTCATACATGCCCGGGCTGGCGTTGGGGATTAACGCGCTGTTGCCGGGCGCGTAGTTGTTCGGCCAAAACTCCATGTGGCCGGTGTTGAGGTTTGCGCCGTTGATAATGCCCAACGCGTTGGAAGTGATTTCGAGGTTGGCAACGCGTTGCTGAAAAAAAGCCGCGGAGCTTACAGTGGGCACGCCGATTTTGTGTACGTCATTCGTAAAGGCTTCCATCGAGGCGCAAATAAATTGCCGGCCATTGCCGTCAACCAACTCGAGTTTGTATGCGATGCGATCAAACGGAAAAGTGATTGCGGCGCGGTTGTCAATCGCATAAGGCACCGGCTCGTGATTAAAATTGGTCGGCGTCGCGGGAATGTCGAGCTGATAGACAAGGGTATATGCCTGAAGCTGAGGACACTCCGAAGCGAAAGTAAAATATTGGCCGTCGCTGAAATCAAACACGGCTTCATAATTTCCGCCGACAATATTCAGCGGTGCTTTCGCAGTGGCGTCCGTGGAAAAATTTTCTGAGAATGAAATCAAAAGATGCGAAAGTCCGGTCGCCGCTTTGAGCGGAAGGCGCACCGTGATCTGGCCAATCGCACCGCGTTCTGCCACGCGCCAGACACGCGCCAAACGATTGTTGCTGTTGCCTTCAAAACTCGCGCTCAAGCTTGCAGCGCCGCCGTTATCACCCCAAACGAGAAAAGACTCGTCCACGCTAAACACTGCGTTGTGAGCGATAATGACATTCGCGCTGCCATAAAGCGCTTTCGACTTTCTTTGATCGAGCGCTGCGTCTTCATCCCAACCGATGCCGGCGAGGTTGCGATTGTAAATTTGGTGCGTCGTGCTCGCGGGATAAATCACCTCGAAATCCGAGGACACATAATCGCGCGGCGTGCTTTGATCCAACGCGAGGCCATACTTGATAGCGAAGTATGACTCGACTCTTTGCCGATCCTCGTGCGACAGCGCTTGGTTATAGCCGATCAGCTCCGCAAGCTGGCCGGCGAAATGAAAGCCATAGCCGCTGGCGCTGCCGTTCTCGAAATGCGCGGCGTTGTTCATCGCCCCAATGCCGATGTTGCTGGGGTGTGAATATAAAACTCCAAGCTGCGAAATGGCGCCGGCTAATTTGCCATTCAGGTAAAGCGTCAACGTGCCCGTCATTGTGGGATTGCCTTCATAGACGCAACTGACGATATACACCTGCTTGGGCTTGATGAGCGTATTGACGGAAAAAAATCCCCATGGCGCGCCGGGGCCGTCGTTGGTCGTGTTCCACGCGCCGAAATAAATCCGGCTCGCTTCAATGTAGATATTCATGCCTCGCGTTGCGCCGCCTTGCTCATAGAGCACCTGCCGGCTGCTCACCTCCGCGCCCGTGCGCAAACAGAGCAGGAAAGATTTCTCAGCATAATCCGAGTCGGAGTTGATGCCGGAGGAATTTGACATCGTCATCGCAGCCTGATTGCGCGCGCCAAAATCAATCGCGGGATTAGAATTGATTTGATTCGCACGATAAACCGGTGCGGCTTTGAACTTCGAAGAGTTGTTGCCCTTGCCGCTTTGATCATTCCATGTGTTAACCGCCACGCCGTTTTTCGTGGTGGAAGTGCCGGCATTGGCTTTGAGCCAAAAGATCAGCTTGTGGTCAACGCCGCCAGGGCTTGCTGCTAAACTTTGGATTTGAGCAAAAAGATCGTCGCGCTCTTCGGCGTTAGACGGCGTAGTTAAATTGCTTTCGCCGCTTTTGGTGTGGGCAACGAACGGCGCAGAGCAGCAGAACAGAAGTGCAAACGTTTTTGTCGTCATGGGAGTATCGTTTGAATAGTTCTATTTTACGACGTCAGGTTGAATGTGTAATGCCTTCTTTGAGTATGCGCTCGTAGTGACGCCTTCAGGCGTTTGCTGTCGATTAACTAAAATGCCTGAAGGCATCACTACGAACGTTCAATTTGAGGGGCGTTACAAACCAACCCGTCACAAGTATGAATCAGTCTTTCCCTTTGCCAACGCAAAGCCCATACCTTTCGCCAAGCGAGCGCAAGCGGTGTTTGCAACGCCAGCTTCGAATAACAACTCTTTGAAATGTCATCCTGAAAGGAACTTCTCTAGTTCTCGCTACACCTCTAAAAATAAAGCTTTGGCTCCAACGCCAGGAAAATTCTTCCAGAATGGCAATTCGAGGAAATCGGCAAACAACCTTTAATGAGTATAACGAGTATGGCGGCGTTGATTGGAATGAAACATATCACTCCTATACATTCGAGTTCGAAGCATCGCAACAAAATAGACCACTCGCAAAAGCGTGAAGCGTGTTTTTGCGAACGAAACCGGCATGGCATAACCGTTGCCAAAATCGTGAGCAGAAAGTTGGGGCGATTGCTTGCCGCGCCATTCAATGCAGGGCCTCGCGGTGAAAATCAATCCGGCTTTAAATTTTTTTCCAAATGTCATCCGGAAAGGAACTTCCCTCGTGCTCGGCTCTTCTCCCAGCGCGAGGGAAGGTTTTTCCAGAATGACAACGCGAGGGAGTTGTCATCCTGGAAGGAACTTCCCTCGTACTTGGATCTATTCCCAGCGCGAGGGAAGGTTCTTACAGAATGACAATTTGAGTAAGGTTACAATAAACCCGCAACGAGTATATCAAACAGTGCTCACATGCTCTCACATCAAAAACAAAATTCCCTTCCGCATGCCGTGGTCGCGGGTTTGGATGACTATCCCGGACTTCAGACCGCGCGTCTACTCGCGAAGCGTGGCATAAAGGTCATCGGCGTTGCCCGACATCAACGCCTGTTTTTCTGCCGCACCAATACGAGCGAAAAAATTTTGTTTTTGGACACCGAGCGCGACGAATTCATCGAAGGCTTGGTGAAGCTCGGCAAGGAGTTTGAGCAAAAGGCGGTTCTGTTTCCAAGCACGGATATGTGCGTCTTGCGCATTTCCAGGCATCGCGCAACGCTGGCGCCCTATTATCATATCGCGCTGCCGCAACCCGAGGTCGTGGAAAAACTCATGAACAAGCTCAGCTTTCTAGAATATGCGCTCGAGCAAAAGCTGCCGATTCCGAAAACATTTTTGCTGCGCAATCGCGCCGAGGCCACGGCCGCGGCCAGCGAATTGAACTTTCCCTGCATTCTAAAGCCGCCCATGAAAACGGCGATGTGGGAAAAGCACACCACGATCAAGGCCTACAAGCTCGCCAGCGCCGGGGAGTTTTTGGAGAAGTATGATGAAAGCTGCGATTGGGCTGGCATTCTCCTCGCGCAAGAATGGATTCCAGGGCCGGACTCCAATCTCTACTCGTGCAATTGCTATTTCAATGCGAACGCGGAGCCGCTCGTTACTTTCACCGCGCGCAAGCTGAGACAATGGCCTCCGGAAACGGGGAGCACGAGTTTGGGCGAAGAATGCCGCAACAGCGTGGTCTTGAATGCGGCTCTTGATTTGTTCAAGAAAGAACGCTGGCACGGCTTGGGCTATTTGGAAATGAAACGCGACGAGCGCACGGGCAAGCATTATATTATCGAGCCGAACATCGGACGGCCCACGGGCAGGTCCGCGCTCGCCGAAGCGAGCGGCGTGGAGTTGTTGCAGACGATGTACTGCGATCAAGCCGGTTTGCCGTTGCCGGAAAATCGCACGCAGAAATTTCGCGGCGTGAAATGGATGTGCGTGCTCGAAGATTTGCGTTCCGCGCGCATCTATTGGCAACGCGGCGAGCTGACGTTTTGGGATTGGTGGCGCTCGGTGCGCGGCAAGAAAACGTATGCGGATTTTTCGTGGTCCGATCCCATGCCGTTTGTCGCCGACGTGAAAAGAAGAGTCGCCTACAAACTCCGCCGGCTCGGGCAAAAGCTCATGCAACACGTCACGCCGAAAGAATGGCCGTCTCTTACAATCCGCGAGCGCCTCGGCGCGGTCACGTCGAAGCAGGCGTGATTTGAGTCAAAGCATGCGAGCCGCACACAGGCGACAGGACGGGCCTGTGTTTGGTTTTCAGCGTGCCTGAAAATTCGAGGTAGCCGCTAGATGCAAAGAATCCGCTTATAGTAAGCCTTTTGGTTGAGGCGCATTAGCGTCGGGACAAAGCAATCGCCTTTTCAATTTCATCTAGCGCAACGCTCCATTTCATTACGATGCTCGCGCCGGCGCGAGAAGATTGAAATAAAACATTACGCCGTGACGCGACGGCATTGCACAACGCTTGCGCAACGAGTCGAGGCACATAACTCAACGGCTTGTCATAACGGTTGGCAGCGTGAGCAGCGCTTCCCACATGATGGCATTGCGCTTGCGTTTGTTCATTGTGCCTTTGTTGAAGCAATGCAACGAAGCGCAAGAGCCTTATAAGTTTTGACTTTCAAATTCGGTAATCTGGTTTTGATCCGCCACGGCTTGGCCGTGGCATTAGTTGTTCATCAGTGCATCAGAGCAAGCCACGGCCAAGCCGTGGCTGAACATTATCGATTTTGATTTTTAAAACGCATAAGGATTTTTTTCAAACCGAACAGGAGTTCATTCCATGAAAAAGTCAAGCAATCGTATTGCGCTGACCACGATGTTGGCGCTCGCGCTCACCATAGGCACAACAACCGCTTGGACGCAAACCACAAAATGGGTCGATCAAGCCAACGGCAGCGACGCGAATAACGGCAACACCGAAGCGACGGCTTATGCTTCGTTGCAGCACGCGATCAACAACTCTCTCAGCGGAAACGCCGCCACCCGCTCACTCATCTATGTGAAGAACGGCGCGTATGCCGCAGCCGGCTTGCTCAATCCCAGCGGCGCGAGCACGGCGATCTTGATTCAAAATCTGGATTACCTGACGATGCAAGCGGCGCCGAGTCACGCGCCGAAAATTCAACCGGCGACCGCGGGCATGGTTTCCCTTTCCATCGCGAATTGCCAGCATCTCATCGTTGACGGCATGGCTTCGGATCAAACTGTGGCGCAGGCCGACAACTGGCAGGTGTTCAACTCGAACGATTTGACGGTGCGCAACTGCGCGTTCGAAGCAGGCCAGCGCGGCATCAATTTCAGCACGACGCTGAATACCGCTTTGGTGGAAAAGAGCACGTTCAAAAACATTTCGTTGCTCGCCACGAGCGATGCGCTCGAATTTCTGCAAGCCTCTTACAGCGGCGTGACGATTCAGGATAATACTTTTCTGAACAACAAACGCCACATTCGACTGCACCTGCAAACAGGCAACACGATCAGCAATTTCACCATTCGCCGCAACATGATGAACGCGACGAGCGGCGAGGAAAGCTTGCGCTTGATCGGCGCAACGAATGTTGTGATTGAGAACAATGTGGTGCTCAATAGCGCGCAGCAAGACCTTTATCTCGACAGCGGCTGCAGCAACATCACCGTGCGCCACAATACGTTTTATAAAGCGGGCTTTGAAAGCATCCGCACCAAAATCAATTCCGCGGATATTGTGATCAAGAACAACGTCTTTTACGGCAACGGCGCGCACGCGGCGATTGCAGCTTCGTTCTCGCCTTTGCCGGATGAAGATTATAATCTCATGTTCAACACCGGCAGCACAACGGAAACGACCTCGCAGCCTGCGGTCACTGCCTTTGGCGCGAATACCAAGACCGGCGTCGATCCGCTCCTTGTGAGCACGCTTGCGGACAGCGAGAATCTGCATCTGCAAAACACGAGTCCTGCGATTGCGATGGGCGCGGATCTCGGCGCAACGGACGATGCCGAGCGCAATGCCAGGCCGCAACCGGTTTCGACCAAGCCGGACGTGGGCGCTTATGAAAGCGCGCTGCCGATTCTCGCCGCGCCGGATATTGCCGTGAACGCGGTCGCGATGAATTTGGGCGAAGTGACGCTTGGCGCCAACGCCACGCAAACGCTCGTGGTGAGCAATACCGGCAATGCTTCTTTGCAAGTGACCGCAACGAGTTTGAGCGGTGCGAATGCGCGAGAGTTCGCGATCACGAGCGGCGGCGCGCCGTTCACGCTCGCGCCGGCAGCAACGCGCAATGTTGTGGTGCGCTTCACGCCCGCGTCCGCGGGATCGAAGAGCGCAAGCTTGAGCCTCACCAGCAACGATCCGGATGAGAATCCCGTTGTGGTGGCATTGTCGGGAACGGGGCGCGCGGCCTTGGCCAACGCCTATGTTCTGTTGGCGAATAATAAAATCGACATCAAAGCCCACAAGCCTTCGGATGGAAACATTCATTCCAACAATGAAATCGTGATCGAGCCGGGCAATCCCAGCACGCACACCGGAAATTTAACTTCGGCGGGCAAGACGACGATCAAGAAATTCAACACCATCAACGGCAACGTGAAAGCCGGCGGCCAGCTCGCGTTGGAGAGCAACGTCACCATTACCGGCAGAGCCGCGGGATATTCTTCGGTGGCCTGGGTGAGATTGCCCACGCTTTCATATGGAGCCAACGGCGTGAATGTGACGGTTGCCAGAGGGAGCAGTAAACGTTTGGCGCCAGGCTCTTACGGCGACGTGAGGGTGGAAAATGACGCCACATTGTTTCTGCGCAGCGGCGAATATTTCTTCCGCAGCCTAGAGATAAAAGACCACGCGGTGCTATCGGTTGACGTGACCAATGGCGGAGTGAAAGTCAATGCCGTCGCGAAGCTGAGTTTTATGAAATCGGTGGAAATGACGATCACGCCGCACGGCGATCAAGGCAGCAGTTGGGTGACGTTCAATAGCATGGCCGATGTTAAAATCGAGGATAACGCCAGAGTTATGGGTGCGATTGTCGCGCCGTGGAAAAAAGTCGAGCTGACTAAAAATGTTTTCTTCAAAGGCTCGATCAGCGCCCGCGACATCGTTATCGGCGAACAAACCACCTTCTTGTATCACACTTCCAGCGGCTCCGCGCCAAAGGAAAATGTCGAGCCGAATCAAACCGTCGAGCAGGCGGAACAACCGGCGCAATATGAGCTGGCGCAGAATTATCCCAATCCGTTCAATCCGAGCACGACGATTGAGTTCAGCCTTTCCGGGCCCGAGCACGTCACGCTGCAAGTTTTCGATATGCGCGGCGCGTTGGTGAAAACTCTGGTTGCCCGCGGCCTCGAAGCCGGACGCCATCAAGCGGTGTGGAACGGCGCGAATAAAGATGGCGAACAGGTTGCGAGCGGCGTGTACTTGTATCGCATTCGCATCGGAAACTTCGTGCAAACGAAACAGATGCTGCTCGTGCGGTGAGGCTTGTTCATTCTCATGCGCCGCCTCGTTTTTAAATGTCATCCCGTAAGGACCTTCCCTCGTGCTCGGCTCTCTTCCCAGCGCGAGGAAAGGTTCTTACAGAATGACAAGCGGAGAAGAAGTGGCAAAAAGTTCCTCACCTCTGCTTGATTATCAAGTCGACCGGCGGCGCAGGAGGCACGAGGTCTTTGCGCGCGCCCATCGT